>OGOA01000363.1_pt1 | contig 37459 bp, 23 predicted proteins | sample 1573621 | NCBI WGS metagenome assembly OGOA01 (sample SAMEA2581917, study PRJEB24529) | metagenome | biome: Human gut stool | place: China | collected 2011
AATAGTAACACATTTATTAGTTTGTAAATGTGTCTACCTATATCAGGATAAGACAGTGACGGCCGTTACGCACTGAAGTAAGCAAAACAATGTACCGGAGTAAGCAAAGCAATGAAGTAAAAAGATGAAACCAAGCCTTCACTTAATCGAATTTTTCCATTATCTTTGTACCCGAATAGCAAGTAGAGCCGTGGGGCATCGTCCTCCTTCTTATTTTATTCTCCATTTTGAAGTATCACCGAAAAAGAACTGAAATATGAAAGGAATTATTCTTGCAGGTGGCAGTGCCACTCGTCTCTATCCGTTGTCCAAGGCTATCTCCAAGCAGATAATGCCCGTCTACGACAAGCCGATGATATACTACCCGCTCTCTACACTGATGTTGGCGGGAATTCGCGAAGTGCTTATTATCTCTACTCCACGTGACTTACCCATGTTCCGCGAGCTGCTGGGAACCGGCGAAGAACTCGGTATGTCCTTTTCCTATAAGATACAAGAGAATCCCAACGGACTGGCACAAGCCTTTGTGCTGGGTGCAGAGTTCTTGGACGGCGGACCGGGCTGCCTTATTTTGGGCGACAACATGTTCTACGGTCAAGGCTTCTCCGCCATGCTGAAGCGTGCCGCTTCCATAGACAAGGGTGCCTGCATCTTTGGTTATTACGTCAAGGACCCCCGTGCCTACGGTGTAGTGGAGTTTGATGCCAACGGCAAAGCCGTCTCGCTGGAAGAAAAGCCTGCCAATCCTAAAAGCAACTATGCCGTCCCCGGACTGTACTTCTACGACTCCACCGTGACAGAGAAAGCCGCCTCCTTGAAGCCCTCTGCTCGCGGCGAATACGAAATTACCGACCTCAACCGTCTCTATCTGGACGAGGGCACGCTGAAAGTGGAGCTCTTCGGCCGTGGCTTTGCCTGGCTCGACACCGGCAATTGCGACAGCCTGCTGGAAGCCAGCAATTTTGTCGCCACCATCCAGAACCGTCAAGGCTTCCGCGTGAGCTGTATCGAAGAGATTGCCTGGCGCAAGGGCTGGATAGATGTAGACCAGCTGTATCGCTTGGGTGAACAGCTTGGCAAGACCGAATATGGCAAATACCTGATGGAACTGGCTGAATCGAAGCGATGAACTCTTTGTTCCCCAAAAAGAGAAGGAGAATAGTTCTCCTATAAAGGCCCGCTGACTTTAATTTTTAATTTATAATTTTTAATTCTCATGAAGACTTATCTCGTAACCGGTGCCGCCGGTTTTATCGGCGCCAACTATATTAAATATATCCTGGCAAAACATAATGATATTAAAGTGGTGATACTGGATGCCTTGACCTACGCAGGCAATCTGGGCACCATTGCCAATGACATTGACGATGAACGTTGCTTTTTTGTAAAAGGTGACATCTGCGACCGCGTGCTTGCCGACGAACTGTTTGCCAAGTATAAATTCGATTACGTAGTGAATTTTGCTGCCGAGAGCCACGTAGACCGTAGCATAGAGAATCCCCAGCTTTTCCTGATGACCAACATCCTGGGTACACAAAACCTGCTCGACGCCGCCCGCCGTGCCTGGGTCACGGGCAAGGACGAGTCCGGTTATCCCACTTGGCGCAAAGGCGTTCGTTACCATCAAGTGTCTACCGACGAAGTTTACGGCTCACTTGGTGCCGAAGGCTACTTCACAGAGCAAACCCCGCTCTGCCCGCACAGCCCTTACAGCGCCAGCAAGACGAGTGCCGATATGGTAGTGATGGCCTATCACGACACCTATAAGATGCCCGTCACTATCACCCGCTGTTCCAACAACTACGGTCCTTATCACTTCCCCGAAAAGCTGATTCCGCTTATCATCAAGAATATTCTCGAAGGCAAGAACCTCCCCGTCTATGGCGACGGCAGTAACGTGCGTGACTGGCTCTACGTGGAAGACCACTGCAAAGCTATCGACCTGGTTGTCCGCGAGGGTGTGGAAGGCGAAGTCTACAACGTAGGCGGTCACAACGAAAAGACCAATCTTGAAATCGTGAAGCTGACTATTGCCACCGTCCGCCGCTTGATGGAGGAAGAACCCCGTTACCGTGCAGTGCTGAAGAAACAAGTAAAAGCCGCCGACGGCACGATTGACATCAGCTGGATAAACGAAGACCTTATCACCTTCGTCAAAGACCGCCTAGGTCACGACCAGCGTTATGCCATCGACCCCACAAAGATTACCAATGCCCTGGGCTGGTATCCGGAGACGAAGTTCGAGGTCGGCATCGTCAAGACCATTGAATGGTACCTGAACAACCAGCCGTGGGTGGAAGAAGTGACCAGCGGTGACTATCAGAAGTATTACGAACAGATGTATGGAGGTAGGGGTTAAGGTTTAGGGATTAGGGTCTAACCGCTAATCCTTAACCCCTAACCTCTCAATTCAGCGCCACCGCTAACAGTAATCCTAAGAACAGCATATTGCGCGACGTCTCGCCCAGTATGCTGTTCAGCTTTTTACCGCTACCTATCTGTATCATTTTGCGCCACGTCAGTGCGTGCATATAGAGATAGACGCAGGGAGCCCAGATAAATTCCAGCGGAGTCAGCTTGCCCGTGTAGACAAACCAGAAGCAGAGCAGCACGGCGGCGATGCCCAGTGCCAGATACATATTCTCACCGAACTTCTTGCCGTAGCGTACCACCAGCGTACACTTGCCGCTCACGGCATCCTGCTCGCGGTCGCGATAGTTGTTCACCATCAGCAAGGTGTCTATGGCGAGGCCACTGACGAGCGACAGCACCACCACATCCATATTCAGCGTATAGGCCTGCACGTAGTAGGTGCCGCATACGGGCACGAAGCCGAAGAACACCAGCACCAGTACGTCGCCCCAGCCCCGATAGGAGAGCAGCGTGGTATAGAGGAAAGCAAACAGTATGCACACCACGCCCAGCACCACCAGTTCCCAGCCTCCGTGGGGCAGCTGCCCCCAGACGGTGAACAGCACTGCCAGCCCTGCCAGGCACGACAGTGTCAGTGCGATGCCGATGCCGGTTTTCATGGCTGCCGGCGTAATCCAACCTTCGGCGCAGGCGCGCTGCGGCCCCAGCCGGTCTTCCCGACGGTCGGTCCCTTTCTGGAAGTCGAAGAGGTCGTTGATAAAGTTGGCGGCAATCTGCATGCCGCAGGCAAAGAGGGCGCACAGCAGGGCGGGTGCGGTCTTGAACTGTCCGTCGCTGAAGGCAAGGGCACTGCCCAGCAATACCGGGATGATGGCTCCCGTCAACGTCTTGGGGCGGGCGGCGAGAAACCATGCGTAGGGTGAATTCTGTTTAATCTCGTTCATCGTAGTTCCAATTTAGTTCGGCATCTGCCAGCAAAAATACTGAAAATCCCTATATTTGTACCCACTTATGATGAAGAAGTTAGTCTACATATCCATTCTTTCTCTGCTGCTCTTGTCTTCCTGCCGTTCCAAGCGGATGATTACCGTGTCGTTGCCGCAGCCAGTCATGCAGGCAGACAGCACGCAGCTTGGCGATACTATCGGGTTGCCCGCCCGCCTTTCGCCGATGTTCACCTTTGACCAGTCTGATTTGCGTAATGTCCGCCGCCAGCCGGCGAAGGGCGAGGTAAAGAAACAGCAGATAAAGAAAACGGCACCGGTACAAAAGGTAATTGTGCAGCGAGGTACAAGAATCACATCGAAAACCACCCACGTAGGCTCGGCCTATAAGGGCGTCAGCCGCATTAAGACGTACGACTTCACGCATCGCGACGTGCCTGCCGCCTTCGAGGGCTTCCGCATCGCCTTTGTCTCCGACCTGCACTACAAAAGCCTGCTGAAGGAGGAGGGATTGAAGGACCTGGTCCGCCTGCTCATAGACCAGAAGGCCGACGTGCTGCTGATTGGCGGCGACTTTCACGAAGGCTGCCAGTACGTGCCGCCCGTCATGGCTGCCCTGGCGCAAGTGAAGACGCCGTTGGGCACCTATGCCGTGCTTGGCAACAATGACTACGAGGCTTGCTATGACGACATCGTGCGCGAAATGAGGCATTATGGCATGCATCTGCTGGAGCATAAGGTGGACACCCTGCGGCGTGGCGGCGAGCGGATTCTTGTGGCGGCGCAATCCTTTCGACTTGGGCAAGAACGGCACATCGCCCACACTCGGCCTTTCGCCCGACGATTTCGTAATCCTGCTGACGCATACGCCAGACTATGCCGAGGACGTCCCGGTGACAAACTCCGATCTCATCCTGGCCGGACACACGCATGGCGGGCAGGTGACGCTGTTCGGGCTTTATGCACCGATAGTCCCCTCGCACTACGGGCAGCGGTTCCTCTCCGGGCTGAAGTACAACTCAAAGAACATCCCGATGATTGTCACCAACGGCATCGGCACTTCGCAGAAAGCCATCCGCATGTTTGCTCCCGCAGAGGTGGTGATGATTGTGCTGCACCGGCTGACGGACTGATTTATTCTTCGGGCATCAGCACCACTCCCAGTTTCTTCTTGCCATCCATCTTTACCACCATTGGCTGGTGGAAATGTACATGCCGCAGGTACTTCGTCTCGTGTACGGCAGGCTGTGCATTCAGGAATTCCTGGTTGTATACGCCGTCATTCATAAAGGCGTTGATGGTAAAGTATCCCACTCCAAAGGAGGTCAGGTTCTGGAAGAAGTGGGTTCCCTGGCTGGGGTCTACCCGGTAGTTGGTCAGTCCGGCTTCCACTATCACGCGGGCAGCGCTGATGTGCGGCCACTTCACGGGGATGCCGAGCCAGGTGTCACTGCTACCCCAGCGTCCGGGACCTACAAGGACATAGTTGCGGCCTTCGTCCAGGAACTGCTGGTTCAGCTTCTCTATCTCCCAGGCAATCTCCTGGTTGTGGGAGGCACTATAGTCGTCTGTCTTCACATAGATAATGTCATGTATCTCGTTCATGATGCCATGTCCCAATGAGTTGTTGGAACGGAGCAGTACCTGGTCGTCCGGAATGGCGGTAAGGTCTTCATCCAGCATCTCCTTGGTGTCGACTATCGGGCGGATTTGCAGCAGGTAGAAGGTGCCGGTTTTGTCCTTCTCGCGGCTCATGGTGGCGGCAAACTCTATCTCTACGGGACGGCGCATCTCCTGCTCTCCGTATTTCAAAGCCAGTTGCAGGATGCGTGGCAGGGGGAATACGTCGTGTTGCAGGATGTTGGCAAAGGTGATGACTTTGCGTCCGCCGGGATAAAGCCCGTCGCGGATAATCTGGTCGTAAGGGTCGTAGGTGGAGGCTATGTAGTTCAGTGCTCCGTCCTTTTCCGCTTCTTTGACGTGCAGTTTCAGCAGGTTGAAGCCGTCGTCGATGGAGAAGTCGTGACCGGCATTGCGCAGGTCGAGGGCATAGAAGCGGGTCTGAGTCTCTTTGAGGGCAATCTCCATTTCGCTGGTTTGCAGCACCTGGTTGGGGTGATAGGGCGAGAAGCGGAGCGTCATGCCACCGTCCACGATGTATTTACCTAAACCGAGCGCCAGATTGACGATCCCTTCTTCTGCCTTCTCGTCGCCGATGGGGTAGTAGTTGAGCGAACGTGCCACACCGGACATGCTGGGGTAGTAGCGGTCACCATACTGGTTGCCCACTACCTCTTGCAGGATGACAGCCATCTTTTCCTGGTCGATAACGTTGCTCGTTGCCTGCATGTATGCCTTCGAGTCGCGGAAGTAGACCGAAGCATATACTCCCTTGATGGCATCGCTCAGCATGCGCAGCATCTCGTACTTGTCGTCCAGATAGGGAATCATGTAGGTGTTGTAGATGCCGGCGAAGGGTTGGTAGTGCGAGTCTTCCAACAACGAGGACGAACGGATGGCAAGCGGCGACTTCACCACGTCGAAGAAGGTGAAGAAGTCCTCCACCAGGCGGTCGGGCAGCTTTGCTTTGAGGAAGTAGCGCAGGATGACGTCATCGTCGGCATCGGACAAGGCTATCTGATACAGATTGTTGGTATCCATAAACTCGTCGAACACATCGGTACAGAGCACGATGGTCTTGGGGATGGCGACACGGGCATTCTCAAACTCTTCGAACTCGGGGTGATGCTTCACCAGGTTGTCGATGAAAGCCAGTCCGCGCCCCTTGCCTCCAAGCGAACCGTCGCCAATACGGGCAAAGTTGGAGTATCGGTCAAAGCGGTCGCGCCTGAAGACTGCCACTACTCCCTGGTTTTTCATCTTGCGGTATTTCACGATAGCCTCGAAGATAATTTTACGGTGGGCATCCACGTCTTGCAAGCTATTCCAGGTGATGGGCCGCAGGAACTCTGCCACGGGAAACATGGCACGCGAGTAGAGCCAGCGGCTGACGTGGTTGCGGCTGATGTGGTAAAGGAATGATTCTGCCGGAACAGCAAAAAGAATGTTCTGCAGCTCTTTGAGATTCTTTACGCGGGCAATCTCTTCCAGCGTGTCCGGGTTGCGGAAGATAAAGTCGCCGAAGCCGAAATTGTCTGATACAATACGGCGCAGGTCCACATCCATCTTTTTGGAATTCTTGTCGATGAAGGCGGCATCGTATTTGGCTGCATACGCTACGTTGTCCGATTCGCTGGACTGTATGATAAGGGGTACAAACGGGTCTTCCTTGCGGATGGCGGCACAGAGCTTGATACCGGCCAGTCCGTCCTTCTCGCCCCGTTCTACGCGGGGGAAGCGTACGTCGGTGATGACACCTAATATATTATTCTTATATTTTTGGTAGATGCCAAAGGCTTCTTCATAGGTACGTGCCAGTACAATTTTGGGACGTCCCCTCATGCGCAGTGTGCGCTGGTGGGCATTCAGTGCTTCAGTAGAGAATTCCTGGCTCTGCTTCAATACGAATTTATACAGATTGGGCAGGATGGAGGAGTAAAAGCGGATGCCGTCTTCCACCAGCAGGATGAGCTGCACACCCACTTCGTTGACGTCGTGCTCCAGGTTCATCTTGTCCTCTATCAGCTTGATGATGGAAACCAGCAAGTCGGTGTTTCCCAGCCAGCAGAACACATACTCAAAGGGACTGAGGTCTTCATTGGCAATACGCTTGGTGATGCCGTGGCTGAAAGGGGTAAGTATCACCATCGGAATCTGTTCATACAGGTTTTTGATGTATCGTGCCACGTCGAAGCTGTCGTTGTCTCCCGTGCCCGGCATGCAGATGATGAGGTCGAAAGAGATGGAGGACAGCTGTGTCAGCGCCTCCTCGCAAGTGGAAACCTGCGTGAAACGGGGAGGGTAGCGCAAGGAGAGCGAAGTGTATTCATTGAATATCTTTTCGTCGATGCGGCCGTCATCTTCCAGCATGAAAGCATCGTAAGGATTGGCTATCAGAAGGACGTTGAAAATGCGCCGTGTCATGAGGTTGGCAAACTGTGTGTCCTTGAAATAGAGCTGGTTTAATTTGAACTTACTGAGCATGGCTTCTCATGATTTGTTGGTTTCGGAAGGCAAAAGTAATAGAAATCGAACCTATTCGGATAGTTTTTCGACCGTTTTTTTTATATTTATGCGTAATATTGCATCCGAAAAACAATATATGACCTATGTCTGCTCCATATCCGTTTCCATATAAATCCGTTACATGTACATTTTTGCTGTTATGGGTGTTCGTTTTTTTGTCCGCTGACTTGTTTGCCGGTTCATTCCGCACCTTGGGTATCAAGGAGGGATTGGGCAGTCGGCAAGTATTCCAGATAAACAAGGATTCAGCCGGATTTGTCTGGGTGTATACTCATGTCGGGATAGATCGTTATGACGGGAATGAAATCAAGCATTACAAGCTGGACGGAATGATTGATTCCAGGGACAATATCCAGTCTTCCACTACCATGATGTGTGATAAGGAGGGTATTGTCTGGGTTGCATTGAAGAATGGAAAAATCTATGCATACAACAAACTGACGGACTCTTTCCAATTGCGTGTGGACTTGGCCGATTACCTGCCTTCTCCGGTATTGTATAATATGCTGTTTGATGACGAAAACCGTTTGTGGTTGTGTATGTCGAAGGGGCTTTATTCTTGGGAAGAAAGTGCAGGACTGTCTTTTGCCGGATTGAAGGGGCAATCTGTCCGTTGCATGGTCCAAATGGAAGATGAAGTGTTTTTTGCAGGCACCGACAAGGGTGTCTTCCGGCTGACGAAGGCAGGAGCGGCAGGTTCTTCGTCTTTTGAGACGAGGCCGGTTGACCTGCATACAGAGATGCATGTGGAATCGCTCTATGTCTTCGGAGCGAAGCTGTTCATCGGTACCTTTTCAAACGGCGTATTTGTGCTTGACGGTCCCGAAGGGCAAATACATTCCTTGAATGACCGGATTCCTCATGTACCTATCCGTTCGTTTGCAAAGACAAAGGATAATTTGCTGCTGGTGGGAGCCGACGGTGCAGGTGTTTTTTGCATGGATGTCGCTACCGGAGAACTTTTGAACCATTATATGAATAACGGGGATGATGACAAAAGCTTGAGTGGTAATACGGTATCCGATATTTGTGTGGATGAATCCGGAGTTGTATGGATTGGCACTTCTACGAATGGCATCAGCTATCTGGATCCGGAGATGCCGGATGTCTATAGAATCAGGCACGAACGCAATAATGATAATTCCCTGAAGTCGGACCATGTAAATGTGATGTTTCAGGACTCGGAGGGAGATTATTGGTATGGTACAAACAACGGCGTCAGCCTCTATCAACCTCGGTCACGCAAATGGACCCACTATCTGGACGGTACGGAATATAGTGGCAAAGTGGTATTGGCGCTTGCCGAAGACTCCGGGGGAAACATCTGGGTAGGTGGCTATGGTATCGGTGTCTATTGTATTCATAAACAGACCGGACGGGTACAGAAGAAAGAGAAAAGAAATGCACATCCGGAGAAGGGAATGGCCACCGACTATGTTTATGCCATTTATGCGGAAGGGGATTATGTCTGGTTAGGTGGTATTGAAGGAGAGTTTACCCGTTACGATATACGGACGGATACTTATACATATTACCCGATTGATTGCATAGGTGACATAAAGCCGGGTAAGGGGGGCTCATTACTGATTGCCGGTTGCAGCGGGTTGGCCGTCTTTGATAAGAAGTCGGGAGACACGCAGTGGCATCAGACGTTTGGAGACATCTCTCTGCATTATCCTGTCCGTTGCCTGATGCAGTCCTCATCCGGCGATACCTGGCTGGCTACAGACGGGGAAGGCCTTATACGTGTTGGGCCGGATGGGAAAGAGGCGCATGCCTATACCGTAGATGACAATCTGGTTTCCAATTCCATCAACAGCCTGCTGGAGGATAACGAAGGGCGTATCTGGTTCAGTACGGAGAAGGAATTGTATTGCTTGGACTGCTCCCGGGATATTATCATCAGTGCCAATGATTTTTTGGATGTCAGCTGGGGATATTACAACCCGAATGCTGCCCTTAAGTTGAAGAATGGATGTCTTGCTTTCGGCACTGCAGAAGGGGTTCTTTCCTTTCTCCCGTCTTTGGACTTAGGGCCCCATGTGTCTGTTGAGCTGATTCTGACAGACTTTAAACTGCTTTACGAATCGGTCAAAGCGGGAATGAAAGGCTCTCTTTTGCAAACGAATATCAATGATACCCGGAAAATAGATTTGAAGTATAATCAAAACTCCTTCTCTATTTCCTTCTCTGCCATCAACTTTGCAGTCCCGCATCGTATCAGGTATGAGTATAGGCTCGAAAATCACAATGAGGAGTGGGAACACTCCAATTCAGTGCGGAACGTGAGCTATATGAATCTCTCGTCCGGTAAGTATGTATTCCGCTTGCGGGCATTTGATAAGTACACCGGGCAGCAGGTGGGAGAAAGAAGTCTGGACATTGTCATTCATAACCCTTACTGGGTTTCGTGGTGGGCGCTGCTCCTCTATTTCATCTTGTTGTCTGTCTTTGTCTACATGTTTGTGCAGTATAGGAGGCATAAGGTGAACGAGGGGCGTATAAGGGACAAGATACGTTCCTTTATCAGTATAGCCCATGATATCCGTACACCGGTTACTTTAATAAAGGCTCCGCTGAGCGAGCTCGAAGCGCAGGAGGGACTTCCGGAGCAGGGTAAGAAAACCGTTGCGGTGGCAATGAAGAATGTGGAAAAACTGATGGGAATGATTACTCAACTGCTTGAGTTGCAGAAAACGGAACTGCATGCCGAGGAGTGTCTGAAGGTTTCTCCATACGACATTAAGGCTTATCTGGAGGAAAAGATGGCGGAGTTTCATTTAGCCGCCATGCAGAAGAGCGTCGGGATAGAGTTGGAGGTGGAGCCGGATATGCCCAAGGTTTGGATTGACCGGGAGAAGATGGATCATATCATAGACAATCTGCTCTCCAATGCCTTGAAGTATACAGAGAAGGGAGTCATTCACATACTGGTGAAGACTGCAAGAAAGAAGTGGACTATTGAAGTGAAGGATACGGGTATCGGCATTCCGAAAGAGGAGCAGGGCAATATTTTTCACGAATATTATAGAGCCCAGAATGCCATGAACTTTGAGGAAACCGGTTCGGGTATCGGTCTGATGATTACGCGCCGCATTGTGAAACAGCATCACGGCACCATCTCTTTCAGTAGCGTGGAAGGGCAGGGAACTACGTTTACGGTAACTTTCCCGCAGAGGATAAAGGCGAGCGTGGCGGTGGAAGCGAAGGCTGACGGCCAGGAAGAAGCTCAGGCCGCTACCGGGGCTGTGCATGAAGAAACGGAACGTGCCAGGAAGAATGTCCTTCTTCTGGCGGAGGACGATGCGGATATGAGGGAGTATCTGGTGGACAGCTTGTCTTCCGAATATAAGGTAGTTGCCGTGCCCGACGGCGGAAAGGCATTGGAGACGGCAAGGGAAATCAATCCTGATATCATTATCTCGGACATTGTGATGCCGGTACTGGAAGGTGATGAATTGTGCCGGATTCTGAAATCATCGGTAGAAACAAGCCATATACCTATTATATTACTGACCGCACTGAGTGAGAGGGAAAATATCATCTTCGGACTGGAGGCCGGTGCCAATGACTACATCATCAAGCCTTTCGACTTGTCTGTGCTGAAAGTGCGTATCAGGAATATTCTTCAGAATAGGCAGCATTTGCGCGAAACCGTGTTGGCGATGGATGCGCAGCCCGAAGAGACAGACTATACCAGCCAGTTGGACAAGGAGTTCCTGGACAAGGTTATGAAAGTGATTGAGGAGGAGTTGTCCGATTCGGAATTCTCCATCAATGACTTCTGCCGGATGCTGGGCATGAGCCGCACTTCTGTCTACAATAAGATAAAGACGCTGACCGGGCAGGGACCGAATGACTTCATCCGCATTGTCCGTTTGAACAAGGCAAAAGAGCTGCTGGTTTCCCGGAAATATTCGATAGGGGAAGTGGCGAATATGGTCGGATTTTCTGACCCGAAATATTTCAGTACATGCTTCAAAAAGCAGTTTGGTACCAGTCCCAGCAAAATTTAGAGCCATGAAGACTGCTTTTGAACCACCGCTGACAAGTATTAAACCTTTTTTGTCAGAGAATAAACCCTTGTCTCCCTGATAGTGCGTAATATTGTGGACAGTAAACAATATTAAAAAACGCATATAAAAAATGGAAACGTATTTAGGTCTTGATTTAGGAGGCACGAAGTTGCTGATTGGCGAAATGGATAGCCGTGGCAACATTTTGAGGTATAAGAAATATGACTCCGGTTACTTTAATCAGCAGGCTGCGCTGGAAATCATCAAGTCGTCGCTCGATGATTATATCCGTACCGTGGGCTGGTATGACCAGAAACCGGTAGCGATGGGTGTTGGCCTGATAGGGCGTGTAGATTCCAACGAAGGTGTCTGGCTGCAGATTGACCCGAGCAGGACACAGCGGATTGAGTTGGCAAAGGAACTGTCGGACATATATGGCATGCCTTGCCATATAGACAATGATGTGAAGAGCGCTACAAGAGCCGAGCGCGTCTGGGGATTCGGACAAATTTCCAAAAACTTTATATACGTAAATGTAGGTACAGGCATTGCCGTGGGTACGGTGATAAATGGGAGACAAATCCGTGGCAGCCATTTCAATGCCGGCGAAGTGGGACACGTGCGTGTAGGTGTGAACATAGGCATTAAATGCGGTTGTGGACGGATGGACTGTGTGGAGGCGATTGCTGCCGGCATAGGTTTTGACAATTGTGCCCGTCTGCTCCGCAACCAGTATGAGACCGGCCTGCATATTCCGGCTGAAAAAGGGGAACGGGTGATTGTGAGTGAGGTGTTTGCACTTAGTCAGAAAGGTGACCCTCTCTGTACGGTGCTGGTGGAGAATGCAGCTGAGGCGCTTGCCAATCTTATCATGAATCTGGTACGTGTGATTGACCCGGACACGGTGGTGTTGGGTGGAGGCATTGTGGCCGACGGGTATATGCACGAGAAGATTCTGGAGAAACTTCATCCTACGACCATGCGTTTTGTCAGCAACGGGGTTGTCATTACGAAACTGAATCCCGGATTTATCGGGCTTCTGGGGGCCGGCGCGGTGGCGATGAATATGTGATTAGGAATTAATGATTAAGAATATGAAAATAACAATAACAAAGAATGAAAAGGAGTTTGACTGCACGGCTGCATGGCGCATCATCGGGCAGATGTTGAATGAACCGGAGAGTGTGATAGGACTTTCGACGGGACGTACTACCGGCAATCTTCATCGGTTGGTGGGAGAAATCTATACTAAATATCCGTTTAAGGTGGATACCGTTACTTTCTTCGGATTGGATGAGGTAACGAATGTGCCGCGCGAATATGCCGGAGCATGCTACACGATGCTGAAAACGGAGTTGATGGATACATTGGGCATCAAGGAAGAGAATTTCTTGATGCTGCCTACCATTTCTGGTGATTTTGAACAGTCATGCAGGGATTTCCAGCAGGAAATTGCGAACCGTGGCGGCATTGATTTGCTGATTTTAGGGTTGGGTGAGAACGGACATCTGGGATTCAACCAGCCGGAATCTCCCTTTGGCGGTGAAGCATGGGTGACCCGGATGAATGTGGAACTGGAAGAACGCATCCGTAGAGAAACGGGTACTCCTCCCGATAAAGAGTTGGGAGGGGCTACTTTGGGAATAAAGAACATTATGCAGGCACGCCGGATTGTACTGGTTGCCAAAGGGACTAATAAAGCGGATATTGTCAAGCGGATGCTTGAAGGGCCTGTGACAACAGATGTTCCTGCTTCCATCCTTCAGCTTCATCCCAACTGTGAATTTCTGCTGGATGAGGCGGCGGCAAGCATGCTTAACTGCTAAGTCGCCTTGCAGGCGGCTGATAACTAATTATTTGAATTAATAATCAAAATACTATGACACAACAAGAAAAACAAATAAACTATATGGGGCCATTCATCACGATGGTGTTCTTGTTCTTTATTGTAGGTTTCCTTACGACTGCCAATACTCAGTTTCAGGGTCCTCTGAAAGAAACTTTTCTTTCGGAAGTGGGCGGGTTAAAAAATACTTTTGCTACTTTGATTACTTTCTCCTGGTTCCTTGCTTATCCGGTTTGTGGAGGGGTAGGCTCGTCGTGGATTAGCAAATACGGATATAAAGGAACATTGATGCGTGGATTGCTGGTGATGATTGTGGGACTTGGTTTGTTCTTTGCCTCTTCCTATTTCACAGTACACTTTCCTGAAGCGAATTGGCATGCAGGAAATAATGTTATCCCTGGAGGGTTCTTGATTTTCTTACTGGGTTCTTTCGTGGTAGGGGCTTCGGCCACCATTCTGCAAGTGGTTATAAATCCTTATCTGACGGCTTGCCATGTCAAGGGTACCCAGTCCATTCAGCGTTTGGCTATAGGTGGTTCCGCCAATTCTGTGGGAACTACGCTTGCTCCTTATTTCGTGACCAGTGTCGTGTTCGGCGGTCTGTCTATGGAGGACATTCAGATTGACCAGCTGATGGTTCCGTTCCTGGCATTGATGGCTGTTATTTCTTTGATTGTATTGTTGTTGATGAAATTGTCTTTGCCCGATATCCAAGGAACCAGGGTAGAGAAGGGAGAAAAGCTGGAAAAAAGTGTATGGTCCTTCCGTCATCTGACATTGGGCGTGGTGGCTATCTTCTTTTATGTAGGAGTGGAAGTCTGCATCGGAGCCAACATCAATCTGTATGCCATTGAGATGGATTATGCTTCTCCGGCGCTGATGGCTACGCTCTATTGGGGTGGCATGCTTGTGGGCCGCCTGGTGGGGAGCAGCCTGAGCAAGATTTCTCCCCGCGTGCAGTTGACGGTTACTACGGTATCGGCAGGAGTACTTGCTTTGCTGGCTATTCTTCTGAATAATCCGTGGCTGCTCACGGCAGTAGGTTTGTTTCATTCCATCATGTGGGGAGCTATCTTTACCTTGTCCGTTGCCCATTTGGGAAAATACACTTCGGTGGCTTCGGGTGTGTTCATGATCGGAGTGGTAGGCGGTGCCATATTGCCCTTGTTGCAAGGAGTGCTTGCCGATGTTCTTGGAGGCTGGAGATGGTCATGGCTCATCGTTCTTTTTGGAGAAGCGTTTATGCTGTATTATGCATTGATAGGTTCACGGGTCCGTCAGACCTGCGATAATTTGTAATTAAAGATAGTACTTATGAAAAAAATTAGAATGATGATGGCTGCCGCTTTGGGCGTATTGGTTTCATGCGGTAGCGTTAAGTCGGGAGAAGAGGTCGTTGCGGCTTCCCGCGATTCAAAGGTTGTGGTTGCTTATGTCACTTCGTGGAGTGAGGTGATGCCCGACCCGCAGTACATGACGCATATCAACTATGCGTTCGGTCATGTAAACGAGAGCTTTAACGGTGTCAAGATTGATAATGAGGAACGTTTGAGACAGATTGTTGATTTGAGGAAACAGAAGCCGGAGCTGAAAGTGCTGCTTTCCATCGGCGGCTGGGGAAGCGGACGTTTCAGTGAGATGGCTGCCAATGATGAATATCGCCGTGCTTTTGCCGCGGACTGTGACCGTGTGGTGAAGGAGTTCGCTTTGGATGGCATTGACATCGATTGGGAATATCCCACCAGCTCTATGGCAAATATATCCTCGTCACCGGACGATACGGAGAATTTTACACTTCTGATGCAGGATATCAGAGCTGCCATCGGCAATGAAAAGGAACTGACACTTGCCACCGTAGCTTCTGCCCGTTACATTGACTTCAAGGCTATCTTACCTTCCGTCGATTTTGTGAATATCATGGCTTATGACATGGCTTCTGCTCCCAAGCACCATTCGGCGCTTTATCCGTCAGGACATAGCGGTGACATTACTTCGGACGGTGCCGTTACTGCACACTTGAAAGCGGGCGTACCGCCTTCCAAGCTGGTGATGGGTATGCCCTTCTATGGTCGTGGAGGTGACGGTTATCCCAGCTTCCAAGACTATAATAAGGTAGGGAATACGGATACCCAATATACTGAAAAGTGGGATGAGGTGGCTCAAGTGCCTTATCTGGCCGATAAGAATGATACGTTGGTATTTGGTTTTGAGAATCCCCGTTCACTTGCCATCAAGTGTCAGTATATTCTGGATAAAGATTTGCTGGGAGGCATGTATTGGGATTATAGCGGAGACAATGAACAGGGTGATTTGCGCCGTACGGTAGCAGAAAACCTATTGGGCAAGCCGCACAAGGCGAAGGTACTGGTGTTGACGGAACGTGGCGGACAGCACGGAGGATTTACGGATGCCGGTTTGAGGTGGTTGGCGGCCGAAGGTGTAAAGGGGAATTTCAGTATTACCGAGATAAACAATGCCAGGAACATAACGGAGGCTTACTTGTCGCAGTTCAGCCTGGTTATTCAATTGGATTTCCCGCCTTATACTTGGCCGAAGGAAGCGGAAGATGCGTTCGTCAAGTATATAGAAGAAGGCCGTGGCGGCTGGATAGGTTTCCATCATGCTACTTTGCTGGGCGAGTTTGACGGTTATCCCATGTGGCAATGGTTCTCTGATTTCATGGGTGGTGTACGTTTCAAGAACTACATAGCTCCGCTGGCCAACGGTACGCTGATTGTGGAAGATAAACAGCATCCGGTAATGAAAGATGTTCCGGCCTCTTTCGTGGTGCCCGATGACGAGTGGTATACTTATGACAAGAGCCCGCGCCCCAATGTACATGTACTGGCCAATGTAGACGAATCGAGCTACACGCCTGCATCGGACATCAAGATGGGCGATCATCCGGTGGTTTGGGTCAATGAAAGCAAAAAGGCACGCAATGTTTATTTCCAGATAGGGCATAGCAGCAAATTGTACGAAACGGAAGGGTTTACGACCATGTTCAGAAATGCCATTAACTGGACTTTAGAAAGGTAATCCTCTTTATAATCAATGGATTTGGAAGAAAACGGGTACGTACAGAAACGTATCCGTTTTTTTATGGGTTTAAACTTTATCACTTTAAGTTTAAAATAAAACGTTTTTTATGGATGTGTTAGTAAATGAACTCCTTATGAGAAATATTCAACTTCCATTTCTTGTTTAGTACGTAATTTCGCTTATCGAAGTATTGGAATTTGTATCAATACAATATGAATAACTTTCTATTTTATAAACTAATACTATTATCATGAAAAGAAAAAGAGTCCTTTTGCTGCTTTGCATTCTCAGTTGCACTTTGCAGCTCTTCGCACAACAAATTAATGTGCAGGGTATCGTTTATGATCCTTCCGGAGAAACGGTTCCGGGTGCTAATGTCAGTATGAAAAGTAATCCGGCTGTGGGTACTGTGACGGACATTGATGGGAATTTCAGCCTGAAAGCTTCTGTGGGTGATGTGTTGGTCTTCACTTTTATCGGTTATGAGCCTATTGAGTATAAACTGACTGCTGCAGATACAAATCTGAAAGTCCGTTTTACTGATTCTTCTGAGTTGCTGGACGAGGTAGTTGTAGTAGGCTATGGTGTACAAAAGAAGAGTGTACTTTCGTCTGCTGTGAGCCGTGTTACCAGTGAAGAGTTGGATAAAGGTAATCCTACAAATATTCAGAATGCCTTGAAAGGTAAAGTTTCCGGTGTACAGATTATCTCTAATTCAGGTCAGCCCGGTGCGGAATCAAAGATTCGTATTCGGGGTACCGGTACGGTCAACAACTCCGATCCGCTTTATATAGTAGACGGCATGCCGTCTGAAAGTGGTATCAGTCATTTGAATCCTTCTGATATTGAGTCTATTGAAGTGTTGAAAGACGCAGCTTCCGCCGCTATTTACGGAGCCCGTGGTGCTAATGGTGTTGTACTGATTACTACGAAGAAGGGTACTAAAGGAAAGGCTACTTTGAACTATGAATTTACGTACGGTATTCAGAATCCTTCCAAGAAGGTGGATTTGCTGGGTAGTGCGGATTATCAGATGTTGATGAATGAAATGGCTGCCAATGCAGGTAAGGACCCTTATTTCCCGACTGTTTCCAGCGTCAATACCGACTGGCAAAAGGAACTGCAGAACAAGAATGCTCCTATTATGAACCACAAGGTTTCGTTGAGTGGCGGTACGGACAACTCTACCTATTATGCTTCTTTCGGTTATGTAAAGCAAGAAGGTATTTATGCTAAAGGACATGCTGATTATGAACGCTACAATGTACGCTTGAATTACAATAATGTATTACTGGACACGAAATCACGAAATTGGTTGAATAAGATTAGTTTTGGTGCAATTGCAAGCTATTCCAAGTCAATCCAGACTGGTAATACTATTGGCAATAGTGAAGCAGCAGGCTTGATTACTTCCATGAATATGTTGCCTCCTACCGAGCCGGTTTATCAGACCGACCCTGCTATACTGGAGCAATATGCCGTAACTTATCCAAATCATGTCATTGCTCCCAACGGCCTGGCATACAATATCATCGAGATGCGTGAAATAACCAATCCGCTGGCAGCCATGCAGGTCAGTCATAACCAGAGGACTATGCCGCAGAATTTCGGTGCGAACTTTAACCTTGATGTCGACTTGTTGCCGGGCTTGAAGTTCAAGACTACCTATGGTGCGGAATGGGTATTCAATTCCATCAAGAATGTAACTCCGGTCTACGAGCTGAATGCTACCAGTAAGAATGCTACTTCCAAAGTAGAGGATAAGAAAAGGGAGTCTTCCTATTGGCAGTGGGAAAATGTACTGTCGTATACAAAGTCTTTCGGCCGTCATAATATAGGTGCACTGTTCGGTACAAGTATGTCTTCCTACCATTACTCCAATTTGGAAGCGGAAGATTATAATCTGCTGGTGGTGGATATAGACAAGGGATATATAGACACAGCCACAGCGCCCGAAGAGCAGTCCAAAGTATGGGGTGGGGCAGAAGACCACCGCATTGCATCCGTATTCGGACGTATCAATTATAATTATGATGAAAAGTATTTGTTCGAAGCGGTAGTGAGACGGGACGGTTCGTCAAACTTCAGTCGCGAGCACCAATATGCTACATTCCCTTCGGTTTCTTTGGGTTGGGTGTTGACTCGTGAGAAGTTCATGGAAAACAGACCTTCCTGGTTGGATTTTGCCAAGATACGTCTGAGCTGGGGACAGAACGGTAACGAACGTATTGGCTCCTTTGCCTATACAAGTATGATGAGCCAGGGTAAGAATGCAGTCATAAATGGAAAGGTATATACAGGTATGCTGCCCAGTGGCTATGCCAATGCAGACTTGAAATGGGAGACCTCCGAACAGACCGACTTGGGTATTGACTTGCGTTTCTTCAACAGTGCATTGACATTCTCTGCCGACTATTTCGTGAAGAAGACGAAGGACATGCTGCTTTCCATGCCGATTCCTCTTTATACCAGTTATGGCAGTATGACGGTCAATTCGGGTACAGTGAAGAACGAAGGTATCGAGTTCGAAGCGTCCTATCGCTTTAAGGTGGGTGAAGTGAATCTGGGTATCAATGGAAATGCTTCTTATGTGAAGAATACCGTAACAGATCAGGGCCCCGACCGTGTCGGTCTCAATAATATCGGCGGTGGTATGGGCGGCCAGGTCAGTTGGAGAGAGAACGGGCGTCCGTACGGCTTCTTCTACGGTTACTTGCATGATGGTATTTTCCAGAATCAGCAGGAGATAGATAGCTATACCTACGTAGATTCTAACGGAAAGACTCAGCTGATACAGCCGAATGCCAAGCCTGGAGATATTCGTTTTAAAGATTTGGATGGTGAAAATGGGTTGAATGGTGATGACCGTACCATGATAGGCAAGCCGAACCCTGACTGGACATATGGATTCACTCTTTCTGCCGATTGGAAAGGATTTGATTTCAGTGCATTCTTCCAGGGAAGTATCGGAAACGACATTTATAAACTGTACAGACGTTCCAATGTGACTTTTGGTAACTACGACAAATCTTGGCTGAACCGTTGGCATGGTGAAGGCACTTCCAATTGGGTGCCACGTGTGATAGATGGTGACAACAATAACTATCAGGTTTCAAACTTTTTTGTGGAAGATGGTTCGTATATGCGTTTGAAAGTGTTGCAGATTGGCTATAGTCTGCCCGGACAGATGTTGCAGCGTGTCGGTGTCAAGGGGCTGCGTTTCTTTGTGCAGGGCGAAAATCTGTTTACAATTACCAACTACAGCGGTTATGATCCTGAAGTGGGAACACGTGATGGATTTGACGGGGGAACATATCCGCAAGCACGTACTTATACTATCGGTGCGAATATTACATTTTGATTAACCTAAAAATTAGATACAATGAATAAGATATTAAAGGTATTGGCTTTGGGTGCGATGGCTTTGTCGACCACAGCTTGTTCAGATTTTCTGGAAGTGAATCCGAGAACTCAGGTATCGGAAACCGAATTCTATAAGACGGAAGACGATATGATGAAGGGCTTGTATGCCGTGATAAATGAAATGCAGACCCGCATGCCGGAGGTTTGGTCTTACTCTTCTTTGCTGGGCGATGAGTCTGAAACCGGTGGTGGTATCGGTGAGGGATCTTACAAGACGAAATGGGATACTTTTACCTATGACGCGACTTCTTGTTTCGGTGCATGGGGCTATGGTTCTTGGTGGAATGAGTGGGATTTCGGCTTGTTCAATGGAGTCATTGCTGCCAATCTGTTGATTGACAAATTGGCCGGGTGCAACCTCAATGCAGACTTTGTCAATTCCATTTCTGCCGAAGCGCGCTTTTACCGTGCCATTTTCTATTACCATCTGTTTATGGGGTATGAGCAATTCCCGCTTATCAAACATTATCTGGCAGCCAGTGAAATGTATAGCGTTGCCAAAGGAACCCGTGAAGAAATTTATGAGTTTATGATGGGTGACTTGGATGACGAAGTGACTAAGTATCTGCCCCAGCGCAGTGCTACACAGCAGGGACGCGTTTGCCGGGATGCTGCCAAGCTGCTTCGTGCCAAAATTATTTTGTTCCATCGTGATGAGACTAAATATCAGGTGGCATTGAATGACATGAAAGAAATAATCACCAGTGGAAGATACCGGTTGAACCCTGATTATCAAAACTTATGGGTGAAAGACGGAGAATGGTGTGCGGAATCTATCTTTGAGGTATGTTATGCCGGCAATAACTCCGGTGAAGGGTTTGGTCTTGCACGTTCTTTGGGTGGTCGTAACATTGTTGACCCGAGAAGTGCCGAGCAGGGCGGCTTGGGCGAAGGTTATGGGCAGAATACCATGCCGAGTACTGTTTACAACATGTTTAAGGAAGGTGATACGCGCCGTGAGGGAACAGTCATTGTCTATGCGGACGAGGCTAAAAAAGTGGCAGAAATGGTGGCCAAAGGTGAACTACCGGCAGGAAGTGCTTTCCAAGTCAGTGACCAGCAGGAAAATTACGAGGGTCTGGGGCACTATAAGATTCATCCGAGAAAGGAGACGACGTCTACGGTGAATCCTACGGATAACTATTATAACTCTTGGCGTATTTACCGTTATGCCGATGTTTTGCTGCTGGCTGTGGAGCTTGATGTACGTATCAACGGAACTGCCAGTGCTGATGCGCAAGGTTGGTTCGACCAGGTCAGAGACCGCGCTTTCAAAGACAAAGAGCATCGTATCAACTTGGCGGGAAAGAGCAAGCAGGAGTTGTTGGATATTCTTTTTGAAGAGCGTGGGTATGAGTTTATGGATGAAATGCAGCGTTGGTTTGACATTCTGCGTTTCGATAAAGGAACAGAGATTTTAGGTAACAAAGGTTGGACGGAGAAGTTTAGGTACTTCCCGATTGACCAGTCGGAAATGGATAGAGCTAAAGGTGGCTTGACACAGAACCCTGGCTGGTTATAAGTTTAGATTGGTTTTCTTTCTGAAGAGTCCCCGGTATTTCCTTTTGAAATACTGGGGATTTTTATGTGTAGGCAGTGGCGGTATCTCTCACTAAAGTTTATTTCGGCAAAACATCTGTCATGCTGTCACGCGAAGAGATTATTCTTTTGATTATAAGTTAATTAAAGTGTGATGGATACCTGTGATAGATAAAAAACATTACAACCATCCATCACGCTTTCCAATTTTTGTAAAAGATGGTATGCATACTTGTTTCGTGGGTTGTTGAAATAGTTATAATCTTAGTTCTCAGCATGAAACTTTTAGTTTCAAGACTAAATACGAAAAGTTTTGACAAGTAAGACTATTGGTTTCAACAAGAAAAACCAAAAGTTTCTTTCGATAAAACCATTCGTTTCAAAGGTTAAAACTCTTGGTTTCGACTATAGGAAACTATCATTCCAACTTGTCGGGACCAGCAAGGGTATCTATATGAAACAACCGAAACAGATACCTTTTCCTTCGAAAAGTATCTGTTTCGGCATAAAAGTGTTGTATTTTGGAGAAGATTTGAAGAATACTATCCTATTTTATTCTTTTGATTACTGTTATGGGAGTTGTTTCATTTGAGGAACGGGTCACCGTTCTTGTCTTTGCTCACTACCCAGCGGAAAGCATTAACCAATAGCAGGTTCTGTGTACCGTCGATAAACTCTTCGTCACCATGTCCCATATTCAGGTAAATCATTCTGTAATTCTTGTTGGACCATACGATGGGGAAGTCGCCAAAATTCACTACATCCTTGATACCCAGTGGATAGTTCTTGGGAGATAGGGACAAGAGTACCTCTACGTCCTTGTTCTGGCGGGGGCTGGGAGTCCATTGGTACCATTCGCTGGCGGGAGCCACGAATGATGCAGGCAGATTCTTGGTAACGGGATGTTCTTCGTTGTCGACTTCGACCAATACCGGCTGGGGAGGCCAGTTGTTGCAATAGAACACCCCACCACCAAGAAACTTAACGAACCAGGGCCAATGCGTGTTTTTGTCGTTGTAGGCAGCTGCGTGGAAACCTACCCAACCGCCTCCGTTTTCCATGTATTGCTCAAAAGCATCGCGTTCGGCCTTGGTGTTGGGGGATGTGTTAAGCATGATAATGACATTGTATTCTTTCAGTTTCTCGTATGGGTATTTTGAAAAATCGGTAGTAATATCCAGAACAAAGCCGTCACCGTAATTGAGCTTCTTGAAGAAAGTGGTTGCTTGTTCTGCAAATTGTACGTGTGCTTCTTCCGCATGTTGCGTGTAATAAATCAAGGCCTTGAAGCGAGGAGCTTTGGCATAGTTTGCCGGATAACCTTCGGGGACTTGTGCGTACGTCAGCAGGGTGCAAGCCGTAAACAATAAAATAAACAGATGTTTCATAATTTGTAATTTATAATTTATAAGTTATTAATTCTCCATTATCTAATATTCCGCAATCAGAGACAGCCATTTGCCTGCCGAGGTAATCCATACCTCTTTATAACAGGCATTGTTGGTTTGCGGCCAATAGGGGACATCGTCGTTACCCAGGGTACGGATACCAACGGGCATCTCTCCTGTCATTTCTCCCGAAGAGAAGGTATTCAGTTGCGGATAGTTGTGTCCTTCTCCATAAATCAAGGATTGTCCGAAAGGATTCTTGCCTACGGTCCAGTACAACTGTTCCAGACCGATGTTGAGCAGTTCCTTGTCCTTCAGGAAGTTTCCGCAGATGGCGGCGGACTTTCCGTTGGAAAGATGGATGGCGGTATTGCCGTTGAAAATGTTGAACCACACGGGGAAACGTTTCATGTAGTGCTCTTTGTCCAGTTGTACTCCTCGTTTAATCTGTTCCGTGTACAGTTCCTTGGCATTGGCAGGGGGAAACAGATGGAGGGCGTAGAAGTTGGTGGTATCCTTATATTCCTCTGCATGGTAAACACCGCTTGGAATCATACCGTAGGGATGGGTATACTTCATCATTCCTTTCAGATACTCTCCATATAGTTGTATGGAATTCACCCATTTAGGATAATCGGGGTGCTCCTTCTGGGTTTCGCAAAGCATCACCATGGCCTGCATATAGACCTGCTCGCGCGACTGGTGTATGTAATGTACGATGGATTTGCGGGATTTGTCCCGGTAGAAGAATCCGCGTGTCCCGTCTTTGTCTTTCAGCGGTTCCGTGCGCTGGCAGTCGAGGGTGTAGCGGATGTATTCGGCGGCGATGTCCGCATAAGAAGGTTTTCCGGTCAGCTTGTATAATTGGCTTGCCGACCAGGAGATGGTAGCCATATACTGACTTTTCGAAGTGTTGTAACTGTGTTCGTAAGGCTGGACGAACTGGTCGAAGCCATCTTTTTTGAACTTCTCCATAGCAAAAGCGAAATCTTCTTCGGCCACGCGCAATAGGTATTCCTGCAGCATCGGGTCGTTGTCCAGCGTCATGGAGGCGTAAGCTTCGTATCCGGCATAGAGAAAGTTGTCAAATGCCATGTTCTGTACACGTACGGAAGATATGTCGTCCAATGTATTGAACACACCGTCTTGCCAGATAAGCAATCCCATGCTGCTGGCGCGGTAACCATCGCCGTAGCGGTTCTTTAGGATGAACTCTACTCCCCATTCCGCCTCTTCACGCAGGCGGGCGGCGAGGGCTGGGTTGATATTTCTTTGTTTATTATAGGCTTCGAGCAGAGCAAAGGTCACGTCTCCCGTCTGCAAGGTTTGCTGGGACAAGTCTCCTGCATCGTGCCATCCGCCGGAGTAGGAGATGCTGCGTCCGTCATGTCGGGACATGAGGTCTACGTGGCAGGTGGAATGCTTGCCGGGAACCGGATGTCCACAGCGCTGGCAGAAGATGAAGTTCAGCACTTTCCATTGTGAATCTTCCCAAAGTCTTTCTCTAATCCGGAAGGTGGGAGTTAGCGATGTTCCGACCTTCAGCTGATACTCTCCGGGATTATTGAAGGAGGTGAAATCAATAAGGCCAAATTCTCCGAGAGTGGTTTTCTCTTTTCGGATGTCTCCTTCGTAAGCTATTTCTCCGGTTGGGGTAAGCAGTTGGAAGCGCTTTCCGGCGTCTATGGTGAGGTTTGTGTTGATGAGGGCGGTTTTGGGGTGGTTGACGGCATAGCCGGTTGTCGAGTAGGAGATTTTTCCATCGGCAGGTATCCATCCGCTGACTTTCTCAGGGGCTTTCACCGTTTGCAGTTGTAGATTGTCCAGGTAGTAGATAGCTGAATCTCCTGTAGTCCGGTCTTTGCCTTTGAGGGCTGTGCTGAAGGTGATGGATATCACCTTGTCGCGCTGATACTCGTCTATTTCGAGGAAGCATTGGTTCCACTCCTTATTAATAAGGTTAATGAGGTGTGAACCCGAAGGCTGATTATATCCTTTCTTGGCAGGAGTATCTGCATTGCGAAACGTGAGGTTCATGTTGACGATGCGCGCGCCGTCGCAATCGGGATAGATGGAGAATACGATGCGGTTGTACTTCTCCAGATTGGCGCCGTCTAGATGATAGGTAACACTGCTGTTTCCGTAGGTGGCATAGTCTGGGTCGGAAGGAGAGCCGGTCGCCCTTTTCCCGGTGAATGTGGGGAATTGCAGTTTGATGCTGCCTTTGCCGGAAACGGTCTTTTCCGTACTGAAGGACATGCTTCCTGCGCCGGAATGACTCCATCCCTCTGTACCTGCCGAGCGGGTGAGAGGAGCGCTTTGCAAGACCTCCTTTTTCCATCCGTTGGTTTCGAAAGAGTTTTCAATATCCAGGGGGAGGGGTTGATGTATCAGTCCGCTTTCGTGGAGTTGTCGTTCCAGTTTGGGGTCTTGGGTCAGACGTGTCTGACCGTATGCGGCAATACTGCCGAGAGATAAAAGGTATAAAAATAATAATGTCTTTCTCATGTTGATGTCAACCTTTGGTTTCGGTTGCAATGTTAGCCATTATTAGGCAGAAGGAGGTTTGAAAACTGCCATAAAAGCTTTAAAAGCTATCCGAAGTAGAGGAAATATGAATTTCGGTAGATGTATAATCCCTATGATGTACGACTTATAATGCCAAAGAAAATACTAAAATCGTATTTTCATAACAGAAGAAAATTGTAACTTTGCGAAGTTATGTCACAATGTTAACCTATGATGCGTATCTTGATTTTAATAATAATGCTGTTGCCATGTTCGCTTGGTATGTATGCATCTGCAATAGATAGCCTTTTGTCTGTTCTGGATAAGACTATCGTGATGCGTAGACAATACGAGGAAGAAAAAGAACGGTATATTTCTTTGATAAAGGATGAGTTGAAGCAAGGGAGGCTTACTGACATGGAGCGTTATCTGATACAAAATCGTCTTTTTGCCGAATATAATTCTTATATTAGTGATTCTGCATTACATTATATAAATGAAAATATTCTTATTGCCACACGGCTAAATAATAGGCAATGGATAAATAGTTCTATATTAAATAAAGTACATATTCTAAATACTTCGGGCCTTTTTGTTGAAGCAATGGAATTGCTGAAATCGCTTCCTCGTAACACGTTGGAGGGTGAAAATATAGTGGACTATTATGTATGTTTTGAAAACCTATATCTCTATCAGGCAGAGTACGCCACTGATCGGAACTACGTGAACAATTATCTTCGGATAGCAAATTTGTATAGGGATTCTATAATCAGCCTAGTACCGGAAGATACTTATAGATATGTAGTCGTGCATGCACCTCAGCTCATTGACCAGGGAAAAAGTCAGGAGGCTATATGTTTATTGAAGAATTTTTTACCTCGGTTGAAATCCAATACGCGTGAGTATGCAGTAGCTACTTCAATTCTGGCTTTTGCTTATCATGTCGTGGGCAACAAGATATAAAATTATATAACAAACTGATTTACTATATTTTATGGCGTGAATAAAAGAGTAGTTTTGTAATTTAGTACCATTTTAGCATCACTATTTAGCCATCGTAAATAGAATCAAGGGATGGCGCAAATGGCATAGGACAATTAACTTCTTTGGCTGCATAATCCACATTCGTTTACCGTCCTCAAATCAGTCAACACCTTCCGGAGATAATCAGACGGTTAATTTATAGCCACAACAAATAGATATTCGCTGATTTTATATTTGTATTGCGTAGTTTTTCTACAATAATCGTATTTATAATTTGTTGTATGAGATTTTATTTGTATCTTTGCACCATACAATAGATAAAATCAACGATTATGATAGCAGAGTTCAGCATTGAGAATTTTTTCTCCATTAAGTCGGTTCAGAAAATCAGTTTTGAACCATCGGCAGATACTTATATGTCTGATGAGTACTCGTATGAAGTTAAGGACGGTGTAAGATTGCTGAAAGTGGGCATCATCTATGGTGCCAACGCTTCCGGTAAAACGAATATATTAAATGCCATTGAATTTTTCAAGATGCTGGTTTTGAGAATGCCTAAAGACAGGACTGAGAAAACCGGGGTTGTCCCTTTCATGTTAGATGACACTTCAAGAAACGAAAAGACAAAGATGTCAATGGTGTTCTATATCAATCAGTCGAAGTACATTCTTAGTTTTGAATTGGATGCAAAGCATATCTATTCCGAGACATTGATTGTTTATGATTCCATTCGCCCGACCAAGCTGTACAACCGAAGTTATGATGCCGCAACAGATTCCACGACCATTGACTTTGGCGTAAACCTGAAAATGACAAAGAAAAGCCAGGATGTGATTTCCGGCAACACTATCAATAATTGCAGTGTGCTTGCCGCATTTGGCAAAAGCAACGTGGAACGGACAAGGCTGAATGATGTGTACGATTATTTTGCCAAGCAGGTAAAAGATGTATTGGCTCCCGGTATGTTGCTTTCGGGATATGTCAAATCACGATTGGATAAAGACGAGGCAGGAGATTTGAAGAAATTCATTTTAAATTTCCTGAAAGCGTCCGATTTCAATATAGAAGATGTGGTATTACATGAAGAGGAAGAGCTGATTACACCTGAATTGGAACAACTGATTCAGAATGCCCCTATTGATAAAGATGCAAAGGCTGAAATGCTTAGAAAGGGGAAAATTACAAATACGGAACTGACCTTCAAGCATAAGGCAGGCGATAAAGTATATGATTTGTCGGAAGAATACGAGTCCAATGGCACCATGAGGTTCTTGGGAATGGCGGTGATACTGAATTTCTTGTTAAAGACCAATCGGTTTGTGCCCATTGATGAAGTGGAGACAAGTATTCATTATGAACTGTTGGCTTATTTCCTGAAAGTCTTTCTGGCAAACAGTAACGGAACATCCCAAATGCTTCTGACCACACACGACATCAATCTTCTCAACGAGGATTTCATTCGCCGTGATACGATATGGTTCACCGACAAAGACGAACTTGGCGAAACTAAAATAGTACGCCTATCTTCTTTGGGACTGCATAAGAATCTTTCCCCATACAATGCTTACAAGCAGGGAAAATTGGTAAAGTTGCCGTTCTTGGGTAGTCAGTATATCAACCTGAATGACTAATGATATGGGACGGACAGTAACAAAAAGTATCGCCATCATAGGCGAAGGAGAAACGGAATGGTTCTATTTCGATTCTCTGAGAATTGCGTGTCGCTATCCTTTCAAGGTCGCTCCGGATTTTCCGCAGCATAGCGACATCAATCATATACTGAAACTGGTAGAATCTTATTTGAACAAGCAATATGATTATATTGTATGCCTGTTTGATATGGACAGGCTGTATCAATATCCTTCCGAAATGCAGTTGTATCAGCGGGCAAAGAAAGAGTATAGCAAGAAGAAATATGCCGGAAAGGTGATGTTTATAGAAACGAATCCTTGCACGGAATTTTGGTTCTTGCTCCATTTCTTGCCTAATGTGGCCTGTCGGCGATATGAAAGTTACGACCAACTGCTTCCCGAATTGCAGAAATACATGCCGGGATATGAAAAGACAAAACGATATTTCATACGCATCAACCTCTATAAATACCTGACAGAGAATGGTAATTTGGAACGGACGATGTTAAACTCAGAAAAGTTGTGCCAACTCTGCAAGGAATCGCCGGAGGATTTGAAGGCGTATTCGGAGGTACATAAGGTTATAAATCTGTTGAATAACGTGTAAAAGAGGTATTATATATTTCACTAATAAATGCTAAATAGAATATTAACACCATATAAATAAAAGCAAGTATGTCAAATAAAAATCTTACAAATAATCAACTTCTACTCAAAGAAATAATATCTCAAGAATATGAAGACAACAATCAATTTGCCTCACTTGATACTTTTTTTGAATTATTTTCAGCGGGTCAAATATTAAAAGATTACGCATTTAGTAATGAAGAAATAGAAAGTGGCCTTACAGGCGGAGGAAATGATGGCGGTTGTGATACTGCCTACGTTCTCTTAAATAATGAAATTATTACTTCTGACCAAATAGAATCTCTTGACTGTCCCAAGGGTTCATCTTTGCAGTTTATTATAATCCAGTCTAAGAATACATTGGGTTTTGGTGAAGATGCTATTATGAAATGGAAAACAATATCAGATAATTTGTTAGAAATGTCTAATGACATAAACCAATATAAAGAAAGATATAGCGAGGGAATCAGAGATGTTTTCGTTTTGTTTCGCGACGCAATGACAAAATTAATCACTAAGCAACTTAAAGTTTCTTTTAAGTATTATTACGTAACCTTGGGAATTGAAGTACATCCAAATGTATTGGCTCAGGCAGACGAACTTAAAGATATTGTCCGAAAGAAATACCCTAGTGCTACAATTTCTGTACAGTTTGTAACAGCAGACGAACTAATGTTATTATATAATAGTGAACCTGATGTTAACATAACTATAACTTTAGCCGACCAAGCTATTACACTTGGTAAACAGAATGAATATGTGACACTAATAAATATAGCAAACTACTATAAATTCATTACAGACTCCTCTGGTAATCTATTAAAAGGTATTTTTGAATCTAATGTTCGTGATTACCAAGGGAATAATTCGGTAAATTCATGCATAGCAAACACCTTAAAGAATAAAAACGCAGAGGATTTTTGGTGGTTAAATAATGGTATTACCATATTGTCTGATAAAATCACGCCAATTACAAGCAAACAGTTATCTATTGATAATCCTGAAATCGTTAATGGACTTCAAACGTCCACGGAGATATATAATTATTTTTCAGAAAACAAAGATAAGTTAGATAGTGAAAATAGGAATGTGCTTGTAAGATTTATAGTTCCAGATACAGAAGAGGTTCGTGATGATATTATATTTGCAACTAATAATCAAACCAATATCCCAAAATCTTCACTCAGAGTTACAGATGCAATACATCTCCAAATAGAGATGTTCTGTAAAACGAGAGGTTTATATTATGATAGGAGAAAGAATTATTATAAAAATCTCAAGAAAAAAGCTACAGATATTATTAGTGTATCTTTCTTGGCTCAGTGTCTAATAACCCTATTATTAAGAAAACCAGATTTTGCTCGAGCACGACCATCAACATTGCTTACGGATGATAGAACATATAATCAATTATATGCTGAGAATGGTAATTTATTAGTCTATTATAATGTTGGCAAACTCGGAAAGAAGGTGCAAGGCAATTTACGCAAGACGCCAGATTGGACCTCATCTGAAAAAAATGATGTACTATTTTATGTGCTATATGGTGTTGTTATAAAATTATTAGGTAAAACAGATATTAAACCTGTTGATATTGTAAACATAGACTTAAATACAGTATCAGAAGAATTTATTGATTCAATAAAATGGAAGGTATATCATAAATACAAGGAATTGGGAGGCGATGGCCGTATTGCTAAAAGTCCTAATTTTATAACCTATATAGATAAAATTATAGGGGATAACGAATAATATAATATTGTGGATTTTCCTATAAATTGTATCAAGGAATGTACTCTATATTATTTATGAAGCAAATGAGTTTTAACGAGGGCAATAGTATGACGCTTGCCCTCGTTTATTTTTACATCGGTTTTATCATTGATTCTATGAAAGTAATTTCTTCTTCTGAAAGTTCGTATTTCGCATAGAGTTGTCGGTCAATTTCGGCAACACTCTTTTCCCAATCAATGTCGGATTTTGAGGTAAAGTCTTGCAACGGAACAAAACGCCACGTTTCTTTACTATTATCTTGTGTAACTTTCAATATTCCAAGCAATGTTCTGGCAAATTTAGATTTGACATATTTCAGAGCAGCCATAGCTTCTGTTTGTTCATTAAATGTACCAATCCCTATAAAGGATTGCGTATAACCGATTAACGGTTCACCGATTAACGGTTCACCGATTAACGGAGTTGACAGCACCTCTCCTATAGCTCCAGTACCATTACTTTTAGGAACTATAACTTTCCATTTACCTAAACAAGGATGGTCTTCGATGAATGACGAATTTATCCATCTAATCTCTCTGACATTCTTTATCAAACCAAGCATTTCAATATCCTCAGCCTGCATTTTTTGCACATGGAATATTTCACTAAGCCCAAAAATGGAAGTAGTTAAACGACGTTCATTACCATTGCTGCCAATTCTCGATTTTAATTCTGGATGTTCTTTATAAAGAATGCTTAAATCAAATTTGTTTTGCGGATATATAATGTTGCTTAAAGGAGTAAAGGTCTCATTATTAGCGACCACCTTTCGGTAAATACCATTAAGTTCTGAATATGCTGTAAATGAGCCAATCTTTCCAAAAGAGTAATTAGCGTCACGATAGCATACAGCAACACCTCCTTTTATATCAACATTTGGGAAAACATCTGTACTTTTTGCTTTATACCATATTATCTTAAAATGCTCATCGTTAAGCATTTTAAGATTCCAATCATGGGGTGTCTTGCCTGCATCAAACAGATAACGTGCGGGAGTAATAAGAGTAGCCTTGTCTGATATTCTAAATGAGACATCCATAAAATAGTTGTAAACTGGAGTGTCGCTTGTCCGTTCTGTTATTATCTGATACGGTGGATTCCCCACTATCGCATTGATTTTCATATTCTTTATTCCTGTTCTGTCCGTAATAAATTTATCTACCTGCTTGATAAAATGTTCCGGTTTGTTTTTGATTTGATTGATTAAGTCCTCGAAGTATCGGGTGTTTACCTTTGCTTTTCGGAAACCTATAAGGGTGCGTTTGGTAATGCTCTTTGCCATCGGAGTTTTGCAGATGACAAAGATGTTTTCAGCCACTACCTTGTCCCATATTCGTTGTTCATCTTCGATACTTGACACCGAAAATAATGAGTTCTTGACCCTTGTGCGATAAATGCTATATGCCATATAAAGAGGATATAATCCAGACTTTGAATTTATTTCAAGGATTCGTGAATCTGGGGCAAACACATTGGCTGTCACTTCGCCACGGTCAATGAAACGAGGGTCGGACAAGGTGGTTTCATAGTCCTTTTCAAAGAAGTTATATCCTCCCAAACAATCGCCAAGGTGCATGTTCACCACACGCCAAGGCGTAAGCACCGTTTCCTTGTCGGGATTGCGGAACGTGCTGAATATATCCGTTATACGCTCGATGCGTTCCTCCACACTAAGTTTGTCCGCGGCACGAGCCATGGCACGGATGCGCTTGCCTGCCGCACAGAATATCTCCGGATCGTAATATTTCTTTATGCTGTTGAACTTCTGTTTGGTTACGCCTTTGGGCATGAACTCCTCCCATGACTGAGAGTCAATGAGGGAAGCGAAGTTGTCAATGGTTATCTCTTGTGATTCATCTTGTAACTCTGCACCGTAGATAAGCAACGGCATACGGATGGAGATACCCCGAAGAATGGAGATGGCAGCCTCGCGGTTCTCCTTTTTCTTCTTTAGTTCCGCGAGACGCTGCTTTTCTTCCTCTGTCAATGGTTGCTTGTCCCTGCCTCTCTTCTTGGATTTCTTTTCAAGGTCTTCAAGTTCCTCGTATTGCTCATCGGTCAGTCCTTGGTTGTTGATGTCCACCTGATTGGTCTTTGGCATTGCCTTGGTTTGGCCGATAATCTTTTTCAGGTCGTCAAACTCCTGCAATTCCAAGTCGTTGAGCTTCATCAACTCGTCATTATACAGGCTCCTGTCCTCGAAACCGTTGCGGACAACCCTTTCCACATAAACACGTTTAAGCTGTTCCAACATCTTGGGTACATCGAACTGGCTCATCTTGGAGCCTTCGATGGAGATAATCGGACAGAAGTTCAGGAACTCGCCCATAATCTTACGGTCGTTGCCGCTGGTCTTTCCTGCCTTGGCAGAAATCTTTGCTGTCTCGGCAATGACTTTCAGTGTTCTGTCAGGAGCGAAGTCAAACACATAACACTGCTCTTTGACCCTTCCGTTGATGGTGGCAGGTGTCTGCACACGGAAGATGGTCTGCATATAACTTGATGTGGCGGTATTATAAGAGCCGGACAACATGAATACGCCCGTCCACGCCTTGACACTGACACCCGTGGTCAATCGTCCGCAAGACAAGGTAATGGTACGGGTGGCATCAGGGTCTTTGCCGATGGCTTCTTCCACCGCAGCAAGAGCATCCTTGCTCTCTTCGTCCTCGTCACCGTCTCCTGCCACATTCACCACCTTGAAATGCTGGAATACAGGATGTGATTGTAGTAAAGCACTCATGGCACGAGCCTCCTTCACACCCGGCAACATCCATAGCGTATGACGGAAGATGTTGCGGTATTCCTCGTTGGCAAACGGATAGCAACTGTCCTTGTCCTCCTTGGAGATAAGATTCAAAAATGCCTTCACATCTTTTTCATGGATGAAAGTTCCGTTATCATTGACCCGAAAAAACTCTCGGAAGTTGAAAGCCACATCTTCATCCACGAACTCATGGAGTAAGCGTCCAAGGTCGTAGGTATAGATGTTCATCGTAGGTAGAGAGGCGTATGGATTCGGATCACCGAAATGGGTCAAATCCCATGAAGCCTTTGCCCGTTGCTCCATCACATAGTCCCAAGTGTAAATCTCGTCCTCCTTGAAGTCGTCCAACAGGTTGAACGGAGTGCCGGAAAGTCGCAGTATCTTTGTATTTGCTTTTGTCAGTTCCTGCATGACAGCCTTGCCGAGTTCCGTCTGTGTCCCTTCGTGCGCCTCGTCCACGATGATGCAATCCCAAGCTGTGGCAAACACTTCATTGTTCTTGTCGAAGTTGCCGCCCACAAGTTCAGAACCGCGCAAATCCTGCATGGAAGCGAAATACACATATTGGCATTTGCCCTGTTTTGCTCTCGCTTCAAGTGAAGCATGGCTGTCACCATTGTTCTTTGAGCCGTATGCAAAACAGGGACAGTCATAGAATATCTTGCCGAAATCCTCGAACCAGCCGCTATCCACCACAGGGCGATGAGTAAGAATCAAAGTGCGGCTGAAATCCATGTCTTTCACCACCTGCAAGGCCGACAATGTCTTGCCGAAACGCATCTTGGCGTTCCAAAGCATCTGGTTACTTTTCCTGAATTGCTTCTTGGTCTTTTCGATGGCTTCCCGTTGTTCGGGACGGAACACAATCGGTGTTTGGTCGTGTGAGACTTCGGCAGAAGACAACGATTCCCGACCTTCCTTTACGGCTGTTATTGCCCGCTTGACGGTTTCAAGGTCGGTGATGAACCACTCGTTGGCTTTGTTCTCGGTATCGAATATCTTTTTCCTAATGCCGGAACGTTCCAAAACGCTATGTACTTCCTTGTCGTTGAAAGAGCACAAGCCCTTTTTGCTGTTGTATATCGTAAGTTCCGTATATAAGAGGTCGTATGCAATGCCTGCCGTTTGCGTATATTGGTTGATACGTTTCTTCGCGGACTCGTTGAGAGCCTTGCTGTTCGGAGCAAGACCGAAGACATTGTCATTGTCACAAGTGGCCTCGCCCACTTTCAGGCATCCCCTGTGTGCAGCATCATTGATGCGGAACACATATATCAGTTTTAATTTTAGTGAAGATGTGAATTTCATACTGCACTATTTTATGAGGTCGATAAATCGGATTCGTTTTCCCATCTTTCCCGCTTCAGGGTCTTTGGCCCGCCAGTCCTTGATTTGGCAATAGATACCATTATGCCTGCGGATGTCATCTTTCTGACAGCCTTCGCATTGACTGACTTCTTCCCTTGTCCCGAACAAGTCGGCTACAATAGTCCGGCGTTCACCGCAACTGTTTGGGATGACACCTTTAAGCCCGTCCATCTGCCAGACGTTCCATGAAATGATGTAGGCGATATAATTGATGGATTTCAACAAGGGTCGCTTGCCGAACTTTTGTTGATAGTATTCGATAAAGGAAATAAGCATGGATTCACGGGCAATCAGCAAGTTATCGCCTTGCCATTCGTAAGCGTAAATGCTCTTATACGCTTCCTGTACCCATTCCAACCATTTGCCGGAAGTTTCCGTATTTTCGCCTACAATCCGCAACTTGCGGTCAAGCAGCCCGATACGCTGTTCTAAGGGAATAGCCTCCCCCGTTGTGGTGTCATATCTGCTTATAATATACGGGGCTTCCCCGCAGGTTATCTCCAATCGGTTGTCACGTACATAATCTTTCCAAGTCTTACCTTCCGGAAATTGAATTTTCTCTGAGTTGGGTCTCCACCGATGACAACCCTGTTCGTCGGTGTACTCCGTATTGAACACATCCTTTCTTCCAAACCATGCTTCATCGATCAGGTTGTTCTGCGCATTGCATATCCATGACGGAGTGAACACCTCTGCCATTTCTTGCGAACGTGCGGTTTGGGTGTCACGACTTTTGAGAATACGCGGCATGATGACATGCCCGTTATCTCCAGTAATAAGACAGGGAAGAATTGGCGAATCATATTGATACCCTTCGCCCAGATATTCATAATCGGAAGTAGCCCAAAAGATATTGCGCTGAATATCCTCCTTGCTCGTCGTATGGTCTTTGAGCAGGATATTCAACAGTTCGGGCGAAAGCCGAAAGATACTATCTTCCAATATATCAACTTCAACAGGCATTTTATATCGGGTTTATGAGTATCTCTTGATAAGAGAGCCATCCCGAAGAAATAAGCACTAATAATCAGTGCTATAAGAACCCGATTTGACGGATTTACAAAACAGATCCTCGCAAAATACCTTTCATATATCATTATAAATGAGGATTGAACACGGTTTTTGAAATATTATGCGTACCTTTGCGAAATAAACTATATCTCTTATCAAGAGATTCGTCTTTTCGCTCAACACATTTCACCATAAATATCCGGTCAAAAATCTTTCAGGATAAGGCTGTTCGCCTTGTCCACCACGCTTGTGTCAAGCGATGCGAGATAGATGCGCGTGGTCTCTTCCGAATCATGTCCCATGCCCTCACTGATGACAGAAAGAGGGATGTTCTTGCTCTTGGCAACGCTCGCCCAACAATGCCGGGCAACGTGCATGGTCAGCGGTATGTTCAATCCTGCCAGACCAGCGACTTCCTTCAACGCCACATTGATGCGGCAGATGGCGTTACGGTATTGTGTCCGCTCATCGGAGCATGGGTTGGTGATTATCGGCAGGAGGTAGCGGGTGGCCGTATTCTCGCCGTACTTGGCGATGATGTCTTCCATGCACTTCTCCCATTTGACTGTGAGCTGCTGCCCGGTCTTTCTTCTACGGTACGTGATTATTCCGTTCTTCAAATCCGATTTTTTCAGATAGGCCATATCAATGAATGACATGCCACGGGTATAAAAGGAGAAGAGGAACATATCCCTTGCATAGTCCAGATGCGGTTTCAGAGTCAAATCAAGTTCCTTAATGTGCTTGATGGACTTCAATGGAATGGCGCGTTTTACCGTCTTCCCGATGCCAGTGTAAACGTGCTTGAAAGGATGCTTCTGTTCCGTCAGTTCCTTTTCCACGGCACGGTTGTAAACGGCACGGAGTATGCGCATATAAAAGGAAACCGTGTTGGGGCAGATGCCCTTGCCTTTGAGCCAGGCCTCGTAAAGCATCATGGTGTTGCCGTCTATCTCGCACAAGAGTATGTCCTGCCCCTCACGGAACTTCATAAAACTGGCCAATGCCGCCGTATAGGTTTCTGATGTGCGGACTTTGCCAAGCTGCTTCAACTGTCCTATGATGCCTTGCATGAAACGGAACAGCGATTGTTCGCCCGTTTGCCCGTTGAACTTCTCGACGATGCTGTCAGCGGAATAAATTCCTCCCTGCCTGTCGCATTGGGCGACTATGGCTTTCAACCGTCCGGTGTCCCAGTCGATATGTTCCGCCACTTCACGGAGATACCGTTTTCTATTTTCGCCGATTTCGGGCAGGATTTTAACAGAGGAAGTTCTCTTGTCCCATTCCGTATCAAATATGCGGTAGTCCGTCTTGACTTGGCGGACTATGCGCCCGTGGATTACCTGATAATATATGCTGCCCTCCCTGCCGCTCGCGGTGGAAGGACGAAATTTCACTTTTATGGATGCCATTCACTTTATTTTTGTTGTTTGGATTGTTTTTCTTCCTCTCTCACTGTCTTGACTTGCCGGTTGAATATGGCCAGCGTGGAGTCCACACCGACAACATCCACCAGTTTCTCGTAAGCCCCGACAGTTACTGCCAGTTCCGGGTACAGTTCGTTGAGCATGACCGTGGTCACATGGTGTTTGTCTGCAACCGTTCTCAACCGCCTGTTTTCTTCCCGGTACTCATGCCATTGTACCCAACTGACGGCAAACAGGACAAAGAATACGAGCGTACAGCCCATGCCAGTCCATACATATGGGTTCTTGTGCCAGCCATCGGGAACTTTGCTCCATAACAGCCTTATTGCATTTATTGCCTTGTCCGAGCGGATTATCTGCCATAGTTCCGATATGACACTTTGCTTTTGCCGCACCTGTTCCGAAGTCTGCTTGTCTTTTTCCACATGGGCAGTCAGCATTTCCAATATTTTGTTGAGCAGTTCCTTGATAGTGGGAACTCCGTGCTTACGCATATCCTTCTCGTTGGCTTCGGTGTATAACCGCAGACTTGCTACCGCTTCATCACCTATTGATTGCTTGTATTCCTCGATGGTCTCTTTGCTTCCGTGTAGCTAACACTTGAAAAGGGACCCGGAACAACATTTAAAAAGTGCCCCACCCA
>OGOA01000385.1_pt1 | contig 35318 bp, 30 predicted proteins | sample 1573621 | NCBI WGS metagenome assembly OGOA01 (sample SAMEA2581917, study PRJEB24529) | metagenome | biome: Human gut stool | place: China | collected 2011
ACATTTGGCTCGCGATTCCTCCGGCATTAAAAATGCCTGCGGAATGGAGATTAATTTCTTTGCCTCTTCGCAGCAAAGTTGCCCGGAAATGAGGATTTATATGGAAAAAAAGAAGAATAAAAAATCGTTTGCGAATGATTTTACTTATAATAAAGATGATGAAAAACGTAATAAAGTATCAGTTGCACTTCAATATAATCCGGGAGAAGAAGCTCCTAAAATAATAGCATCAGGCCGTGGTGCATTAGCAGATAAGATTATTGAAAAGGCAAAAGAGTCAGACGTTCCATTATATCAGGACAGCAAACTTGCCAATACTCTTTCAAAGCTTGAGATTGGGGATATGATTCCACCTGAATTATATAGTGTTGTTGCGGAGATTCTTGTATTTGTAGATGATTGTGACAGATTAAAGGGGAAATTAAAATAAAATATGAAATGGGGGATTATAATAAACAGACGATTAATGGGGAAAAATGGCGAACAGCTTGCGGCAGGATATCTTACAGAAAATGGTTATTTCATACTTAAAATGAATTATAATTGCAGAATTGGGGAAATAGACATAATTGCTACAAAAAATAATGTTATTATATTCGTGGAAGTCAAATACAGAAATACAGATATATATGGATATGCAATTGAAGCCGTAGGAATACATAAACAGAATAAAATCCGCAGAGTTGCACAGTATTTTCTTATAAGTGAGTTTAACAATACAGATATTGCCTGCCGTTTTGATGTTATTGGCATAGATGGGGATAAACTGACACATATAGAGAATGCATTTTAAATATAGGTTGATTATGGCAGGAAGACAATTATGGAATTAAAATATATAGATAATGAGAGTTTATATCAGAATATAAGCAGGCAAAACAGACCCGATATTCTAAATACTACGAGATTTTTAAATGAACATGACGTGCCTTTGATTAAGTTCAGACCTTTTGAGAATATTAACTTTATTGAGCATGGTTTTTCAACAAGGCTTGGTGGATGCAGCAGTGGCATATATAAATCTATGAATCTTTCCTTTAATCTTGATGATGATAAGGAAAATGTTCTTAAGAATTTTCACACAATAGCAAAGGCAATTGATATTTCTGTTGATAATATGGTGTATTCAAAACAGACTCATACGACTAATGTATTAAAGGTTGGACATGAGAAATGTGGAATGGGAATTGTACGTCAAAGAGATTATGATAATATAGATGGACTTGTCACAAATGAACCGGGAGTATGTCTTGTAACTTCATTTGCCGACTGTGTACCACTGTTTTTTGTGGATAAGGTTAATAAATGTATAGGCTCATCACATTCCGGCTGGCGTGGCACCGTGGGAAATATTGCAAAGAATACATTAGAGCTTATGAAAAAAGAGTATGGAACAAGAGCTGAAAATGTAGCAGTATTTATAGGACCGAGTATCTGCATGAACTGTTATGAAGTCAGTGAAGATGTAATAGAGCAGTATAATAAAGCATTTTCTAAGGAAGAGCTTAAAGATATAGTGTCCGCCGGAAAAGAAAAAGGAAAGTATCAGCTTAATCTTCAGATGGCGAATTATTATAATATGATTAATGCAGGTATAGTCCCACAGAATATAGGAATATCGGATATATGCACATGCTGCAATTCTGATATATTATTTTCACATAGAGCCTCTCATGGAAAAAGAGGAATATTGTGTGGATTCATATATATTAAATAGTAAAAGAATAGAAAAACAGATGTAATTAAAATGCTTGGAAATGAGGATTGTTATGGACGAGAGAAATTTATCTAATATTGAAAGAAGTATGATGTATTATGGAAATCCTAAAGAAGAAAATGTAAAGGTAAAGCAGCCTAAGCTTCAGAATGATTTTGTAAATGCTATGCAGATGGACCCTAAGTTTCAGGAGCTTATGATGATGTATCGATGTGCCATAAGAGAAGTTCAGACGAAGATGGAGGTTCTTAATGATGAATTTCAGACAAGGAGAAAACGTAATCCTATTGATACAATCAGGTCGCGGATAAAAAGTCCTTCAAGTATATATGAAAAACTCGAAAGGCGTGGGTTTGAAAAATCTTTATCATCAATAATGAATAATCTGAATGATGTTGCAGGAGTAAGGGTTGTATGTCCATTTATAAGTGATATATATGAGGTTGCCAATATGCTTACATCACAGGATGACATAGAGGTTATGGAGGTTAAGGATTACATAAAGAATCCTAAGCCAAACGGATATAGAAGTCTTCATTATGTTATAATAGTTCCTATATATCTTTCTTCTGGAAAGGAATATATGAAAGTTGAAGTCCAGATAAGAACTATTGCGATGAATTTCTGGGCAAGTCTTGAACATCAGATGCATTATAAGCATTTTGATAATAACGAGATTCCTGATGTGGTAAATGAGCTTACAAGATGTGCTGAAACTATATATAATACAGATACGCATATGCAGGAAATCAGGGATGATATAATGCCTATGATACATAAATAATAAAAGTATAAGTTAAGAATAAAACAGAAGCATGGTATTTATTATGGTGCTGATGGATGAATATTAATATTTTCTAAGAAAATTATAATATTTACCAAATGAACCGTAACATGTACCATGCTTCTTTGTATGTTTAATTTACATTAAGCAGGAGAGCTCATTAAATTTGCTATTGATTATAAAAAAAATAGCAAAATGTTGTAGTAACAACAGAATTGTTGTAATAATATATATATAATACATACATACCGATGATAATTTTAAAAACTGATTAATACCTTTATGAGTACTGCCATAAGGGATAGTGTTAAAAATTTTAATATAATTGTATAAATCAGTCAAAAAGGATAATTATAAATATAGGCTTATAAATTAAAATATAGGCAGTAGAAAAATTATTGCAGTACAGAAAGAGGAAAATTATGGATAATAAGATGTTTTGTTTCCAGTGTGAACAGACAGCCGGATGTACAGGTTGTACAGGCAATGCAGGTGTGTGTGGAAAGAGTGCTGATACAGCAGCTCTTCAGGATGAGCTAACAGGAGCGTTAATAGGGCTTGCTAAGGCATGCGGCAGCAATGCTAAGACACAAGATACAGACAGAATAATTATAGAGGGATTATTTACAACGATTACTAATGTGAATTTTAATGATGATACTCTTCGTGAAATGATCGAAAAAGTACGAAAAGAAAAAGATATAATCGTTCCAGGATGTGGTGTATGTTCTTCAAAATGTGGAAATACAGATGAATATGATATGAATAATATCTGGAGAGCTAATGAGGATATACGTTCATTAAAATCACTTATTCTTTTTGGTATAAGAGGAATGGCTGCCTATGCATATCATGCAATGGTGCTTGGATATACAGATGAAACAGTTAATGATTTCTTTTATAAGGCACTGTCAATTATAAGCTATGACCTCGGAATGGAAGACCTGCTTCCTGTCGTATTAGAAACAGGTGAAGTTAATCTTAAGTGCATGGAACTGTTAGATATAGCTAATACAACAAGTTACGGTAATCCTGTTCCTGTTAAAGTAAGCCTTAATATTGAAAAAGGACCATTCATAGTAGTTACTGGACATGATTTAAAGGATCTTGAGCTTCTGTTAGAACAGACTAAGGATAAGGGAATTAATATATATACACATGGTGAAATGCTTCCGGCACATGGATATCCTGAATTAAAGAAGTATCCGCATCTTAAGGGGAATTTTGGTACTGCATGGCAGAACCAGCAGAAAGAATTTGATAATATTCCGGGAGCGGTATTATTTACAACTAACTGTCTTATGCCGGTTAAAGAAAGTTATGCGGACAGAGTATTTACAACAGAAGTTGTATCATATCCTGAAATGGTTCATATCGGTGAGGATAAGGATTTTACACCGGTCATAGAAAAGGCTCTTGAGCTTGGAGGATATGACAGTGATGAACATAAGACGGGAATTAATGGCGGAGAATATGTAATGACCGGATTTGCACATGGTACAGTACTTGGTGTTGCTGATAAGGTTATTGAAGCCGTGAAACATGGAGATATAAGCCACTTCTTCCTTGTTGGTGGATGTGACGGTGCAAGGACAGGCAGAAATTATTATACAGAATTTGTAAAAAAGACACCAAAGGATTCTGTTATTCTGACGCTTGCATGTGGAAAATACAGATTTAATGACCTCGATTTGGGAGAGATTGGCGGACTGCCACGAATTATGGATATGGGACAATGTAATGATGCTTACAGCGCCATTAAGGTGGCGGTTGCACTAGCAGAAGCCTTTGACTGTGGTGTAAATGACCTTCCATTATCAATGGTACTTTCATGGTATGAACAAAAGGCCGTATGTATACTGCTTACACTTTTACATCTTGGCATAAAAAATATCTATCTGGGTCCTACATTACCGGCATTTATTTCGCCAAATGTATTAAATTACCTTGTGGAAAATTATAATATTTCACCAATAAGTACTCCTGATGAGGATTTAAAGAAGATACTAGCATAAAAATATAATCATGACTGGGACAATATTGTCTCCTATAGAGAAAGGGGGCAGCCCAGACTGGGATATAAACCTGCCGGTATGGGCAGTAACAGCAGGTTTACAGGACAAAATAACTGCCTGGAAAGAGGATTAATAGTGATAACGAGAGATATGATTATAGCAGAGATTCTTGCATTAAAACCTGATGCATCAGAAATTCTTCTTAAAAGCGGCATGCACTGTATCGGATGTCCGTCATCACAGATGGAATCCCTTGAGGATGCCTGTATGGTGCATGGAATTTCTATTGAAGATGTATTAGAAAAACTTAATGCATAAGTATTATTTTTACAATATTGATGAAGAGTATTAAAAACCGTATACAGGTGGGGAATATTCTGATATCCTTGATGATAAAAATTATTATAAGTAAAAGGATTGCTTTGTGCCGCAGGTATCACAAAGCAGCCCTTATTGCAGAGCTAGCTCTGACATCTGGCTCTGCGATTCTTTGGCATTAAAAATGCCTGCGGAATGGAGATTAGTATGAAATATAAAGTTAATGAATTATGTATAGGCTGTGGTCTGTGCGAGGCTGTATGTCCTGAAGTATTTAGCCTCAAAGATGGAGGAACAGCCGTAGCAGTTGATACAGACGTTCCTAAAGAATCAGAAGCAAATGCAAAGGAAGCCATGACGGGATGTCCTGTCGGGGCAATTGAAGAAATATAAAAATAATTAATGGGAATGGGAAGTTCTATGTGCTTTTTATTGTGTATTAATAAATAATATGTTATTATCAATTATAAATTGTATGCAATAAGGTTGCTGTGGAATGGAGATTAGCATGGAAAAAGGATTAGTTCATATATATTGTGGTGATGGTAAGGGAAAGACTACTGCTGCCACCGGTCTTGCTGTAAGATGTGCAGGTGCCGGGGGCAGCATTTTGTGGTTTCAGTTTTTAAAAAGAGATACGTCTGGTGAAAGAATAAGCCTTGGCAGACTTGAAAATATAACATTGTTACAAGGTTATGACAAGATGAAATTTACATTTGCAATGACAGATGAAGAAAAGCAGGAAGCCGCCTTGTTCTATAATAATGCAATGGATAGAATAAAAAAAATGGTACAATCAGACAATTATGATATGCTTATACTTGATGAAACATTTGGTGCAATTAATACAGGTATGATATCAGAAGATATAATTATTGAATTTCTTAAAAATAAGCCGGCTGGACTTGAGGTTGTAATGACAGGAAGAGAGCCATCAGAGCGTATAATGGAATATGCAGATTATATTTCAGAAATAAGAAAGATTAAGCATCCTTATGATAGAGGCATACAGTCAAGAAAAATGATTGAGTATTAATTTTTCAGAAGATGGTGCGAAAATCACTGTGCGAATTTTTCTTCACCTCTTCGCAGCAAAAGTTGCAAAGGAATGGGGAGTAGTATGAAAAATAAGCTCGATAGCTTATTTTATCACAAGTTCATAAATGAACTGGCTGCTTTGTGCTGCAGGCGTCACAAAGCAGCCCTTATCGCAGAGCCAAATCTGACATTTGGCTCGCGATTCCTCTGGCATTAAAAATGCCTGCGGAATGGGGATTAATGTGAAAAATATATTTACAAATAAAGACCTGGATACATATATTGAAAAAATCGGACATATTAATAATGACTATTGCAGACTTGCACAGGAAAAATGGGATAAAGTCGGTAAGCCGTTAAGGAGTCTTGGCAGGCTTGAGGATATGGTAATACAGCTTGCCGGTATTACGGAAAGTATTAATCCTAAAGCTGATAAAAAGGCAGTTGTGATATTCTGTTCCGATAATGGCGTTGTAAGTGAAGGCGTGACACAGACAGGACAGAGTGTAACGGCTGTTGTAGCACAGAATTTCACAAAGGGAATTGCAACTGTCAATTCCTTTGCAGGAGTAGCAGGTGCTAAGGTGATTCCTGTCGATGTAGGAATTAATAAAGATATGTCATCGGTTGATGGAATTATTAACAAAAAGGTGGCTTATGGAACTAAGAATATGGCAATACAGGCGGCAATGACAAAAAGTGAATGTATAGAAGCTATCATAGTGGGAATTGAGATGGTTGGTAATCTGAAAAAAGATGGATTTAATATGATTATAACCGGTGAGATGGGGATTGGTAACACAACAACCTCTAGTGCAGTGCTTTCAGTTCTTGAGAATATTCCTGTAGAAAAAGTAACCGGCAGGGGAGCCGGACTTACAAAATCAGGAATAAATCATAAGATAGACGTTATTAAAAAAGCTATAGCTGTAAACAGACCTGAAAGCAGTGATGTAATTGATGTGCTATCTAAGCTTGGAGGCTTTGATATATGTGCAATAACGGGTGCATTTCTTGGTGGTGCTATATACCATATCCCTGTAATTATTGATGGTTTTATATCGGCAGTGGCGGCTGATTGTGCAATCAGGCTTTCAGAAAATTGTGCCAATTATATATTTGCATCACATGTATCGGCAGAACCGGCAGGTCAAATGGCACTTTCTGCAATCGGTAAAACTGCCTGTATTAATGCCGGTATGTGTCTTGGCGAAGGAACCGGTGCAATTCTTGCAGCACAGCTTTTTGATTATGCACTTGCAGCCTATAATGAAACTGCTGATTTTGACAAGGCAGCTTTCGGACATTATACACTATTGGATTAAATATAGATATATTGTATTAGAAATGATAGTTGGTTCCTGAAATATACAGGTTATGAAAAATGCCTAAAAGAGAATAAGCAATTGCATAAAAATAATATAATATAGGTGTGAAAAAATTGAATAAATCAGACATAAATTCAAATACGGAAGAAAATGTTAAAACAAAAGAGTTAAATATTAAAACTATAGAAGAATTAAATGAAACAGCACAATTAAAATATGGCTATACAACAGGAACCTGTGCTGCAATTGCGGCCAAAGCGGCTGTAAAGATGCTTCTTTTCAATGATGATGTAATACGTGAACAGATAGTAACTCCGGCAGGTATAAGAATTAATGTAGATATATATGATATAGATTATTCTGATAAATTTGCCCAATGTGCAGTAAGAAAAGATTCCGGTGATGACCCTGATATAACCAATGGTATTATGATATATGCAAAAGCCGAATTTATTAATAATGATTATGATATTATTCAAAAAGAACCATTCATTATAATAGATGGAGGTGTAGGTGTAGGACGTGTAACAAGACCAGGACTTTCACAAAATATAGGTGAAGCTGCCATTAATCCTGTCCCCAAAAAGATGATATACGAAGAAGTTTCAAAGGTGATAAAGGAATATCAGCATATTAATCAAAAAAATACCGGTGCTATAAAAATTACTATATATGTTCCAGATGGTGATAAAATCGCAGAAAAGACATTTAATCCACGGCTTGGAATAACCGGAGGCATATCAATTCTTGGAACGAGTGGAATTGTTGAACCGATGAGTGAGAAAGCACTTCTACAGTCTATCGAAGTTGAGATGAAAGTAGTAAAAGCTGCCGGTATTAAGAATCTTATAATAACCCCTGGGAATTATGGCGAAGATTTTATTAAAAATACTATGCATTTTGATTTATCAGAGTCGGTAAAGTGCAGCAACTATGTCGGGGAAACAATTGATATGGCCGTTAATATGGGCTTCGAAAGCATACTGCTTGTAGGGCATATGGGAAAGCTGGTTAAGCTTGCAGCCGGAATTATGAATACACATTCTCATCAGGCAGATGCAAGAATGGAAATATTTACAGCACATAGTGCATTGTGTGGTGCACCTGTTGATGTATTAAGGCAGATTATGAATTGCATTACTACTGATGAAGCAGTTAATATAATAAAGGTATATGATTTTTACGATGATGTGTGCAAAAGTATAATGGAAAAAATAGATTTTCACATAACTGCCAGAGTGCATAATGAACTTCCAATAGGTGCAATCTTATTTTCTAACAAATGGGGATTGTTTGGTAAGACATCTAAGGCTGATGAAATCATTGAAAAAATCAGACATAAATCAGATATATAAAAAACTGATATATATTAACTGATCAATATTAACTGATAAATATTAAATTATCGTCTTGTTAATATATGATTTTGGTGTAATCTGATAAAAGATAATAATTGGAATCTGATATTATTGACATACTTATTTTAGAGAAAGGATTATATATAATTATGGTACATTTTGTAGGAGCAGGTTCAGGAGCGGATGATTTAATTACTGTGCGTGGTAAGAAACTTGTAGATAGCGCAGACGTTGTAATATATGCAGGTTCTCTTGTAAATCCGCAGCTTTTAGAGGACTGTAAAGAGAGTTGTGAAATATATAACAGCGCATCTATGACACTTGAAGAGGTAATTGATGTTATGCAGATGGCAGAAAAAGATAATAAGACGACTGTAAGACTTCATACAGGTGATCCATGCCTTTATGGTGCAATACGTGAACAGATGGATATTCTTGAATCAAAAAATATCAAATATGATTATTGTCCTGGTGTGAGTTCTTTTTGCGGAGCTGCGGCAGCACTTAATCTTGAATATACATTGCCGGATGTATCACAATCAGTAATAATTACACGAATGGAGGGAAGGACAGCGGTTCCTGAAATGGAATCCATAGAAAAGTGGGCGGCACATCAGTCAACAATGGTAATATTTCTCAGTATGGGACTCCTTGAAGAGCTTCAAAGCCGTCTTATAAAAGGCGGATATAAAAAAGATACACCTGCAGCTATTGTATACAAGGCAACATGGCCGGATGAAAAGACATTCCGCTGTACTGTTTCGACTATTAATAAGACTGCAAAGGAAAATAATATAACTAAGACTGCACTTGTAATTGTAGGCGATGTACTGGACAGTGTGTATAGCCGTTCAAAGTTATACAACCCTGCATTTGAAACTGAATATCGTAAATTAAAAAATGAATAATAATTGATGGAGAAGAAAAATCGCCTGCGTAAATTTTTCTTCGCCTCTTCGCAGCAAAAGCTGCTCAGAAATAAGGATTGGTAAGAAAATATGAATAAATTATATGTAATAGGAATAGGTCCGGGAGAATATGAAGGACTTACAATTAAGGCTGATAATGCACTTAAAGAGTGTGATGTTATTATAGGATATACCGTATATGCGGAGCTTGTAAAAAAATATTATCCTGATAAGACATTTATTGTAACACCTATGAAGCAGGAAATGCAAAGATGCCTGATTGCTTATGAACAGGCGGCTATGGGTAAAAAAACTGCTATGGTATGCAGTGGAGATGCAGGCGTATATGGCATGGCTGGAATTATGTATGAGCTCAATAAGGATTATACAAATGTAGAACTTGAAATTATTCCCGGAGTCACAGCTGCTCTTTCAGGAAGCAGTGTTTTAGGAGCTCCCCTTTCACATGACTTTGCAGTGATAAGCCTTAGTGATCTGCTCACACCCTGGGAACTTATAGCTAAGAGAATAGAATGTGCAGCAATGTCGGATATGTGCATGAGTATTTATAATCCATCAAGTAAAAAAAGACATGATTATTTACATAGAGCATGTGAGATTATTTTAAAATATAAAAATGAAGATACTGTATGTGGTTATGTGAAAAATATAGGAAGAGATGGCGAGGAATATAAGATAATGACATTGAAAGAATTATCTTACGAACCAACAGACATGTTTACAACGGTATTTATCGGAAATAAAGATACAAAGGTCATTAATGGGAAGATGGTAACGCCTAGAGGATATAAAAATATTTCTTTGTAAAAATATTTTATAATATAAAAGGAAACACGTATTATGGATAATAATGTAAAAAATGATAATATACCGGTTGTGTATCTGATAGGAACAGGAATGGGTTCAATTGACAGTTATACAGTTGAGGCAGTGCAGGCAATAAAATCTTCACAGATTCTTATAGGCGCAAAGAGAATGACCGATTCAGCAATGGATTTACTTAAAAATATAGAAAAAACATATAAAGCTGTCATTGATGATAATGTCATTAAAGATACAAATGAAGATAATAATTATAAAATAAATGATAATTATAATAAACATATATTTATATCGTATATGCCGGATGAGATAAAAAATATTCTTGATGCGAATACATTTTCACAGGCGGCGGTATTATTATCAGGTGATTCAGGCTTTTACAGTGGAGCTAAAAAGATTACCAGCGTACTGGAAGCTTATGATGTCAGAATAATTGCGGGAATATCGTCAGTATCGTATTTTTGCAGCAGGATTGGTAAGTCATGGGACGATATGCATATAACAAGCTGTCATGGCAGGCACAGTAATCTTATACAAAGAATATATAAAAATAAAAAAACATTTGCATTACTTGACGGACAAGAAGCAATACATAATTTATGCGAAAAGCTGATATATTATAATATGCAGCATGTACACCTGTATATTGGTGAAAGACTTTCATATGAGGACGAGAAAATATTAAGCGGAAGTCCTGATGAACTTAAAGATATCGTTACAGGAAGTCTTGTGGTTGTATTTGTGGAAAATGACAACGCAGTTAACCGGATAGCTTATAATATCCCAGATGATGCATTTATCAGAGGAAAGGTACCAATGACTAAAAGTTCCATAAGGTCAGTATGTATTTCAAACATGGAATTAAAGGATGATTCCATTGTATATGACATAGGTGCAGGAACCGGCTCAGTATCTGTCGAAATAGCAATGCAGTCACCGGATATACAGGTATATGCAATTGAAAAAAATGCTGCCGCCATTGAACTTATTAATCTTAATAAACAGAAATTTGCAGCAGATAATATTGAGATAATAAATGCATATGCGCCGGAGGGAATGGATACACTACCAAAGCCTGATTGCGTATTTATTGGGGGGAGTACAGGAAATATTATAAGCATAATAGATACCGTATTTGCCCAAAATCCACAATGTACTATTATAATTAATACTGTTACGCTCAACACTATAACTGAGCTTATGAATATGTTAGAGTCTGATAATGTTTATAAGGCAGATATAACACAGATTAGTGCTGCACACTCATATGAGGCGGGAAGATATATGCTTATGAAGGCTGACAATCCTGTGTATATTGTAAAAATCAAAAAAGATATATAAAAACCAGCAGAAAATTATTTGTTAGACAAAATATTTTCAAAACTATTTTATATCTAAAATCGCTTAGAGCCTGACTCATCACAACGTTTAAGCCTTTTATACATGCCTTGTTTTGTCATGCCGAGCTTCTTTGCAGCCGGCTCGGCTCCAAGCTGTTTAATCATGTCTCGTACCTCTGATACAGACAGGTCATAGAAATTAGCAATTCTTCCTGCATTTCGGCTTTTCCATTTTTTAAGCTTTTCTTCATCATAAGATATGACAAGATGGCTTGAAAATTCACTTCGTTTTATCTCGGCTTTTCCACCGAAAATAGTCATTAAGTTATTTAACTTTTCCACCTGTGAATCATCTTCCATGGTGGGATTGATATCAAATACGAGTAAATTTAAATCATACATATAAGCATTTACCTCATTTCTATAATAACATTGTTTCAAAGAGTTTTTCTGTGTATTATATTGAAAAATCATTTTATTGATGAAGCTTTTGAATTTGTTTACTAAAAATTTATGTATCGCTGTATTACTATTATAGTAAAACTATTAATTATTTTACTATATATGATTAATATATGCAATATTTTAATCAACGATTGGTCTGAATATATTTAAGCTACAAACAGGAATAAGTTATTTTTGTGTTTTTTTATTTGATAAAATAAAAATGCATGTAATTATTTATGTTAAAGATATTTTCTCAATTTAGTATATGGCTAAATTATATATTTATATAGTAAAAAATATATATTGACAAAATTATTAATCAAATATATACTCATAGTATACTATAGTAATTAATAATAAAGGAGAAGCGTTTATGGAATATTGTGAATTTTTAGAATGTATTAAAAAACAGATTGCCCGAAGAACTGGTGATAATGTTTATATTAACCATGTGATTAAGAATAATGGTTATGAACTTGATGGAATTGTAATTATGGAAGAGGGCAATAATATATCACCGAATATATATCTCAACCATTTTTATAATGAATATAAGAATGGGGTAACTATTGATGATATTACACAGGATATATTAAGGCTGTATAATGAGAATAAGAACAAGATTATTATTGATTCTAAGTTCTTTTCTGATTTTGATAATTTAAGAGCTTGTATTGTATACAAGGTTATTAATTATGAACGTAATAAACAACTGCTCGAACAGATTCCACATAAGAAGATATTAGATATGGCCGTTGTATACTATTGTCTTATTGAACAATTTGAGGATATGAGTGCAACAGCACTTATATATAATACACATATGTATTCGTGGAAAGTTACAGAGAGTGATATATATCGTGCAGCATATGAAAATACACCCAAACTTCTTAATTTTTCTATTCAATCCATGGCTTCATTGTTTATGGAAAAAATAAAGACGGATGAATTATGTGATGTAACATATGATGATTTAAAAGGACTTGAGGAAAATGATATGTTTGTTCTGACTAATGAAAGCCGTTTAAACGGAGCATCCTGTATGTTATATGATAATGTATTGAAAGAATTTGCGGATTCTGTTGAAAGTGATTTATATATATTGCCATCTTCCATACATGAGGTAATACTTCTTCCCAAAAGAGAGCTATATAACATAAATGATTTGAAAAGTATGGTACACGAAGTGAATACCGAGGAAGTGTCACCTGATGAAGTGCTTTCAGATCAAGTATATACATATGATAGAGCAAATGGTATGCTTACGATGTAAAATCTATTAGAAAATCTTAATTTTATAAATGTACATAATGGGATTCGAACCCATGGTCTTTCGCTCCGGAGGCGAACGCTTTATCCACTAAGCTATATGTACAGTCTGTATGTATCATAAATAAATCCTGATAACATCTTATTAATAATATTATATTATTTTATTTAATGCAATATATATTACGTTTTTTTGTTGTTTTTAAAACAATTTCTTTATAATATTTATAGATATGTTATAATGTTTTATATCTTAGCATTATTTAATATGCTAATAATATACTTTGCGTTAAATAATGTGAAAATATAACTATAAATGAGTATATATAGAAAAATGCACAAAAATAAATTCATCTTATTTATGGTTTGAACGTATTTAGACCAATTAAAGAGAGTATGTCTTTGTAATACAGAAATATTTGTGCAATATTTTAAATTTTCTTATTATAGTATATAATAATCATATATAATGTACATATTAAAAGAAAGGGGCATATTATGCTTAAGAAAAAACTATTCAAATCATTAAAAACATTCACAGCCGCAGCCATAGCTGCATTAACAGTAATGACAGGCACAGCGGCAGGGGCAGGATTAACAGGAGCTGCCACAGGTATTAACAGTCTCACAGCAGGCATTACATCCCTTGCAGGCACTACAACAGCCTATGCAATGGAACACCAAAACCACGCAGACAGCACAGGCTACTACTTACAGCTTGACGGTGACACATGGCACTGCTATAACGCCGCAGGTCAGATTGATTACAGCTATGACGGACTTGCTTTAAATGACTTCGGCTGGTGGAAAGTAAGCAACGGAGAAGTTGACTTTGGTTTCAACGGCTTGGCACTTAATCAGTACGGTTGGTGGAAAGTAACAGGTGGTGCTGTGGACTTTAGCTACACAGGCATGGCAGAGAATGAGTACGGCTGGTGGTATGTGACTAACGGAGCAGTAGACTTCGGTTACACTGGACTTTCATTCAATCAGTATGGCTGGTGGTATCTTGAAAACGGCACCGTTAATTTTGACTACACAGGTCTTAGACCTAACGAGTTCGGCTGGTGGAAGATAACTGACGGCAGAGTGGACTTTGACTTTACAGGCATGGCAGAAAATGAGTACGGCTGGTGGAAAGTGGCAGGCGGTGCTGTAGACTTTAATTTCAATGGCATTGCAGCTAACCAGTACGGAAGCTGGATGATGAAGAACGGCACTGTAGATTTCGGTTATACGGCAAGATGCCAGTATGATGGAAAGATATATGATGTGACTAACGGATATGCCGTATATGTAGCTGACAACGATACAGTACTTAACGGTCTTGTATATGATGATACAACAGATACATGGTCTTACTATGTTGACGGCATCCTTGACACTGACAATAACGGACTTGTTGAATACAACGGCGGCTGGTTCAAGCTGGAAAACGGCAGGCTTAACAGAAGCTTCAACGGCTATGTGTCAAATGAAATGGGTGAATGGATAGTAAAAGATGGAGCAGTTGATTTTGGCTGTACAAAGACAGACAGCTACAAGGACGGTAATATAACCATCACAAAGGTTATAGAAAACGGACTTGTGAAAGAAACAAAAAGAACAATGGAAAGAAATGTACGCTGGTATGATTTTGATGCGGTTACTTTAATCCACACGGATACTGTAACCGTAAATGTTGATGAAAACGGCAGGATGACAGAAGATTATTATTATGTAAACAGGGCAGTTGCAAGTCCTAACTTCGATATTAATGGAGATTATGTATCTACAGCCCACATAGGCAGCCCGGATGGTGAGAGGTATCTTGCGGGAAATGTGCATGTAAGAAGTAATCTCAACTTAAGGGATTATGATGGCGATGTGGCTATATACCTTGTAAAGACATATTTCTAAAGACATTAATAATCATACTAATCTTTTTAATGAATGTTTTGATAACCGTATTCATATACAGACGGGTTTTGTCTACGGATTTTTCGTTTATAAACAGATTTTAATATACCGTATCTTAATTATATCAGCAGAATGCGTCGGCTTAGTGCATTGGAAGTATGGCGGAGTACATATGCAGTATGTATAAGCAGTACGCATGGCATCTTTCTTTCCACACATAAGAAAGGAGCTGATATAATCCATGAGATTAAAAAATCTTATATCTTTATTAGTACTGGCAGTTGTATTGATTGTCATGCCTGGGACTTACAGCGTATATGCTGACCAGGTAGGTACAGGATGGGAAGACCTCGAAGAAAGCAACGACCTTAATACCGGAAGGAAGTATCAGGATATATATGATGATGCTGTAAACGGAAGGTGGAGCTTCCAGACAATCAATACAAGTTCAGTGCTTGAGTTCGGACAGAGATATTTCAATCATATAATTCTTCCAACCAATTCAAGAATAACATTAGACAGAAAACTAAGAGTCCACAAAGGACAGGAATTATCAATAGTTGCAACAGGTGAGGATTACACATCTGTTGATGTTACAACAGGCAGATACAGCCTTAACGGTGGTGCAAGCCAGTTGGGAAGTGCAGGAATGGCACTTTACTGGTGTCCGATTGAGTATAACAATGGCGGTAACATCCTTGTCAATTCAGGCTACAGGGATGTCACCAATTCGTGGAGAGTAGGATATTCAGACCACGGAGTGACGGACTTTGAAGCACCGGAAAGGGTGGCAATGCAGGATGGTGCTGAGTGCTGGATAGTGCCTATATTAAGGATGAATAGTGGTAATGCATCAGATGGTGCGGATATGGATGCATACCTAAATGCAGATATATTAGCCAATTATCGTCATTTTGCCATAGTATCCAAGCCGTTCACATACACGTTCAAGCTCAACGGCGGTTCGTATGGAGATGCCACATCGGACATAACATGGCAGAGACTGGGCGTGACGGACGTAAGGAAATATGGCATATCAGTAGGAAGTCCTTACAGGGCAGGCTATGAGTTCCGGGGCTGGAAAGTGCTTTCGGCAGGTAAGGAATATGGAGCAATAATATCCAATGCAGACCTTAACACAATGATGACAGACGGAAAGTATTATGATTCACTTTTCAGGGATGCCGTGTTTGAAGCACAGTGGAAGCCGGCGGTAACACTTACACATGATGACAGGATAACAGATGTAAGCGGTGCAGGCAGATACAATCCGGGTGATTATGTTGAGCTTAATGCAGTACCGTCACCGGGAAGCAGCTTCAGTAAATGGTCCTATGTAAGTGCCGATGAGTACATACCATGCACACTCAATTCAAGGGATTATTACCTTGCATATGACGGTTCATATGGAAGATATGTTGTAAGGAACCGTGGGAACAATGCCATAAATTACGGATATACCGGTCTTGCTGAGTCAGTTGACGGCGGCTGGTGGTTTGTACGTGACGGACACATTGATTTTACCTATACCGGTCTTGCCGGAAATGAAAGGGTAAAGGGAAGCAGTGAAATAACATGGTGGTTCGTGCATAACGGACAGATAGAGTTCGGATACAATGAATATGCCGTTAATTCATATGGTCTTTTCAAATGCAAAAACGGGTATGTTGATTTTAATGCATCGGATGTGGGTGTGGATTCAAAGATAACTTTCTACATGCCAAGCTATAACATATCACTTAATGCGGAGGGAGATTACGGCAAAAACACCCTTACACTTACGAAGGATACCGACATAAAGTCAGTAAGCGGTGCAGGCACGTACAAACCGGGAACATGGGTAAGCATATCGGCACAGGAAGCAGACGGAGGTAAGTTTAACGGCTGGTCGCTTATAGGTGCAGATGGCGGAATATCAGGAAGCAACTCATCTGATTATAAGGCTGTATATGAAAACGGCAGATGGGTGGCAAAGATAAACGGAAACGCCGATTATGGTTATACCGGCATGGCATCAAATGAGTACGGCTGGTGGTACTTTGTCAACGGAAGCATTGACCTTAATTATACCGGTCTTGCATTTAATGAGGCAGGCTGGTGGTATTACAGCAACGGTGCGGTAGATTTTAAGTATAACGGAATAGCAGTAAATGCATATGGTGCGTTTTATGTAAGCGGAGGAGCAGTCGTAAGAAATGCAGATGGCTCCTATGCAGTTGCATCACTGAAAGATAAGAACATGAGTTTCCAGATGCCAAGCTATAACGTAACACTTAAGGCAGACGGGGAAATCCCGGCACCGGAAGAATATGCCATAAGTTATAACCTTGACGGCGGTTCACTGCCGGCAGGAAAGAGCAACCCTAAGACATATAATTCACAGACGGGGACATTTACACTGAATAACCCGGTCAGAAACGGTTATGAATTTACCGGCTGGACAGGAACAGGCTTAAATACACAGGCACAGACGGTAACAGTTAAGAAAGGAAGCACCGGCAACAGAAGCTACACTGCACACTGGAAAAAGAAAGCCCCGACAACCGCCGCTTATACAATAAAGCATTATCTGCAGAACGCAGACGGAACATATTCCTATAGGGAAAGCACGACAGGAAATGCTGCAATAGGAAATACCATAGCAGACATGCGTAAGAACTATGACGGCTACACACAGCCTGAGGTTAAATCGGTAAAGATAAGCAGCAAAGCATCAGATAATATAATTGAATACCGGTATCCGAGAAAGACATATAAGATAAACATATCAGGTGACAAAGGCATAAGTGCGGTAAGACATTACAGTGTTACGGACAGCAAAACAAAGGACAGCTACCGCTGGGGTGAAAGTGTAAGGATTAATGCAGACGTAAAAAACGGCTACACATGGAGCAAATGGACAGGAGTAAGCAACGTAAAGAATAAGAAGTATGACTTTACAATGCCGCAGTCGGATGTGAATCGTAAAGCCACAACAACAGCCATATCATATACATATACAGTAAAATATTACTGGCAGAACGCAGACGGAACTTACACAGAAAAGAAAGACCTTACAGTAACGGGAAAGGCAGGCTTAGGCACAAAAGTATCGGCTCCGCTTCTTAAATACGAGAAAGAAACGGATGCAGATAAGTTCAATCCGTCAGTCAATAAAATGACAGACAGCCGTTACTACCCTACAACCAATAAAAAAGATAAGATAACACAGGCAGCCACAATAACAATAGGCACAAAGCCGGAGAATAACGTAATAACATATTATTACAACAGAAAGACATATCCGATGAAGTTAAGCTATAAGACCGGAATAAGCGGTGTGACACATTACAGCTATACGGATAAGTCCTCAAAGAATGAATACCGCTGGGGCGAGAGCGTAAAGATAGAAGCAGCCGTAAAAGACGGCTACAGTTTCAGCCGCTGGACCAGCAACGAAGTAGGCAATGCAGACAAATACACCAACCCTTATGAATTTATAATGCCGGTTATATATGTGGACAGGATAGCCAATGCGGTAAAGAAAACGGCAGACGTAACCATAGAGCATTATGTAATGGATACGGATGGAAAATATCCGGCAGCACCAAAGAAGACACAGACGGTTAAGTATGAGTACTTTACCCTTTTAAAGAGTGAACAGTTAAAGGACAACTCCCTTATAAAAGCCGGAGCAATAGAATATGACCCAGACAGTACAAAACGTGAGACACTGGTAACAGGAAGTACGGTAATTAAGCTGTATTATAAGAGAATAAAGCACAATGTGACGTTTAATGCAGCATATAACGGAGGACGTCATGCAAGCAGTGACAGTAAAGATATAACGGTACAGTTCTATTACGGTGCGGATATACCGCTTGACAGTTATAGGGCAATGAAGCTTAATAATTATAAGTTCAAAGGCTGGAATACCAGTCCTGATGCAAAGGATGTGTTAGGCAGTCAGAAGATGGGAACATCAGACATAACGTATTATGCAGTATATTATAAGCAGATTACGGTAACATTTACAGATAGTGAGGGAACAACAACAAGAACGGCAGAACTGTATAATAATGAGACCGGTGCAGATATAGAAGTGCCGGAAATAGCAGATTATACAGGCTGGGCAGATAATACGGTTACAACATATGACATCGAAGACATTAACGAAGAAAAGGCAGAAAGCATAAACAGGACCGGAGAAAACGAAGGGACTGATGGGGAAAACATAAGCCCTGAAAACATGCAGGATAAGTCTGCTGCCGTTATGCCGGATACAGCAGGGAAAGAGGAAGAAACTACAGTAGCACAAACACCGGCAGATGGCAAAACAAAAGAAAGTATGGGTTCAGATAAAGCCGTAAGCACTGCCGAATCAGGAAACAGTAAGGCATCAGACAGTACCGATAGTACAACTGACAGTAAAAATGACAGTACAACCAAAACATCCAGCAGTGCAGGTAATGGTAAAACATCCCGGATGGTACAGGATATAACTGGTAACACTGATAAGACAATACAGCCATATGAAATACAGGAAATACCGGATAATAACAAGGCGGAACAGACACATACACCTGCAGGAACAGATAAACTTGTTTCAGAATATAAATCTACAGGATATACAAGTATAAAGGACATAAATAAAGACGGTGCAACAGATGCACAGATAACTCCTGATACAAAGATAATAACGGTATCTGAAAGCAGGGACTACTATGCATTATATTCAGCCGGCGTAACACTTTCCTATGTATTAAACGGAGGCACAGAAAACGAGACAACTGTACCGGTAGAAGATACAGCTTATTGTAATGCTTCAGCACTTGATACCATAAAGGGAAAGAAGTTAAAACTTGCCAGATGTGAAAAGCCTGAATATGATGAAAACGGATATATACATTCCTACAGCTTTGTCGTATGGGCAGAAAACAGTGAGGAAGGAAGCCGCTTTGCACAGGAGAGCGAATATGAGCTTAAACAGAATACAGTAATGTATGCCATGTGGGATGAGCAGCTTTCGCCTATAGAATATGATATAGTATTTGACGGAAACAAAGGAGCAGCAGTAAAGCATGTACCGTCACCGGTCCACGCAGTATATGATGAGGAAGTAACACTTCCTGATACAAAACCGGAAAGATTAGGATTTACATTCTTAAACTGGAATACAAGGGCAGATGGAGAAGGAACAGCATATAATCCATCAGATAAGGTGAAAAACCTTACAACAGTAAATGGTTCAGAGGTGAAGCTTTATGCACAGTGGAAGAAACGGAAAATACATGTAGTCAAAGCAGCTTCCACCTCCTATAATGCTGATATCATAAAAAGAACGCCGGGAGATGATGAGTGGTACAATACAACTGGTCGTCTTTCAATAGATGAATTAAAAGATTATGCTGATAATGAAAGTATACAGATATGGAAGATAGACAATCAGGGGAATATTACAAGGACAAAATAATATTTATTAATAAATGTCCAGAGTAAGATTGTTTAATTTCTAACTGATTTTGATAATTACTGTCATGTTAAAGAATGATTAATTCCTGTTATATTAAACAATGGTTCATACCTGTTATATTAAACAATGATTAATACCTTGAGTTTTTTTATTGATTTTGATAAAATTAATAATTCAGGGAATTAAACATATCAGATTGTAAAGAGGAAATGATATTAATGGAAGTAAGGATAAATAAATATTTAAGTGCGGCAGGTTTTTGTTCAAGACGAGAGGCAGACAGACTTGTGGAAGCAGGACGTGTAAGTATAGATGGACGTATTGCAGGTATGGGTGATAAAGTATCTGATGGACAGAAAGTACAGGTAGATAACAAAGATATATCAGTTGAAGAAGAAAAGATATTATTAGTATTTAATAAGCCAGCAGGTATAGTATGTACAACGACAGACAGTCAGGGAGCTAATAATATTGTAGATTATATCGGATATAATAAAAGAATATATCCGATAGGAAGACTAGACAAGGATTCTCACGGACTCATACTGATGACTAATAATGGAGAAATAATGGATAAGATTCTCCGTTCGGCAAATGGACATGAAAAAGAATATATCGTGGAAGTTAATAAAGATATTGATGATGAATTTGTTAAGAATATGTCAAATGGAGTATACCTTGAAGAACTCGAAAGGACAACACTACCATGCAGGGTATATAAGGATGGTAAAAGAAAATTCCGGATAATACTTACACAGGGACTTAACAGGCAGATACGAAGAATGTGTGATAATCTTGGATACAGGGTTGTCGATTTAAAGAGAATAAGAATAATGAATATAGTACTTGGTGATTTAAAGGAAGGAAGTTACAGGAATGTAACTGATAAAGAATATAGCAGGCTGCTTAGTATGCTTAATTAGAGTAATCTATAGATTTTTAAGAATGGGGATTATTATGGATAATAATAAAGATTTGAAACGTATCAGGGAATTAGTTGATTTATTAAATAAAGCAGGCAAAGCATATTATTCAGAGGGAATGGAAATAATGTCCAACTTTGAATATGATGCATTATATGACGAGCTTACAGGACTGGAAAAAAAGACAGGCTGTGTGTTATCGGATAGTCCGACAGTTAATGTAGGATATGAGGTATTAAGTGAACTTCCAAAAGAGACGCACGAAAGTCCTATGTTAAGTCTTGATAAGACCAAAAGTGTAGAGGAGCTTATAAGCTGGGTTGGTGACCAGAAGGCATTGCTGTCATGGAAACTCGATGGTCTTACAATAGTTCTGACATATGATAATGGTGAATTATTAAAGGCTGTTACAAGAGGAAATGGCGAGGTGGGCGAAATTATTACTAATAATGCCAGGGTATTTAAAAATATACCAATAATAATTCCATATAAGGGAAAACTTGTATTAAGAGGGGAAGCCATAATAACATATTCTGATTTTGAAAAAATCAATGAAAAGATACCAGAGGCGGATGCAAAATATAAGAATCCCAGAAACCTGTGCAGCGGTTCAGTAAGACAGCTTAATAATAAGATTACTAAAGAAAGAAATGTTAATTTTTTTGCATTTAATCTTGTATCTGCAGAAAATGTTGATTTTAAGAATTCCAGAAAAGAACAGTTTGAATGGTTAAAAACACAAGGGTTTGATGTGGTTGAATATAAAGAAGTGACAGCCGGTAATCTTGAAGATACAGTGCATTGGTTTGAAAAGACAATTGTAAACAATGATTTTCCATCAGACGGTCTTGTAATATTGTATGATGATATTGCATATGGTGACTCGCTTGGAAGAACTGCAAAGTTTCCGCGTAACTCACTGGCATTTAAGTGGACGGATGAAACAGCCGATACAACATTAAGACAGATCGAATGGAGTGCGTCAAGAACAGGTCTTATTAATCCTGTTGCTATATTTGATACAGTTGAACTTGAGGGAACAAGAGTAAGCAGGGCAAGTGTCCATAATATAAGTATTATGGAGGGACTTAAGCTTGGTATTGGAGATACAATTCAGGTGTTTAAAGCCAATATGATTATTCCGCAGATAGCAGCTAATCTTACACAGAGTGGTAATATACAGATACCTGATGTATGTCCTGTGTGTGGTGGACCTACACAGATAAAACAGCTTAATGATGTAAAGTCACTTTATTGTATGAATCCTGAGTGCCAGGCAAAGCATGTGAAGAGTTTTGCACATTTTGTTTCAAGGGATGCTATGAATATTGATGGATTATCAGAGGCTACTCTTGAAAAATTCATACAGAAAGGTTTTCTTAAGACTTTTAAGGATTTGTATCACCTTGAAAGATACCATGATGAAATTATCGAAATGGATGGTTTCGGTCAGAAATCTTATGACAGGCTTATAGAATCTGCCAATGCTTCAAGAAAGACAACTCTTGCCAGATTTATATACGGGCTTGGAATTGCCAATGTCGGTCTGTCTAATGCAAAAATGATTGTAAAGCAGTTAAAGAGCGTTGATAATATAATTAACTGCACAAGACAGGAACTTGAAGCAATTGATGGAGTCGGGGCTGTTATTGCGGATACATTTGCAGCATATTTTGAAGATGAAGATAACAAAAAAAACTTCATGGAGCTTTTACGGGAGCTGGATATTGAAAAAGAAGATGAGAGTACTGCTGCCAATATACTTGAGGGTAAGATATTTGTGATAACAGGTTCGCTTAACCATTTTGGTAACAGAAGTGAATTAAAAGAGCTGATTGAAAAGCTTGGAGGAAAGGCAACAGGCTCAGTTACGGGAAAAACATCATATCTTATTAATAATGACAGTACATCTTCATCTTCTAAGAATAAGACGGCAGCAAAGCTTGGAGTTCCTGTTATAACTGAAGAGGAATTTCTTAATCTTGCAGGTATTAAAGATATGTGATATTTTATATAATACACAATAACGGAAAGGTGGTAATTATAATGCCAATTAAGATACAAAGTGATTTGCCGGCAAAGGCTGAACTGGAAGAAGAAAATATATTTGTGATGGATGAGAACCGTGCCATGTCACAGGATTTCAGGGAATTACAGATTGTGATTTTAAATCTTATGCCGATTAAGCAGGATACAGAATTACAGTTATTAAGGGCGTTATCGAATACGCCTTTGCAGATAGATGTTACATTTTTGCAGATGGCATCCCATGTATCTAAAAATACGTCGGCGTCACATCTTAAAAAGTTCTATGTTACATTTGATGAGATAAAAAAGAAAAAATTCGATGGAATGATTATTACAGGTGCACCTGTAGAAAAAATGGAATTTAATGAAGTTAATTATTGGGAGGAACTTACGACTATCATGGAATGGTCTAAGACCCATACCACATCGACACTTCATATATGCTGGGGAGCGCAGGCAGGTCTATACTATCATTTTGGCGTTAAAAAGGTTCTGCTGCCATCTAAATTATCAGGTGTATACAGACACAAGGTTATGAATAGAAAAGAACCACTTGTAAGAGGTTTTGATGATATCTTTATGGCACCTCATTCAAGACATACAGAAGCATGCAGACAGGATATTCTTAATAATCCGCATTTGAAAGTGCTTGCAGATTCAGATGATGCAGGTATATATATTGTCATGGCAGATGACGGGCAGCAGATATTTGTCATGGGGCATCCTGAATATGACAGATATACACTTGATTCAGAATATAAGAGGGATATAGATAAGGGATTAGAACCTGATATTCCGGTTAATTATTATCCTGATGATGATTGTAACAGAAAACCAAGACTTTCATGGAGAAGCCATGCCAATAATCTCTATACGAACTGGCTCAATTACTATGTGTATCAGGTAACTCCGTATGATTGGCAGTAAATATAATGTTTAATCCATTTTGAGAACTTTTTAATTTAAGATTTACTTGTGGATTTTGTTGCAAACCGCTGATATGCCGTTTTTTATATCGGCATATCAGCGGTTCTGCAATCTTCGCACAGTGTATACATCAGACTGAAATATTTTGTCTTAACCATAGAACGTTGATTAATTAAAGATTTGCATTAATTGTATATATATAATAAATCTGAACATGTTTAATAAATTTATTATTATGCATAAAAATCTATCGAAATATCAGAAGAATCTCCGCCAATAATTGTTTTAAAAAGACTTTCAGAAGTCTGTTTAACTGTATTAATATAATCAGCCGAACTGCCAAATACAGTTTCAAGACTGACAATATCATCTGATAAAGAAGATGTTCCGTCTGAATTAGCTGCTGATAATCTGCCTGTAGAAGAATCTACATTAATCCCAGCAGAGTTGAGAAGTGTTTCATATTTTTTAGAAGTATCTGTTAACGTCTGAGCTATGGCATTTGCATCAGTTGACAGCTTATCTGCAGCTGACTGGTAGTCGTCAGCATATTTATTATAATATTTAATAAAATTATTAATGAGTTCCTTTAAATTATCTATATTAGAGGAATTATAACTACTCTTGGATAATACGTCCGCACATGATACAATTGACGGAAGTGCCGTTGCAAGAGTTCTTACAGAAGACTCAGTCGGGGCAGTACCGGAATAGTCACCTTCAATAAATGTCTTTTGCATACAAAGACGAGTTTCATCATATATCTTTTTGGAATAATTTTCAGCTTTGTTCATAAAATCCGATTCCTTGGAAAATAAAGCTTCTAACTTAGTAGAAGTGGCTGCTTTAAGGGTGGTATCTTTTAATTCAAGATGACCATTGGATTTCCTTGTAATTCCTATGTCTGATAACGCATCAGAATTATTCTTTATAAGCTGGTCGAACTTTTTTATGTATTTTGTAAGTCTGTCTGTAGAATCAATTTCAGAAATGTTAGATTTTAGTGAATTATATTTAGATACAAATTCTCTCACATTGGCAACAATTGAAGAATCTGCTCCATCTGACTTATCTGAATATTTTAAATGTCTTAGTTTTTCTTTGAGGCTTTCTGCATTATATGAATATTCTTCTGCATCAGTATTAAAAGCATAGCCCTGTTTTGTTATTTTATATGAAAACTTATTATTGGAAAGTAAATTATTAGTAATTGTGCTTGCATTAATTGTAATCATTTTACCGGCTCCTTTGTAAAAATAGTCTAAATATTGCTGTGTAATATATCGGCATGTAACATGTGATATATTATATATATTTAAAATAAATGCTGGTGAATATTTTATGTTTATTTAATTGATATAATATTCAAATTGTTGTAATATAAATGTTATGTCTTGATAAGAGAGAAATGAGGATTAACAGAATGTCAATAGGAAAAAAGCTCCTTAAGTTTTCAGGAGGAATATCAATATTTGCCGGGTTTATTATAGCATTTGTCGGCTTTTACTTTATGTCTAATGGAATGTTACTTAATTCGGTAACACCTGATACTGATGAAGCAGTATTAAGAGCAATGAGATATATAAGTGCAGGCGGAATGTATATGATGGTATTTGGTATATATAGTATATATGCCGGCTTTCGTGGTCTTATGAATGCGGATGATAATGAGTATACTGATAAACTCAAAACACTTGGAATGATATATATATCGTTATGCATACTCAATATAATAATCGTTTTTATTATATCTGATACAGTTACAGCTTTAAATGTTGCTGTATGTGCTATACCATTAATTATTTCCCTTATATATATTACAGGGGTTATACTCAAACTCAAAAATATAGAAAATAGCTAAATCTGTATGCTGATTTAGGTTAAACAGGCACGGCTATTTGTTTCTGGACAAAATAAATGGTTATTGATGGCAGAAGAAAAATGTCTGCAGAATGGAGAATGTATGAGAAGCAGTTATTTGAATAATATAATATACACGCTTATATATGCTGCACCGGCAACACTTATTGCAATTGTTCTGCATGAATATGCACATGCTGTTGTATCGTATCTGTGCGGTGATAAAAATGTAAAATCAAGTGGAAGACTTTCACTCAATCCGTTTAAGCATCTGGATCCGTTGGGTACATTATGTCTTCTTATATTTCATATGGGCTGGGCTAAGCCTGTAATGGTTAATACAGCAAGCTACAAGCATAAGAAGCTCGATTTTTGTCTTGTGGCACTTGCCGGACCTTTAATGAATTTTATTATAGCATTTATTTCATTGATAGGTATGTATTTTACAGCAAGATATACAGGAACAGGAAGTGTTTCGGGATATTTTTATTATCTTTTTTACTATATTTCAATGATAAATGTAGGTCTGGGAGTGTTCAATCTTATACCGATTCCACCATTAGACGGCTCTAATGTATTATTTTCGTTACTTCCGGTACATATTGAGCGTGAGATAAGAAGATACAGCAGATATTTTCCATTGTTTCTTCTTATACTTATCTGGTTTGGATCATTTAATAATATACTGTCTTATGTTGATAGCGGTATTATTAACTGGATGTGGAGAATTGTATTAAAAATATTCGGTTATCCAGCAGTGGTGGGAACTGTATAATCGTTTTAGCTTTTTAAAAAGTCAGCAGGACTGACCAGCGGCTCGCAGCAGGATTCGCTTGCGAATCTTGAATATTCCGTGCAAAATACATATTGTATGTTGTTATAACAAGGGACATTAAAAATTCCTATAGTGATGATTATTACTTAATAGTAATAAAGACCTTGGAGAGGGTCTTTAAAAACTACTACAATATAATACAAGGAGAAAAGTATGAATCCGGCAGATTTATTCAGGTTCAGAGGGAACTGGCAGAAGTTTGTAAGTAATCATCCAAAGTTTCCTATGTTTTTAGGTGCTTTAAAGAATACAAATATTACAGAGGGAACAATAGTCGAACTTAAGGTGACTACAACTGACGGCAGGGACTTATGTACCAATGTAAAGCTTACACAGTCAGATCTTGATATGATTAATGATATAAAAAAGATGGCATCTAAATAAATGCTTGTGGAGTATGTTGTAGTATGATTGATGAGAAAGAGATTCTTCCATTTAATTTTTTTGTATATGGTGGTGTGTATAGTGGGCAGCATCACGGAATGAGATACATAATAAGAAGAGCAGGTGACAAGCCTGATTATATATTATCAGTTTCCGTATGGCAGGGACCATATTGTTATTCGGCTGTTAATGAAGCAGACAGGACGACACGGGAATTCGATTTTAGCGAACATGGAAGAATTGATGCTATAGAATGGATAAAAAAAGAATATGATGAACGTAGAGAAGAGTGGGACAATGAACCGGCAATTCTCGACACAGATATATCTTTAAATTACGGTGGTAAAAAAGATGAATGAAAATTTTAAAAATGATAACTTTGTATTTTGGACAAACGGACTTGTAGTAGTTCTTATTGCAGTATTATGTAATTGCCTTTGGGGAAGTGCTATTCCTGCCATTAAGATTGGTTACAGATTATTTAATATAACAGACAGCGTGAGTACTAAGCTTTTATTTGCCGGTATAAGATTTGTAATTGCCGGAATTATGGTGCTTATTGTATACATATTTATGAATAAAAAGCTGCCGGTTCTTAAAAAGAAAGATATTATTCCTGTTACAGGTCTTGCTATTGTACAGACTACAATCCAGTATATTTTCTTTTATATAGGTGTAGCTAACTGTGCTGCGGCAAATGGCTCGATAGTTAATTCCTGTACGACATTTATTTCCGTTATACTTGCACATTTTATATATAAAAATGACAGACTTGATTATAATAAAGTGATTGGATGTATTATCGGTTTTTCAGGTGTGCTTATATGTACAATAGGACCGGGAGCCCAGACCTCGACACATGTATCAATCTTAGGTGAAGGATTTGTAATAATTGCTGCACTGGCTTTTAGTATATCCGGAGTTATGAGTAAATATGTAACCAAAAAGGTTGATTCAGTAATTACAACAGGCTATAATCTGCTGATAGGCGGCATTATATTGATGATAACCGGCATTGTGGCAGGCGGACATTTTGATACTGTGACAGGAGCAGGAATTGTAGTTATGGCATATCTTGCGCTTCTGTCAGCAGTTGCATTTACATTGTGGACTATTCTGCTTAAGTATAATAAGATTGGCAGAATCTGTATATATAATTTTGTTATTCCGGTTTCAGGAATATTCCTTGCAGGAATTGTATTACATGAGGATATATGGCATCTTAGATATTTTAGTGCGTTACTTCTTGTATCTGCCGGAATTATAATAGTGAATAGCACAAGAGGTAATAATAAAGAGAAGTCCGGCAGTGAAAGTGGCAATGCATAGGCATATAAGCTCATTTGTAAATGTTTCAGATATTCTATATACAATGAGTGATATACCTATACATAACAATGAATTACATGTAGGAAGAATTATATTTTTAAATGGAGATGTATTAGGTCTGTATAATCTGTAAAGAGAGATATAATGCAGAATACATATTATTATCTGCGATAATAACAACCCCCACAGGTATCCGGCAATGCCGTAAAATGGTACTGTTATAATGAGAAAAGTGATTCTTACAAGTATTGCTGCAATATTCTGTACACATGTAAGTGTGCTATGCCCAAGACCGTTAAGTATGCTTGAAAGTGTCATTGTAAGATAGTAGAACGGACATAGCCAGCATAATACAAGAATGAACATATGTACGGAAGGCTCATTAAAAATTATACTGCCAATGCGTCCTACATAAAACAAAAATAAAAATGTTGTAAATATTCCAAGGGCGAGGCAGAAATGTATTGAGCGCCCGATAGTAAGCCTTATTGAAGTATTATTGTCGGCGGACTGGGCTCCTGATACTTCAGGAAGCAGCATAATTGATAATGAATTGGTCAAAGCAGCAGGAAAAAGTATAAAAGGAAGAGCCATTCCGGTAAGTATGCCATATATACTTATACTTTCATTTTGTGAATATCCATATAGTATTAATTGTGCAGGAATTAATATTGATTCACAGCTTTGTAATATATGCATTAATAGTCTGTTAAAGGTGAGTGGAACAGAAAAAGCAAGCATTTTTTTAAGTCCGTCATAAAATACGCTGATACGGATTAATCTGAGTTTGAAGCTTTTGTTGGAGAATATCGCAGCAAAACAGAAAATTGTAGCTGCTATTTCACTTATGAGACTTCCTATAAATGCACCGGTAACTGTTACCGGATAATTATTTTGTAAACATATCTTAGAATATAAATATACAGTCATTACGCGTATAATCTGTTCAACGAGCTGGGAAAACGCTGGAATGGCTGTCTTTTTATATCCATAATAGTATCCGCATACGCAATTGTGAAAGCATGAAAATGGAAAAGTAAATGCAAGTAATCTTATTAAGGATGAGCATTGTGCATTAAGAAGAACTCTTTTTGCAATAAAATCAGAATATGTGTAAGTAAGTAAAGTAAGAATAATTGATGCCGGAAGTGAGATTAGAAGGCCATATATCAACCATTGTCCTGTGTTTTCAGATGTATTTTTTGCTGCTGAGGCAGAACTGAATCTGGATATTGCTGTCTGTATGCCGGATGAGCATATTGCAAAGGCAATTCCTGCTACGGGAATGGTAAGCTGCATAAGTCCCATTCCGGCAGCTCCGATGGTTCTTGTAAGATATATACGGTAGAAAAAACCTATTATTTTAGTTAAAATTCCTGCCAGTGTAAGTATAATAGTTCCACGTAAAACTGAATTTTTCAGGCTTAATTTCATTAAAAATCCTCCAATAATTATTGAACAAACGTTAATAGAATTAATGTATAAATTAAAACACCCCATATATATAATCTGAATATATTAATATAAAAGGATAAGGGAGAGGTGTATATAATGATATATATGGACAATGCTGCGACCACTAAGGTACGTCCTGAGGTAGCAGAGGTTATGCTTCCATATTTTGATATAAGATATGCGAACCCATCGGGAATTTATGCATTTTCACAGAATGTCAGACATGAAATTAATCAGGCCAGACGTACATTGGCTTTATCTATAAATGCAGATGAAAATGAAATATTTATTACATCAGGTGGTACGGAGTCTGATAACTGGGCACTTAAAATGACAGCTGCCGAGCATAAGAATGGACATATAATAACAACTAAGATTGAACATCATGCAATTATAAGGACATGTAAGTATCTTGAAAATAACGGAATTGATGTAACTTATGTAGATACTGATGAATATGGAAATGTAAATGTAGCTGATATAGCAGCGGCAATTAGACCGGAGACATTTCTTATATCTGTTATGGCTGCAAATAATGAAATAGGAACCATACAGCCGGTTGAAAGAATTGCAGGAATTGCAAAAAGAGAGAATATATTATTTCACACAGATGCAGTGCAGGCATATACGAATATACCTATTGATGTAAAAAGGCAGAATATAGATATGCTTAGTACCAGTGCACATAAGATATGCGGACCAAAAGGAATTGGCTTTTTGTATATAAGAAACGGAACTCTTAAAACACCGTTTATTAATGGTGGAGGACAGGAAAATGGCATGCGTTCTGGCACTGAAAATGTCGCAGGCATAATTGGATTTGCAAAGGCGGCAGCGATAGCAATGCATAACAGAAAGCATAGGATAAGCCGCGAGAGTGAATTGAGAAATTATATGATAAACAGAGTCCTTTCAATGATACCCGGTTCTAAGTTAAATGGAAGCATAAGAAATCGTCTGCCTAATAATTGCAGTTTCTGTTTCAAAAATATTGATGGCGCTGCCTTAATTGCCATGTTAGATGAGCAGGGAATCTGCGCATCTGCCGGTTCGGCATGTTCATCGGCAAGTAAAGAGGGTTCTCATGTACTGCGCGCTATAGGTCTTAATGATGAACTTGTTCATGGAACAGTCAGACTGACCCTCAATGAAGAGATAACAAGGGGACAGATGGATTATGTAATTGAATGTCTGCGAAAGGATGTATATGAACTTAGAAAATTATCAATGTGATGGAAACGTATTTATTAATTGTACAAATATCATAAAAATGTCAATTTCTGATAAAATATTTATTATCTGTTATCATTCAGAGTCCACAGGCTGATCCTGCTGCGAGCCGCTGGTCAGTTCTGCTGTTTTTTTATATCAGCGGCTCTGCAATCCATGCATAGTGTAACCTTTGCCGGATATACAAACAGAAATAAAACCATAAAGTCTTTTATTGATAATGGCTATTTAAGTTCGCATTTTTTAAACTATAAATGTATAAATTCCGGCTTTCTCTTTGAAAAGATTGTATAATATTTAAAACCTGCCGATGTAAGGTAATCACTTATTATGTTAAAATCATAGGCAATATGTTCAGGTAAATGAGCATCAGAACCGGTTGTAATAATCTCTCCGCCAAGCTCTTTATAACGTTTTACAATGCCATGACACGGATTTGGTTCATTAAGACCGTATTTTAAACCTGCAGTATTAATCTCAATTCCTTTTCCATTATTAATCAGGGATTTTAATATATCATCAATTATATCAGAATACGCTTTCCAGTTATAGTCTTTGTCCTGATTAGGAGCATATCTTATAATATAGTCCAGATGACCATATACATCATAATTATGGCATGAATTGATATTATCAGCTATGCTCTGGAAGTAATTTAAAATACTATCATTTACAGAATGATTGTCCCAATATTCTTTATAATATGGGTCCTGACCATATACGAGGTGGGATGAGCCTATAATAAAATCAAGAAGCCCATCTTTGTCATACTCATCAATTCGTCTGCACAGATGCTTTTGAAGTCCCTGTTCTACACCGGTATATATGTCGATTTTGCCTGAATATTTATCACGAAGCTGTGCTATATGTGCTACATAGCTGTCAAAATCAAGTTGAAATACAACATTTCCATTCTCTAAAGGATAATCATAATCGTTGTGGTCAGTAAAACATATTCTTTTAAGCCCCAGCCTGATAGCGGTCTTTATAATATCTTCCAGCTCAGCCTTGGAATCTGATGAAAAATGAGAGTGGATATGAAAATCTGATAAATTATTATTATGCAACATAAAAATCTCCATTTCTTAAACAAAAATACAAAACTTAAGCAAAGTGTAACATATTATTATTTTTTTTGCACATATTATTGTCAAATTTAATAATATCTTGTCATAATTAAGTTTTTTTGTTGAAAATATTATTTTAAATTGTTATTATGTAAAGGAAATGTTAAATAAATTTTACATAAAAAGCACACAGATTTTACATTTTATATAATATAAGTGATAAAAGTTTAAAATATTAGTTTAAAACAGGAAGGCTTCATCATTTGTGGACATTTACATCATAGTATTAACAGCGGACTTATATTGATATAAATTTTCATTAGCAGTAAAATATTAGTGCAGACGGGAGACAAAGTGAATATCGGGTACGTTAGTAGTTTATTTGAATTTGCGGGCGGTATAGGAATGTTCCTGTACGGTATGAACATTATGGCTGATGGTATGCAGAAATCAGCAGGTGGTAAGATGAAGAAGCTGCTTGGATATCTTACAAGAAACAGGCTTCTTGCAGTATTGGTCGGAGCTTTAATTACAGCAATAATACAGAGCAGTGGCGCCACTACAGTTATGGTGGTTGGTTTTGTTAATGCAGGACTTATGAGCCTTGTACAGGCTGTTGGTGTTATAATGGGTGCCAATATCGGTACTACAATAACAGCATGGATTGTATCTTTAGGGCAGTTAGGTGATGCAGTTAAGGTAATGCAGCCATCTTTTTACGCACCTTTGTTAATAGGAATTGGAGCTTTTGTAATACTTTTTGCAAAAACAGGCAAGACTAAAAATATTGGTGAGATTATAGTAGGTATTGGTTTATTATTTGAGGGCTTATACTTTATGTCAAGTTCAATTGCCCCTTACACGGATGCACCTATTTTTGCACAGGCATTTAAAGTGGTTGGAAGTAATCCATTTCTTGGAATACTTATAGGTATAATCGTAACAGCTATTTTACAGAGTTCATCTGCATCTGTAGGTATATTGCAGACACTTGCAATAAGCGGGGTTGTTACTACAAATGCGGCATTATATATTACACTGGGACAGAATATTGGCTCATGTGTAACCGCTATTATTTCAAGTGCCGGAACGACAAGAACAGCTAAGAGAGCTGCATGTATGCATCTGTTATTTAATGTTGCAGGAGCTGTATTATTTGGTACAATTAGCTTTGTACTATTTATGATATTTCCACAGCTTGCTTCTTATAATATTAATAGTGTTGAGATTTCAATATTCCACACATTCTTTAATATTACATGTACGGCTGTTATGTTCCCATTTGCTAACCAGCTTGTTAAGCTTTCAGGACTTATCATAATGGAAAAGAAGGATACTTCAATCAGTACTGATGTTGATTCTAATGATAAGGATGCTGTAGAGATATCACGTCATTTTGATTCAAGAATATTAGAACAGCCATCAGTAGCAGTTGAACGTGCTGTCAATGAAGTCGCCATAATGGGACGTCTGTCATTGTCTAATATTGCATATGCACAGCAGGCTATCCAGACTAATGATCAGGATGCAATAGATAAGGTATATGAGATAGAGCATAAGGTTGATCTGTATGAAAAATATCTTACAGATTATCTTATAAGAGTTAATAATCTTTCCATTAGCGAGAAACAGCATTTTCTCGTGAACAACCTTTTTCATGCCATAATTGACATAGAAAGAGTATCGGATCACGCTGAAAATCTTGCAGAGCTAGCAAAATATAAGATAGAAAATAATATTGTATTTTCAGAAAACGGTTCAAGTGAGCTGCGTCTTATAGGTGATAAAGTATATCACAGCTTTGAAAAGGCTGTTGAAGCGAGAGAATTACAGGATGGCAGTATTGCTGATGAGGTTATGCGTATTGAAGATGGTGTGGATGAATTAGAAGAAGAATTAAGGGATAAGCATATACAGAGACTTTCCCAGGGAAAATGTAAACCATCTAATGGAGTTGTTTTTCTTGATATTCTCTCTAATCTTGAAAGAATGTCAGATCATGCTAATAATATAGCTGAATGTATAAAGAAAGAATTAACCAAATAATTTAATAATGCTTTAATAAAAACAGGCTGTTACGCTAAAGTTATATAATATATAGCGGATTTTAATTTATTACCGGACTTATATTGTGTAAATAATTCATAGTGTGGCAGCTTTATTTTATCTTTTCTTAAAAATACAGGCATCACAAAATGGCATTTGTCACAGAACCAGAGCTGACATTTAGTCTGCGGTTTCTCCGGTATTAGAAAAAGCCCGTCGAATTGTGATTAATATGTATAAAATTTTTTTTCATCATAATTATAATTGTATTAATTTAAAAAGCATTTACAGTGTGTTTGTTAAAATTTTTACAAAAAATTAAGTATATTTTGTAAAAAAAGGCAATTTGCACTTGATATTTTGGATTAGATTATGTACAATACATCGTAGTTGATTTTTTATTAACAAACTCAATTAATCAATAATATTTAGGAGGATTTAATTTATGTCAGTAAAAGTTGCAATTAATGGTTTTGGACGTATCGGTAGACTTGCATTCAGACAGATGTTTGGTGCAG
>OGOA01000406.1_pt1 | contig 33670 bp, 26 predicted proteins | sample 1573621 | NCBI WGS metagenome assembly OGOA01 (sample SAMEA2581917, study PRJEB24529) | metagenome | biome: Human gut stool | place: China | collected 2011
GAGCAGAGGACTGAAAATCCTCGTGTCACTGGTTCGATTCCGGTTCTAGGCACTTGTCACTATAGATACGTTATGTATTTATAGTGTTTTTTTTTATGTAATTTCTATATATTTTTCAATGTTGAATAAATAATAGTTATCTAAGTTTTGCAACTTTTTCAGATTTTGTGCCAAATTGAGATATCATTGTTTTACATTCTTTAATCCTTTAATTATGTTATTCTTTTATTGTCGTTTAAAAAATGATATTTATTTGTCAGATATTTTAAAAATGGTATTTTTCAGGAAGCTTTAAAAATAATAATTTTTTATTGAAATATTATTTTATTGTGTTATTATATAAAAGGTTATTGTATTGATAATGTTTTATATTGTGCATATTTCTATATTTGCCGTTTATAGTAATAATATATAAAATATTTGACAATATATACCTTAGAAAAGAAAAAAGAGGGCAGATATGAGCAAAGGAAATATTAATTATAAATATCTTCGCAGAAGAAAAAACTGGTTTCAGAGAAACTGGAAACCATTACTTGCATGGATTATTTTAATAGGTGTTATTGTAGCGGCAGTATCATTTGCTGTGATTAAGATAAGTAATGCCGGAGGATTTGGCAATCTATTTGGTAAGAAAGATAATTCATCCGATATAGTTCAGGAAACGCAGACACAAAATGAAGAGAAAGAAACAAAGGAAGTTGTATGGGTTGAAGATAAAGAACCTGAAAGCAAAGAAGTTAATTATAAGGTTCCTGATGATGTTGAATTTCCATATTATATTATGGTAAACAGAGCCGCTAACTGCGTTACTGTATATGGAATTGATGATGATGGAAAATATTCAATTCCGGTTAAGGCATTTGCTGCTTCTTGCGGACGAGAAGGTGAAGAGACAATTACAGGAGATGGATATACTACTACGGATAAGTATGTATGGAGACTTATGGTAGATGGAACGTATGGTCATTATGCATTTAGAATTGATGGTGGTTATCTGTTTCATTCTGTACCATATCTTACAGCTTCAAACGATTCATTAGAGACAGAAGAATATAATAAGCTTGGTTCATTTGCATCACTTGGATGTGTAAGAATGTGTGTCAGAGATGTATATTGGTTATATGATAATTGTCCTGCCGGAACAAAGGTAGATATATATGATAATGCATCTAATCCTGGACCGCTTGGTAAGCCGGATTCTATTAAGATTCCTGTTGACAGCAAATATGCTAACTGGGATCCTACAGATCCTGATGAGAATAATCCATGGAAAGATTATAGTGCCGAAATCAAAGGTGCTAAGGATATAACTACAAAGGTCGGTGAAAAGGTCGATTTACTTAAGGATGTAACTGCAACAGATACTTGTGGAAATGATATTTCAGATGATATAATTACAGTTGGAAAGTATACATTTGATAAGGCTGGAGAATATGATATTAAATATGAAGTAACAGATGCAATTGGAAGTAAGGCTGTAGAAAAGATTGTATTAAAGGTTACGGAGTAACATGTCAATGTATAGATGATGACATTTAATAGAAAGTGATATTAAAGGTTACCGCAATAATATATGCTATATAGTATAGATATTTATTAAGCAATTAAGATAATAGATATGTATGTTATATATGATATTATTGGGTAACCTTTTTTTATGGAGAAGATGTAAAATTAATAGCTTATTTGGATTGTTTCGGGCATTTTTTGCAACAAAACTGCAATGAATTGAGGAATCGCAAGGTGAATGTCAGATACAGAGCTGAGGTAAGGACTGCTTTGTATAATCTGCATTTTATAATGCATGAGAAATTGCAAGGTGAATGTCGGATACGGAGCTGAGGTAAGGACTGCTTTGTACAATCTGCATTTTATAATGCACGAGAAATTGCAAGGCGAATGTCAGATACGGAGCTGAGGTAAGGACTGCTTTGTGCCGTCTGCATTTTATAAATTATGAGAAATTGCAAGGCGAATGTCAGATATGGCGCTGAGGTAAGAAATATTTGTAACGCCTGCGGAGTAAATGGTAGTATAATAATCACAATTGTGCAAAAAAGAATTTATACACGGGGAAATGGTAATAAGGAGAGTGAATTGTGGATATCTTAGACAGACTTTATAAATATTGTGGAGAAGATTATGTTCCTATGCACATGCCGGGAGCAAAAAGGAATACTAAGCTTTTTGAAATGGGTAACCCATATGGACTTGATATAACAGAGATTACCGGCTTTGATAATATGCATCATGCAGATGGGATTATAAAAGAAGCATTTGAAAGGGCGGCAGGTGTATTTGGTGCGGATGAAACGTTATTTCTTGTAAATGGCAGCAGTGCAGGAATATTATCTGCCATATGTGGGGCAACTAAGAAGCATGATACGGTGCTGGTGTCAAGAAATTGTCATGTGTCTGTATATAATGCAATGTATCTTAATGAATTAAATCCCATATATCTGTATCCTAAGCCATATTGTGATAAATTTACTAATGTTTTAGTTAAAGATGTACAACAATCTGATAAAGAATATTATGAACAGATTGCAAAATCCGGAAATATATATGGAAATACCTATAATAATATATGCAGTTCGGGAATTTATGGAGCTGTTGCAGTTGAGGATATCAGAAGAGAGCTTGATAGTCACAGTGAAATAAGCACAGTTATTATTACATCACCGACATATGAGGGTGTGGTATCTGATATAAAGGAAATTGCTGATGTAGTACATAAGTATGGAAAAGTTTTAATTGTTGATGAAGCACATGGGGCACATTTTAACTTTCACAGTGAGTTTCCAGATAGTGCAGTAAAACTCGGTGCAGATGCTGTAATACAAAGCATACATAAGACACTTCCTTCATTTACACAGACAGCTCTTCTTCATCTTAATGGAGACAGAATTGACAAGGATAAGGTAAAATTCTATTGGAATATATACCAGTCAACGAGCCCATCTTATATACTTATGGGAGGAATTGACAGGTGCATATCAATTATTGAAAAAAACGGACATGTATTGTTTGAAAATTATATAAAGCAGTTAAAGCAGTTAAGATGCAGGCTGTCACAGCTTAAAAATATATATCTTCTTCCTGTTAATGATATATCCAAGATTGTACTTGTTGTGGATGATGGAAAAAGGTTACAGGAGATATTATATAATAATTACCATATTGAACTAGAGATGTCATCTTTAAAATATATTATTGCAATGACAAGCATAGGTGATACAAAGGAATATTATGAGCGTTTTGCAAAGGCTTTGGAAGAAATTGATAAAAATTATCATATGTATTTTAAGGTTACTGACAACAGAAATGTTAATATGGCAGGTGGCTGGAATTGCATAGATAAACTGACAGATACGGATATTGTAAATAATCAATATATTGTAAATAATAAATATATTGATAAAGACAATAATTGTATTGTAAATGAAAAGAAAGAGAGTCTTACACTTAATCGGGCAAGGGTCAGATTAAATATTTATGATACGATATCATCAGGGGTGAGAAAAAAGATAAATATAACAGATGCATCAGGAAGTATTGCAGCAGGAATGGTATGTTTTTATCCGCCTGGAATACCTATAGTCAATCCGGGAGAGGAATATACAAATGATATAGTAAATAATATAATCGCCGGTGTTAATATGGGACTTGAAGTTATGGGAGTTGAAAAAAGTACGGATAAGATATATGTTGATATATGCTCTGAGAGAATTTAATAGCTGTTGATGTGAAATGGCAGCACAGATAATCAGCGGTCTGCAATAAGATTTGCGGGTGAATCTTGAAAATAAGAAAAGTATGCTGCAACTATATGAATAATAATTACAGATATCAGGTAATCGTAAATTAGAAGTTTAAAGAAGTTAGAGTTTAGGCATTTTATAGAGTGTTGCTGACAACTTAATATATTTATTATGGAATGGAGAAATGTATGTATGAAATAGTATTTATTATGGGAAAAAGCTCGTCAGGAAAAGACAGCATATATAAAAAACTTAAGGAGGATGATAAGTTAGGCCTTACTAACGTTGTATTATATACAACAAGACCCAGAAGGGATGGCGAAACAGATGGTGTGGAATATAATTTTGTGACGGATGAAAAGGAACAGGAGATGGAAAAGCTTAATAAGATTATTGAGCTTAGATGTTATAATACTGCATATGGTGTCTGGAAATATTTTACGGCAGATGATGGACAGATAGATCTTAACAGTGGAAGCAGATACATAGTAATAGGAACACTTGAGGCTTATGAACAATTTATAAGCTATTTTGGAAAGGAGCATATTCTTCCGATATATATAGAGGTAGATGATAGAATACGGTTACAGCGTGCAATTGACAGGGAAAATCAGCAGAAATCACCGAAATATATCGAATTATGCCGAAGATTTCTTGCCGATGATAAAGATTTTGGAGAGGATAAGTTAAAGCAGGCGGGTATTGTGAAAAGATTTAGTAATAATGGGAATATTGAGGACTGCATTAATATGATAAAAAAAGAAATTCTTAAATAATTATGTAAGAATATAAGATATATAATAAATTTATTAGAATTTAAAATGTGAAACTCATGGTATCATGTATTTATTTATGAGCGGATATATGATAATATAATTATATGATTAGATATGTACAAAATCTGGTTTAATACAAAGATGGCATAAAATACATATATTAAGGAATTATGTGAAATCAGATATTGCAGTTTATAAAATATTGCGTATATAGAGGAATTAATATAACGGATTTATTTATATAAAAGGGGTATAACGTGGATATTAAAGTTAATGATGTATCCGAAGTTCAAAGAACCGAGGCTAAGAGAAAAATTCAAAAATCCGATGGCAGTTTTAAATTTACGCTGATTAGTAATATAGAGGAACAGGATCTTCAGGAGAGGCTGTCAGGAATGATGGAAGAGATTACTGAACAGGGCGATAAGATATCGAAGCATATGGATATTAAGGATATGAGAAAGTATCGTGAACTTGTTAAGGGCTTTTTAAATGAAGTTGTAAACAGGTCACATAAGTTTTCAAGAGAGAATTTTCTTGATAAGAGAGGAAGACACAGAGTGTATGGTATTATAAAGCTTGTGGATAAGAATCTTGATGAGCTTGCAAGTGAACTTGTTAAAGATGAAAAGGATCATCTTGCAATTGTTGGAAAGATTGATGATATAAGAGGATTGTTGCTTGATATAACAACCTGATGGAAATGAGGATAGTGTGAATAATCAGATTGATATTCTGATTTTACAAAGCTCACATGTGAGCCGGCTATTTGTTTCTGGGCAGAACAGATAGTCATGATGGCAGAAGAAAAAACGCCTGTGCGAATTTATCTTCGCCTATTCGCAACAAAGTTATTCAGAAATGGAGAATAGTATGAGTAAATTTACAGATATTTATGGACATGAAAGTATAAAGGAGCATTTACAGAATGCTATTAAAATGAATAAAATCTCTCATGCATATATTTTTAATGGAGGACTTGGGTCTGGAAAGAAAATGACAGCACAGATATTTGCAAAGACTCTTCAATGTGAAAAGAAAGGAATAGAGCCATGTAATGAATGTCATTCATGTAAGCAGTCAGATTCCTTTAACCAGCCTGATATTATATGGGTGACACATGAAAAGCCGGGAAGCATTGGTGTGGATGATATAAGGGAGCAGCTTATATCAGATATCCAGATTAGACCTTATAGCAGCCCTTATAAGATATATATAGTCGATGAAGCAGAAAAGCTTACGCAGCAGGCACAGAATGCAATTCTTAAGACTATTGAGGAACCGCCTGAATATGGCATAATAATACTTATAACAACTAATGCAGATATATTTTTACAGACGATTCTTTCAAGATGTGTAAGGCTTGATTTCAGACCGGCAGACGATGCAACGGTCACTAAGTACTTAAAAGATAATTATGATGTTACAGATTATGAGATTAAGTTTGCAGCTGCATTTGCACAGGGAAGAATAGGAAGGGCACAGACTATAGTATCGTCTAAGGAATTTGCCAAGTTAAAAGAAGAGGTAATGCATGTAATAAGATATGCGGATGAGATGTCCACGGCAGAGATTATGGCAGAGGTTAAAAATATTGCCAATTATAAGCTGACAATAGATGATTATCTTGACCTTATGGCAATGTGGTACAGGGATGTATTAGTATTTAAGAGTACTAATGATGCTAATCCTGTGATATTTAAAAATGAAATGTCACTTATAAAAAATCAGGCTCAAAGATGTTCTTATGAGGGTCTGGAGGATATTCTTAATTCTATAGATAAAGTAAAGATACGACTTAAAGCAAATGTTAATTTTGATCTTGTTATAGAGCTGCTTATTATGGCAATTAAAGAGGCGATGTAGTGTGGCTGGGATTAATGTAAATAGAAATGGAGATAATAAATGATTAAGGTTATAGGTGTAAGATTCAGACAGGCAGGAAAGATATATTTCTTTGCACCGGGCAAATATCATATCGAGGTTGGAGAACATGTTATTGTAGAGACTGCAAGAGGTATTGAATATGGCTCTGTTGTTCTTTCTGCAAGAGAAGTTGAGGATGATAAGGTTATACAGCCTCTTAAGTCGGTTATAAGACCTGCAACACCTGAGGATGATGAAAGAGAAGCTCAAAACAGGAGAAAAGAAAAAGAAGCTTATAAGATATGTCTTGAAAAAATTGCAAAGCATAAGCTGGACATGAAGCTTATAAAGGCTGAATATACATTTGATAATAATAAGGTGCTTTTTTACTTTACAGCAGATGGAAGAATTGATTTCAGGGAGCTTGTAAAAGATCTTGCAGCAGTATTTAAGACACGAATTGAATTAAGACAGATTGGTGTAAGAGATGAAGCTAAGATAAGAGGGGGAATTGGTGTGTGTGGAAGACCGCTTTGCTGTGCTACATATATGCCAGAATTTGTGCCTGTATCTATTAAGATGGCAAAGGAACAGAATCTGTCACTTAATCCTACTAAGATATCAGGTGTATGTGGAAGACTTATGTGCTGTCTTAAGAACGAACAGGATACTTATGAAGAGCTTAATAGCAAACTTCCTAATGTTGGAGATATGGTAACTACACCTGATAAATTAAAAGGAGAAGTATCAAGTGTGAGCGTATTAAGACAGAGAGTTAAAGTAATAGTAAGTCTTGATGATGATGAGAAGGAAGTAAGGGAATACGCTGCTTCTGAACTTAAGTTCAAGCCTAGAAGAAGAATTGATAAATCATTTGATAAAAATAACATGAAAGAGCTTGAAGAACTTGAAAAGTTAGAAAAGAAGGAAGGAAAATCCCACATCAATGATGATTAATGATAATGAGAGAATAGATGATCTGCAAAGAAATGGATACAGGCTTATACAGAATAAGGATTGTTTCTGCTTTGGAATGGATGCTGTGCTTTTGTCTTCATTTGCAAAGGCACAGTCTTGTGATAAGGTTCTTGATATGGGTACAGGAAATGGAGTTATTCCTATACTTATGCAGGCGAAGAATCCAAAAGCTGTGTATACAGGACTTGAAATACAGGATGTTAGTGCACAGCTTGCCATAAGAAATGTACAACTTAATAAGCTGGATGCGCAGATTAGAATTGTGCAGGGAGATATAAAAGAAGCTTCAAAAATATTTGGTGGAGCTTCTTTTAATATTGTTACAACCAATCCCCCATATATGAATGAGAATCATGGAATTGTAAATCCTGATAATAGTAAAGCAATCGCAAGACATGAATTATTATGCAGTCTGGATGATATTATAAGAGAGGCTTCAAAGTGTCTTAAGATGAAAGGGCATTTTTATATGGTACACAGACCTAAAAGGCTTGTTGAGATATTTCAGGTAATGACAAAATATAAGTTAGAGCCTAAGAGAATGAGACTTATTCACCCATATGACGATAAAGAGGCAAATATGGTTCTGATAGAAGCTGTAAAGGGTGGTAACAGCCAGCTTACAATTGAGCCGGCGTTAGTTGTATATAACCATGATGGAACATATACTAAAGAACTACTGGAAATGTATTAATGCCGGTAAAGAGCCGGGGAATAGATAGAAGTTATTGTCCGGAATTTATATGAGGATGGTAATGGAAATGGAGAACAGGATGGAAAATACCATTAATGAAAAGGGAATGTTATATCTGTGTGCAACACCGATAGGCAATCTTGAGGATATTACATTCCGTGTATTAAGGACATTAAAAGAAGTTGATATAATTGCAGCAGAGGATACCAGAAACAGTATTAAGCTGCTTAATCATTTTGAGATAAAAACACCTATGACAAGCTACCATGAATACAATAAAGTGGAGAAGGCAAGAGTACTTGTTGATAAGATGTTATCAGGTAAGAATGTGGCAGTTATTACGGATGCGGGTACACCCGGAATATCAGATCCTGGTGAAGAGCTTGTAAGACAGTGCCATGAGGCGGGTATTAATGTTACATCACTGCCGGGTCCTGCAGCATGTATTACGGCACTTACAATGTCAGGAAGAAGGACAAGAAGATTTGCATTTGAAGCATTTCTTCCGGCAGATAAGCAGGAGAGAAGACAGATACTTGATGAGCTTAAAAATGAGACAAGAACTATAATTATATATGAGGCACCACACAGGCTTGTAAAGACACTTAAAGAGCTTGAGGGAGTGCTTGGAAGTAGTAGAGAGCTTACCATATGTAAAGAGCTTACAAAAAGATATGAGAATGCATTGCTTATTACGCTTGGCGGGGCAGTTGAATATTATGGCATTAACGAGCCGAGAGGGGAGTATGTGCTTGTAATAGAAGGAAAAGAGCGAAGCGAAATTATAAAAGAGCAGCAGTCGGCATGGGAGGATATGAGTATAAGTGACCATGTTAATATGTATATTAACCAGGGAATGGATAAAAAGGAAGCAATGAAGGCAGCAGCCAAAGACAGAGGCGTGTCGAAAAGAGATATATATCAGGCACTTCTTGAGGGTTAGCAGGTGTATATGATTAATGGAATGGAGAAAATATGTTACAGATAGGATGTCATCTTTCATCATCAAAAGGATTTTTAAATATGGGAAAGGAAATTGTAAAGCTTGGGGGCAATACTTTCCAGTTCTTTACAAGAAATCCCAGAGGCGGGGCAGCTAAAACAATAGATGAGAAGGATATAGAGGCATTTAAGACATTTGCAAAAGAAAATAATATTAATATAATTCTTGCACATGCACCTTATACTTTAAATGCCTGTTCAGCGGATGCAGATGTAAGGAATTTTGCAAAACAGGTATTTGCAGATGATTTAAAGAGAATGGAGTATATTCCGGGTAATATGTATAATTTTCATCCGGGCAGCCATGTAAAACAGGGTGTTGATACGGGAATAGAATATATTGCACAGATGTTAAATGAGGTTCTTGATAAAAATCAGCATACAAAGGTGCTGCTTGAAACCATGGCAGGAAAGGGTACTGAAATTGGCAGGAGCTTTGAAGAACTTCAAATGATTATTGAAAAGGTGGAATTAAATAACAAGTTGGGAATATGCCTTGACACATGTCATATTTATGATGCACAATATAACATTGTGGATAACATTAATGGTGTTATAGATGAACTTGATAAGGTGATAGGTTTAGACAGACTTTGTGCGATACATCTTAATGATTCAAAGAATCCTTTTGCAAGCCACAAAGACAGGCATGAATTAATTGGAAAAGGTTATATAGGTATAGATACATTTAATAATATTGTAAGCAATGAAAAACTTAGAAATATCCCTATGTATCTTGAGACACCAAATGACATGGAAGGGTATGCAAAAGAGATAGCTATGTTAAAACAGATGTATGCTAAAGCACATTAAAGGATAGATTAGGGTTGCCGTAATATTATAGATGCTGGCAGTAATGAATTTGAGGTACTTATGTTATTTTGCAGTAAAGAATTTTTGTTTATATTTTTACCGTTGTTTCTGATTATATATTATCTGGTGCCGGTAAAGTTAAAAAATATAATATTGTTCTTAGGAAGTATTATATTTTATGCAGTAGGTGAATTAAAATATGTTCCACTTATATTTCTTTCGTTAATTGTAAATTATGTTGTTGCCATATTTATTGAGGGTTGTAAGATACAGAGCCGTATGGAGCAAAGTGACGATAATAGAAAGAAGACAATATTTCTGATTATAGGATTGGTATATGATTTTGCCATTCTGTTTGTATACAAATACTTTACATTCTTTACGGGCATAAAAAGTTCCCTTACACTTCCATTAGGAATAAGTTTTTATACATTTCAGATTGTTTCATATGTGATAGATGTATATAAGGATAAGATAAAAGCGGAGAAAAATATAATTAATCTCGGTGTATATCTTATGATGTTCCCACAGCTTATTGCGGGACCTATTGTTATATATTCAGATATAGCAAAGCAGGTAAGAAGGAGGTCATACTCCCTTGAAAAATTTGAAGAGGGAATTAAGATATTTACTCTGGGACTTGGTGCGAAGATGATTATTGCAAATATGCTCGGTTCATGCTGGACTACATCACAGATGTATGGAATAGAGGGAATGTCTACACCTATGGCATGGGTGGCAATGTTTGCATATACATTCCAGATATATTTTGATTTCTATGGCTACTCATTAATGGCAATAGGACTTGGACATATGCTTGGGTTTAATATTCCGAAAAATTTCGATAATCCGTATATGTCACGTTCGGCAACAGAGTTTTGGAGAAGGTGGCATATTACATTAGGCTCGTGGTTTCGGGAGTATGTATATATACCGCTTGGCGGCAATAGAAAAGGAAAGGCAAGGACAATCTTTAATACATTTGTAGTATGGGCTCTTACAGGTCTGTGGCATGGTGCAAGCTGGAATTTTGTATTATGGGGACTGATATTTTTTGTACTTCTGACTATTGAGAAGTCAGGGCTGTTAAAGATTCTTGACCGTTATAATATACTGTCACATATATATGCAATGCTTATTATACCTATGAGCTGGATGGTATTTGCATTAGAAAATCTCAGTGATATAGGAACATACTTTAAAAGACTGTTTCCATTTATGGGTCATTCCGATGTGCCATTTATTAATACAAATGATTATAAAACGGCAATTATGCAATATGGAATATTCTTTCTGCTTGCGATAATATGCAGTTTTCCACTGCCGCAGAAATTATATCAGAAATATAAGAAGACATTTGCAGTAACAGTAATTATTCTTATAATATTCTGGGTTTCAGTATATAGAATAATGACATCTGCAAGTAATCCATTTTTATATTTCAGATTTTAAGCTGTAAAATAATATGTGCTGTGATTTATATGGTTTAGAAATCTGTAGAAAATAACATATTATATCAGAAAGTCTGAAACTGCATTTGTAATAAAATGGGTTGGAAACGGAGAGTTAATGGATTATATAATTGATATTATTCTTGATAAATTAAATATAAAAGATAAAGTAAGAGTAAGACATAATATAAAGAAATATAATTTTATAATCATTTTTGGATTTTCATTTTCTTTATATATGGTTGTTTTTATGATACAAAGCCTGCTTGGAAGCAGAAATAAGACGACCGATATACAGGTAAGCCAGCAAAGTGTAAATACACAGACAACACAGGCTGTACAACAGACACAGCCACAGATAGTAACAGGTGAGGTCGTGCTTACTAATCCCGATGGTTCACTTATAGAAAATACACAAGGAATAACAGGTGTAAATGGGCAGCAGGTGGAAACAGATGCCAATGGTCTTGTAATTGTAAATAATAACCAGCAGCAGACCATACCGCCGACAAAAGCCAATCCTGTATTTACAGCGGTAGATGAGTCATATCTTTCAGATGCATTGTTTATAGGGGATTCAAGAACAGTGGCATTACAGATGTATGGTGGGTTAGCTAATACTAACTTCTTCGTGGATACTGGTATGAGTATATGGAAGGTTATGGATGCACCTATTGCAAATATCAATGGACAGACCATGACAGTAGATGCGGCACTTCAGAGTGCATCATTTAATAAAGTATATATAATGCTTGGAATTAACGAAGTGGGAACAGGAACTGCGGATACATTTTTACAGCAGTATGCTAATGTTGTCAACAGAATAAGACAGTTACAGCCACAGGCAATAATATATGTGCAGAGTATTATGCATGTTACACAGAGTAAGGATGAAGCCGGTACAGATATTAATAATGCCAATATTAATGAAAGAAATGAAAAGCTTAAGACATTGGCTGACAATGTTAATGTATTCTGGCTTGATGAAAATGAAGCATTTGATGAAGCAGGTACAGGTAAATTAAATGCAGAATATACAAGTGACGGAGTGCATCTTAAGGCAAAGTATATATCTCTTTGGATAAATTATATCTTAAGCCATGCGGTTGTACGATAAATTGTGATTTGTTGAAACAAGGGTGTAGAGACGGGAAGGCTGTGGCTGATATGTAAGATTTGTACGCTGATGGGAAGAACTAAGTCGTTCATAAGATGAGCTGATAGTCAGTTTATAACGTCCGGGTCGCGTTAAATTGACATCCATGTCAATTAACGCTCGATTGCACGTCCTGTGCAATCGCCCCTTGATTATATAAGCTCATCTAAGAACGTCTAAAGTCCTTACCATATGCATCCAAATATCACATATCATCTCACACCAGCTCCACTACATTTCAAAAATTATTAAGATATACGAGGCAGGGCGTTACCTGTGTTATTGATTTGAAGACGATAGATGAGTAATAAGAAGTTATAAGTACTCACTGTTTTCAAATCAACAATACAGGTTACGCCCTGCTGATTTACGTATTTTAATGAATATGAAGGTTATGGTACTGATAACTCATGTTAGTATTAGAAAATATTTTATATATTGATAGTATATTTTATATTGACATTAAATTGCATGATATGTATACTAATAATATATAAAATAAATACACATGAGGGAATGACAATTGGATAAGAAAAGCATAACTAATAAAAAGTATAAGGATACGGTATTCAGGTTATTATTTAACAATAAAAAAGAAGCATTGGGTTTATATAATAACTTATATGATGCGAATTACACAGATGAATCATTAATTGAGATAGTAACTCTTGAAGACGTGTTATTCACACCACGAAAGAATGATATAGCATTTACCATGAATGGAAGATTTGTGGTATTATTAGAGCATCAGTCAACAATCAATGAGAATATGCCATTGAGATTTTTAATATATATAGCAAGACTATATGAAAAGATAATAGATGTCGATAATATATATAGAAAGAAGCTTATAAAGATACCGACACCTGAATTTACAGTATTATATAATGGCAGTGATGACCTGATAAAGGATGGCAGGAAAGTAACGGAACTTGAACTTAGATTATCAGATGCGTTTAATGAAGAAGATGTACAGCTTGAATTAAAGGTCAAAGTAATAGATATACGATATCCATCACATAATAAAGCTGTAACGAAATCTGATACATTGGAACAGTACAGCCGCTTTATACAGATAGTAGAAGACTGTAAGAAGCAGGAAAAGAATCTTGATGAGGCAATGAAAAAGGCTATAGACATAGCAATAGAAAAAGGAATATTAAAAGAGTTTTTAATCAGACACAGTGCGGAGGTGAGGAATATGCTTACATTAGAATATAATGAGGAAGTCGCAAAAAGAGTGGAAAGAGAAGAAGCAATGGAAGAGGGAAGAGCTGCTGGAAGACTTGAAGGAAGACTTGAGGGCGAACGTAAAGGAAGTGAAGAAACAAGAAAGTTATTGATTATAAATAATTTACGAAAAGGAAGACCATGCAATATTGTGGCGGAATTTTTAGATGTACCGATAGAAGAAGTACAGAAAATTAAGGATAGTATGCAGATTGATTAGCATTATGATTAATAACCGGTATTAGTTAGGTGAATATACAATTGAATAATGAGATGAAGTGGCTATTACAGATTTATAATGGTTTGTAATAGTCACTTTTTATTTTATCGTTTACAGATGCCATGTAATGTAAATAGAAACTTCGCAGGTTATTTATTGTTTTTGTTTCGTAAAACAGTTACCAGTAACACTGCATTTTATTAATCAAAGGGAATATTCACAGGTTTATGTATTTTACATTTTAATATATTGACAGTTGTTTTTTTTTTTTGATAGTATATAATACTGTTGCACGGAATAATTGTTATTCAAATGTAAGTCTGATGCTAGGGGGCAAGTTATGCACTAATAAGCAGATTATGCAGGGTTACAGCCAATACATAGAAGATGCATGGCTGTAATCGTTGCTGTTCACACCTATGGAATGAACAGCACGGGGATAATAGATAATACGATTGTTATGTGAATAACAGATATATTCGTCAAATATATACAAGGAGAAAGACATATGAAAAAAACAATGTTAAAAGCCGTAACTCTTACGGCAACTGCAGCGATGTTGATGGGTACATTATCATTTACTGCAACAGGAGTACTTGCGGGGGAAAAATATCCTGCGATAGCAACCTACAATGAACTGGGTACAGCGCAGGCAGATATCTATGATGAATTAGAAGCATTAACATCAGAAAATAATGTATCAGAGGAAGTTCAGACAGATACACAGGATTTAGAAACGATTACACCAGATGTTCCCAAAAATGATACAGCCAATACGCACAAGTCAGGTAAGTGGGGAACATGCAACTGGAATATCAGTGATGATGGCGTATTAACAATCAGTGGAGGTGTTGGTGCCGGTACGGAGCGTATAAAAGATGGAAATTCTTATATTTCTACTGCTCCATGGTATGCAAAATACGATAATTATAAGATAAAGAAAATAAACATAGAAGGCAGGATAACATTTCCAGAACAGACTAAGCTTGGCGGCTTATTTTTAGATTGTAAAAATGCAGAAGAAATTAATGGATTAGAAAATCTGGATACTACAAATGTAACATCTATGGCTTATATGTTTGGTAATTGTAATGGTTTAACAAACATATCTGTGGATAAATTTAATACATCAGGTGTAACAGATATGTCAGGTATGTTTTTTGGCTGTTCGGGATTGGCAGCATTAGATGTGAGTAATTTTGATACATCAAAAGTAACAGATATGTCAAGTATGTTTAGTTTATACAATATTAATCACAACACTCCTAGAAAATTAACAAATCTGGATTTGAGCAGCTTTGATACATCAAATGTAACAAATATGAATGATATGTTTTCTTATTGTAATAGCCTGACAACATTGGATCTGGGTAATTTTGATACTTCTAACGTTACAGATATGGGCTATATGTTTGCAGAGTGTAGTAATTTAACATACTTAAATGTAAGTAGTTTTAATACTGCAAAAGTAACCAATATGAGCAGGATGTTTGGTGATACATATGCCAATTATGGATGCAGCAGTTTGACAAATCTTGATTTAAGCAGTTTTAATACATCAAATGTAACAAATATGGCACATATGTTTAGCAATTGTAAAAGTCTGACAACTTTAGATTTGAGTAATTTTGATACATCAAATGTAACAATTATGTCAAGAATGTTTGAGAATTGCAAAAATTTAACAAACGTAAATATTAGTAATTTTAATACATCTAAAGTAGAAAGTATGATGGAGATGTTCATTAATTGTAACAATTTATCAAGCCTAGATTTAAGTTCTTTTAATATGAATTTAACAAGACCTTTATATGATGGTGCAGATATGATGAGCACAGCTTCAATGATTTCTGGCTGTGAAAACCTCAAGCAGATTATTACACCTGAGAGTTTTGGAACTGATTATAAAGATAAGAACATTAATATTATAAAATATGATCTTTCAGACGTATCATGGACAGATAAGACAACTAACGTTACATACAATGGCAAACCAGATACACTTATTGAAGGTCACAGATATGTAGTGACAGGCAGTGAATATGATGTTGATGATAGTAACAAAGATGATGATAATAATACTGTAACGAAAAATGGTGTACAGCAGGGTGCAGACGGTAACTGGTATTATTATGTAAATGGCAATATTGACACAAACTATAACGGACTTGCCGCCAATGAAGCCGGCTGGTGGAAGATTACCAATGGAATGGTTGACTTCGGATTCAATGGACTTGCATATGATGAGAATGTAGGCTGGTGGAAAGTAGTAAATGGAGCAATAGATTTTGGCTACACAGGATTAGCATACGATGAAAATGTAGGCTGGTGGAAGGTAGTAGGCGGAGCAATAGACTTCGGCTATACAGGACTTGCATATGATGAAAATGTAGGCTGGTGGAAGGTAGTAAACGGAGCAATAGATTTCGGCTACACAGGATTAGCATACGATGAAAATGTAGGCTGGTGGAAAGTAGTAAATGGAACAATAGACTTCGGTTACACAGGACTTGCATACGATGAAAACGTAGGCTGGTGGAAAGTAGTAAGCGGAGCAATAGATTTAGGGTACACAGGACTTGCATATGATGAAAATGTAGGCTGGTGGAAAGTAGTAGGCGGAGCAATAGACTTCGGCTATACAGGACTTGTATACGATGAAAACGTAGGCTGGTGGAAAGTAGTAAATGGAGCAATAGATTTCGGCTATACTGGTCTTGCATATGACGAGAACGTAGGCTGGTGGAAGGTAGTAAATGGAGCAATAGATTTCGGCTATACTGGTCTTGCATATGACGAGAATGTAGGCTGGTGGTATGTAAGCAATGGTGCAATTGACTTTACATACACAGGTACAGCAGCTAATGAATATGGCACATGGAATGTAGTTGGTGGTCAGTTAGTTTTCTAAGATACATATTATTTATAATCTTAAGTAATTCATTATGTTTAACAACGCATAAATGAGTAGATTTATATTTGCACATTTATAACTATAACTAATAAATTTAAAAAAGTGGCTATTACATATCTGGCAGAATATGAATGTGATAGTCACTTTTTTGATAGAAAAATATTTAAAAACAAAGGAGAAAAGTTATGATATCAAGAGAAAAGTCATTTCGTATGATAAAGGCATTATCACAGTGTACATGGGCACATCTTCCGAAGCTTATGGAATGTATTCCGTCCACAGCAGTAGCCGGAAAAATTCTGGGAGAGTTAATACAGATATATGAGGAAGCAAAAGAATTGGGACAGACTCAGGAAGAACAGGCAGCAAAAGTGAATCAACTGATAGAAAAGTGTGGCGGTGAAGCACAATTTAAAAATAAAGTTCGTGAAGAATTAAAAGCCGAGCGTAACCCTAAAAACCCAGCCTATATTAATTGTGTCATTTTTGAAGTAAACGCAGATGACAGCCTTTCAGAAGCGGAACAACAAAAGCTGACTGATACCTTAACCGGTGATTTAGAACCTGAAAATACTGATATTGAAAGATTCGTAAGTGAGTTCAGGGAAGATTATTTCGGCGATAATTATGATGCCTGTGAAAATGCCATTGAGACAGGTGAAGACTATATTGCATTTAATTTTGATGATATGTCAGACCATACTTACGATGAAAATGACCTTAAGATAATATGCGATATGTTAAATCAGATTGTGGGAAGAACTATTTTTAATGAATATGAAGGTTATGGTACTGATTATTCTTGTGAATATTAGGAAATATTTTATATATTGATAGTATATTTTATGTTGACATTAAATTATATTATATATATACTAATAATATATAAAATAAATACACATGAGGGAATGACAATTGGATAAGAAAAGCATAACTAATAAAAAGTATAAGGATACGGTATTCAGGTTATTATTTAACAATAAAAAAGAAGCATTGGGTTTATATAATAACTTATATGATGCGAATTACACAGATGAATCATTAATTGAGATAGTAACTCTTGAAGACGTGTTATTCACACCACGAAAGAATGATATAGCATTTACCATGAATGGAAGATTTGTGGTATTATTAGAGCATCAGTCAACAATCAATGAGAATATGCCATTGAGATTTTTAATATATATAGCAAGACTATATGAAAAGATAATAGATGTCGATAATATATATAGAAAGAAGCTTATAAAGATACCGACACCTGAATTTACAGTATTATATAATGGCAGTGATGACCTGATAAAGGATGGCAGGAAAGTAACGGAACTTGAACTTAGATTATCAGATGCGTTTAATGAAGAAGATGTACAGCTTGAATTAAAGGTCAAAGTAATAGATATACGATATCCATCACATAATAAAGCTGTAACGAAATCTGATACATTGGAACAGTACAGCCGCTTTATACAGATAGTAGAAGACTGTAAGAAGCAGGAAAAGAATCTTGATGAGGCAATGAAAAAGGCTATAGACATAGCAATAGAAAAAGGAATATTAAAAGAGTTTTTAATCAGACACAGTGCGGAGGTGAGGAATATGCTAACATTAGAATATAATGAGGAAGTCGCAAAAAGAGTGGAAAGAGAAGAAGCAAGAGAAGAGGCAAGAGAAGAGGCAAGAGCTGAGTTAATCAAGAGTTGTTTAAGAAAGATAACCTCATGTGAAGTAGTAGCCGAAATGCTGGATTTACCATTAGAGGAAGTACAGAGAGTAAAAGATACTATGTAGGAGTATCTGTATTATCATAGTATAATATATTATATGGTTAAAACAATAATAATCTTCTACCACAGTTCTCATAAAAATACACCCCAGAACAAAAAGTTCTGAGGTGTAATATACTTTTCTGAAACTTTCCCATATATTATGACTCACTCACAGACAGGTGCTGTGATATTATGGCACGTATTGCACCGAACAGGTAAGGCTTGATGGTTTCCAAATCAACAGGCTCACTATAGAGTATTACACTATAGCATGTTGAGCTTACAAGTTCTATAATAAGGAATAACATTATTTCCGGTTCTTTTATTGTCTCTGAACAATTCTCTATAATATGATAGAAAACATCTTCAAAATTAATATCATTTTCAGCAACATTAGTTGTCAATGCTTCCTTAAATATTCCCCAGCTCAGATTCTTGGATATGAATGTAAGAAGCGCTTTATTAGAGTTGAGTGCATTAATAATATGATTAACCATAAATATTATCTGGTCTTCAAATGAAAGTTCACCATCTGTATTTTCTGAGTACTCTTTTAAATCTTTGGCAGCATTTTTGAAGAGCTTGCTTGATTCATGGGATATGAGCTTATTTCTTATATCATATTTATCCTTAAAATAAAGATAGAAAGTACCCTTTGCAATACCAGCCTGCTGTGATATTTCTGCAATAGAGGTCTTATTAACTCCTTTTGTTGTAAAGAGCTGGAAAGCGGTATTAAGCAGAGAGGTCTGTTTTTGTTGTTTATTTGATTCTATTTTTCCCATAGTATCTCTCCATTCTTATATTATACAGGTACATATTTATAATCAGGAATATTAAGTCAGATTATACATATGTAAATAACTATATATTAAATTCCTAGTTGTTCTTTTAATACATAAGAATCTGTAAGTAATAACATTAATAATTAATAAATACAGCTTATATATAGTAGATTCATAGTTACTGTGAACAGTAACCTTATTTATATATCTGATTAACATTGCGGTTTATGGAATATTAATCTCATAAAATATTAGATTACTTTTTCTTAAAAGTCAATTGATTTTGAGAAAAAATGACTGGCGGTCAAAAAAAGTTATAAAATATATTGACTAATGGTCATTTTGTGCTATAATGACTTACGAAATTAAGAATGACCACTAGTCATTAAGCTGTTTTTAATCAGACAGGAGGTTTAATATGGAAAAAGTAGGAAAAGTAATAGTTAAGTTAAGAATACCAATTCTTATCATTAGTTTCTTATTGCTTATACCGGCAGGACTTGGTTATGTATATACAAGAGTTAATTACGACATATTGTATTATCTTCCGGGTGATATTGAAACTATGAAGGGTCAGGATATTCTTCTTGATGAGTTCGGAAAAGGTGCTTATGCAACGGTCGTTGTGCAGGGCATGGATTCAAAAGACGAGGCAAAGCTTGAAGATAAGATTAAGAATGTAGATCATGTTACAGATATCGTATCTTATAACAGCTTTGTAGGTAATACAGTACCAACGGAATTAATTCCTGAAAAGTATAGAAGTATATTTGAAAATCAGGAATCAGGCTGCACGATGTTTGTTATCTTCTTCGATGATACAACATCAAGTGATGAGACAATGAATGCAATTGGCGAGCTTAGAGAATTGGCAAGAGGACAGTGCTTTATAAGCGGTATGTCAGCAGTTGTTACAGATACTAAGAAGATAACACAGCAGGAAACACTTGCATATGTTGTTATAGCATGTGTACTTACAAGTATTGTTCTTGCAGTATTTATGGATTCTTTCCTTGTACCGGTATTTTTCATGTTAAGTATTGGTATGGCGATTGTATATAATTTAGGTTCTAACATATTTATGGGAGAGGTATCATTCCTTACAAAAGCACTTGCGGCGGTATTGCAGTTAGGTGTTACAATGGACTATTCAATTTTCCTCTGGCACTCATATAAAGAGAAGAAGGAAGAAAATGGTGATGACCACAACAAGGCAATGGCACAGGCTATCGGAAGCACAATTACATCAGTAGTAGGTTCGTCAATTACAACAGTTGCAGGTTTCTTAGCACTTTGTTTTATGAGTTTTACACTTGGTCTTGACCTTGGTATTGTAATGGCAAAGGGTGTTGTTATCGGTGTAATTGGTTGTGTAACAATACTTCCTTCATTAATACTTACATTTGACAGGGCACTTGAAAAGACAACTCACAGAGAGATTATGCCGGCAAGATTCGACAGACTGGCTGACTTTGTAGTTAATCATTCATGGATATTTATTATAGTATTCTTAGTATTATTAGGACCGGCAATTTATGGTTACAATAATACAAATGTATATTACAACTTAACTGATACATTCCCTGAATATCTTGACTGTGCACAGGCTAACAAGATGCTGGAAGAAAACTTCGACCTGAATTCAGTATACATGGTGCTTGCAGATGCAGATCTTCCAACTAAGGAAGCCACACAGATGTTAGATGACCTTAAGAATGTAGATGGTGTATCATTTGCACTGGGATATAATTCCATAGCAGGCAATACGATACCTGAGGAAATGATTCCTGACGAATTAAGAGAAACCCTGATGAGTGAACACCATCAGATTATAGCAGTGGCATCAGATTATAAGCTTGCATCTGATGAGCTTAATGCACAGATTGAACAGGTTAATACAATTACTAAGAAGTATGATTCTAATTCTATGGTTATTGGTGAAGGACCTTGTACTAAGGATCTTATAACAATAACAGATAAGGATTTCAAGACAGTTAGTGTTGTATCTATCGCAGCAATATTTATTATTATCATATGTGTATTTAAGTCAGCAGTACTTCCTATTGTACTTGTTGCAGCCATTGAATTTGCGATATTTATTAACATGTGTCTGCCATACTATCTGAATACAACAATACCATTTATCTCATCAGTAGTTATTGGTACAATTCAGTTAGGTGCTACGGTCGATTATGCTATTCTTATGACAACACGTTACAGAAAGGAAAGATTTGAAGGCGCTTCTAAGAAGGAAGCCATTTCTATAGCACTTTCAACATCGATTCCATCAGTTATTGTAAGTGCACTTGGTTTCTTCGCTGCAACTTTTGGTGTTGGTGTATATTCAAGTGTAGATATGATTGGTTCACTTTGTACATTAATGGCACGAGGCGCTATTATCAGTATGTTTGTAGTTATATTTATACTTCCTTCATTCTTTGTTGTATTTGATAAGATTATAATTCATACCAGTAAAGGATTTATAGATAAGAGCAGGAAGATTAAGGCAGTGAATCCGGAAGTTACTAATATATAACAGGATTTACATAATGAATTATATGGTGGCTGACCTGGGATTGTATTTGTCAGGCCGCCACCCTGGAAATAAAATTAATATGGAAATGGAAACTGATTCACCACGGTTCAGATATGAACGGGCTGGCTGCTTCAGGGCAGGAACAGACAGTCATTGATGTCGGGGAAAGACCGGAGTATAAGCCGGTTACATCACATCATCGTAATATAGCTGCTCAGAAATGGAGATTACTATGATTAAAAAGAAATTATTTAAATATGGTTCAGTATTTATGTGTGCAGCCCTTATGGCATGCAGTCTTGCAGCATGTGGTACTAATTCAGTCAGAACAGAAAGTGCTACAGCAGTAAGTGCTGCCGCTGCAAATGATAATGATAGTATTTTATCAAATGCTTTAAGCAATACATTATATTCAGCATCCCAGACAACATCTAAGAATGTTTCAACAGAAAAGAAGACTAATTCTAAGGATGAAACAGTATATGTATTTACAGATGTTACAGGTAAACAGGATCATTTAATAGTTAATGAGAAGTTAAATAACGTAACAGGGGTATCTACAATTCAGGATGTATCAAAATTAAGCAATATTAAGAATCTTACAGGTGATGAAACATCTACATCAGGAAGTGATGGTAAGCTTACATGGGCTGCGGACGGTAACAGCATTACTTATCAGGGAACATCAACACAGCAGACACCTGTAACAATTAAGGTTACATACTATCTTGATGGCAAGGAAATATCAGCAGATAAGCTTTTAGGACAGAGCGGTAAGGTTAAGATAAGATTTGACTATACTAATAATGAAAAGAAGACTATTACAGTAAATGGTAAGACACAGACAGCATATGTACCATTTACAATGCTTACAGGAATGGTTCTTCCAAAGGATAAGTTCTCTAATATTGAGGTTACTAATGGTAAGGTGACACAGGTAAATGATAACAATATCGTAATAGGTGCAGCAATGCCGGGATTAAAAGAAAGTCTTAATCTTACACTTGGTGATGAAAAGCTTGATATTGATATTCCTGAATATATTGAAGTAACAGCTGATGCTAAGGATTTTGAACTTAACGATGTTATGTCAGTAGCTACAAGCAGTCTTTTTTCTGATGTTGATACAGAAGCAATCAATTTTGATGATGTAAAGGATCAGATGGATGACCTTTCTGATGCTTCTAACCAGTTAATAGATGGAACATCAACTCTTGCAGATGGTACTGCAACATTAAAGGATGGAACAAGCCAGCTTGTAGACGGAACTAACCAGTTATCAGATGGTTCTGCACAGCTTGTAGATGGAGCAACAGCTCTTGCGGATGGTACAGGCGAATTAAATGGAAAAGTTCCAACACTTACAAGTGGTATTACAAAGCTTAATGATGGAGCAGCAACTCTTGCAGCAGGTACAGGCGAATTAAATGGAAAAGTTCCAACACTTACAAGCGGTATTGCAAAGCTTGATACAGGCGCCGGAGACCTTGCTGCCGGAACTAACCAGTTGTTCTCTAAGATGCCGGCACTTACAAGTGGTATTGCACAGCTTAACGATGGTTCAGGAGCACTTGCTGCCGGTACATCTAAGTTAAATGAAGGTGTTACAGCCTTAAAGGCAGGCACTGGTAAGCTTGCTTCTGATACAGAAGGTCTTGGAGCATTGCAGACAGGTATTTCAAATTATACAGATGGTGTATCATCAGCTAATGATGGTGCAGATACATTAAAAGATGGTACAGCTCAGATTAATGCAGGTCTTAGCATACTTGCTTCTAACTTTGCAGGAGATGGAACAGAAGAAAATCCTGGTCTTGTAAATGGTGTAGAACAGTTAAATGATGGAGCAGACCAGCTGGATGCAGGTATTAATAAACTTGCAGATACATTAAATGCTTCATTTGGTAATATTGCATCACAGGCTGCAACTTATGGAAGTAATACAGAAGCGCTTACACAGGCTAAGGCAATAGAGACTGGAATTGGTTCTAAAGTAAATACAATATTAGGTCAGTTTAGTAATGCTAACCTGTTAATTACACCATATACAGATATGAATACAACAATGAATGATACTACAATTCAGAGTTTATATACAAAATATATGGATGCATATCAGTTCGTGGTATCTAATGGAAATAATACACAGAGTCCATATTATGGATATATACAGCAGATTAATGCAGCAATAGCAGCATCAGGTTCTGGACTTACTGACCTTGCGAGTGTATATAATGCCCAGATGGGATTATTATTTAAGACAGTAAGCAACCAGAGTATATCAGGAGCTTTAACACAGGTATATAATACAGCAACACAGACAACAGATCCTGAAACAAATATGAACCTTACACAGAGTCTTACAGCATTAAAGCAGGGTTCAGCAGCATTAAAGAGTGGTATTGCAACGGTTAAGGCAGGTATTGGTACTCTTGATGAACTTACAGCTAAGACACCACTTGCAGCACCTACAACAGTATGCCAGGCACTTAATGCATTGGTTACAGGAAGTGATCAGGTTAATGCAGGTGCAGGTCAGTTAAAGGCAGGACTTGGACAGCTCGTTGCCAATAATGATACATTAAATAACGGTATGTCAACAGCAGTGGCCGGAGCTAAACAGCTGGATGCAGGTGCAGCACAGCTTACAGACAGCACTAACGGAGTTCCTGCATTAGTAGCAGGAAGTGAACAGTTAAAGGCAGGACTTGGACAGTTAGTAGAGTCAACACCAGAGCTTACAACAGGTATTAATGCATTAAATGATGGTGCTAAGCAGTTAAAGCTTGGTACGGCACAGTTAAATGAAGGAGCCGGAGCATTAGCACTTGGAGTTAATGCATTAGACAATGGCGCTAACCAGCTTAAGGATGGTACATCACAGTTAGCAGAAGGAGCCGGAGCATTGGCAGACGGTGTAGGAGCATTAGATGATGGTGCTAACCAGTTAAAGGATGGACTTAATACATTAAAGGATGGTATCAGTCAGGTTAGTGACGGAGCTATCCAGCTTGATGATGGTGCTATCCAGTTAGCAGATGGAACAATAACATTAAAGGATGGCATGCTTCAGTTTAGTGAAGAAGGAATTGAAAAGATTACTAAGATGTTAGGAGTAGATGCTCCTGAGATTACTGAAACACTTAAGAAAGTAACAGAGCTTGGTAAGAATTATCAGTCATTTGCGGGTAAGGCAGATGATACAGAGGGTACGGTAACATTTATTTATAAGACAAATGGTATCACTAAATAAGCCAGTTTCCTAATTTTCCATATATTAAACGGCCGGGGAGAGGTGTATGCCTCTTTCCGGTCAATTTTGTTTGCGCGCCATGGGTGCGCCCTAACGGGTGCAAGTCCAGGACACGCCAGGATAGTGGGAAGTGTATAGCCGGACAGTAATATAGATGACTTGTCAATTGGAAGGAATAGTTGTATTATAAGAAACGTCGTGTTTTTAATTTGCAAAATCGTATGAATAAATATTTATTGTTAGAAGCATAACAGATGAATTATAATGACATTTTGTTATTTATGAAATTGTATAATGAATATTACAGAATATAAAAAATTACTATAGGCTAAGAAGAAAGGAATTATGTTATGAGAAATAAAAAGGTACAATTTATAACGCAGGGAGCTGTAATTGCGGCTATTTATGTGGTATTGGTGCTGATATTTGATACATTCAGTTTTGGACCGATACAGTTCAGGATTGCTGAGGTGCTTACAATTATGCCATATTTTACACCGGCAGCCATTCCGGGACTTTTTGTTGGCTGTCTTATCGCTAATATAATTGGCGGCGGACTGATATGGGATATTATATTTGGCAGTATTGCAACACTTATAGGCGCTATAGGTTCATATCTTGTAAGAAAGAATAAATGGCTTGTGCCATTGCCGCCAATCATAGCCAATATGGTTATAGTTCCATTTGTATTAAAGTATGCATATGGATATGATGGTCTTTTGGTATACTTTATGTTTACGGTAGGTCTTAGCGAAATTATTGTATGTGGAATTATTGGAATGGCTCTGCTTACTGTTATGGCAAAGAACAGGGAGCATATTTTTAAGGATTAAATGGTGAAAAACTGTAAAGTGATTAAATAAGGGAGTATAAACTGGACACAGATTATACCCCCTGTTTTATTATACAGATTCATGCTATCTGAATATTCCGGAAATATCTGTTGTATGGTAATTTTATCGGCAATATGCTGTATAATCTTTGAACTTTGGGGCATACTGACATTTCGCTTATTGTAAGATTATGAGCTTTCACGTTCAACAAGAGAGGCTGAAAAAACAAGATGCTGTGGACTTGGTTTAATATCTTTAGGAGCATCTATTTCATCGATTAACATCTTTACAGCCTTGGTTCCCATCTCATAAGCGGGTATTTCAAGAGATGTCATGGTTGTCTCAAGCATATTGCCAATGGAATGTCCTGTAAGGCTTACAAGGCGTACATCATCAGGGACTCTAAGAGAGTGTACCTTTAAAGCTCTAAGTGCTGCCATACCTTGAATATCAACAGCAGCCATGATGGCATCTATCTTAGGATTATCTTTTAAAAGTTGTTCTGTACATTCATATCCATATTCAAAACTGTTAATAGAATCAGGAGATATTGCACAATATTCCTGAAGTTTAAGTTCCTTTATGGCACGTTGAAATCCCTTATATCGTTCCTTATATGGAGCGTAATTCATAGAACCGTTAATGAGACCGATATTTCTACAGCCTTTATTATAGAGATAGTGAACAGTATCATAGCCGCATGCATCGTAGTCTGCAATTACACTGCTAAGGTTCTTGTCCTGTTTACGCACTATCTGTATAATTCCAAGACCATCTGCGTGCATATCACGAAGCAGGTGGCCGTTTTTGCCGGTTCCGGCAATGATTATTCCATCGACAAAACCATTTCTTAGACGGTTAAGGTGTTCTTTTTCAAGCTCACTGTCATCTTCTGTAATACATATCATGGTAGCATATCCTGTCTGCCTGCATTCGTATTCAATACCCTGCATCATATCAGCATATAAAGTAAGATGAAGACGTGGAACTACGACACCAATAGTATGTCTTTTTCCCTGACGCAGCCCCTTTGCCAGTATATTAGGTTTGTAACTTAGCTGTTCAACGGCTGCCATAATTCTTTTTTTAGTATCAGGATGGACGTAGGAAGTATTGTTTAATGCTCTGGATACAGTGCTTACATCAACACATGCAAGCTTTGCAACATCTTTTAATGTAGCCATATATAAGCCCCCTTTCTATAAGTACAGACTTTAATTAACATAAACATACAATTCTGTACAATTAATGTGAAAACGTTTGTATATGTTGAGTATACAATATCTAATGATTTTAAGCAAGTATAATAGGTTATGACTAAAAATATTAAAAAGAAAGAAGAATGTTTTGATGTGGAAGCAGAAATTGTATTAGTGATAAAACAAGCATATTTACTACATTGTACACGAATATGTGCAAAATATTGCACAAGTTGCATAAAGCATTGACTATATAAATAAGGTGTGGTATAAAATAATCACAGTAATACAAACGATTGCATAAATAAATCAAACCGATGCGCAGCGGATAGAAAAAAATATTAAAAGAACAAAATAATAAAATTTTTAATTGAAAAGGAGATCACTATTATGGCAAAAGTAAAAACATTTAAAACAATATTCCCAGCAGTTTCAGTACCTTTAAACGATGATTATTCAATTAATGAACCAGAGTTCAGAGCATATCTTCGTTGGATCAAATCATTTTATGGAAAAGGAATAGAAGGACTTGTATGTAATGGACATACAGGTGAGATAACAGGGCTTACAAGAGCAGAACGTAAGCGTGTAGTTGAAATCTGTAGTGAAGAGTGCGGCGATGTAATGACAATTATTTCAGGTGTCAACTGTGAAAATACAGCAGAGTCAATTGAGATGGCTAAGGAAGCTAAGGAAGCAGGAGCAGACGGAATCCTCTTAATGCCACCACATATGTGGCTTCGTTTCGGAATGCACAAGGATGCACCATTTGAATATGTAAAGGATGTTGCAGAGGGAGCTGATATTGATATTATTATTCATCTTTATCCAGCAACAAGCAAGGCATTCTATCCGGTAGAAACATTAATTAAGATGTGTAAGGAAATTGATCATGTTAAATGTATTAAGATGGGTACAAGAGTTACATCAATCTATGAACATGATGTAAGACTTCTCCGTCAGGAATGCCCGGACATCTCATTAATAACATGTCATGATGAAACACTCTGTGTAAGCTGGTTCCCGGGAATGGACGGTGCTTTAATCGGATTTGCCGGATGTGTGCCTGAAATAATCTGCCCGGCATGGGATGTATTCTCTCATCCGGATAAGCATACTTTAAAGGAAGCACAGGACTGGTCTAACAGAATTTATCATATTTCACAGGCTATATATGGCGGTGGACAGCCATCAGGCGAGGCTCATGCAAGATTAAAAGAAGCATTAGTTCAGAGAGGAATCTTTACAAGTGGATTAATGAGAAAGCCGGTACTTCCATTAAATCAGGAAGAAAAAGACTGGATTTCACTTGGACTTGAGAGAAGTAAGATGGAAAAGGTTGATATGAACCAGTTTAAATAATATAAACTTACCACTCAGGATTATGAGGCAGTGATCTGGAAGTTATTAATACTGGGGCACTGCCTTTGTTAGGAGAAGGCTTATGGGTGAACAATTTGATGAAAAGAAGGTGAAAAAAGCAACTCCACTTGAGCTGCTTAAAAGAATTGGACCCGGAATTATATTAGCCGGGGTTGTTATAGGACCTGGAAATATTACTACATCAGCGATGCTTGGCTCTAATTATGGTTATTCAATGATATGGCTTCTGATACCAATTGCATTTATGGGTATAACATTTATGTTATCCTCATATAGAATTTCAATGCTTACAGGTATGCCTATCATACATGCAATAAGACAATATTATGGTAAAGCGGCAGCAGCTATAGTTGGTATTGCTACATTCTTATCATGTCTGTTTTTTACAATGGGTAATATTACCGGTTCGGGAGCTGGTATGAATCTTGTTCTTGGTATTAACTGGAAGCTTGGTTCATTGATTATGATTGCAATTATACTTGCATGTTATTTTACAAAAGGGGTTTATTCAAAGGTAGAAAAGTTAATTACATTATGTATTGTCGGAATGATTATATGCTTTTATGCAACACTTGTTGCAACAGGAGGACCTTCATGGGGTGAACTTGGTAAGGGGTTTGTCAACTGGAAAATAGCAGATGGAAGTCTTACGACATCACTTGCATATGTAAGTACCAACGCAGCTATCACGGCTGGTATCTATGGAACATATCTTGGTGTTGAGAAAAAATGGAAAAAAGAAGATATGTTTAATGGAATAATGCTTGCAGATGCTATTGCACATGTTATCGCAGTTATTCTTATATCAGGTTCAATTGTACTTGTAGGCGCTATTGTGCTTCATCCGGCAGGAATTAAGATTACAGCACCGGCACAGTTAGGAGATCTGCTTGTTCCATTTCTAGGAAAAGCTGCACCTATTGTTATGGGTATTGCTCTTCTTGCGGCAGGATTTTCATCACTTCTTGGTAATACACAAAGAGGAATGGTATTACTTGGAGCTGGTATCCACAAACCGGTTAATCTGGAATCAAAGTTTATCAGATATGGTTGTCTTGCATGTATAGCATTTGCGGCAGTGATTTGTTACTGTTATGGTGGTTCACCGACACAGCTTATATTTGTAGCTAATATTGCAACTGCCATTGCTACACCATTTGGTGGATTTTTTGTAATGAGAATGTTATTCAGAAAAGATGTAAATGAAGGTTATAAGACACCGAGAGTTCTTCAGATATGTATGGTTATAAGCTATTTATTCGCACTTGTAATGACATTTTCAGCATTATGGAATTACATTCCTAAGTTAATTCATTCTTTAATTAAGTAAATTTTATATCAAAACTGCTGTTCTGGTTATGAAGACCGGGGCAGCAGTTTTTTATGTATATCAATGAAAGCATTATGGCAGTATGTAGTGCCTGGATTTTTAAATATGTCAGGTATTACATGTACATAAATTGAAGATATACTGTTTTATTGGTGTAGTTATTCACTAAATAATGTAAGGGTATCATTAGAAGTTTGAAGAAAAGTGTGTATATCTTGACAAGTAAGTGGGAAAAAGTGTATAACTCATAGTTGAAACAGGTTCAATGTGGAAAACATTGATTATTATGATAATTAATGCTGATGATTAGTCTTTTGGGAGTGTCAGTTATTATTATAATATATTTAGGAAAGAATGGAGAAAAAAATGAGTCTTATAATTGGAATTGGTGGGATACTAGTAACTGCCGGATTAATAGCTACTGAGATTTCTGAATGGGATAAGTAGTTAAAATGAAGATTAAATGGGAAGTGGCATAAGCTGTCTGTGTAAAATAACAGCTTATGCCATTTTCGTATTTATAACCACTTCTCAAAATAATCTTCAAGACGCACAAAAGTCTTACCAAGTATCTTAGCTTCATCCTCTGACAGTTCATTCATAATATAGTCAATCATATCTTTGTGGAACTTCATATGATGGTTATATGCTTTATGGCCTGACGTGGTAAGTGAAGCATAGACAATACGTCTGTCTTTATCACTTCTGTGACGCTCAACATAGCCTTTTTTAACAAGACCGTTAATTCCGGTTGTAAGTGTACCCATTGTAACACCGAGTTGTCTGGCAATCTCTGACATCTTCTTAGGCTTGTCTATCCCAACAGCTTCAATTATATGCATATCATTGACGGTAAGATTTTTAAATTCGTCTGTTATAAGGGCGTGTTCTTCTATATGCATTATGTCATTAAAGAGCTTAACCAGTATGGAATTGAGTGATTTGTAAGTATCATTCATATCTGTTCACCTCACCTATATATTTTAGATAATTTATACGTTCATATAAGATAGCTATATTATAACGTAAATTTAAGACTTATGTAAATATTAAATTGGATTAGATATAGAGTGTATGGATGTAATCTGGTAAAAACAGATAATGAAGTCAATAATGATATAGAGAAATTGCAGATTGAGGGGTAAAGATATTAATATAATAATAAAAAAGATTAATATATTAGCTATAATTGACTTTTTTAATCAAAATAGCTAATATGTTAGCCGTAAGTAATAATAAGAAAGAGGAAAAATGAAATGAAGAATACTAAAAAGCATAGCAGGTTGTTAATGTCTGCCATAGTGTCATTAGTATTACTGATGCAGGTATTAACAGGCTGTAAAGGCAGTCCTGCCGGAGTAAATAATAATGGAGCGGCAGTAACATCAGGACAGACCGCAGATAATAATTCAAATGAACAGTCTAAGGAAGCACAGCTTAGCCAGGCTGTTGATAACCAGTCAGATATTGAAAAGGCAGAAAATAATACAGCAGTTGATAACAGTACCGGTAATACAGATACTACTGATGAAAAAATTTATATAAAGTTAGATTCAAGTGTATATTATACATCTGCGGATGTACCGGAATTTGACGGATATTTATATGTGACACTTGACGGCAATATGCCATTATTTTCAGATGATGAAAAGAAAAGTACTGAAAACTTTGAAAAATATAGCGAGCTTGACAGCCTAAGGCGTTGTGGTCCTGCATATGCGAATATATGCAGGGAATTAATGCCTACACAAAAGAGAGGTTCAATCGGTTCAGTCAAGCCTACAGGGTGGCATACTAAGAATTATCACGAGCTTGTTGATGGTAATTATCTGTATAACAGATGTCATCTTATAGCATTTGAACTTGCCGGAGAAAATGCCAACGTAAAGAATCTTATTACAGGAACAAGATATTTTAATGTAAAAGGCATGCTGACATATGAAAATAAAGTTGCACAGTATGTAAAAGCAACTAATAACCATGTACTTTACAGGGTAACACCTGTTTTTGAGGGAGATAATCTTGTAGCAACAGGTGTCAGGATGGAAGGCTGGTCAGTCGAGGATAAAGGCGCCGGAATATGTTTTAATATATTTGTATACAATGTACAGCCAGGCATAGCAATAGATTATGCAACGGGTGACAGCTGGGTGGATGATTCTATACAGATAATATCTGATTCAGTAAGCAGCATTTCACAAAGTACCGGAAAGACTAAGAATAATACAGGAAGTAATCCGGATAATAATACAGCAGGTAATGACAGCACTTCTGCAGGTGAAATAGCTGCAATGGCAATGGGAGCGGCGGCAATACATGAAGCAGTTCCTGATACTGCATATGAAACTGACGGCACGGATATATCTGATAATACTGACAGCGTACAGAGCTTTGAGGCAGCAGAGGAAGAAGCAGCTGCGGATACATCAGGTGACAGTTTTGCCGCGAAAGAAGAGACAGTGTCAGATACACAGGAAAATAATAGTGTTGATGATACAGCCTCAACGGATATGGTATGGGTAGCTTCATCAGGTAAGGGTAAAAAATATCATTCAGATCCGACATGCAGCAATATGAAAAATCCGGTGCAGATAACAAAGCAGCAGGCAGAAGCACAGGGAAAAGGTGCATGTTCAAAGTGTTATTAAAATACATATAATGATAAAGACAGTAACATGTTCTGGTTGAATAGAGTTATAAAACCGGAATATGCTGCTGTCTTTTTACTAGCAATCTAGTGAGTTTAATATATATGACCATCAAAATTTTTATAATTTAATATGACAGTCACAGATATTTATATTTCTTTATACATCTCAGGCCGTCTGTCCCTGAAAAGTCCCCAGCTTACTCTTAAATCCCTGTTTTCATCGAGGTCGGATTCGCCATATACAATATCTTCGCTATCCCTTGAAGCCTGTGAGATAATCTCACCTGAGGCATCTGTAACAAAGGATGAGCCGTAAAATACAAGTGAAGATTCCTGATTGCCATTGGCCTCACAGGGAATTACTTTTTCTTCACCGATACGGTTAGCGGCAACTACCGGAATTATATTACATGCAGCATGTCCCTGCATGCATCTTCTCCAGTGCGGCATGCTGTCAACCTCAAGAATAGGTTCTGAACCGATTGCAGTAGGATACAATAGTATTTCAGCCCCCTGTACTGCCATACATCTTGCAGCTTCAGGAAACCACTGGTCCCAGCAGATACCGACACCAATCTTTGCATATCGGGTATTCCATACCTTAAAGCCGGTATTTCCCGGTGTAAAATAGAATTTTTCCTGATAGTAATGGTCATCAGGAATATGGGTTTTACGGTAGATACCAAGAACTGTACCATCAGCATCAATAATGGCAATGCTGTTATAAAATACATTTACATCACGTTCATAAAAGCTGATTGGAAGGACGACGCCAAGCTTGGCTGCAACCTTTTTAAAATGCTGTATGGCCGGATTGTCCTCTACGGTTGTAGCATATGAATAATAATCATAATTACGTTCCTGACAAAAATATGGTCGTTCAAACAGTTCAGGAAGAAGTATAATATTAGCACCGTTTTCGGCAGCAGTGTGTACAAGTCTGTCAGCAGTCTTTATATTTTCTTCAACGGAATTACAGCATTGCATCTGTATTCCAGCATATTTAACTTTTTTCATATTAATCTCCATTCCGCAGGCATTTTTAATGCCGGAGGAATCGCGAGCCAAATGTCA
>OGOA01000413.1_pt1 | contig 33226 bp, 24 predicted proteins | sample 1573621 | NCBI WGS metagenome assembly OGOA01 (sample SAMEA2581917, study PRJEB24529) | metagenome | biome: Human gut stool | place: China | collected 2011
TTTCATAATCCTGCCTTTTGGGCAAAAGGCAGGATTATGAAATTGATAAATATCTATATAATCAGTTTGCAGCAGGCGCAGACTGGTTTCCAGGTCATTCCAGAATCCTGCTGCTGTAACAGACGGTGTTTTAGTCGCAATAAATACCTGCTCGCGGATACCCTTTAGCGCGACGCCAAGCTTTGCTTCACTGTCCGTATAACTACGGGCCGTATCAAAAAAATTTATACCTCGTTCAAACGCCCTGCGCACCAATTTTACTGCGTCGTCCTGCGGTATCCTCTGGATCGGCAGTGCGCCAAAACCGTTTTTATTGACAGTGATCCCTGTTTTGCCCAAGCTAACTTCAGTCATCGTAACGCCCCATTTCTCACTCGATTTCTACTACAAATATAGCATAGAAATAAATAAAAGTCGAACAAAGCGCCGCAGCTCTATGTTCGACTTCACTTTTGAACCAGCTTTAAATATGCTGAGTTTTAGTAAAAATATTTTTATTAGCTTCGATACTTTGGCTGCTGCCCACAACACACAAATACTTCTCGCTTAGTGTATCCCTGATCAGCGGCGCCAGCTTCTGCAGGTCGGCATTCGTCAAGTCTATGATCTCACTGCGCATTTGCTGCCGCATTGCCGTATCTACCTGTTTTAGATGATAAACTCCAGCCTGCTCCAAACGCATAGAGTTGGTCAGAGGCGTATCCAGACCGCTGATCGTGCCGATGATGTATTTTGTCAGCTCACGTTCCGAGAGCTCCAGTTTTTCGAGCCAGGACGGCATATCATAATATGCCTGCAGCGATTCTTTCAGCTTCGGATCACGGTAGGAAGCAAAAAACATGGTCCCGTTACGGTCAAAACGCGCCGTCGCACCGTAAGCGCCGCCCTGTACCCTGATTTTAGTCCACAGATATTCGTAACGCAGGATAGTTTCCAGTACCTTCATTGCGCCGTGGAACTGATAGCCAAATTTGTGAAAATCACCGCCGGCAGCAACATATTGTACCTTGCCGGGTGTCATGATCCCTTCATTTTCTCCCGGCGCCTCTAAAAACTGCGGTGTTTTACCGGCAACAGCTGACTGCGGCAGTAAAGCTGCAAAATTCAGAGCCTGCTCTAAAACCAGCATCCGTTCGCTTTCTTCACAGGAATAAGCCAGAAGATATTTGCTGCTTTCAAAGAAAATACCCAACAGCTGCCTTAATTTTGCTAAGGTATCCTCTGCCCTGCCAGCAAAGTCGGCTGACAGCTCTTTTAAAAATTCGTAATAGCTGAATTGATCCTGTTCATTGACTCGGGCTGCCGTTGAAAAATATGAAGCCAGACGGGTACAGGCTACAGTCTGCCCCCGAGAAAAGAAGCTGCTGTCCCAATCTGTTTTTACTTCGTCTAAAATTTCCTGCAGTCGTTTGGCGTCGTCTATTTTACTGCCAAGCGCAACTGCCTGCAGAATGTCGAACAATTTATCCAGATTAGCCGTCAGCGCTTTAGCCTGAACGGTGAACTTGATCGTATAATCGTTAGCGTCGTCGGCAGCTGAGTAAGCATGCATCTGGAAAGAAAAACCGCCGGTATATTTGTTAGAGGCCGTGGCCAGCTCCTGATAGGTATACTTGTCGGTATTAAATTTTCCAAGCACATCACTGAGCAGATAACAGTAAGGCAACAGGTCTTTATCAATACCTGTCAGATCAAAATACCAGTTCAGATAAGCTATTTTATTGGTAAAAGCCGGTACATATAAGATATCGTTTGTTCCCAGCTGTTTCAAAACAGTTTCTGTAACTTCTACTTCACGTCTGATATCGCTGCGTTCCAACAGCGGGATCGTTTCCAGCGCCTCGGCAGTATCAGCTGCAGCCTGGCGTTTGTGCAGTTCGCTGCACAGTTCGATATTTTGGGCAATAGTTTCAGTATCCATCGACGCTTTGAGCACAGCCATTTTTTCTGCCAGTACTTCCTGCTCCCGTTCCTCTTTCCCCTGCTCAGGATTCAGAGTCACTATAACCTTATGGGTATTGTCCAGCAGATAATTTTCAATCAGCTGCTCATAATAACGTGTTTTGATACCTTCGCGCAGCTGCTGTAAAGCCTCAGTATAGCGCAGACCTGCTAAAGGATCTCCGTCATACAGCCAGGAATCCATCACGCTGATACCATAAATCAAGCCTTTGGGATAAGCGCCGAAATCAGCTTCCCGCAGCTTAAATTCCAAATAATTGAGATGTGCCTCTAACAGCTCTTTATCGATGCCGTTGATCGTCAGCTGCTGCAGCGTGTGATAAATAATACTGATAAATTTATCGCGCTGTTCCGGTTTGGAACCGGCGGCTTTAATCGAAAAGATCGGCTGGCGGTAGCTTCCGGCATAAGAGCCGCTAATGTCTTTGGCAACACCGGATTGCAGCAACGCCAGACGCAGCGGTGCCGAATTGCCTTCCAGCAGAACACTTTCCAATACTCTTAATGCCATCGAGGTTTTAACATCACGTGCATCACCAGTAACTATATGCAGTTCGTGATAAGTTTTATCTTCGGTAGCTTCGTCAGCTCCAACCGGATAAGTGCCAAGAACTTCCTGAGTTCTGGCAAAAGCATTCTGCAGAGGTATTTCCGAGTTCACTGCGCCGGTGCGTTTAAAGCCGCTCAAATATTCGTCGTTCAGATACTGCAGTGTTGTTTCGATCTTCATATCGCCATACAGATAAATAAATGAATTTTCAGGGCTGTAATAAGTGGTATGGAAATGCTCGAAAGCTTCCTGAGTCAATTCTGGGATAGCATCCGGATGGCCGCCGGATTCAAAGCTGTACGGCGTGTCGGGGAACAATGCCTTCATTGCCTCATAGTCAAGCAAAGCATCAGCAGAAGAAAATACGCCCTTCATTTCATTATAGACGACCCCGTTATAGCTCAAAGCGTCCGTCGGTTCCTCAATATTATAATGCCAGCCCTCCTGGCGCAGGGTATAGGGATTTTCATAAATCAGCGGATAAAAAACAGCGTCCAGATAAACATCCATCAGATTTTGAAAATCTTTGGCGTTGCGGCTGGCAACCGGATACATAGTCTTATCAGGATAAGTCATTGCGTTCAGAAAAGTATTCATTGAACCTTTAACCAGTTCTACAAATGGCTCTTTTAAGCGATACTTGCGCGAACCGCACAACACTGAATGCTCTAAAATATGCGCCACACCTGTATCATCATACGGTGGCGTCCTGAAGCTGATCGAAAAAACCTTATTATCATCATTGTTACCTAAATATAAAAGTCTGGCACCGCTGTAAGTGTGCTCCATCACATATGCTTCTGACTGAATCTCGTCGATATAAGCAGCCTGCCTGATCACAAAGCCGCTGTATTGTTTATTTACGTCTAATTTCATTTTTGCCTCCGAATATTTAACATTTGTCATTATTTTATCACAAATCGTCCACACCAACTAAAAAATCTTTGTGACAACTTGTCAAAATAAAATATTTTCTTTATAATAAACTTAGCGACGTTAGATTGACGTTTCTTTGATGTCATATTTTTTAGGAGGAGCAATTATGGACCAAACTCGTTTTACTCTGCGTATTCATCCCCTGATTATGAAAAAATTAAAAGTAATTGCTGATCACAACGGCCGTTCTGTCAACAAAGAGATTGAACAGATTTTGAAGTGGATCATCGACGATTTTGAAAATAAATGCGGTAAAATACGTACTGAAGAACTGGATCTGATCGACCACCCTGAAAAAAAAGCTAAAATCGAGCCTGTTAAAGACCGCCCGATGGATATGCTTTTTAAACTGTAAGTCCACAAACTAAAACGCGCATCTGCATTGCAGGTGCGCGTTTTCATTTTATTATTTAAAGTAGTTGACACCGGAAACAAAGATTTTCTGATCTTTATTGCCGGTAATATTGCGATACAGACCATCTACAAAGCGTTCACTGTGGCACATTTTACCGAAAACGCGTCCGTCGGGACTGGTAATGCCTTCGATTGCATACAGCGAACCATTGGGGTTATAGGGCATTTCCATAGTAGGAACTCCCTGTGGGTCTACATACTGCGTTGCGACCTGTCCGTTTTTGAACAGCTCTTTGATAACAGATTCAGGCGCATAGAAACGGCCTTCACCATGAGATACTGCTACCGCATGGATATCACCGGGTTCTACTTCGCTCAGCCATGGAGATTTATTGGAAACGATACGGGTGTCGACGATCTGCGATACATGACGGCCAATATTATTAAAGGTCAGTGTCGGAGATTCTGTTTCCAGATCTCTGATTTCGCCATAAGGCAGCAAACCTAATTTTACCAGTGCCTGGAAACCATTGCAGATGCCAAGCATTAAGCCGTCACGTTCATTCAGAAATTCAGTTACCGCTTCTTTGATCCTGGGATTACGGAACATGGTAGCGATAAACTTACCGCTGCCGTCCGGCTCGTCACCGGCACTGAACCCGCCTGGCAGCATAACGATCTGAGAATTTTTGATCATGCTGACCATCTTTTCTACTGACTCATCAATAGCCTGGGCAGTAAGATTGCGAATGATAAATACGTCTGCAACTGCACCGGCTTCTTCAAAAGCTCTGGCACTGTCATATTCGCAGTTTTGTCCCGGGAATACCGGAATAAAGACCCGCGGTTTTGCTAAGGTCACAGGAGCTGTCAGCGGCAAATCAGCTCTATATAACGGCTGATTTAATTCACCTTGAGCTTTTTCTTCGATTTTATAGGGGAAAATTTCCTGCAGCGGTTCCAGATATTCTTCCTGAGCCGCGTCAAGCCTGATAGCGCTATCGTTGATGGAGATAAACTGTTCTGCTGTCAGATGACCCAGAAGCATACAGTCCAGACCGTCAAACAACTCTTCGATACTGGTTCCGTCTGCCAGTTCCAGCACCATACCACCAGGCTGCAGCGTAAATAAACGCTCAGTATCCTGGAACGGTTTAATGAATTCAAAACCCAGCTGATTGCCAAGGCACATAGTAGTAACGGCAGCGGCAATCCCGCCTTCTTTTACAGCAGCAGCGGCAAGCACCTTACCTGCCAGAACCGCTTTATGTACAGCACGCATATTTTTACGCAACACTGCAAAATCCAAAACTTCAGCATTATCGCGCGGACAGGACAGGAATACCACTTTATGACCAGCTGCTTTAAATTCTGCAGAAACAGCTTTTTCTCCATCGATAACATCAACAGCAAAAGAAACAAGTGTCGGCGGCACTGTTTTATCCATAAAAGTACCAGACATACTGTCTTTACCGCCAATAGCCGGCAAATCAAGCGCGTCTAAAGCTGTAAAAGCACCTAAAAGAGCGCTGAACGGCTGTCCCCAAACTTCAGTATTATTAAGCTTGGGGAAATATTCCTGCAAAGTCAGACGCAGTTTATCAGGGTCAGCACCCAGGCATACTGCACGCACAACAGACTCAACTACTGCATACATTGCGCCGTGGAACGGGCTCCAGCACGCAACATCAGGATGATAGCCGCAGGCCATGACCGAAGCGGCAGTAGTCGTGCCATTGAGAACCGGTAATCGGCAAACCATACCTTCGCTCGGCGTAAATTGTGTTTTTCCGCCGAATGGCATCAATACCGTGCCGCGGCCAATAGTGCTGTCAAAACGTTCGGAAAGTCCTTTCTGACTGCAGACATTTAAACGGTTTAAATTTCCCAGCCAGGCTTGTTCCAGAGAAGCAGCTTTATTAACACATTCAGGTACTTTATCAAAAGCATTTTCGCCTTCAGCAGCTTTAACTGTGATATTAGTATGCTGCGCTACACCATTGGTATCGAGGAATGCCCGTGCCAAATCAACGATTTTTTCTCCGCGCCAGTACATAACCAGACGTGGGTTATCAGAAACCTCAGCTACAACTGTGGCTTCCAGGTTTTCTTTATCAGCATGTTTAATAAAATCATCAAGATCTTTGGCTTCAATTACGACGGCCATACGTTCCTGCGATTCAGAAATCGCCAGTTCCGTACCGTCAAGCCCTTCATATTTTTTAGGAACTTTATCAAGATTTACGACCAGACCGTCAGTCAGTTCACCAATAGCAACGGAAACGCCGCCTGCACCGAAGTCATTACAGCGCTTAATCATCGCCGTAACAGCAGGGTTGCGGAACAAACGCTGGATTTTACGTTCTGTAGGAGGATTACCTTTCTGGACCTCAGCACCACAGGAAAGCAGCGAATCTACAGTATGTTCTTTAGACGAACCGGTTGCGCCGCCACAGCCATCACGTCCGGTACGGCCGCCCAGTAATACGATCAGATCGCCTGCAGACGGACGTTCACGACGTACAGTATCACGCGGAGCAGCGCCAATAACAGCGCCGATTTCCATTCGTTTAGCAACAAACTTATCATGATAATATTCCTGTACATGACCGGTTGCCAGACCTATCTGATTACCATAAGAACTGTAACCGGCAGCAGCACCGACAGTTATTTTTCTTTGAGGTAATTTACCTGGCAGAGTTGCTTCGATCGGTACGCGCGGATCAGCAGAACCAGTAACGCGCATAGCCTGATAAACATAGGAACGTCCTGAAAGCGGATCGCGGATCGCACCTCCCAAACAGGTAGCTGCGCCGCCAAATGGCTCAATTTCCGTAGGATGATTATGCGTTTCATTTTTAAACATAACTAGCCATTCTTCTGTTTTACCGTCTATTTCTACCGGAACAACGATCGAGCAGGCATTGATCTCTTCAGAAACGTCCAAATCGTCAAGTTTACCTTCCGAACGCAGTTTTTTCATACCGATAACAGCGATATCCATCAATGTTACCGGGCGCTCGGTATCCTCTCCGTAAACAGCGTCACGGGTAGCCATATACTTATCGAAAGCCGCTTGAATAGGTTTATTATACTCGCCGGCTTCAATTTCAACATCTTCTATCTGCGTCATAAAAGTCGTATGACGGCAGTGATCGGACCAATAAGTATCAAGTACTTTTATTTCGGTAATAGTAGGTTCACGGTGTTCTTCATTAAAATATTTCTGACACCACATTATATCTTCCAAGCTCATTGCCAGACCCATTTCCTGGCGCAGCGCTTCCATTTCATCGCTGTTCTTGGTCAAAAAACCGGCAACCGACTTGATCCTGGCAGGTTCTTCACAGGTTGCGATCAAAGTGGCAGGTTTCTCCCACTCTGCTTCCCTGGCTTCAACAGGATTTATACAGTAGCTTTTGATTTTAGCGAGTTCTGCTTCGGTCAAATTTCCTTCTAAAATATAAATTTTAGCAGAAGCTACCATCGGACGTTCTTTTTGCGTAATCAGCTGAATAGCCTGTTCGGCAAAATCCTCCCTTTGGTCATATTGTCCGGGAAGATATTCCACAGCAAAAGCACAGCAGCCTGCAGGCACTTCAAAAATTTCGTCAGTAACAGTATCTACCGGAGGTTCCGACAACACTATTTTTCTTGCAGCAGCAAATTCTTCATCACTGACGCCCATCACGTCATAACGATTTAAGATTCTGATGCCTGTCAGATTTTTCATGCCTAAGTTATTGCGCAGATCGGATAATAATCCATGTTCTTCAACAGCAAAAGCATCTTTCTTTTCCACAAAAATACGTCTGATTGTACTCATAAACTCAGCCTCCAAAATAAGATGCGGTTAAAAATACTCGTTAATATAATTATGACACTTGGGAAACAGCCTGTCTAGCAATGAAGCCGCTTCCTGATTATGTATCTTCAGCCTGTTTTCAGCAGCCAGTTCCTGTACGGAAAACTGACCAAAATATAACTGTGTAAAGGCTGCTACATCCATTTCAATATCCTGCATATCCACTGTACTCTTAATATTGATCTGACTGGCATTTATTTCCAGTTTCAATAACCCGTTATTAAGAGGCAGGGTTTTATCATTTATCAGCAAAGATAATGTTCCCTGTACATCTGCAGCTATGTCAGTCAGCTGTAAAAGTGCCTGACGCACATTAATGCAGCGTGCCATCATAAACGGCTGCAAACTGCCAGCATACTTCTGATCCTGTAAATGCAGATACGTTTTATCCCAGACTTCTGCCAGCCAGCTGAAATTTTCAGCTTCAGTAACATGCTGTCTGGCAAACTGCAGCAGAGAATCACGCGCCGCTGTTTCTTCTGCCATAAGTTCCTGCACAGCAAATGTTTTATCATCAATGCTGTAAAACATATAGCCAGCAACTTTTTCGCCGCGTTTAACAAGCACCGCTTTAATCTGTTCACCCTGATGAACTGCCAGTAAATGCAGCCAGTTTTTTAAATCACGTTTTACTACGCCGTGATAAGCTGCAGTCACGGTATCATAGACCTTTTGGAAAACTTCGGCCTTCTCCAGCCCTGTTCGGTGCAATGACATATCAGAAACTTTATCGCCTTTGGGCAATGCGGCCAAAGGCATCTCGTAACGATGCCTGTAATAACAGTAATCAAACTGATATGGACGGTAAATACCGGCACTGATCGGCATTAATAAAACAAATGCCTGACCCTGAGCCCGTAAAACCGAAAAAGCAGTTTCCAGAAGCGGAGCAAATAAATGTCTGCCCCTGTATTCCGGCGCTGTTGCAACGCCGACAATATAAGGCAATTTCAAATCCCTTCCACGCAAATTGATAGTATAAGGGTTCAAATGCAGCATATTCATCAAATTGCCGGATTTTTCATCAAAGCCGCCAAGCACCATATTTTCTTTTAAGCAGTATTCATTAAAATACCACTTAAAAAAAGGAGTATCGTTTTTTTCAAAGCAATAATCCCATAATTCCATTATTTTAGGTAAAGTTTCGTCATTAATAATACGAAAATCCATATTTACACCTATTTAAAAACAGACGAATATTTTTTGATCATAAATTCAGGATGATATGATTCCTTAGCAGTACGCAGCCCTTCATGCCCCATATCTTCTTCTCTGTTTAAATAAACTACATCCCCCCATGCATGTTCGGCAAATTCTTTATTGATTGCCGCATAAATACCGCGGATATCAGGATTTGCTTTTTCTACATGCAGAACGGCCGTGTCGTCATTGATCTTTTTACCGAAGCTGAATGCTTCAATTTTTCCGTTGACACGGATAGCGCCGCCGCGCAAACCAAGTGCTTCAAAATTATCGATCGCTTCATGGATAGCACATTGCTCACAGCGCAGGCTCTCGTCTTCGCCAACACGTTTTTCGCACCATTCATCACCAAAAGCCTTGCACTCTTCGTAATTCTCTGGTCCGATAGGTTCGTAAACATAATCGGGATATTCTTTTTTAAACGCATTGTAATGATTTTTTTTACCATGATATTTACGCCCAGACAAACTAGCCAGTTTTTCACGCAAATAAACATAATCCCAATTATCACGATCTTCAATAAATTCCATCTCTGGAAAAGCTTTTTCCAGCCGCTCTTTGCCATCGTCATAAATACCATGAATCTCAAAAGGCTTGCCTTCATGATATTCTTTAATTTCTGCAAACAATTTAGGCAGATCTTCATCTTTACCGCCAAAAGGCTGCAAAAAGAAATCCACTTCGTTGCGTTTCACCTTGATCACCAGAAAGTCATGTACTACTGTCCAGTAAATGCCATAACAGTCCTGCCATACAAATAAATTTGTAAACGCACATTCAGAACCCCGTTGGTCAGGACGTGATAAATAACTTTCGAACAAAGGCCTGTCAGCCAATGTTATTTTTTTTAGTTCTAAAATAAAAAGGACCTCCTTAAGATACACAACTTTCCTATTCTGATATTATACCATAAAACTGTCTATTTACTAAAGAAAAAACCAATTGCCTAAGCAATTGGTTTTTTAACTTCATTAATTATTAGCCTTTGCGAGCATTGAAGCATTCGCGGCAGTATACCGGACGATCCATGGAAGGACGGAACGGTACTTCGGTGTCTTGACCGCATTCTGCGCAAGTAGCATGGAACATTTCGCGAGCCGGGCGCTCGTTGTTGATGCCCATACGTTGTTTGCGAGCTTGACGGCAACCAGGGCAACGGCCGGGTTCATTTGTGAAGCCTTTTTCTTCGTAGAATTCCTGCTCGGAAGCAGAGAATACGAATTCGGTGCCGCATTCACGGCATACTAAGGTTTTGTCTTCTTTCATTGGTTAATCACTCCTTACATTAAACATACCCCATAAGGACTTATAGATGTTACCACTGCTTCCTCATGTTGCGTATGTAGCATGGAAGAAGTTCGGAACCCTACCCGGACCACTGAGATATACTATAAGCAGTATATCTAAAAAAAAGATAAAAGTCAACAAGAAATGTACATTTTAAAATTTATAATTATTTAGGATATTTTATTCCGTCGGAGTTTACATTATCATTTAAATAATGTGTATCATTTACATACTCAATTGTAAAGCGGTCCTGCCATTTACCAATACAGGTTGTGCTGGCATTATGTACGCCAAACACCCACAGTTTATTGATATCAAGCCCCAGTAAAAGGCAAAGCTGTACTCTTATAACGCCGCCATGAGAAACAATTGCTATATTTTTATCGCTGTTATTTTTAAAAAGGTCTTCACAGACAGAACGAACCCGCAATGCAACATCGTCGAATGATTCCCCGCCTGGCATTCTGCACTGTGCCGGCTGTTTAAAAAACAACTCTAACTGATCACTCCATTTTGCTTTGATCTCATCATAGCTCAAACCTTCCCATTCGCCAAAACAAACTTCCTTCAGTTCATCTAAAGGCTGAACAGTAAGTCCATGAGCTTCAGCCAAAGGTGCTGCAGTCTGTCTGGCTCGCTGCATGGAGCTTGAATAAATTTCGTCCAATACAATATTTTCATAATGCTGTCCCAATGCTGCAGCCTGACACAGACCCTTGCTGTTAAGAGGATTATCTATGTGCCCTTGAAATTGAAATGTTTTATTAGCTTCTGTTTCTCCGTGCCTTATAAGATATATCTTGCCCATATTGCCTCCTTATTATTTACCTTTTACCTGTACTGAATGCGCAAATTCTTCCACTTCAGCATGTACTCCTGCTTCAGCAAATGTTTCCATTTCATTATACGCCTTAATGCCTGCATCAAACAAGGTAAAAGCTAAAACTGCGCCTTCTCCCGCCCCACTGTTAATATCCAACTTTAGCGGTGCCGATAGCTCCAGCCGATTCAATAATTTTTCCATACCCGGTTCTGCCGACACATGCCCTGCCATACAATATTCAAGAACTACCGGAGCTAATTTGCAGGCTCCGACAGCAGCCAGGCATGTAGCGATACCATCCAGCATTACAGGTACCTTGCAGGCAGCAGCCTGTAAAACAGTACCAGTCATAGCGGTTATTACCGGATCGTTAAGCTTTTGCAGAAATTCAATTCCTTCCAGCTGTAAAAATGCTTCTGTTTGTTCTGTAAGAGTATATTTTTCCAGACTTCCCAAGGCCAGCATTTGCAGTTTATCACTGACAATATATTCTTTTGTCAGAATAGCGCCTTCTTCAAGCGCTTCCTCAAGATTACAAGATGTGACCAGCAATGGGTAAACCTCTGCTTTAGCTTCTCGTACCAGCAAAACAACAGGCAGCTCCTCCTGCATCGCTTTAGCAACAGAATCTGTGTCAGCACTCCACAAAAACAAAGCTTTTTTAGGATATTGAACAGATTTTTTATCAGCACTGCCGATAATACCGGCGTAACGCGAAACCATAGCTTCCAGTTTTGCAAGTGAACCGACCGGTTTGATAAGATTGTCAAATCTGTTTTGTGCTTCCTCTACTTTTTGACGATCGATTGGTTTTATTTGTTCAATAATATTATTTATATCCATCTTTAAACCTTCCTTATCTTAGTAAGAATACTGCTGTCAGTAAGTAAATCACATTGCCGCATTCAGTCAGTGCACCATATGTATCACCGGTAAGTCCGCCTAACTGTGTTTTTAAATATTGCGCTATTATCAAAGTGACAGTAAAACATATTCCTGCCACCGCCAGATATTGTAAACCACAGGCCGCAATAATACCTGCGCATACTGCAAAAGCAATATACGTATAAAATGGTTTGGCATACTTGGTAAACATATGCCCTATTCCTTCTTTTCGCGCATAGGGAAAATTGACAATAAAAACTACCATAAAAGTTCGTGTCGCAACGGACATCGTCAGTAAAACCCAGGTCAGTGTTTCACCGCTAAGTTCAAGATAGGCAGCTATTTTGAGCAGCAGCAAAATAATTATTGCCAATACAGCATTAGAACCAACATGGCTGTCTTTCATTATTTCCAGCATTCTCTCGCGGCTGCGGGCAGAAAAAACGCCGTCAGCAGTATCCATAAAACCATCGTACATCAACCCGCCGGTAATAATTATCTCGGCCAGCAGCAAAAGCGTTACCCGTAAAAAAAGCGGCGTTTCGATATAAAACAGGCTATAGTTTACGGCTGCCAAAAGTGATCCGATAACCAAACCTACCAGGGGAAAATACGGCACACTGTGCGAAAAATCTTCGTCACGCCAATCTGTCCGTTTTGAAAAACGCACTCGCGTCAAAAATTCCAGGCAAGTGATAAAATCACGCATGCATGCCACCACACTTATACAGTTCTTTATAGGTATTGATCGCCATCTGTAAAATAACAATCGCCAAAGACGCTCCTGTACCTTCGCCAAGACGCATACCCGCGTCAACTATTGGCGTAAGTCGCAAAACCTCCAGCATCTTTGCATGTGATATTTCAGCAGAAAGATGTGAACAAAGCATATAATCAGCACAGGCTGGTTCAAGTCCGTATGCAAGCAAAGCAGCGGCAGTCGCATTTACACCGTCTACCATTGTAGGAATACGGCGTCTGGCACCAGCTAAAATCATCCCCGCCAACCCGGCATGGTCATAACCGCCAACCTTACAGAGGATGTCCATGGCATCGCCCAAACGTGGTTGATTTTTAGCCAGACCATCAGCGACGACCTTTCTTTTTATCGCCATCCGTTCATCGTTGATACCAGTTCCCCTTCCTACTGTAAACTCGGGCGGCAACCCCAGAAATGCAGAAACGATTGCTGCGGTCGATGTAGTATTCCCGATTCCCATTTCTGCTGTTACTAATAAGTTATAACCTTTATCAATACATTCATCTGCGACCTTCATACCAACTTTCAATGCTTTTTCGGCCTGCTCCACTGTCATGGCCGGTCCCTGTGTAAAATCTTTTGTACCCCAGGCAACCTTCTCCTGATGAACTTTAGGCATTGCACTCAAGTCAAAAGCCGTACCTGCATCGATCACAAAAACATCGGCACCGGCATGACGTGCCATAACGTTAGCGCCGGCAGTTTCCCTCATGTAACCGTTTATCATCTGCATAGTTACTTCCTGCGGATATGCGCTTACGCCATATTTGGCAATTCCATGATCGCCGCACATTAACAGCATTGCACTTTTGATTTTATCAGGCAATGCCGTCCCAGTCATGGCAGCATATTTTTCAACCATTTCCTCCAGCTTACCTAAACTATGCAGCGGCTTATCCATTTTAGCCCAGTTATTTTTTATTACTTCCGCAGCGTTGCTATCCAACGGTGGAATCATTATTTTTTCCATTGCTCTGCTCCTTCATCATCAAAACTAAATGCCATTTTCTTTAGATCAACAGCTTGACCGGCGACACAATAAAAGACCCTGTCACATACATCGGCAACCTGCTGGTTTATCCATCCGGCAAGATCTCTGTACTCACGTGCCATAACATTATCCGGTACGATACCACCGCCAACTTCATTAGTAACAAATACTACCAGTTTTTCTGTTTTTCTGGCGGCTTCCAGTAATTTTACAATTTCACATTTGACAAATGTTACCTTTTCTTCAAAAGTTCCTGCAATTGCAACCTTGCCATACATCAAATTACTCATATACAAAGTAAGACAGTCAAACAAAATTGCATCCGCTTCCTTACCTGCCTCAACCATCACCTGTTCGGCAGCATAAGGTGCTTCATAATTATTCCATCTTTGGGGAGAACGACGTTCCTGATGTAGCCGAACACGTTCAGCCATCTCGTCGTCAAAGATTTCAGCCGTAGCTATATAAGCGCATTTAGATCCATAATGCAAAACAAAACGCTCTGCGAATTCACTTTTGCCGCTTCGTGCACCGCCAGTTACTAAAATCATTTCTTTACACATCCTTAAGCCTCCCTTCAAAATAAAAATACCCTCTCGAGAGAGGGCATAAATAAACAACCTATGCAAGTATCCACCTATCTCCCGTAGGTGTAAGATACCCGTAACAGGCAGGTCTCCTGGCTCAGGTTCAACATTCAGCTGCGCCTTCCCAGTTTCCCAGTGGCATATTGCAGTGAACTTCCCTTTACAGTAGCGGGACTGCGCCGGATTTACACCGGTCTTCCCTATTAAGCGCCGACCGCAATCGGCACACCTGTTGATTTTTTCCAATACTATATATTCTACATTCTTTTGCAAAGTCCTGCTGACCTGCAAAGCATTTTTTCATATTCTTCATCTAAATAATCATGGGCGTCATTAACATTCCTTACGGTAATCAATACACGGCTGCGTCCAAACCAGTAATACACCCTGATTTCATACCATTGAGCTACACCATCCGCTCCGACGAAACGACATTCGCAGCCAGAATAATCAGGAGTATTATTGTAATTTGCAGATAAAACGTCAAAATCAAGCTGAGCCGTAAATTTTTCAATATCTTCAGGATAAAGCAATTCCTGAACGATATGCTTGTAATCATTTTTATAATCACCTGTATACGGAATAAAAACATTCCCTGTAGGATTAAAAGCCATTCTTGAATAGCGTCCATCTTTTAGATTCAATTCAATTGCAAAATCATACATCTGCGGGAATAAATCGCCCAAATCTCTGTATGATGGTAATTTTACAGTACGTCCGTAACCGTTGATGCTGCGACGTTCAGCATTAACTATTTCAATCTTACTTAAATTAAGCAGATTTTCAAACTGCGGCCTTCTCAACGGCTGGCAATAATAGAATCCCTGAGCTATATTGCAGGAAACACTTTTCATTATCGCAACCTGTGCCTCAGTTTCAACACCTTCACAAATCATCGTGATATCCAATTCTTTTGCAATAGCTGCCATCCCTTTGATGATTTTGATATCTTTATCATTATCACAGGCGGCAAGCATTCTTTTATCTATTTTTAAAATATCAACGCTGATATCACTTAAAATACGCAGAGACAAATACCCGGCGCCAAAATTATCAACAGCAATCTTAAATCCCTGATTTTTCAGCTCGTCAACCTGCATCCCAGCAAAATTCACATCATCAGCCAATAATCTTTCAGCAAGCTCAACTACCAAAAGCTTGTGCGGAACATTATGCTTATCGGCAGCTTCTTTTAAAGAATCAATAAAATTTTCATCTTTAAAATGTTCAAATGAAAAATTACAGGAGATTGGAAAAACCTGTAACCCCAAGGCAAGGCGTAATGCTAAGAAATGGCAGACTTCTTCAAAAACAAAATTTTCAAATTTAGATAATTGGTTATTATCTTCAAGGATAGGAATCAAAACTTCCGGAAGAATTATCCCGCGCGTAGGATGCTCCCAGCGCAGTAAAGCTTCCGCACCAACAATCTCATTAGTATAGATATTGTATTGCGGCTGAAAATAAACAGTGAACTCTTTATTATTAAGAGCACTGCAAACTTCTTCAGAAAGAGAATTATAACCAGTTGTGAATTCAAAATCATTGATTATAAAGAAACTGCGGCAGCATTTGTGAAAAACTTTTTTGTTGAGCTGAGCAACAGTTTTTACCATTGCATCTTCCAGCGAGTCTTCAACTCGACATACATAAAGATCTCCACGCAGTTTGATGCTGACATTGCAAATACGCTTGACTTCGCTTTCTACCATATCAGATAATCCGTCAAACCAATTATTATGCGTTTCTTCATCTGTAAAAGGAACAAGGCAAAAGAACTTATCTCCGGCCTGTCTTGTTGTAAGATATCCCTTCACAACACGTCGGTTAAGCTCTGTTCCCAAAATGCGTAAAACATTATCTGCTGTCTCACGCCCATAAATATCAACGATATCATGGTAAGGGTCAATATCTAAATGTATTAGCGCCAAAAGCTCTTTTTTGCGCTGCAGCATTTCATCCGCTTTTTCTTTAAACTTATCAAATCCCAGTGTACCGCTTACTTTATCACGTACATATTTCTGCGAATACAACATTCTTTGATGTTCAGAAGACTTAAGGTAGAGAATTGCTACAAACACACCAAAAGCAATTATCGACAACAGGTAAAAATTCATAGTAATCTCCCATTATCTTTCAATATAATTATAGTAAGTATATATCTTTCGTATAAAAAATACTACATTTTTAACTACTTCAAAACATTTTTAAAGTAATTTAACCCAAAAGAAAATGACCATACAGTTCTTACCGAACCTATGGTCATTTTGTTTTAAGCTTCTACTTCTACTTCAACTCTTGATAAAATGAAACATAAATCAGAAAGTCTGTTCAAACAGATAAGAACCTGCTGATTGACTTCTTCTGTTTCAGATAAGCGGAGCAGACAGCGCTCGGCACGACGAGTAGTTGTACGCGCGATGTCCAAAGCAGCTGATCCGGGGGTGCCTCCGGGGATGATAAAATGACTCAAAGGCTGGAGCATATTATCGAATTTATCGATAGTTTCTTCAAACATTTTCACATGCTCTTCTTTGATATAAGGCTCAGGCAAATTCAAGCTTGCTATATCAGCCATCAGTGACATCAGAAGCTGCTGAACTTTGTAAATCGTTTCCCTGACATCTTCGCGTCTGACTGTAGCTCTTGCCAGGCCAAGCGCCGAACTGATCTCATCAACTGTACCGTAAGCTTCAACTCTCATGCTTTGTTTTGGTACGCGTTCGCCTGTATAAAGTCCGGTAGTGCCTTTGTCACCAGTTCTGGTATATACTGCTGCTTTCATTTTGTCACCATCCTTCCGGAAAATTTTAAATTAATAAATTTCTTCAGCTTTAAAGAAATTTTTGATTTCGCGTGCAGCGGATTCTTCACTGTCACTGCCATGAACGATATTTTCGCCGATAGTCAGCGCGTAATCGCCGCGGATAGAACCAGGAACAGAATCTAACGGATTAGTAGCACCCATCTGGCCACGAACCGCTTTAATTGCATTCTCACCGGAAATAACCATTGCTGCAACAGGGCCGGAAGTAATAAATTCAACCAATTCACCAAAGAAAGGTTTGCCTTCATGTTCAGCATAATGATATTTAGCTTGTTCTTCAGTGATTTTTACTAATTTTAAAGCCGAAACTTTCAAGCCGCGGCGTTCAAAACGAGCGATGATTTCACCAATCAGATTTTTTTTGACACCATCGGGTTTTACGAGTACGAGTGTTTGTTGCATTGGAATCTCTCCTATCTAGACTATTTTAATTTATACTAAATCGCAAAACGATTTTAGCCTTTTAAAAGCTGCTGATACTTTTTCTTATCCAGTTTCTCGATCATTGCTGTGATCAGCTGAACAGCACCTTGATAATCATCCATATGAATAATGGATTGATGACTATGTATATAACGGGTAGGGATACTGAATGTTAATGTCAAAACACCGGCATCGTGTAAATGTATACGACCGCCATCAGTAGCACCGCCCTCTGAAATACTGATCTGTGTTGGCAGCTTCAATTCTTCAGCAACTTCTTTTGCAAAATCACGCAATGCTGTATTGGGAATCATACCAGCATCAAAAATTGTTATAGCAATACCCTTTCCCAATTTCGCAGGAGCTACATCATCACTTACACCTGGCGTACCACCAGCCACACATGTATCAATAACGAAAGCAACGTCAGGGCTCAGCAGATTAACGCTTGTTTGAGCACCACGTAACCCGACCTCTTCCTGTACTGTTGCTACACCATATACAGTATTAGGATGCTTTGTGCCGATATTTTCCATAACGTCTGCCATGACTGCACAGCCGATGCGATTATCCCAGGCTTTACCAAGCAGAGTTTTACCATCGCCCATAACTGCAAATTCAGCATATGGCGTCACTGGACAGCCTTCGAAAACTCCTAAATTGCGAGCCATGTCTTCGTCGGCAGCTCCAATATCAATATACATATCGCGCTTGGCAACCACTTTTGTTCGTTCTTCCGGTGTCAGTATATGTGGAGGTTTACTGCCGATAACGCCAACAAGATCACCCTTGCTGCCGTGTACAGTAACGCGTTGGCTCAGCATAACCTGCTCCCACCAGCCACCTAAACAAGTAAATTTTAAAAAACCTTCTTTTGTTATATGCTTAACCATAAAACCAATTTCATCCATATGGCTGGCAAGCATAATTTTTGGCAAGTCCTTGCCTTGACCTTCATTAGTAAAAACAGCGCTGCCTAATTTATCATAAGATACTTTGGCTTTGCCCTGCAGCCGCTTTTGAAGCAAATTTTTAATTGGTGTTTCAAATCCTGAAACACCGCAGGTTTCAGAAAGCTGTTTTAACCAAGTTAATTTTTTATCCAATTATTTCGCACCTCCACTGCTGCGCATAGCTTTGGCCTGCGCGCGTAACCGTGCCACACGGTCTGCGGTGCTGGGATGTGTACTGAATAACTGCTTCATATCTTTTGCGCTAAAGGGGCAAATGATAAACATATGAGCAGTATTTTCAGTAGCTCCCGGCATCGTTCTGTTTTTTGCATACGATTCTATTTTCAGCAAAGCGTCAGCCAAAGCATCCGGATTACCGCTTAACTCACCACCGGATTTATCAGCCATATATTCCCTCGAACGCGAAACAGCCATCTGAATAATACCTGCAGCCAAAGGCGCCAGTATCATCATAGCCAAACCAACAATAGCACTGCTGCTGCTATTGCGGTCTCTGTCGCCACCACCAAAGAACATCCCCCAGTGAGATAGCGTCGTAATAATACCTGCCATAGATGCAGCTATTGTACCGATTAAAATATCACCATGTTTGACATGACTCAATTCATGTGCCAAAACGCCTTCAATCTCATCTTTATCTAAGGCATTGGCCAAAGCGGTAGTTACTGCAACCGCAGCATGTTCAGGGTTACGGCCGGTTGCAAATGCATTCGGCACAGGGCTGTCAATAATATATACTTTAGGCATCGGCAAATTACCTCTTTCCGCCAAACGCTGCACCATTTTATATAAAGCAGGCGCACTTTTTTCATCAACCTGTTTGGCATTATACTGTGCCAAAACCAGTTTATCGCTGTTCCAGTACGAAAATAGATTCATGGCGAGGGAGATGATAAGCATCATCATCATACCGCGGGCACCGCCGAAATAATCTCCGACCAGTACCAATAACACAGTAAGAGCCGTCATTAAAAAAGCTGTTCTCATACTTTTTTGTTCCTCCTCAAAATAAAAACTATCGAACATTATCTATAAGACCTGCGTAAGTCTTATAGCATATTATACCAATTACTGCACTATTTTTCAATTTGCGCTTTAACAGCTGTCAACATATTTTCACTGTTTTCACGAACTTTTTTCTTTAAAATAGGATTTAACAGCCCGGCAATCATCGGAATACCAAATTCAAAATCTACCAGCAGGGAAACTTCTGTCCCTTCACTCACAGGTACAAGTCTCCATTCCCCTTCCATTTTTTTCAAATCACCCTCGGTCTGACAATAAGTGATACGCATTTCTTCCGGATAAAAGGTATCGCGTTCAGTCCAGACGATTTTACGACCATCAACATTAGATACCCAATGTGAAACAGTAGTATTTTCTCCGCGTTCTAAAATTTCTACACTCACCAGATCATGCATAAAAGAGGGGTAAGCTTCCATATTTTTTATGATTTCAAAAATAGGCTTACTATCGCCGTTGATCACAATCTTTGTTTCTACGCAAGGCATAATTCTGCTCCTTTTATAAATCTTCAATCACTTCAGCCGTACTGCTGACAGCTTCTCTAAAGATAGTCAAAACCTGATCAATAACATCTGTAGGCATGATCAGAGGCGGTTCAATACGAATAACTTTAGGATTATTTAGAGTATAAGCAATAATAACTCGTTTATCGATCATCAGCGACATCAGCATTCCACCGGCGCCTTCTTTTGTAAGCTCAATTCCGATCATCATTCCGCGGCCGCGGATCTCTGCGATGACCGAAGGATAATCTTTTTGAATTGATTCCAACCCTTTTTTAAAGTATGCCCCCGCCGCAGCACTGCGATCCAGCACATCATTTTTTTCAATGTAATTCAGCGCAGCATTGGCAGCAGCACACGCTAATTGATTACCGCCAAAAGTTGAAGTGTGTAAAAAAGGTGCTTCTATTAATCCAGCCCAGGCATCAGCCGTAGCGGTTATAGCTCCGATCGGCATCACCCCTCCACCTAACGCTTTAGCCGTAGCCATGATATCCGGAGTTATCTGCTCATGTTCAACCCCAAACCAGGTCCCGGTTCTGCCAATACCAGTCTGTACTTCGTCCGCAATCAGTAAAGTACCGTATTGGTCACATAACTCTCTTACTGCTTTAAAATAACCTGCCGGCGGAACGATGATGCCGCCTTCCCCTTGAATCGGCTCTAAAATAACGGCAGCTGTTTCTTCATCAATAGTTTCAGCAAGATCATCTATATCCCCATATTCTACATGTGTAAAATTATCCAGCAGCGGTTTAAACGGATCTCTAAACAAATCTCTGCCAGTAGCTGTCAACGAACCAAAAGTTTTTCCGTGAAACGCATTCCTTGCCGCAATAAACTTTTTCCTTTTTGTAGCCAGTCGCGCAACCTTCAGGCATCCCTCAACAGCTTCTGTACCGCTGTTAACGAAAAAACTGTATTGCAAAGCACCGGGAGTAATTAAAGCCAGTTTTTCAGCCAGGTCTGCCATAGGTCTGTTAAAAAGCACTTTACCGCTCATTGGCATTTTATGCAGTTCTGCTTCTACAGCAGCTACGACATCAGGATTGCGATGTCCTAACGCAAACATTCCGTAGCCGCCAAGACAATCAATGAATTGTTTGCCCTCGCTGTCAGTTATAGTCCACCCCTCTGCATATCTTTCAACGCTTGCCAATCCCATAAACCGAAATAATTTCGCCTGAGCAGGGTTAATATATTTTTCATATTTACTGATCGTTTCTTCAACATACATATGTATAATCCTCCGACTACTTCAATAAACTACTTACAGGAACTAATTGAATACCAGATGCATTTACCTCGTCGATAACTTTGCTCCACGCTGCGGCAGTATGCGGTCTGGCATGACAAATGGCAATAGCGCTTCCATTTCTGTCCGCCATTTCTACAGCCTGCCATATTTTAGCAATAATGTCATCTTCGTCGGAACTGTTGTCCAAAAATATATTGTTACGGGCAGTAGGAACACCCATACTGCGTGCGACCTGATCACCTATAGATTTGGAGTATGTACTGCTGTCTACAAAAAACAAGCCTTGTTGTTTTAAAACTTTCAGTACAGCTTTCATCGTTGCTTCATTACTTGTTGCTTTAGAACCCTGATGATTATTGACACCTTCGATACCAGGTAAACTATCTACCGCTTTCCGAGTTAATTGCTGCACCTGTTCAGCAGTCATATCAGTCAAGATTGTAATCTTACCCTCAGACATAGCTGTTCTGTCCATAGGTTCCATAGGCAAATGCAGCATCGCAGTCTGACCGCCGCCTTTTATAACATGCAAAGCGTCACTGCTGAAATCTTTATAGGGAAGAATAGCGTAACTGAAAGGCGCATTCAAATTGACCAGCTTTCTCACCGGTGCCAGATCGTAACCACAATCGTCAATAATGACAGCCAATTTTCCATGATATTTCTGAGCAGTTTTTTTGTCATCTTTCTTCGTACTTTCGTCTTCTTTGATATCTTTATCTTCTTTAGTCAGATTTAAGTTATGATAAAAGTAAACCGTATCGGTGATAAAATTCATTTTACCAGTTCCTGCTTTAGCTGAAATAGCAATTTCCATACGTACAGCTTCCCAACCATTATAAGTAGCCTCACGCTGATTGAGAACAATCATTTTCGTACCGGAAATCTTTTCGCCAAGCCAGGCTGCCGCACCTTCTAATCCAGTACTTGGCGGAACTCCAATAGCCAGCTGCCGCTTATTCCAGACAACTTCTCCACCTGTTTCTTTCATACGTTCGTGCTGATCTTCACGACCATTATCAGTTAACTGCCAGTTATCCTTCGATAATAAAATATCATCGACTGCCCTATGCGCTTCTTTGGACTCTTCCCGCAAATCAACCGAAGAAGAACCAGTCAAGCCTTTATCAAGCACATCTTTTTCTCCGTCTCTGCTCGCCGCATAATAAATGCCTCCAGCAACAGCTATAGCTAATAATACTAAAATCAAAGTCAGTACAAAACCTCCTCCTGACCCTTTTTTTCTATTAGTCCTTCTTGCCATAGTAGCCTCCTCTATGCCCGCGGATGCGCTTTTTCATAAATATCGCGCAGGCGTTTATTTGTTAAATGCGTATATATCTGTGTCGTAGAAATATCCGAATGCCCTAAAAGCTCCTGGACAGACCGCAGATCAGCACCATTGTCAAGTAAATGTGTTGCAAAGGAATGCCTCAGCATATGTGGTGTAAGCTCCTTATTTAATCCTGCCTGATGCCCATAACCGCGAATGATTTGCCAAAACCTCTGCCTTGTCATTTCATTTCCGCTCATACTTAAAAATAAATTCTTTACATTAGGATTTTTAGTATGAAGCAGTTTGGGCCTTACCACATTTAGATATTTATCCAAATATTCAACTGCTATGCCGCCAATGGGTATTAACCGCTCTTTAGATCCTTTACCGAAAGCGATGATATACTTCATTTGCAGATTAACGCCGCTGACAGGCAAACCCAATAATTCAGAAACACGCATTCCCGTTGCATAAAGCACTTCCAGCATCGTTCTGTCACGATAGCCTTCATCCGTTCTCAAATCAGGCTGTTCCAAAAGCTTCAAAACCTCTTCCTGATTTAAAACTTTTGGCAGCTTGATACCTTTTGTTCCAGCTTCTACAACTTCCGCAGGATCAATCTCCAAATACCCTTCTGCTGTCATAAAACGATAAAAAGATTTTATAGCAGCAAGTTTTCTGGCAATCGTTGCTGCGGCTAAACCTTTATTTTTCAAACCTGTCATATAGCGAATAACCTGCTCACGCGATACAGTTGCCAAGGCGTCATTATCCTTTAATCCTAAAGCTTCTTTAAACAAACGCAAATCACGCTCATAAGCTAATCTTGTATTTGACGCTAAGCCTAATTCAACTGTCAGATATTCAAAAAACAAATTTAATTTATCGTTCATATTTCATCCTCAAAAAAGAAAAACAACGCTCAAGCGCTGTTTTTCAAAACATTATTGTTCGCGCTTTTCTGGCTGCATAATTGTAATATTAGCAGCCGGCGAAATAGTCGATATAGCGTGCTTATAAACAAGCTGTTGTTTGCCTTCATTTTCAATAATAACAGTAAAGTTATCAAAACCTCTTACCAGACCTCTGATTTGGAAACCATTAATCAGGTAAATAATGACGCCAAGGTTTTCCTTACGCACATGATTTAAAAAACTGTCCTGTAAATTCATTGCTGGCTTTGATCCACTATTATTCATAGCTTTCCCCTCCAAAATAATTTCTATCTATTGTTATAATTTTACCGCAGTTTAAACTTTTCCACAAGCGTTTGCTGCATCTCGTCAATAATCTTTTCATACACAGGCTCTTTTTCCAAATCAAACCATTTAATATACGGCATCTGACGATACCAGGTAAATTGGCGTTTAGCAAAATTACGTGTCGCCTGTTTCAATTTCTCAACTGCTGCCAATTTATCCATCTGGCCTTGTAGATACCAGACTATTTGTCTGTAACCAATGCTGCGCATCGACTGAGCATCCAATGATAGCCCACTGTCGAGTAAAGATTTAGTTTCCTCTACCAGACCCTCTGCCATCATTTTATCAACTCTGGCATTGATCCGCGCATATAAACTTTCTCGTTCCATTCGCAGACCAAAAACAACAGTTTCATAAGGCCATTCCTCCGACTTCCTATGAGCTATTTTTTCACCACTCTGTGCTGCTTCAATAGCTCTGATAATTCTTCTGCGATCATTTATATGTAATCTTGAAGCGGCCTGCAGGTCAAGTGCCTGCAGTTTTTCATACAAGGCGCTGTTGCCGTGTTCTTCAGCAAATGCTTCCAATTCACTGCGTAGTTCACTGCATTCTTCAACAGTATTAAATTCATAATTTTCAAGCAGGGCCTTGATATAAAGACCGGTACCGCCAACAATTACAGGTAATTTACCACGACTATTGATATCAGCAATTATTTTTTCCGCTTTTTCTTTAAAATCAACAACGCTGAAAGCAGCATCCGGCGGCAAAATATCGATTAAATGGTGCGGTACTGCCGCCAGTTCTTCAGCAGAAGGTTTAGCTGTACCAATATCCATTCTTTGATATACAAGCATGGAATCACCGGAAATTATCTCGCCATTCAGACGTTTGGCTAAGGCTATCCCGCAATGGCTTTTGCCTGTTGCAGTAGGACCTAAAATGACTGCAACTCTCGGTTTCATGCCGTTACCTCCTTCGGATACCATATTTTACACGGCTATAACGGCCGCCCAGAATTTCCGTACACCCTAAAGCTTCCAATAATTTTTGTCCGCGTTCTTTAACCACTACACAAGGAGCTACTCTAAGTGCCGCCTTAACAGTCGCTTCTGTTAACGGTTTCTCACAGGAAATAGGCCTCAATGGCTCCATATTTGAAGAAGCATTTATCGGTATTCGAAACATTGGGTCAAAATAAACAACATCAAAGCTGTCGGCTGGCAAAGTGTACAAATACTCATCTGCTTCCGCATATACCGTTTCTATTCTGCGCATGGCGTTGTTTAAATCAACATCTTCAGCCTGATAATTCTGCAGGCCTTCGCTGACTACAAAATGTAACAACGGCGAAGCCTCAACAGCACAAACAGTTCCTGTCCGGCCTATAATAAAACTGGCAACAACAGCATCACTTGCCAGCCCCATCGTACAATCCAGTACTCTCATTCCCGGTTTAAGAGCCAATGCAGCACTAAAGTGATCGGACTCGTGCTTTTTTAAACGCTGTACACGCAAAACGGCCATACTTGGATGAAAAAAGAAAGTTCCAGAAGCAGTATATACCTGCGGGCCTTTATTTGTTGCTACTAAAAGTGCTTCTACCCGTTCTTGATCTAGTAAAAACCCCAAAGACCCCCTACTGCCACGTTCCACATATTTTACACCAAATTTTGCTGCCCATGTTTGCGCAAGTTTTTCTAAGGCAACATTTTCACTGCGTCCAACTGTTACTGCAAATTTAAACGTTTTCTGCATGTTTAAGTTCGCTTAAACATCTTGTATAACTCGGCCGAATTTATTTCAACCATACACGGTCTGCCGTGAGGACAAGTAAAAGGATGCTCTGTATTGCAAAGATCAATAATCAGTTGTCGCATTTGGCGCATATTCAGCACCTCACCGGCTTTAATTGCTGCTTTGCAAGCAGTCATATGTAAAATATTCTGACGCAAATCACTTGGATTAATCGTTCTTAATTCACTCAGCATTTGAGTAATTTCACGCACAAAGTCCTCGGCATCATCAGCCTTAATATCTGAAGGCAAGCTTGAAACGCGCAGCATAGATTCGCCTGCAGCCTCAATATCGACACCCAAACGCAGAAATTCTTCCCGATGTTCCTCTATCAAATTTACATCCTGGGCAGTAACATCGATATATAAAGGAATCAACATCTGCTGGGCCGGAATATCATTATGGGACGCAACAAGCTTATCGTATAAAATGCGCTCATGCGCGGCATGCTGGTCAACCAAAAACAAAGAATCATCAGATTGGGCAACAATAAAAGTTCTGTCAATCTGTCCCAATGGCCAAATCGTATCAACACCACTATCGGTATCAGTGAAGTCGATAATATTAGAAGCAATGTTATCTTGCTTGTCAAAAACATCACGAGTTTCACTGATCGTATAAACAGGCTCCGTTTTTGGAGGCCTGTATGTGTATTCAGGTTCTTTCCAAACGCTTTGCTGTTGTGACTTGTAAGCCGAGTAAACCTCAGCCTTTGCTGTACTGATATTTGTCTCAGTTGTTTTTAAGGCTGGCAACTCTATCTCAGGCACTTTAGTTTCAGCGGCTGGTGTTTCAACAACTATCGATGGTTCTGTTGCTGCCACAACTGCTTCAGCAGACTTGAATACCTGCAGTTCAGAATCATCCAATAATGTCAGGTCCTGAGGTTTAGCGCTCATAGGTCTTGTCAGTGCATCAGTCAAAGCTTTATACATCGCTTTATAAACAGTACTGTCATCGCTGAACTTAATTTCACTCTTCTGAGGATGTACGTTAACATCAATACTTTCAGTATCGACGGTAATATTCAAAACAGCAAAAGGGAAACCGCTTTTCGGAATCTGAGACTGATAGGCATGATCAATCGCCTTGGCGATCATTCTGTTAGTAATGATACGTCCGTTTACCAGCAACGTCTGCCATTGACGCGTACCTTTTAGTAAAGTAGGTTTACCAATAAAACCTCTTACCTTAACTTCGCTGTCAGCAAAATCAACGGTCAAAAGCTCCTCACTAACATTTTTACCATATAGTGCCTTAACAGTATCAACTAAATCTCCGTTACCCGGCGTACTCAAAACCTCTTTATCATTGCTGACAAGCTTAAACCGCACATCAGGGCGTGATAAAGCCAATTTTGTGATCAATTCACTGATATAACGGCTTTCAGTCTGTACAGTACGTAAAAATTTACGCCTGGCCGGAACATTAAAAAATAAATTTTCAACAATAATCGTCGTACCAGTGTGCCCGCCAGTAGCAATACATTCTGCCTGATCGCCGCCTTCAATTTTTATTGAAGTAGCAAACTCCTCGGTAACAGGACGTGTCAGCAGCTGGAAGTTACTAACAGAAGCAATACTCGGCAACGCTTCACCGCGAAATCCTAAAGTGTTCAAATGCAGCAGGTCTTCAGCAACTCTGATTTTGCTTGTAGCGTGCCTTAAAACTGCTAATTTTGCATTTTCTTCCGACATACCGCTGCCATTATCGACAACACGAATATATTCTGTACCACCGCCAAAAATAGTGACCTCGATGTTATCTGCACCTGCATCCAAAGAGTTTTCTACAAGCTCCTTTACTACAGAAGCAGGTTTTTCAACAACTTCACCGGCAGCGATCTGATTCGCTGTATTTTGATCTAATAACTGCACTTTTTGTTCGTTCATAATTCACCGCCTTCCCTTTTTGCTTCATCCTGCAATTTATACAAAGCATTCAAGGCTTCGATTGGCGTCATCGCCATAACATCCATTTTTAAAATCTGCTGCTGCAGACTGCTGGCAAACAATGATCCCATAGGTGCTGTTTCTTTTTCTGCCCTGGGTGTTATCTGAACGCTGCAGGCAGTTTCACAATTATCATATTCTTCCAGAATATCCTGGGCCCTGTCAATGACCTTTTTAGGCAGTCCTGCCAGCCTTGCCACATGTACGCCATAACTGCGGTCAGTACCGCCAGGCACGATTCTGCGCAAAAAGACAATATCATTACCACGTTCTTTAACTGCCACAGAATAGTTTTTTACTCCGTTCATCACGTCTTCCAACGCGATCAACTGATGATAATGTGTAGCAAATAATGTTTTTGCTTTTATTTTCTCATGAATAAACTCCATGACAGCACGTGCAATACTCATACCGTCAAAAGTACTTGTACCACGTCCAACCTCATCCAAAATAATCAAACTGTCTTTAGTTGCGTATCTGAGAATCTGTGCAACTTCATTCATTTCTACCATGAATGTACTTTGACCAGTCGCCAAATCGTCACTGGCACCTACACGGGTAAAAATCTTATCTACCGGGCAAATAGTTGCCTGACGTGCGGGAATAAAGCTACCCATCTGTGTCATCAAGACCAGCAGAGCAACTTGGCGCATATAGGTCGATTTACCGGCCATATTCGGTCCTGTAATAATAATCATACGTTCATCATTATTATTGAGGGTTGTATTATTAGGAACGAAAATCTCACGTTCTAATAAACGCTCTACAACAGGATGACGACCGTCATAAATCTTTATTTCACTGCGATTATTCAATTCCGGACACACATAGTTGTATTTAAATGCTACTTCCGCCAACGATACTAAAACATCAATATTGGCCAAAGCACGAGCAGTTTCCTGTATTTGAACAATCTGAGACCTTATTTTTTCGCGCAGCTGTGTAAAAATATAATATTCAAGCTGTTCGATTTTTTCTTTAGCGCTTAAAATTTTATTCTCAAAATCTTTTAATTCCGGGACAATATACCGTTCAGCATTTACAAGTGTTTGCTTACGTACAAAATAATCCGGTACATTTGCACTTTGACCTTTAGATACCTCGATATAATAACCAAAAACTTTATTATAACCAACCTTTAATGTTTTGATACCAGTTTCTTCTTTAATCTTAAGTTCAAAATTCTGCATCCATGTTTTGTTATCACTGGCAATTGAATGCAGTTCATCTAACTCTAAATCAAAGCCGCTGCGGATCATGCCCCCTTCACGTACAGAAAAGGGCGGCTCATCAACAATTGCTGCCAGCAAAGTAGTAAACAGCTCCTGATGCAAATGTACATCCTCGCATAACTGCTGCAAAAGTTTACTGTTACAATATCTTAGTAAGCTTTTTATTTCTGGAAGCACCGCCAGCGAAGAACGCAATGAAACCAGATCACGCGCATTAGCACTGCCAACTTCGATACGTGAAACTATACGTTCCAAATCAAAAATTGCCTTTAATTTTTCCTGCAGATTACCGCGCATCTGTACATTTGTCAGCAATTCTCCTACCGCATCCTGCCTTGACCTTATCTGTGATAAATCAAGCAAAGGACATTCTATCCAATTCCGGAGTTTACGAGCACCCATGGAAGTAGAGGTAAAATCAAGCACATCTAATAATGTACCTCGTTTAGAACCATCACGCATATTCTTTATAAGTTCTAAATTTCTAACAGCTGTTGCATCCAAATTCATAAACTGCTCTTTAGCTATGCGTGATAAGCTGTTAATATGCGACAAATCAGCTTTAACGGTCACATGCAGATAACGCAGTAAATGTTCTACTGTATCATGTACTAAAGTATCGGCAACATCATCACTGCCAAAATGCTGCGCAAAATACTGCGGTGCACCTTCTTCTTCCTGATATACAGAAACAGCACACTCTGGAACTTTACTTTTGATCCAAACTGCTAAATTTTCCCAGTTTACAATACCGCTATACGCAACTAACTCTGCCGGTTGAATGCGAAACAATTGTTCCTGTATTGCCATTAAACGCTCTTCACCAGCAGCACTGAACCATTGGCATTCACCGGTAGAAATATCGGCAGCAGCAAGACATAATTCACTGCCATCCTCCTGCAGGAAGACTAAATATCTGTTATGCTTATCATCTAAAAGCTGTTCACTCAAAACAGTGCCCGGTGTAATGATCTTAACAACCTTGCGTTCAACTATCCCTTTAGCCGCTTTAGGGTCTTCCACCTGCTCACAAATTGCGATGCGGTAACCTTTTTTGATCAGTTTTGCAATATAATTATCGACAGAATGATAAGGCACACCACACATCGGTATCTTTTCTTCCATACCGCCGGCACGCCCAGTCAAAGTAATATTTAATTCTCTGGAGGCAGTCAGCGCATCCTCAAAAAACATTTCATAAAAATCGCCTAAACGGAAAAACAGCAATTCATCCTCATGCTGACGCTTTACTTCAAGGTACTGCTGCACCATCGGCGTATAAGCAGTTGTCATTCTACCGCCTTCCCTTTCAAAAGCCAGGTCTGCGCAGTTTCAATTTGCACCTGCACTTTATCCCCCAGCTCAAAATCACGACCTTCGACTGGCCATAAAACCAGCTTATTTGTACGCGTTCTTCCGCTCCATACTTTATTATTATTATTACTTGGGCCTTCAGCTAAAACTTCCAGTGTTTTGCCAACCATGGCTTCATTACGCTGCAAGCTTGAAATATTCTGGGCTTCCATCAATAAATTCAGCCTAGCTTTTTTTATCTCTAACGGAACCTGTTCTTCCATCGCCGCAGCCGGTGTTCCAGAACGCTTGGAATAAATAAAGGTGAACGCAGCATCAAAACCAACTTCTTTTACTAAATTCAACGTATCACTAAAATCAGCTTCTGTTTCACCCGGAAAACCGACAATGATATCCGTTGTAATAGCAGCTTCAGGCACATAACGTCTGATCATGGCTACAAGCTCTAAATATTTTTCTCGTGTATAACCGCGGTTCATTGCTTTCAAAATTTTATTGCTGCCAGATTGAAACGGGATATGAAAGTTTTCGCAAATATGCTCACATTCGGCAACTGCTTTGATAACATCTTCGTGCATATCACGCGGATGACTCGTCATATAGCGAATCCGTTCCACTCCAGGGATTTCATTTACACGGCGCAGTAATTTAGCAAACTGGTCTTTCACAGCAAAATCTTTCCCATAAGAATTTACATTTTGCCCTAACAGCGTAAATTCTTTATACCCCTTAACAACAGCCTGCCTAACCTCATCTACAATATTTTCTATACTGCGGCTGCGTTCACGCCCACGTACATAAGGAACAATGCAATACGTACAAAAATTATTGCAGCCATACATAATAGGAATCCAGGCTGAAAAACCGCTTTGACGAATACGCTCACCCTCAAATTCGCTTTCTTTTACTTCTAAACTATTATAAACACGCTCACCCTTTTCAGACAAATACTCAGCAAGTATTTCTTTAAACCCGTTGACATGAGCCGTGCCGATCAACAAATCGATTTGCGGATGTTTTTTTATAAGCTTCTCACCATCTTTTTGTGCCATACACCCAGCAACACAAACTATCTGCCCTGGATGATTAGCTTTGACCCCTTTCAATTCACCAATTTTCCCTAAAATACGCTTTTCCGCACTCTCACGCACACAACAGGTATTTACTACCACAACATCTGCATCATGAAAATCCTCAGCAGCTTTATAACCAAGCTCCTGCAGCTGCCCAGCATAATGCTCAGCGTCACTTTCGTTCATCTGGCAGCCATAATTTAAAATTGCATAAGTTTTTGCAGTCACTGAATACACCTCATATTAAAATTGAAACTGCATATGGGCAGCCTCTCAAAATTATCTATATTATATTATTATACCTTTTTCGGTTAGCAGTGGCAAATTTTAACAATTAAAATTTTAACCAAAAAAGCAGAGCATATGCTCTGCTTTACAACATTCTACTTCTATACCAGGCCACAGTTTCATCCAACGCTTCTTTAAAAGCATATTGCGGAGTCCAGTCCAATTCATTTTTTATTTTTTCACAATCCATAGGATATCTTAAATCATGCCCTGCTCTATCTTCTGTAAATTCAATTGCATTTTCATCTTTGGCTAAAATTTTCAGTACTAATTTTATAAAGGTCAGATTAGACATCTCAGTGCCGGCTGCAACATTATAAATATGGCCTGATTTTCCATGTCTGATGATTTTATCAACAGCAACACAATGATCCAGCACATATAACCAGTCACGTTTATTTAGTCCCGAACCATAAACAGGTACCTTTTGACCATGCTCTGCTAAAGATATGATTTTAGGCAAAAGTTTTTCGGTATGTTGCCACTTGCCGTAATTATTACTACTGCGACTAACAGTAACATTTAAATTATACGTTCTGGCATATGCCAAGCATAACAAATCTGCTGATGCCTTTGAGGCTGCATAAGGACTGGAAGGCTGTAATGGCGACTCTTCTGTGAACCCATGCCAGTCATAATCAAGCGGTTTATCCCCATATACTTCATCTGTCGATATCTGATGGAACCTTTCTACTGCAAATTTAACACAGGCATCTAACAACACACCTGTACCTTCGACATTAGTTTTAGTAAAAATAGCCGGAGAAATAATAGAAGTATCGACATGGCTCTCAGCTGCAAAATTTATTACAGCATCGAACTTGTACTGCGCAAAACAACTTTCAACAAATTGCTCATCACAAATATCGCCCTGGATGAAAGTGAAATTATTTAATTTAACAACTTCTGCCAGAGCAGCCATATTAGCAGCATAAGTCAGCTTGTCCAAACATACAATTTCATCACTCGGATACTGCTGTAAATGCCAATTTATGTAATTGCTGCCAATAAATCCGGCACCGCCGGTAATCAATAAACGCATAAGTACCTCTTTAAATAATCACAACTGATAAATTTAGTATATCAATTATTAATATCTTTTTTCTTGCTTTTTGAAAATTCATGTACATTAGATACATTAAAATAATTCAAAAGTGTTAATATTGCACCTAAGGATATATAGTAAGTTAAAAATATATAATTACTAAACATTGCCACAATAGACGCAATCCAAGCAATCAAAATAAATATAAAATTATATTCTTGTATTAAATAAAACCAATTTCTATATATTTTTATTATCACATATCCCATTGGTAAAAACCATAAAATCAGTCCTACAATACCATTGTTAATAATAATATTTATAAAACCATTAACTACTGGAAATTCCGATTTAAAAGGGCCATTTTTATAGATATCGAACTGCCAATTTCTTACTTCCTGATTATTTAAATCTTCGTAATTTAAATAATTTGCTATATATGCATCTTTTAACCCGTCACCAACTCCAAATATAATATGTTTCTCTGCTACCTTTATATTAGTAACAAGATTTATGTAACGAGCATTATTACTTCTTGCATTGGAATCAGCAATAGATAAAACATTATTATTTAAATATTCCTTATACTTAATTGTATATTTTTCATCAAAAAATGTAGAAGCTCCAGCAATAAAAGTAATACTTGTTATTATAGTCACTATTAATGCAGTAGTAAAGTATTTCTTTCTCTCAAATATACTAATTAAATATAGTAATCCTAATTCACCAATATATAATACAATTGCAGTTCTTGCTTGCGTTAAATAAATCAAAAAAGAAAAATAGGCTACAGTAAAGATAGTTTTAATATTTTTACTTTCATACAAGTA
>OGOA01000415.1_pt1 | contig 33159 bp, 30 predicted proteins | sample 1573621 | NCBI WGS metagenome assembly OGOA01 (sample SAMEA2581917, study PRJEB24529) | metagenome | biome: Human gut stool | place: China | collected 2011
TGAACGCATCCTCGATATGCGTCTCCAGCCTCTCACCGCGACGCAGCAGGAAAGCATCATTGCCGCCTATAAGGAACTCTGCGCCCAGATTGCCGACTACCTCGACATTCTCGCGAAGGATGAGCGTGTGGTGAAGATCATCGCTGATGACCTTCTCTACATCAAGGAAAAGTATGGCGATGCCCGCCGCTCGCAGATCGATCCTTCCGGCGATCCGGATTTTGATGAACTCGATCTGATTCCGAGAAAGGATGTCGTCGTTACGCTTAGCCGCGACGGTTACATCAAGAGTCAGGACCTTTCTGACTACCAGGCGCAGCATCGCGGCGGAATGGGACGTAATTCCGGCAAGCTCCGGGATGAAGATGCCGGCGATCAGCTGATTGTCGCGAGCACGCATGATCAGATCATGTGCTTCACGAATCTCGGCAGACTCTACCTGATCAACCACGCCTATATGGTGCCGGCCGGCAGCGCGGGCTCCAAAGGACGCCCGATCCAGAATCTGATTTCGCTCCAGCAGTACGAGCAGGATGATGGCAACGGCGGTAAGGAAATGGCGCTCGAACGTGTGACGAACATCCTGTCGATTCCGACCCCGGATGACAGTCACTGCGTCTTCTTCGCCACGGCCCGTCTGCCGGTGAGGAATCAGCTCCTGAGACTGAACCGCGATGAAGTGAAGCTCGAGGAACTGCCTGAGGATGTGCGTGAATCGATCCGCACGGATGTCTGCTCTGACCGGGATGAAATGCCGGGACTTCCGGATGAAAAGTGGCGTCAGCTTTCGCTCACGGATCTTCCGATCTGTGTGCAGACCGAGCTGAAAGAACTGACCGGGTGGGACACGCCTGAGAAGGAAGAAGAGCGCCGCGCGAAGAAGAACAGCAAGACCTGGAGCATGATGAATGTTCAGGATCTTTCGGAAGATATTCAGAGCCAGGCCCGCACGATCTGCGACAAGGCGCTGAATGATCTCGCGGCAAAACACGGCGCTGAATGGGATGCCGTGACGCTTGGCGATCTCCCTGCAAAGGCCAGAAACGCTGCCCGCGAGGCCTTCCGTCTCACGCTGCTCAGTGACTTCGCCCGCGAGCATTTTGTCTTCTTCGCCACCGCCCGCGGTGTTGTGAAGAAGGTGCCGCTCAGTGAATTCTCGAAGGTCCAGAACGGCGGCACGTCAGCGATCACTCTGGATGAAGGTGACGTGCTGATCGGAGCGGATCTGACAGATGGCGCCCACAGCGTGATGCTCTTCTCGGACGCTGGCAAGGCGCTTCGCTTCGATGAAAACGAAGTGCGTCCGATGGGCCGCACGGCCCGCGGTGTCGGCGGCATGAAGATCCGTCCTGAAGACAGGATCATCGCGATGATCGTCGCCAATGACGAAGGCCAGATGGTGCTCACCGCGACAGAAAACGGTTACGGCAAGCGCACTCCGATCGCCGAGTACACGATGCATGGCCGCAACACGATGGGCATGATCGCCATCGCGACCACGGAGCGCAATGGCAAGGTCGTGGCAGCCTGCCTGGTTGATGAGAATGATGAAGTCATTCTTCTCACGAAGAAGGGCAAGCTTGTCCGTATTCCGGTCTGCGATATCCGCATCTGCTCCCGCGCGACGCAGGGTGTGAAGCTCGTCAATCTGAAGGATGATGATCTGGTGAGCGTGACCCCGGTGAAGGATCAGGGCGGGGACGATGCTGAGCCTGCTCCTGAGGGAGATGATGGCGAGGGGTCGGAAGACGGTCCGGAGGATCCGTCCCCGGAAGAGACTCCGTCGCTTGACGATCTCTGATCCGGTTCAGGTATAAAAGAGAAGGAAGGGAATGCTCCTGCGGCATTCCCTTCCGGCACTTCAAGCAGGAAAAATTCAGTTTTAGGAGTCAGAGAATGAGCCGTTGCTTTAATTTTTCGGCAGGTCCCTCGGAATTGCCTCTCGAAGTTCTGGAACAGGTCCGGGACGAACTGCTGGATTTCAGAGGCACTGGCTGCTCCATCATGGAGATCAGCCACCGCAGCAAGGCCTTTACTGAGGTGCATAACGAGACCCAGCAGATGCTTCGCTCTCTGCTCGACATTCCTGAGGAGTACGACATTCTCTTCATGCAGGGCGGCGGCCATATGCAGTTCTCCATGGTGCCGCTCAACCTGATGGCTCCGGTGTCGGCCGACCCGTCCCGCAGAGGCGGCGGCTGCTATATCGTGAATGGGACCTGGTCCCGCAAGGCGGCGCATGAGGCCGGACGGCTCGGCGGGATTTCGATCGCGGCTGAAGGGGATGAAACCAACGTGCCTCAGCAGCAGGATCTCCGGATTCCGGAGGACGCCTCCTATGTTTACTACTGCGATAACGAGACTGTCCACGGGATTGAGTTCAACTATGTTCCCGATACGGGACGGGTGCCGCTTGTTGCTGATATGTCGAGCAACATCCTGACCCGGCCGTTTGATATCCGGAAATTCGGAGCCATCTGGTTCGGCGCTCAGAAGAATTTCGGCATCGCGGGTCTGACCATTGCGGCTGTCCGCCATGACCTGATCGGCCGGGCTCCCGAAAACTGTCCGGTGATGCTTGACTGGAAGAGCTATTCGAGCAAGAACTCCATGCTGAATACGCCTCCGACTTTCGCGATCTATATCGCAAACCTCGTCTGCCACTGGCTTGAAAAGCAGGGCGGCGTGCCTGAAATGGCAAAACGGGCCGCTGAAAAATCGGGTGCGCTCTACAGTGTGATTGATGCTTCAGACGGCTTCTATTCGGGGAAAGTGAAGCCCGCTTTCCGCAGCCGCATGAATGTGACTTTCTGGCTTAAGGACGAGTCGCTGAATGACCTCTTTGTTGAGGAAGCCGCGGCTCTCGGTCTTAAGAATATCCGCGGCCACCGCAGTATCGGCGGCATGCGGGCCTCGGTCTACAACGCCGTTCCGACAGAAGGTGCGACGCAGCTTGCGGACTTTATGAAGGATTTTGAGCGTCGCCATGGATAAAGAAACCCAGCTTGCAGAACTCCGCCGTGAGATCGACGGAATCGATGCGAAGATCGTTGAACTTGTCGATCAGCGCGCGGATGTCGTGCGCCGGGTAGGCGAGCTGAAGGGAGCAACCGGGACTGCTGTATTCCGTCCCGAGCGCGAGAACCTGATTCTTGAGCGCGCGGCGTCTCTCAGCCGGAATTTCGACGGTCCCGCGGTCAAGGCGATTTTCCGGGAGATAATTTCTTCCTGCAGAGCCTTGGAGCGAACGACCACGGTGGCGTATCTCGGCCCTGCGGGAACCTTCAGTGAAATGGCGGTGCTCCGGCAGTTCGGCTCCAGCGTTGAGGCCAGGCCCTGCTCAACCATCGCGGATGTCTTCCGGATGACGGAGAACAGCCGTACAGACTTCGGTGTGGTGCCTGTGGAGAACAGCACGCAGGGAACTGTGGCGGTGACGCTGGATCTGCTTCTCGATACATCTCTCACCATTGTGGGCGAGGTGTCGATTCCGATCATCCATAACCTCCTCACCCGAAGCGGCGATCTGTCAAAAGTGAAGACCGTGATGGCTCACCCCCAGGCTCTTGCTCAGTGCCGGGAGTGGCTCTCGACTCATCTTCCCGGCGCGAGACAGGTGAGCTGCTCCAGCAACGCGGAGGGGGCAAGGATTGCTTCCGAGGATGACTCGGTCGGTGCTATCGCTTCGCATCGGGCTGCGGAACTTTATCAGCTCGGTATCGCTGGCGAAGGAATTCAGGATTGGGCGGGGAACCGCACGCGTTTCCTTGTTCTCGGGCACCATCCGACACATCGCAGTCCGGAACCCGGAAAGGATAAAACGACCTTTGAATTCTCCATGGTGAATAAAGCCGGTGCGCTTTTCGAAGGGCTTGAGCCTCTGGCGCGTCACGGTGTGTCCATGACGCACCTGGAGAGCCGGCCTGCCCGGAATGGCGCCTGGGAATACAATTTTTTTGTTGATGTCGAAGGTCACATCGAAGATGAAGCGGTGAAGAAAGCTCTTACCGAAATCAAAGCGGAAACGGCCGTCTTCAAATTTCTCGGCTCCTACCCCAAGGCGCTCGATTAAGCCCGCGGCAGCTTCTCAGTCAAAATAAAAAATATTGGGAGTAACAGCATGTCAGATAACCTTTCAGCTCCGTCCTATATCCGCGGAATTGAGCCGTACAAGGCTGGAAAGCCGATCAGTGAACTCGCCCGTGAAAAGGGACTGCAGCCTGAGAATATTCTCAAGCTCGCCAGCAATGAGAATCCCCTCGGGGCGCCGGAATCCGCGCTGCAGGCAGTCCGGGAAGCCGCGACCGCACATAACGTGGCTCTCTACCCCGATGGAAACGCCTATAACCTGAAGCACGCTATTGCCAAGCGGCTGGGTGTTCCGGCTGAATGGATCATTGTGGGCAACGGCAGTGATGAGCTGATGGGGCTCACCTGTGAGGCGCTTCTCGAACCGGGCGCCAAGTCGGTTTATTCCCAGTTCTATTTCTCGGTTTACCGCATTGATACGCTCGCCTGCGGCGGCACGCCGGTTGAAGTTCCCGCGAAGGGTTTTGCGATCGATCTGGACGCCATTGCGAAGGCTGTGACACCCGAAGTCCGCGTGGTGTTTCTCACGACTCCGAATAATCCCACCGGCCTCACGATTTCCCAGGCTGATTTTGAGGCGTTCCTCGGAAAGATTCCCCCGAGCGTGACGGTGGTGCTTGATGAGGCCTATCGCGAGTTTGTGCCGGAGGAAGACCGGATTGATTCCATCGCGCTCGTGAAGAAGTATCCGAATCTCTTTGTGACGCGCACTTTCTCCAAGGCCTATGGTCTGGCGGGTCTCCGCGTCGGGTTCGGTGTGAATTCCGGCGAACTTCCTGAACTCGTGAACCGTATCCGTCCGCCTTTTAACTGCAACACCCTCGCTCAGGCGGCGGCTGCCGGCTGTGTGAACGATCAGGCATTCCTTGACCGTGTTTATGAGATGAACCGCAGCGGCGTGAAGCAGCTGGAAGACGGATTCTCGTCTCTTAACCTCGAATTTGTGCCGACGAAGAGCAACTTTGTTCTCGTTCACATCGGACCGAAGGCGGCTGAACTCAATCAGGCGCTTCTTGACCGCGGCATTATCATCCGCCCCTGCGCGAGCTTCGGGCTCCCGGAGTGGATCCGTGTCTCCGTCGGTACGGCCGATCAGAATGAACGGTTCCTTGCCGCCCTGAAGGAGCTTCTCGCGAAGCTCTCCGCCGCATAAGGAGCCGGGGTTGAAGCTTGCCGTAATCGGAATGGGGTTGATGGGGGGATCGGCCGCGCTCGCCATGAAGCGGGCCGGCACGATCCACTCGGTGTACGCCTGCGACATGAGCCCGGAGGCTGTTTCGGACTCGATCAGCATGGGTATCGCGGATGAAGGGGGATCGGATCCCGCCGAGGCCGCGCGCTCTGCTGATGTCATTATGGTCGCGACACCGGTGATGACGATGGAGTCGATTTTCCGGCAGATCGCTCCGGTGATGAAACCGGACGCTGTTGTGACGGATATCGGTTCAGTCCGGGGTATGGTCCAGGAAGGCGCCCGCCGGGCGCTTGGGGCAAAGTTTTCGCAGTATGCCCCCTGTCATCCAATCGCCGGGGGCGAAAAGCCCGGTGTCCGGTATGCCTTTGCCGACATGTTTGTCGGGAAAAAAGTCATCAGTACCGCGGAAGAGGGCATGAGCGCCCGCGCGGTCGAGATCATCGAGTCGCTCTGGAAGTCCTGCGGTGCGCAGATTATCCGCATGTCGCCCGAGCGTCATGATGAAGTGTTTGCCCTGATGAGCCATCTGCCTCACGTGCTCGCCTACGCGCTCGTCGCGATGATCACGGAGAGCCGGGATCCCGATACGCTGCTCTCCATGGGCGGCACAGGATTCCTCGACTTCAGCCGTATCGCGGCTTCGAGCCCCGTTATGTGGCGTGATATCTGCCTCGCGAACCGGAAAGCGATTTCCGAAGGACTGCGGCGGTACCGTGCCGAGCTCGAACTCTTCCAGAAAGCGATTGATGATGGAAACGCCGATCAGCTGGTGGCCGGTTTTGCCCGCGCCGCGCAGGCAAGACGGAAACTTGGCCAGGGTGACAGCCTTAAGACTCAGGTGAAGAAGCCATGAAGACTTTTCCAGAAGTGCTGACCGTGCGCCCGATTCTCAGCGCCGCGGGTGAAGTCCCGATGCCGGGTTCAAAATCGATTTCGAACCGCGCGCTGCTGCTCGCGGCGCTTTCCTCTGGACGGACTGAACTTAAGGGAATTCTGAGAGCTGACGATACGGAGCGCATGATGGAATCGCTCCGGAAACTCGGTGTTTCAGTGGAAATTGATGAAGGTAATCCCGAGTCGGTGACGGTAGAGGGCTGCGGCGGCAGGTTTCCGGTCCGCAGCGCGGAGCTTTTCCTCGGAAACGCCGGAACAGCGGCACGGCCGCTTACTGCGGCGCTGGCGCTTGCCGGCGGCAGTTACCTTCTGGATGGCGTTGAGCGGATGCGGGAGCGTCCGATCGGAGACCTTCTCGTGGCGCTCCGGTCGCTAGGGGCTGAGATTGAGTGTCTGAACCGGGAAGGATACTTTCCGCTCCGGATCGGTGAACGCCGTTCCGTTTCCGGAAAAGCCTCCTGCCACATCAGCGGCGAAGTGTCGAGTCAGTTCATCACCGCACTTCTCCTTTCCTCGCCGGTTTACTCCGGTCCTGAGGGACTTGAGATCATTGTGGATGGACATCTGATTTCGCGCCCTTACGTGCTCATGACGCTGAAGCTGATGGAGCAGTTTGGGGTTCACGCGGAAGATCAGGGTGACCGGTTCTTTGTTCCGCACGCAGAGTATCGCCGCGGCAATCCTTACCTGGTTGAGGGAGACGCGTCCGGGGCGTCGTACTTTCTCGCGCTCGGAGCGCTTTCCGGTCCGGCTGACGGTCCCGGAGTCCGTGTCACCGGAGTGGGGCGCGATTCCATTCAGGGAGATGTGCAGTTCGCGGCATTCCTCGAGCGCATGGGAGCGAGAATTGCCTGGGGGGAAAACTGGATCGAAGCGAGACCGCCCGTATCCGGAAAACTTCACGGCATTCACGCGGATTGCACGGAGATTCCGGATGCCGCGATGACGCTTGCCGCGATCGGGCTGATGGCTGAAGGGGAAACGGTGCTTACCGGTATCGGCTCCTGGCGCGTCAAAGAAACAGACCGGATTGCGGCCATGCAGGCTGAGCTTTCCAAATTCGGCGCCGATGTGAAAACCGGCGATGATTGGTTAAGCGTAACATCTCCTCAAAAGCTTCTTCCAGCAGAGGTCAGTACCTATAAGGACCACCGTATGGCGATGAGCCTTTCGCTCGCTGCCTGCGGCGGGGTTTCTGTACGCATTCTTGATCCCGGGTGCGTTTCCAAGACTTTCCCGGACTATTTTGAGCGGCTGGCAGGACTGGTGAAAACAGCCCCTCTGACGGATAAAGACTAGGCGCATTCATTCTTTAATTGACGAGGTTTTCTGATGACAGAAATGAAGGGACAGGTTCCTGTAATTACGATTGACGGCCCGACCGCGAGCGGCAAGGGCACGGTCGCGTCGAAAGTAGCGGAGGCTCTCGGGTTCCACTACCTCGATTCCGGCGCGCTTTATCGCATCGTGGGACTTGTCTGTCTGAGGGCCAACGTTGATCTGAAGGACATCGCGGCCGTCACGGCACACGCGATGGGTATCTCTCCCGTGTTTGCGGGAGGGAGGATTTCTCTTGGCAGCGAAGACATCACCAATGTCATCCGCACGGAAGATGTCGGCCAGGCAGCTTCCTGCATCGCTGTTATCCCCTCGGTCCGCAACGCTCTTTTTGAGCTGCAGCGCGAAGCGCGCCGCGAGCCGGGCCTCGTGGCAGACGGCCGCGACATGGGCTCGATCATCTTCCCGGATGCCGAACTGAAGATTTTCCTTACGGCCTCCGCGGAAGCGCGTGCACATCGCCGCTATAAACAGTTGATCGAAAAAGGGATTGACGTTACACTAGATGACCTCGTCAAAGAAATGAAGGAACGGGATCTTCGCGATATGCGCCGTGCCCATGCTCCGCTTGCGCCCGCTGAAGGCGCGAAGATACTGGATTCTTCATTCCTCACGATTCAGGAAACAGTTGATAAGATACTGTACTGGTGGGTTTCACGTTCTCACTGATCCCATCCGCAGATCTTTGATTCCATTTGCAGTACCGGTCGCAGAGGCCGTCAGGTGACGGTCCCCTGCTTTTATTTGTTTAACTCCACCCTGTGCACTTTGCATCTGGGTGTGCTGATTTTTTTTCATGTCCAACACTGAAGAAACCAAAAACACCGAATCTTTTGCCGACCTGTTTAACCAGAGCCTTGCTGCTCAGGAAATGCGTCCTGGCGAAGTTATTTCCGCCGAAGTCGTTCGCATGGACGGAAACTTTGTCGTCGTGAACGCCGGCCTTAAGTCTGAAGCTTACATTCCGATTGAAGAGTTCAAGGATGATCAGGGTGAAGTCACGGTCAAGCCCGGTGATTTCGTCTCTGTGGCCATCGAGTCCGTTGAAAACGGCTATGGCGATACGATTCTGTCCCGCGACAAGGCCAAGCGCCTCGCTGCCTGGATGAATCTTGAGAAGGCTCAGGAATCCGGTGAACTGGTTACCGGTACGATCACGGGCAAGGTCAAGGGCGGTCTCACCGTTATGACCAACGGCATTCGCGCGTTCCTCCCGGGCTCCCTCGTGGATACCCGTCCGGTTCGCGATACGACCCCGTACGAAGGCAAGACCCTCGAATTCAAGGTTATCAAGCTCGATCGCAAGCGTAACAACGTGGTGGTTTCCCGCCGCGCTGTGCTCGAAGCCAACATGGGCGAAGAGCGCAACAAGCTGCTCGCCACGCTGAAGGAAGGCGCCATTGTTAAGGGCGTCGTCAAGAACATCACCGACTACGGTGCGTTCGTTGACCTCGGCGGCATCGACGGCCTGCTCCACATCACCGACCTCGCCTGGCGCCGCGTGCACCACCCGAGCGAAGTCGTTCAGGTTGGTCAGGAAATCGAGACCAAGGTTCTCAAGTTCGACCGCGAACGCGCCCGCGTTTCTCTCGGCCTGAAGCAGCTTGGTGAGGATCCGTGGATCGGCATCAGCCGCCGCTATCCGTCCGGCACCCGCCTCTTCGGCAAGGTTTCCAACATCACCGACTACGGTGCGTTTGTTGAAATCGAAGACGGCATCGAAGGCCTCGTTCACGTGTCCGAAATGGACTGGACGAACAAGAACGTTGATCCGCGCAAGGTTGTGACGCTCGGCGAAGAAGTCGAAGTCATGGTCCTCGAGATCGACGAAGACCGTCGCCGTATCAGCCTCGGCATGAAGCAGTGCAAGGCCAATCCGTGGGAAGAGTTCGCTCAGACCCACAAGAAGGGCGATCACGTCAAGGGTCAGATCAAGTCGATCACCGACTTCGGCGTGTTCATCGGTCTTGACGGCGGCATTGATGGCCTCGTTCACCTCTCCGACCTCTCCAGGAAGGAACCCGGCGAACAGGCTGTTCACAACTACAAGAAGGGTGATGAAGTCGAGGCTGTCGTTCTCGCGATCGATACCGAACGCGAACGCATCTCTCTCGGCATCAAGCAGCTTTCCGGTGACCCGTTCTCCGACTTCGCCGGTGCCCACGAGAAGGGCTCCATCGTTGAAGGTACGGTCAAGTCTGTCGACGCCCGCGGCGCCGTCCTTGATCTCGGCAACGACACTGAGGCTTATCTCCGCGCTTCCGAAATCTCTCCGGATCGCGTTGAAGATGCCACGACCCAGCTGAAGGTTGGCGACAAGGTTTCTGCCGTCATCACCAGCGTGGATCGCAAGACCCGCAACATCCAGGTTTCCGTGAAGCAGAAGGAAGCCGCTGAGGCCCGCCGCGCTATGGATCGCATGAACAATGACGCTCCGTCCGCCGGTACGACCAATCTCGGCGCCCTGCTGAAGGCGAAGCTCGAGAGCCGCTAATCAATAGCGGAGGGATCCGCGGTTTCCGCTGCGGATTCCATTCAGGGCTTTATCCCTGATAAACGCTTCACCCGCTGCCCTCGTTTCCTCTGAGGCACGGAGAAGCAAAAAATGGAGAGAGAAGGTTTCGCTGCCTTCTCTTTCCGACTTAAGGATCACCGGCGGAATTTCTGCCCGTGGTCCTTTTCTTTTCTGTGTGGTACAGAAGCGCTGAACCGCTACAATTCTGACCACTCAATACTCGCGGAGAGCACTTCATGGAATTTGAACTTTGGTATCTGATCGCGGTCCCGCTGCTGTTTGCGGCCGGATGGTATCTGCGAGGCTATGACGCGAGACAGCGGAATGAGGAAAACAAGGACCTGCCGGACAATTATTTCCGGGGCCTGTCGCTGCTCCTCTCTAATGAACCCGATAAGGCAATTGACGCCTTTATCGAAGTGGTGAAGATCGATCCGGAGACGATCGAACTGCATCACGCGCTCGGCAACCTTTTCTGCAAAAGAGGCGAATTTGACCGGGCGATCCGAATTCATACGCATCTCATCAACCGCGCGGATCTGCCGGATCAGGATCGGCTGCGGGCGCTTTCAGAGCTTGCGAACGACTATCTGAAGGCCGGTATCTATGACAAGGCGATTGATTGCCTTGAGCGGCTTTCAAAGAATGATGAGTATCGGCTGGACGCGCTGCGGTCGCTTCTCAGAATCCGCTGCACCGAGCATGACTGGGAGGCCGCTATTGAATCCGCGCGGCGGCTTGAAAAGGAAGCCTCAGAAGACCACAGCGCCGATATCGCTCACTTCCACTGCGAGCTTGCCGAGCTGGCAGTGAAACAGAAGAATCCGGAAGCCGCGGAACGCGAGGTGTCGCTCGCACTGCTGGAGAAACCTTACTCTCCGCGCGCTCTGATGCTGGCTGGTGACTTTGCGTTCCAGAAGAATCAGGTGAAGGAAGCCGTGGAAGACTGGGAGAAGCTGCGCCAGCATTCCGAGGATCACTTCCCGCTCGTTTTCAGCCGGCTGGTGAAGGGGTACGACGCGCTGGGTGACGCGGCAGGCGCTCAGGCCGTGATCGACTACGCACTTAACCGATTCCCCACCTCTGAAGTCGTGGAGCAGGCGATGAAGCGGGCTTTCAAGGATAAGGGACAGCAGGCTGCCGCTGAAATTGTGAGCAAGGGGCTTTCCGGCCATCCGACTCTCGGCACTCTTTCCGTCGCGATGGAATTCCGCAAAATGATCGCCCCGGATGACGAACAGCTGCAGGGACTCTCTGAAATGCTGAAGAAGGAATCCGATCGCCAGGGCCGCTATCAGTGCCGTCACTGCGGATTCCTCTCGCACAGCTACCTCTGGCAGTGTCCGGGCTGCGGCGGATGGGATACGTATCCGACACTTCGGGTGCAGGATCAATCACTCAGGCGGGATAAGTAAAGTCGTACTATTTCTTACACTTTATTTACCCGGGATACGATCAGTTCTGACAGTTCCCATAAAATTAATTCATTCAGACCTGACAGTCTGAGCCCATTCTTAGGTCTTAAAGTAAAAAGGTAAGTAATGTTAAAGCGTATCGGTCTTCTGATTTTGACCAACATTGCAATCGTGGTCATGCTCAACGTGATCCTGAGCATTGTTGGCGTCGTGTTTGGAATCAACTGGGGCGGTATGGCGGGCAAGTCCATTAACCTGACATCCCTCAGCATCTACGCTCTGATCATTGGCTTTACGGGATCCATCTTCTCGCTGCTGACCTCGAAGATGATCGCAAAGTCGACGATGGGGCTGCAGATGATTGATATCGACAATCCGTCGACCAATCTCGAAGCCTGGCTCGTCAGCACGGTCCGCGAACTCGCTAACCGCGCGAAGCTCCCGATGCCTGAAGTGGCGATCTACGAGGGTGACCCGAACGCGTTTGCCACGGGTCCGTCCCGCAGCAGCTCGCTGGTCGCTGTTTCCACCGGTCTTCTTCAGCTGATGAACAAGAAGGAAGTGGAAGCCGTTCTGGGGCACGAAATGACTCACGTCGCCAATGGCGATATGGTCACGATGACCCTGGTGCAGGGTGTGATGAATACCTTCGTTGTGTTCCTCTCCCGAGTGATTGGCTGGGCCGTTGACCGCCAGGTGATGCGTAACGACAGCGACGCTCCGGGTGCCGCCTACTATGTGACGAGCCTGATTCTTGATATCGTGCTCGGGTTCCTTGCCGGTATGGTGGTGGCTGCTTTCTCGCGCTGGCGCGAGTATCACGCTGACGCGGGTTCCGCGATGCTGACCGGTTCTCCCGAGAACATGATTGCCGCGCTCCAGAGACTGGGCTCCATCACGCCGGAAGAACTTCCCGGTCCGGTGAAGGGCTTCGGCGTGAGCGGCGGTATTGGTTCGCTCTTCGCCACCCATCCTTCTATTGAAGACCGCATTGCGGCGCTCCGGGCTCTGCAGAAGTAATCGGCTCCGACGTGCGGTAGGAATCATGAGGCGTCCCTGAGGGGCGCTTCCCTGATGGAATAAAAAAACCTCGTCCTGACAGGACGAGGTTTTTTGCTGGCCGGAAGAATTTTCCGGAATCAGGCCTTCTGAGTCGCGAGCTTCACAGACCGCGCGTGATAGAGCGCGAAGGAGACAAGCGTGATGCCTGAAAGGATCAGGCCGCAGGCGCAGGCAATCCAGAATCCGAGGGGACCGAGCGGCGCGCCGAGGAAGGATTCCCGGAAAGCGAGGTTGTAGCCTCCGAAAAGCCCCACGCCCCAGAGTGCGACGCCGGAAACGATCATCGGAACCCAGGCAATCTTGTAGCCCCGGAGGATGAAGCTGCTCACTGACTGCGCGGCGTCAAACGTGTGATAAATCACGCCGCAGAGAATCAGTGTGCCGGCGATCTGCATCACAGCGATATCAGTCGTATAGATGCTGATGATGAAGTGGCTGAAGATAAAGAGCAGGCAGCAGGCTGTGGCCGAGATGGCAACAGTCACAGCGAGAGACCGGCGCGTAATCCGCTCAGCGGCATCCGGGAAACCGGCGCCGAGGCACTGAGAGACAAGAACGCTCGCTGCGATACCGATGGAGAGCGGCACCATGTAGAGGGTCGACGTAATGTTGCTCACGATTTGATGAGCGGACACCGCAACAGCCCCCATGCGGGAAATAAAGATCGCCATCAGCGTGAAGGAACTCACTTCGAAGAACACAGAGAGCCCGATCGGGAGACCGATCCGAAGCTGTTCCTTCAGCGCGTCGAAGCTCGGTCCGAACCAGCGCTTTGCGTGCATCGGCTTATAGTGAGCGCCCTTGAAGAAGTATCCGGCATAGAAAATAAGGCCGAACCAGGCGAGAACTGCATTGCCGACACCGGCACCGGCGCCTCCGAGCTCCGGCAGACCGAAGAGCCCGTACATGAAGAGAGCGTTCACAGGAGCTTTCAGCGCAAGCATCAGAAGCGAAATCCACATCGTGATCCGCGGCTGATTGATGGCAGCGTTGACTGAGATGAAGACCCGGTTGAGAAGCGCCGCAGGAACGGCTACCGCTGACGCGATCAGGTAGAGCGAGGCAAGCGACGCGATACGCCCCGTGACACCGCCAAGCTCCGTCCAGAAGGACGTCCAGCTGAGGATCCCAATACCGAAAATCGAGAGCAGCAGCACAAGGTAGAGCGACTGATTGATTTCAAAACCGATCTGCTCAAACTTCCGGGCGCCGAAGTGATGCCCGCAGATCGGGGAGAGCCCCTGCACGATGCCGACGAGCAGCATGAAAATGCAGCCCGTGGAAGCGCTGGCTAGCGCTACAGCCGCGAGGTCCTCAGCGCCGAGCCGGCCTGCCATGATGGTGTCGATCGTTGCGTTGCCCATGACGGCAAGGTTCGCCACGAAAATGGGACTGGCGAGCTTCGCAAGGCCTCCGACCGAAATATCTGGGGGGGTGAGGCGATGCGCCGCATTGATGTTTCCTGCCATGTTACTTCTCAGATTTCCTGTTGTTATTGCTGTTGAGTTCAGTGCCGCTGTTGATGGGAGAGGCGTCGCCCGGGCGGATCACATAGAACTCAGAACCGCGGTGGTATGACGTCGGGATGCCGATCTTGTCAGCCGGAATCGGTTCACCGGGACCGATGCGGGAGACGGTGTAGCGGCAGTCCGTGCTGTCGGAGAACCGAATGCCGGAGTACGCGACAAGCCCTTTGAGACTGAGCGGCAGTCCGTCACTGCGGACGCAGTCGCCGGGAAGGTAGCCAAAGATTCGGAGCTTTCCGGCGACCTCACGGGCTGCCGTGGTATGAGACCGGTCTTCATCCAGCATCTGGCTGAAGAGCACGGTGCCGACTGTCCAGATCAGCGTGATGCCGAGAGCGGCAAGCCAGGGACCGCGCCAGAGAGCCTTCGGACGGCGGCGGAGGCGCCAGATCACGATGGCGAACCAGATCGCGGTGACGAGCGCCGTGCAGACGAGAAGCGACGGCTCAACCCAGGGCACCGTGTTGGGAGCGAGCCTGTGAAGGCTGGCGGCCATCTTCGGCGGGAACCCGGTTGTCCAGGCGATGAAGTAGCTCCAGAGACCGATCGTCGCAAGAGAGAAGATCGTGGCGGAGAACCAGTCAAGGATATTCTTCAGGGAATGTGTCTTGAGACTTGCAATGCCGAAGGAGGCGAGAATCGCGGTCGGCACCACCATAGCAGTGAGCGTGTACTCAGGCGCGGTTCCGGAAATAAAGAGGAAGAGCAGCGGGAAGACGAGCGCGATGATGGAAAGAAGAATATGCGTGCGGTGAATCACGCGGTGCCAGGCATAAATCGCGTAAAGCGCGAAAGGCCAGATCGGGCAGAGGTACCAGACGATATTGCGGGCCATCCAGAGCCAGGATCCGGCGCGCGGGAGCGCGAAGCCGGCAGCCTGAATCCGGGCGAATGACTGATACCATGCGTCAAACGAAGCGCCCGACAGAATCGCCCCGACAGGCCACACGAGGAACGTGGCAGCGGCAGTGGCGGCAATGATCAGCAGACGGCGGGTTCTGAACGGCGCAAATGCGTGAACGCAGCAGAGGATCGTGAGAATCGTGCAGGACTCAACAATGAACCAATAGAGGTTCGTGCAGAGGGCAAGAGCGCCGAGAGAAAGGCCGGTCACGAAAGAACCGGCCTTAAGGTGGACGAGTGACCAGATAACGCCGAGCAGCGTCGCGCCGGTCAGCGCAAGCAGCACGATCGGAAGACCGATTTCGTGAAGCCGGGAAACAATGCCAAAGGTAGCGATGAAGAGGAGTGTTGCGGAATCAGCGACCGTACGGCCGTAATCCCGGGGACTCGCTTCCTGACCGAATACCATCGAGATCGGGAGAGCCTCTTCCCGCCGGGCGAGATGCCATGTAGCGTACCAGACGGACCCCGTCGCGAGAGCGAACCAGAGCAGGCTCGGGACTCGCGCGAGAATCATCGGTTTGGCAAAAAGCGAGAGGAACTTGATAAGCGCCGCGCCGAGCCAGGCAATGCCCGGACCGGTGGCCGTGTAAGGAGTGCCGGCAATGGTGGGAAGGAACCAGGCGCTTGCGCTTCCTGTCGCCATGTTCCACATCAGGCCGAAAATCTGTTCGTCCCGGCTGTTCCAGAACGCGTGTCCTGAGAAGCATGCCAGAGCGAAGGTAGCAAGAACTATCAGCAATGCCCAGCGGGGGAGCTTGGCCGCAGCGGCTGCAGAAACAATAAGAGGCGACTGTCGGTTGCTAATCATTTGGCATTTTCTAAACAAATTAAAAGGGGCAGTTGAAAACTGCCCCTTGGAATACCAGGCTAACTGCGCGGCACCAATTACTTGGCGGCCTTTGCCTTGGCGGCGGCTTCGTTCACAGCCTTGGTCTTGGCGGCGAACTTCGCGCGGAACTTCTCGACACGGCCCGCTTCAACGATGCGCGTCTGAGCGCCGGTGTAGAAGGGGTGGCTGGCAGAAGAGGTATCGACCTTGAAAAGGGGATAGGTCTTGCCGTCGATATCAATGGTTTCCTTGGTCTGAACGGCCGAGGAGATGATAAAGGTCTGATTGACGGAAATGTCGAGGAACGCGACCTCGCGGTACTCCGGGTGAATGCCCTGCTTCATTTTTTATGAATTCCTAGTTAAACGTCGGTCGCCCTGACTTGCCTTGCAAACCCGCCCGTGCGAAACGGGTCTTACGGCAGGCATGCAGTCCACGTGCCAGACTGGGAAAGTCTAACATTATGAACGCCTTCCCCAGAAAAAGCAACCGTCAGAGCGAACCGATGAGAATAGATCAGTTGGCCCGCTTCATCATGTCGAAGAATTCGGCATTGTTCTTCGTTGCGCGGATCTTGTCGAGGAGGAACTCCATCGCTTCCACTTCATCCATGCTGTAAAGAACCTTGCGCAGAATCCACACGCGCTGTAGCACATCGGGCGGGAGCAGAAGTTCTTCGCGGCGGGTGCCGGAGCGGTTGACGTTGATGGCCGGGTAGACACGCTTCTCGGCAAGACGGCGTTCCAGGTGAATTTCCATGTTGCCGGTGCCCTTGAACTCTTCATAGATCACGTCATCCATGCGGGAGCCGGTGTCAACGAGGGTAGTCGCGAGAATCGTGAGCGAGCCGCCTTCTTCAATATTTCGGGCTGCGCCGAAGAAACGCTTCGGACGCTGCAGGGCGTTCGCGTCAACGCCGCCTGTGAGCACCTTGCCGGAGGTCGGCACAACGGTGTTATAGGCGCGGGCGAGTCGGGTGATGGAGTCAAGCAGAATCACCACATCCTTCTTCGATTCGGCGAGGCGCTTGGCCTTTTCAATCACCATCTCGGCCACCTGGACGTGGCGGGCAGCGGGTTCATCAAACGTGGAGGCGACCACTTCGCCCTTCACGGAGCGCTGCATTTCCGTCACTTCTTCCGGACGTTCGTCAATCAGCAGAACGATCAGAATGCATTCGGGGTGGTTCGCCGTGATGGCGTGCGCGATGTGCTGCATCAGCACTGTCTTTCCGGACTTCGGCGGGGCGACGATCAGACCGCGCTGGCCCTTGCCGATCGGAGCAATGATGTCGATCAGACGGCCCGTCAGGTTCTCGTTGCCCTTCATGTCGCGTTCGAGCTTCAGGGGCTCGTTCGGGAAGAGCGGCGTCAGGTTCTCGAACAGCATCCGGTGCTTCAGGTTTTCCGGCGGCTGGCCGTTCACCGTTTCCACCTTGACGAGCGCGAAATAGCGTTCGCTGTCCTTCGGAATGCGGACTTCACCTTCCATGGAGTCGCCGGTATGGAGATTGAATCGGCGGATCTGGGAGGGAGAGATATAGATGTCATCCGTGCTGGCGAGATAGGACGATTCAGGAGAACGAAGGAATCCGAATCCATCGGGGAGCACCTCAAGCGTGCCGTCGCCAAAAATTTGCTCACCGCTCTTTGCTTTTCTCTTCAGAATCGCAAACATGAGTTCCTGCTTGCGCATTCTCTGGGCGTTTTCGATGCCCAGTTCCTGTGCTTTTTCAAAAAGCTCAGTGATACGCAGTGATTTCAGTTCAGAAAGATGCATAGGAGTAAAGGGAAATGGCGGACAGACGAGAAGGGCCCGAACGGGCACCGGTCGTGCGGAAAGCAGTTCCGGTTCGCCGCGCTTTCCCTGAAACGAAGTTAGAAGTTAAAGAAGGGACTGGATCCAGTCGGTCAGCTCATTCTTATTCATCGCGCCGACCTGAGTCGCGGCGGGTTTTCCGTCCTTATAGACCACAACGGTCGGGATCGAACGGATCCCCAGGCCGGCAGCCACGGACGTGGATTCATCACAGTTGTACTTGCAGACCTTCAGCTTGCCGCTGAATTCTTCCGCGGCGGCTTCGATGAGCGGAGAAAGCAGACGGCAGGGACCGCACCAGGGAGCCCAGAAATCAACGAGAACGGGAAGCGTGGAGGAAGCCTGCACGACTTCGGCGTCGAAGTTTTGATCAGTAACGTTGGTAAAAGCCATAGTCGCACCCATAGGAAAATAAACCGAGCGTGCTCAGTTTCCAGGAGGATCTGTGAATTTGGAATGTGCTGCTGGAGGATCGGCCTGGAAACGGCCGATAGTTGGAAATCAAAAATGCTTATTCCGATTTTCTGGCTCATCGTATCACTTTGGAGAAAAAAAAGGAAAGCTCAGAGCCAGTCTGGATTCTCCGGGGAATTCGTGTACAATGCGTCCTCGGCGGGTCCCCTCGCATGAGGAAGCCATGAATCTGGTCAGGTCGGGAACGAAGCAGCCACAGTGGATTTTCTTCAGTGCCGAGGATAAGGCTCGCCACTTTTGTATCTGTACTATCCGTCTCGGGCAGAACATTCGTTTCCGCCGCCGGATATCCGTTTCAGTACAGTTCCCCAGCCTGTCCCCCCAAGCGATCGCCCCGGCGGTCAAATTCTGCTAGAGTCAACGATCATTCAGATATGGTTCGGCTGAGACGCCGGAAGACTGTCCGGAGATCCGACTGAAACTCCCGGGGCAGAAATGTCTGCGCTCCCGGCCGCACTCCTGCGAACATCCGGCTGCCGGATCCGCGTCTCTTCCCAATAGGAAATGACTAATGTCCTATCAGGTTCTTGCTCGAAAATGGCGACCTCACGACTTTGACAGCGTGGTGGGCCAGGAGCACGTCGTCAAAGCCCTGAGACATGCGCTGCGTGAAAAGAGGATTCATCACGCTTACCTTTTCACCGGAACCCGCGGTGTTGGCAAGACCACGCTCTCCCGCATCCTTGCGAAATGCCTCAACTGCACAGGCCCTGACGGCAAGGGTGATATCACCGATAAGCCATGCGGCGTCTGTGAAGCCTGCCGCGCAATAGATGAAGGCCATTTCGTCGATTACATCGAAATGGACGCGGCGAGCAACCGAGGCGTGGATGAGATGACGGCACTGCTTGAGCAGGCCATGTACCCGCCGACGAACGCCCGCTTCAAGGTCTACATGATCGACGAAGTGCATCAGCTTTCCAGCACGGCCTTCAATGCCATGCTGAAGACGCTGGAGGAGCCGCCCGAGTACGTCAAATTCATTCTTGCGACGACAGATCCGCAGAAGGTGCCGATCACGGTGCTGTCGCGCTGCCTGCAGTTCAATCTCCGCAATATGACGCCGCAGGAAGTGGCTGATCACATGGCGCATATCCTGCAGGTGGAGAAGATCGAAGCCGAACCCGCTGCGCTGCGGCTCCTCGCCGCCGGCGCCCGGGGATCCATGCGCGACGGTCTGTCGCTTCTTGATCAGGCGATCGCGTTCTCGGATGGCGCGGTGACACTGGCTGGTGTTCAGTCAATGCTCGGCGTTGTCGATTCCTCAATCCTCGTGAAACTGCTGCGCTGCCTGCGTGATAACGACGCGGCCGGCATGCTTTCCATCGCGGATGAGATGGCGATGCGCAGCTTCTCCTTCCGTCAGGCGCTCCGCGATATCGCGAGCCTCCTTCACAGGACGGCTATTGCCCAGCGGGTGCCGGCAAGCATTTCCGGCGACGCTGAGGCGGATTCCATCCGGGAGCTTGCCGGGGCTTTTACGCCTGACGAAGTGCAGCTCTACTACCAGATTGCGATCAACGGACGGAATGACCTTCATCTGGCGCCTGATGAATATGCGGGTTTCACGATGACGCTTCTCCGGATGCTCGCCTTCAAGCCGGCCGGAAGCCCGGTGGCGGCCCGCATCGCGAAGCTGCCTCATGGCGGGAAGCCGCTTGAGCCTCCGGCGCCGGTCTCCAAGGCGGAGTCCGCGGCCGCTGCGCCCGCGAAGGCGGAATCCCCGGCTCCGGCGCCCGCACCTGCTCCGGCACCCAAACCAAAATTGAAGCCTAAGGCGCCTCCACCGCCTCCGGAAGAAGCAAAAGCCTCACCCGATGAAGAGGAGGATCTTCCGCCCTGGGTGCAGCTTGAGCCAGCCGAGGAAACCATCCCTCCTGAAGAGCGTTCCGCCGATTCAGAGGAGCTCGACTGGCAGAGTCTGATCCGCAGCGCGGAACTTTCAGGGCTGGAGTGGCAGTCTGCTTCCCGGTCCGAATGCGTTGAATTGAAGAGTACCGGGGTGGTGCTGAAGAACAGTTCATCCACGCTGACGTCCGATAACGTGAGAAAGAGCCTTGAACGGGCGCTTTCGAAGCGTCTTGGACATCCCTTCTCGGTGACCTTCCAGACCGGTGAGGTGAAGGGGGATACCGTCTGGGCTCAGGTGAACCGGGAAGAGGCCGCGGCAAGGCAGAAATTGATTCAGGATTTCCGCAGCTCCGGCGTCGTGAGCAATATCATTAACCAGTTTAAGGGCGAGGTGCGCGAGGATTCCGTGGACTGGAATACGAAGCCGAAGCCCCTGCACTAAGTAAGAGGAAAACATGAGAGGAAACATTAATTCGCTGATGGCCCAGGCCGCCAAGATGCAGCAGAACCTTCAGCGCCTTCAGTCTGAGCTCGCCAATGTCGAAGTGACGGGAGAAGCGGGCAGCGGTGCCGTCAAGGTCACGATGACCTGCAAGTACGTCTGCAAGCAGATTCAGATCGATCCGTCGCTTTATGACGAAGACCGCGACATGATCGAGGATCTCGTGACGGCCGCTGTGAACGCCGCACTGAAGGAAGTTGAGCGTACGACCCAGGAACGCATGAAGGTCGCTACGGCCGGCATGCCTCTTCCTCCCGGGATGCGCTTCTGATGATCGCGCCACGGAATCCGGAGAACGGCTATGGCGCTTAGTCCCAAGCTGAGAAGACTCGCGGAGGCGCTCGCCGAACTGCCGGGCATCGGCCCGCTTTCGGCTCAGCGGATCGCGTTTCATCTCCTTTCGGATGACGAGCACGCTGAAGCGCACCGTCTGGCGAAGGAGCTTGAGGATGCCGCGGCGTCCGTCAGGCACTGCGCCCGATGCAATACGCTCTGCGAGTCCGAGATCTGCGACACCTGTTCGGACGAAACCCGCGAGAAAGATAAGCTCTGCATCGTGGAAACGCCGGCAGATCAGCTCGTGATTGAGGGATCGCACTCCTACCGGGGACTCTATTACGTACTCGGCGGACGGCTTTCACCGGTGGAGAACCGGGGCCCTGAGCAGCTGGGCTTCAGCCGTCTGATCGAAAGAATCAAGGAGCCGGAGGTAAAGGAAGTGATTCTGGCGACTTCTTTCACCGCCGAGGGCGACGCTACAGCCCACTACATTGCGCTCGCAGTGTCCCGCCATCGCCCGGATATACGGCTGACAAGACTCGCCCGGGGCATCCCGACCGGGATTGAGCTCGAGTACACCGATGTGGCAACCGTGGCTCACGCAATCCTGGGACGGCGTGACGCGGAGTCGCGGTAAAAGAGCGATTTTCTTGCTTTTTCCCCTATTCGGGAATAATGTAGTTCTTACGACTTTTATTCAGAGGCACCTCAAGTGCATTTCACGGCTGACAATCCGAACGCCTGCCAGGGACTTTCCAAGAAAGCCCCCGTTCGTGCTGCCCGTGAATTCCTTCTTGCCCTAGGCGGACTACTGCTACCCGTTATCCGCCATGGGAGGATTGTTTAGGGCTGAATAGAGCCGTTTTTTAAACATATTTGTCGCCATAGGCGGATACACGGATTCATCTGAGTCTGTTGTGTATCCGCTTTTTTTATTGCCTGAATCGTCTGGAGAGTACTGAAAATGACTATCACCCGTCGTGCATTCATCACTGCTGCTGCCGGCATGGCCGCCGCTTCCGCCTTCCCGTTTGGCGAAGCTTTCGCCGCGGCTCCTGAGAAGAAGAACATCAAGATCGCGGTCGGCGGTCAGCAGCTCGTTTACTACCTCCCGCTCACGATCGCTGACCGTCTCGGTTACTTCCGCGATGAGGGTCTGAATGTCAGCGTGATTGACTTCCAGGGCGGCTCCAAGTCGCTTCAGGCGGTTGTCGGTGGATCAGCCGATATCTGCTCGGGTGCGTTCGAGCACACAGTCATCATGCAGACCCGCGGCCAGCGCATGCAGGCTTTCGTGCTCCAGGGCCGGGCTCCGCAGTGTGTCTTCGCGGCGAATCTCCACACGATGAAGAATTTCCGAAGCGCCAAGGAACTGAAGGGAAAACGTATCGGTGCGACGGCCCCGGGGTCTTCCTCCCAGATCATGGCGAACTATTGCCTGAAGGCTGCCGGCATCAAGCCGAACGAGGTGTCAATCATTGGTATTGGCTCTTCCTCTGGCGCCATTGCCGCGATCCGTTCGGGTCAGGTCGATGCCTTCGTGCAGCTGGATCCGGTGATTTCGATGCTGATGGAGAAGAAGGAAATCGCGATCATTGTTGATACCCGAAAAGTGGCGGAGAGCGACCGGCTTTACGGCGGACCTATGGTGGCCGGCTGCCTCTACGCTCCGGAATCCTTTATCCGCAAGAATCCGAACACGATCCAGGCGATCACGAACGCCATGGTGCGCGCCGACAAGTGGATCGCCAAGGCGACACCGGAACAGGTCGTGAAGGTCGTGCCTTCCAGCTACTTCATGGGAGATAAAAAACTCTATATCCAGTCCTTCCTCAGCAACCGTCCGGCGCTTTCCCGCGACGGGCTGATCCCCGCGAAGGCTCCTGAAGTCGCGAAGCACGCCCTGAGCACGGTGAATCCTCAGATCGAGCGCGCGAGGCTTGATCTGGAGGCGACCTATACAAACCGGTTCGCAGCGGAAGCGAATAAGCGCTATCGCTGATCCCCGCATAGGGATTCCGGGCAGTCTCTCTCGGCAGCCCGGAATCCTTCAACCGAATTCACGCACAGAAACCCAGGCTATAAGAAATGAATACACCTGAAACCAATACGCCCGCGATAGAAATCTCGGATCTCGCCTGCACCTTTATTTCCGGCGACGGAAAGAAGGAGTCGCACTACACCGCGGTCCGGGATGTCAATCTCTCCATCCGAGCCGGTGAATTTGTGAGCATCGTGGGTCCCACGGGATGCGGAAAATCCACGATTCTCAACATGACGGCGGGACTTCTTAAGCCGTCTCACGGCACGATCCGCATTTTCGGCGAGCCGCTTTCCGGGCTGAACCGCAGGGCCGGGTATATGTTCCAGGCGGAGAATCTGATGCCGTGGCGAAGCGCGCTCGGCAACGTCATCGCCGGGCTTGAATTCAAAGGCGTGAAGAAGAGCGAGGCAATTGAGAAGGGCCGTCACTGGCTTCGCCGTGTGGGGCTCGCCGGATTTGAGGACAGCTACCCGCATCATCTTTCAGGCGGCATGAGAAAGCGTGTCTCGATGGCTCAGACACTCATCATGGATCCCGACATCATTCTGATGGATGAAAGCTTTTCCGCGCTGGATATCCAGACACGGCAGCTGATGGAAAATCTGCTGCTCGACCTCTGGTCGGGCGAAAAGAAAGCGGTGCTCTTTATTACGCATGACCTTGACGAGGCCATCTCCATGAGTGACCGGGTGATCGTGATGTCAGCCGGTCCCGCTTCACACCCGATCGGCGAATTCCTGATTGACCTTCCCCGTCCCCGGGACGTCACCGAGGTGAGAGGAGATCCGAGATTTGTCTCGCTCCACCGGTCGATCTGGAATGTGCTTCGCGAAGAAGTGCTGAAGGGCTACGAAAATCAGATGCAGAGGAAGTAAGTCATGTTTAAGAGCAAATGGATCCTTCACTTCTGGCAGGCGGTGCTTCTCGCCGTTATTTTCGTTGCCTGGTGGGCACTCACTAAGCCTGGGCTCATTCCTCCCTTTATTTTTGAGAATGACACCCAGGCGGCCTTCTTCTTCGGTGAGCCGGTGGAAATCTTCCACCGCATCTGGGACTGGTTCTTTGTGAACCATGAAATCTATGAGCACCTCGCCGTGACGCTCTGGGAAACGGTGCTCGCGTTCGCGATCGGTACGGTTTCCGGTCTTATCGTGGGTCTTTGGCTTGGCCTCAGCCCTCGGGCGGCGGCAATCGCGGACCCGTTCATCAAGGGGCTTAACTCCTGCCCGCGCGTGATTCTCGCCCCGATCTTTGCCGTGTGGTTCGGACTTGGACCGGCATCCAAAGTGGCCCTCGGTGTCACGATTGTGTTTTTCATCGTGTTCTTCAATGTGTTCCAGGGCATCCGTGAGGTGAATCCGAATGTCCTGAATTCTGTCCGGATGCTGGGCGCGAACCGCCGTCAGCTTCTCACCGCGGTGTACCTGCCATCCGCCATGAGCTGGGTGTTCTCGTCACTGCACTCTTCGGTTGGCATGGCGTTCGTCGGCGCAGTGATCGGCGAATATCTCGGTTCGGCGGTGTTGGCTACCTGATTCTCCAGGCAGAAGGCGTCTTCGATATCAATACGGTGATGGCCGGCATTCTGGTGCTTACGCTTTTCGCGGTGATTCTTGACTGGTTCGTGAGCCTTGCGGAAGCGCGTCTCATGCGCTGGCAGCCGAAGACTGCGAGTGTCAGAACCGAGCATTGCCCCTGAAAGAAAAAGCATTCAGAAGCGGCAGGTCTCCCAAGGGGCCCCTTCCGGTGTAGCCGGGCGGGGCCCCGCTATAATTGGGCGAACTGTATAGGAAGGAGTTTTAGATGCCGATGAATGCGCTTGACGTGATTCGTTTTGACCTTCAGGAAGCTGCGGAAGGTCTTAACCGGCTGATCGGGTCTCCGGAAGTCCTGGAAAATATCAGCCGCGCGGCTGATCTGATTGTGGAGGCCCAGAAAGCGGGCGGCAAGGTGCTCAGCTGCGGAAACGGCGGCAGCCTCTGCGATGCCATGCATTTTGCCGAAGAGATGACGGGGCGGTTCAGAAATGACCGCCCGCCGTATGCGGCAATCGCCATTTCGGATCCTTCCCACATGGCCTGTGTCGGAAATGATTATGGGTATGAGGCGGTGTTCTCCCGCTATGTCGAAGGTGTGGCAAAGAAGGGGGATGTGCTTCTCGCAATCAGCACGAGCGGCACGAGCCGGAATATTCTGGCAGCGGTCCGCGCGGCGAAGGCGCAGGGCGTGAAAGTGATCGGTCTCACCGGGCGCCATGACTCTCCGCTCGAGGAACTTGCGGACGTCGCGGTTGTGACCCCTGCCGGGCGCTATGCGGACCGCGTTCAGGAACTTCACATCAAGGTGATTCATATTCTGATTGAACTCACCGAGCGGCAGCTCAATCCGGAAAATTATCCGGATCCGGAGTAACGCCGGGTTCTCTTGTAAAAAAGCTTGTAAGCTTTTGCAATTGCAGTTCAAACCGTGCAGAATTACTAATACACATACTCTCTCCGGGAGAGGCTTCAGCCGTTGCGGCTCGAATCATCCCGGAAGGCCAGCAGAAAAAAGGCGGAGCGGCACAGCCAGCCCCGCTCTCCTGGTCTGAATGCGCCGGGCACAGTTCCGGCGCTTAACTTTTCACTTGACCGCTATTTCTCTGCAGGATGGAAATCCTGCGGAGGGGCGGCTTTTTATGTTTTCAGGATTGATATCATGGACCGTATCCCTATTACCGCCGCCGGCGCCCAGAAGCTGAAGCAGGAACTGGATCATCTGCGCAAGGTCGACCGCCCGGAAGTGGTGGCGGCTATTGAGGAAGCCCGTTCCAAGGGAGACCTTTCAGAGAATGCTGAGTACGATGCTGCCCGCGAGAAGCAGAGCTTCATCGAAGGCCGTATCGCCGTGCTCGAAAGCCGCATTCCCGCGCTTCAGGTGATCGACCCGAAGACGCTGAACGCTGGTTCCAAGATTGTTTTCGGCGCCACTGTGACGCTTGCTGACGAAGACTCCGACAAGGAAGTCACCTATCAGATCGTGGGCGTTGACGAAGCCGACATCGAACACAATAAGGTTTCCGTTTCCAGCCCGATCGCGCGTGCGCTGATCGGCAAATCCGAAGGGGACGAAGTGACCGTGCACGCCCCGAAGGGCGACCTCACCTACGAGGTCGTCGCGGTGGAATACATCTAAGCCACGGCTGAATTTAGGAAAATATGACTGAACTGAAAATTGACCGTCAGCAGCTGCTGAAGCTGCGCTCTGAGAGCCACGCGCTGAATCCGATGGTTCTGCTGGGGCAGAACGGCCTTACGGACGCGGTGCTGAAGGAAATCGGCAAGGCGCTCGATTCCCATGGCCTCGTGAAGATCCGTATCCCGGGTGATGACCGCGAAGAGCGGGACGCCGATATTGAACGGATCCTGAACGAAATGGGAGCTGCCCGTATCCAGACGATTGGCAAGACCGTCACGATCTGGCGCCCGATGCCTGAGAAGGAAAACTCCCGCGCGGTGTCCTCCAAGGATTCGGAGGAAGACCGTCCGAGAAGCCGCGGCGGCAAGATTCTCCGTACCGACAAGAAGCGGATCGCGAAGCGCAAGACACCGATCCGCCGCGCTCATCCGAAGCGCAAGCGTACGGTGAAGAAGGCCCAGGGCGCTGCTTCCTGACCGCGGAATACTTGAGAAGGTGAAATGCCTGTATCAACGAAGAAACTGAGATCCAACCGGGCCTGGCTTGAGAGACATCTCTCTGACCGCTGGGTGAAGCTCTCCCAGAAGGAAGGGTATCGGGCGAGATCAGCCTACAAGCTCATTCAGATCAATGAGAAAGAGCATATCTTCCACCCCGGCATGTCCGTGGTCGATCTTGGATCGGCTCCTGGCAGCTGGTCTCAGGTGGCGAGGAAGCTCCTTTCGAGGAAAGACGGTACGCTCGACGGGCGGATCGTTGCCATGGATATTCTGCCGATGGATCCTGTTGAAGGGGTCGATTTTCTGCAGGGTGACTTCCGCGAACAGTCTGTCTGCGATCAGCTGGCAGAGATCGTGGGCGATGACCGGGTGGATCTGGTCATGTCTGATATGGCACCGAACCTCTCCGGCATTGCGGCGAGCGATGCCTCGCGTTCCATGCTGCTCTGTGAGCTGGCGCTGGAATTCGCGCTCGATCATCTGAAGCCGAGGGGCGTCTTCATCGCGAAGGCGTTCCAGGGCAGCGGCTACTCTCAGTTTGTCGAAACCGTCAAGCGCTCGTTCGTCAAGGTTCAGGCTCTGAAGCCTGAGGCGAGCCGCGACACCTCTCCCGAACAGTACATCGTTGCGCGGGATCTTAAAAAGAGCCGCTGATTCATAAAGAGGAATGTGCATCCCATGCATATTCCTCACGCCGTCTCTTTTTTCCATTAGTCTTATAAACTATGTTTATCCGGCACAAAACCGAAAGCGGAACCGCCGTTTTCGTGCCTGCGATACAGTTTCTCTAGCATTGGAGCTCAGCATTGGACAATAAGATGCTTGGACGCGTGGCCATATGGGTACTGGTGGCTGTCGTCCTCTTTACGGTCTTTAAGCAGTTCGACAACCGCACCGATGTTGCCGTTGATACCACCAGCTACACCCAGTTTATGGATGACGCCAAGGCTGGGAAGATCAAGCGTGTCGATATTCAGGGCCGGAAGATTTTCGTGAAGCCGAATTCCGGCTCCGAGTACCAGATCACGTCGCCGGGCGACCTCTGGATGGTGGATGACCTGCGGAAGGATGGCGTTGCCGTGTACGGCAAGGCTGAGGAAGAGCCTTCTGTCTGGACGACCATCTTTGTCTCCTGGTTCCCGATGCTTCTCCTGATTGGTGTGTGGATTTTCTTCATGCGCCAGATGCAGGGCGGCGGCAAGGGCGGTGCCTTCTCGTTTGGGAAGAGCAAGGCCCGTATGCTGGACGGTGTGAGCAATCCGGTCCGCTTCTCTGATGTCGCAGGCTGCGATGAGGCGAAGCAGGAAGTGCAGGAAGTGGTGGATTTCCTCCGCGATCCTTCCAAGTATCAGAGGCTTGGCGGTCATATTCCGCGCGGCATTCTGCTGGTGGGCTCTCCTGGTACCGGTAAGACGCTGCTGGCGAAGGCCATTGCTGGTGAGGCTGGTGTTCCGTTCTTCACGATTTCCGGTTCTGACTTCGTTGAAATGTTCGTCGGTGTGGGCGCGGCCCGTGTCCGCGACATGTTCGAAACCGCTAAGAAGAATGCCCCGTGCATCATCTTCATTGACGAAATCGACGCGGTCGGCCGTCAGCGCGGCGCCGGTCTCGGCGGCGGCAATGACGAACGTGAACAGACCCTGAACCAGATGCTCGTTGAGATGGATGGCTTCGATACCGGTACGAATGTGATCGTTATCGCCGCGACGAACCGTCCTGACGTGCTTGACCCGGCTCTGCTCCGTCCGGGCCGCTTCGACCGTCAGGTTGTGGTGCCGCTGCCCGATATCCGCGGCCGTGAACAGATTCTGCGCGTCCATATGCGCAAGGTGCCAATCGGACAGGATGTCCGCGAGGACCTTATCGCCCGCGGCACGCCGGGATTCTCCGGTGCTGATCTGGCCAACCTCGTGAACGAGGCGGCTCTTTACGCGGCACGCCGCAACGCGCGCCTCGTCGAGATGATCGACTTCGAGAACGCGAAGGACAAGATCATGATGGGCGCTGAGCGCCGCGGCATGGTGATGACCGAGGAAGAGCGGAAGAATACCGCTTACCACGAGTCCGGCCACGCTGTTGTTGCCCGCATGCTTCCGGGTACCGATCCGGTGCATAAGGTCACGATCATTCCGCGCGGCCGCGCGCTGGGTCTCACGATGCAGCTGCCGACCGAGGATCGCTACTCCTACGATGACAAGTACATCCTGAACCAGATCGCTATTCTTTTCGGCGGCCGTATCGCTGAAGAGGTCTTCATGCACCACGCGACTACCGGTGCCTCAAATGACTTCGAACGCGCCACGAGCCTTGCCCGCGACATGGTGACCCGGTACGGCATGAGCGAGAACCTCGGACCGATGGTCTACGCTGAGAAGGAAGGCGAAGTCTTCCTTGGCAAGAGTGTCACGAAGAGCCAGCAGATTTCTGAGGCCACGATGCAGAAGGTTGATCAGGAAATCCGCCGGATCATCGACCAGCAGTATGCTCTCGCCCAGAAGATCATCACGGATAACCGTGACAAGATGGAAGCGATGGCTCACGCCCTGCTTGAGTGGGAAACGATCGACAGCGACCAGATTGATGACATCATGGCCGGCCGTCCTCCCCGTCCCCCGCATCAGGTGATTACCGGCGATCAGCCGCAGGTGGATCCGGAGCGCGCCCGTCAGAATGAGGTGAAGGAAGCGAAGGATGAGCCGCAGCAGAACGCGGTTTCTGAAACGCAGCCTCCTCAGCCTTCTGCCGTGGCTCCTGAGGCCAAAGCTCCCGAGGCGGTTCAGCCTCCGCAGCCTTCTGAAAAGAAGGATCCGGCTGACAGTCCGGACAATCAGAAATAATTGAATTTCAATCCGGCGTCTGGTAAAACAGGCGCCGGTTCTTTTTTGGAGAAAGCTCAATGACTCAAGCACAGTACTGGCCGTGCAGAACGCGGCGCTTCGATCTCAGCAAGCCTCTCATCATGGGGATTCTGAATGTGACACCGGATTCGTTTTCGGACGGAGGTCAGCATAATGAACCGAAGCAGGCCATTGCCTGGGCTATGAGGATGGCGCAGGACGGCGCGGACATTATCGATGTGGGCGGTGAGTCAACCCGTCCTGGAGCAGCCGCGGTGTCTGAAGAGGAAGAGCTGCGTCGGGTGATCCCTGTCGTTCAGGCGCTCGCGTCCCGGGGACTTGCGGTATCAGTGGATACGAGCCGCGCCCGGGTGATGCGGGAAGCAGTAGCCGCCGGAGCCGAAATCCTGAATGACGTCCGGGCATTTACGCTTCCGGGGGCTGTTGAGGCTGCTGTTGAAACGGGAGCCGGACTCATTGTGATGCACGGGTGGGATGCGGCGAAGGAAGACGCGGACCGGGGAGAGGCTGACGAAGTGTCGGCTGTCATCCGATATCTGCGGGAACGTCAGAACGTGCTGGTGGCTGCCGGAGCCCAATCAGATAAAATCTGCTGGGATCCGGGGTTTGGTTTCGGAAAGACTGTGGAACAGAATTTCGAGCTGGTGGCGGAAACGCGCCGGTTTGTTGAGGAAGGGCAGCCATTCCTGATGGCGCTCTCCCGGAAGAGGGCGATAGGTGCCGCGTCGGGCGAAGCTGATGCGGCGCGGCGCGTCTCAGGATCAGTAGCCGGAGCGCTGCTTGCAGTTGAGCGCAGTGCTCAGCTTGTCCGGGTGCACGATGTGCCGGAGACGTTCCAGGCGCTGTCGGTGCTGAAGGCCGTCCTCGCTCAGACTCATTAAGAGGTTTTATGTCTCGTAAATACTTTGGTACGGATGGCGTGCGCGGTACGGTAGGCACCTTCCCGATTGTTCCTGATTTTGTTGTGCGCGTCGGCTATGCGGCCGGTAAGGTCCTCGCGAAGCATTCCGCGGATGAGCACCCCACGGTGCTGATCGGAAAGGACACCCGGATTTCGGGTTACATGCTGGAAGCCTGTCTGCAGGCCGGCTTTTCGAGTGCAGGTGTTGATATCGTGCTCTGCGGCCCGATTCCCACGCCGGCTGTCGCCTATCTCACGCAGGCCCTGCGTCTGACTGCGGGTGTCGTGATCAGCGCGTCGCATAACCCCTACAGCGACAACGGCATCAAGTTTTTCTCGAACGAAGGCATGAAGCTGCCTGACGACATTGAGTCTGAAATCGAGCAGGAGCTTGAAAGCGGAGTCGCGAAGTGTGTCGACAGCAGCCGTCTCGGCAAAGCGGTGCGTCTCGATGACGCGGCCGGCCGTTATATCGAGTTCTGCAAGTCGACGATTTCCGGCAAGGTCGACTTCAAGGGGATGAAGATTTATATCGATACCGCTAACGGCGCTGCCTACAAGGTTGCCCCTGCGGTGTTCCACGAACTCGGTGCCGAGGTCACGTGCGAATTCAATCATCCGGATGGTCTCAACATTAACCAGGGCTGCGGCGCGACGCATACGGAGACACTCTCTGAGCGCGTAGCGAAGGCGGGCTGCGATGTCGGTCTCGCTCTGGACGGTGACGCGGACCGCCTGATCATGGCGGATGCCGAAGGCCGCGTTTATAACGGAGATGAGCTGCTTTACATCATCGTCTGCGATCGTCTGAGAAAGCACCCGGTGGCCGGTGTTGCCGGTACGCTGATGACGAATTACGGTCTCGAAAAGCGTCTCGGCGAAATGCAGATTCCTTTTGACCGCACGAAGGTGGGTGACCGCTATGTGCTCGAGCGGCTGCTTGAGAAGGGCTGGCTCTACGGCGGCGAAAGTTCCGGACACATCCTCTGCCTCGATCGTCAGACGACGGGTGACGGCATCGTGAGTGCGACGCAGGTGCTTTCCGCGATGCGCAGAACCGGGAGCTCGCTTGCTGAACTGACGCAGGACCTTCATATGCTGCCTCAGGTCCTCGTGAACTGCCGACTGGCCCCGGGCTTTGACTGGACGCGCCAGAAGCCTCTGATCGAAGCGCGGGAAGAAGTGGAAAAGATTCTTGAAGGCCGCGGCCGGGTTCTGATCCGTCCGTCGGGCACTGAGCCTCTTCTCCGCATCATGGTGGAGTCAGAAGACCGCGAGGAAGCCCAGACGCTTGCCGAACGGATCGCTTCGACCATCAAATAACCAATACTGAAGGAGCTGGACGACCGAAATGAATACAGTGCTCATCGTTGAGGATGAACGTGCCATTCTTGAACTTGTCGCTTTCGCCAGTGAGGCAAGCGGCTTTCACGCGCTGAAGGCCGGAAGCGTCGCAGAGGCAAAGGAAAAGCTTTCGGTCGAAAAGCCGGACATTATTGTTCTCGACTGGATGCTGCCGGACTGCTCGGGACTCGAGTGGCTTGTGCAGCTCCGGGCGTCAGAGGACTATGCCGAAATTCCGGTGGTACTCCTCACTGCGCGCGGAACGGAAGAGGATCGGGTAAGCGGCCTCGAAGCCGGGGCGGATGACTATGTCGTGAAGCCTTTCTCGCCCCGTGAGCTCGTGGCGCGGCTTCGCGCGGTGCTTCGCCGCAGAACGGGAAGCGTCGGGACTGACACGAAGGAGAGTGTCCTTCAGTGTGGCCCTCTCACCATGGATGAGCTGAAGTTCGAGGCGACGGTAAGCGGGCAGCCTGTGAAGCTTGGCGTGATTGAATTCAAGCTCCTGCAGCAGATGGCAAAGACACCGGGCCGGGTTTACAGCCGTGAGCAGCTGCTCAGCCGCGTGTGGGATGACGATGCGGCAACCATTGACGAGCGAACGGTAGATGTGCATATTCTCAGACTTAGGAAACAGCTTTCCGCGACTGACGCGAAAGACATGGTTGAAACGGTCAGAGGTCTTGGTTATCGGGTAGTTGATCCGAAAAAGAGCCTCTGATCCGAGGAGATTCGATTTGGCTGAGATGAAGCGCTCCCGGCTGGCAGTGCCGCTGGTGTTTGTGCTCGTCATTATTGCTGTCGTGGCCATAGTGACGGGGTTTACGTTTGGCCCGGTAGAGGCGCTCTGCGTAGCGCTTGCCGGTGTGATCTGGCTGTTTATTCAGAATCTGTTCTTTCTGTTCCGGCTGATCGGCTGGCTTGAGAATCCGGTGGCAGATGAAATCCCGTCAGCCGGGCGTGAGACTCCGTGGCGCATTGTTTTTGAGATGCTGCGGGATGAGCGTCACCAGTTTGAAAAGAACGCGAAGCATCTGCAGACGCGTGAAACCCGGTACCGCAAGACGCTGTCGTCACTCCCTGACGGCATCACGCTGGTGAAGAGCGACTGGCGGATTGACTGGTGCAATGAGTCGGCTGAGGATCAGCTGGGGCTCGACTCGATGAAGGACCGCGGGCAGCCGGTCTACAAAGCCTACGATTCGAAGGATTTCATCGATTACCTCACGGCTGGCAATTTCGATAAGCCGCTTGTAATCCATAACAGCGAAAACGCGCAGACGATTGAGCTGCATGTCGTGGTGCTGGGACGCAAGAATGCCGTGATTGTGACTCACGATGTCACGGATCGCGAGAAGCTGGATTCGATCCGCCGTGACTTTGTGGCGAACGTAAGTCATGAGCTGAGAACGCCGCTCACGGTGATCAATGGCTTTATCGATCTCGCGATCAGTTCAAAGGATCCGGGCCCGGTCAGGATCGGGCGCGAGCATCTGGCGCTGATGAAAGAGCAGGCTGACCGGATGAGCCGCCTCGTGAATGATCTTCTCACGCTCTCGAAACTTGAGGAAAGCAGCCCTGACCGCGCGCCTGAAACCGTGAATGTCCCGGTGATGATCCGCGAGACCGCCAAGGAAGGCCGTGC
>OGOA01000416.1_pt1 | contig 32995 bp, 27 predicted proteins | sample 1573621 | NCBI WGS metagenome assembly OGOA01 (sample SAMEA2581917, study PRJEB24529) | metagenome | biome: Human gut stool | place: China | collected 2011
CTTGATTTTCTATATATTTTCGGGGCATCTCTTCTGATACATTTCCTACACTGCAGACAAAATATCCGTCCGTCCAAAAAGTATGTTCTTTCCAGAAATGTTTTCGTAGATAATCCGGATATCTTTTCTAAATATGATATATTCTGTAACCTATCCATCATTATAACATGGACAGCACAGATATATAGCTATTTATAATAAAATTATTTATGCATTTGTATTTTCAAAATATCTCTTTCCATCATAAATTGTATGATATACATCCATAAACAGATATCCTGCCTCTTCTGTTTCAAATAATCTGAATCTTACAAGCTTTGATTTGATAATCTTAAATGGCTGTACAAGTGTCTTTTTAATCTCATTTAATTCAGTCTCTGTAACCTTTTCAAACTTGACTTCTTTAAAGTTATCCTCTGAATATCTCTGGTAGATTTCTCCATCTTCATTAAAGAAGAACTCTGTCATAAATACAGGCTGATTCTTAATTGCTGTATTAAGTGCGCCGGCAAGAAGCTCCATATCCATAACATCCTTGTCAAACTTAACCATATCATAAAAGTTGTACATTATTGACTTTGGAGTGCATAACTGGTAATCAATCATATATATCTGTTCTGTAGTAAGTGGATGCTCCTGCTTTAATACTGCTTCATTATCTTATTTATAATAAGATTTACAATTAACTCATTATTTATTTTGTTAGTATACTATTAATATAGCAGCATATATTTTCTTATTTTTCTATATATTATATTTCTTGAGCTTCCGCATTTTTATTTTTCATAAAAATAGAACTGTTTACTTTGAAATATAATTAATTATCATATTATATTATAAAATAGTGAGGTGTTCCCTAAATTATACTTTATGAACACCTCACTATTTTATAATAATCACTTTTTAATTATCTTTATTAATCTAAAACTACAGGTTAATTATATTCATCAAATGATGAATACTAAACATTTATATATTATTTTTTTGTATAATCTACAGATTCTCCACTTTCTGTTATTTATCTGTTCTACTGCCTGATTATATTCTTCTGAATATTAAAACAAGCCTTAAAATTCTTTTTTAATTTGCTCTATAACATTTAATAATTGTTTCTTAGGAACAGCAGCAACAAATCCTGTCAAATCCATTTCATTACCGCCTACACTTCCTAATCCAGCTTGTACCCAGGCAGATATAGTAAATTCATTTGATGAAAAATCTATTTTTATAAATTGCATGGCTGTAAGCATTCCTGAGCCTTTTTTCCAAACATTTTCACCAGATTTTATTATTGTCGGCTTAAAGCCATTTTTAGACAAAATATTGTTTATTATATTTTCAGCCTGTTCAAATTTGCAATTAAATTGTATATCTATTGTAGTTCGTGCCATATATATCTATCACTCCTTTTTTACTTTAGTACCACATTTAGGACATATAACTGCATTCTCTGATAAGTTTAATCCACAATTGGAACAAACATTTTTAGCAGTACCATTATTTCCATAATTGTTAATTTTATTAAGCTGGTCTTCATTTCGTTTTTTTAATATTGTAATTATAATTACAGCTATACCCAAAATTAACATAGCCATGCATATAAATAAAAGAATTAGCATTGTTGTTTCATGGCTCGTATAAGGAGAAGAATATGTATAAAAATAGCTTTCTAAATCATTTTTTATTGTTAAAATACTTCGTGTGGTACCTAATATGCCTAATATAATAAATATATATCCAATAATCATCATATTAAAAATCTCCTTAATTATAATTCATTAGCAATTTTATTATTTATTGTTATGTGACAAATAAGCTTTATAATAAGCGTTTGATAATGTATTTTTACTATTATCTTTGGAAAAGTCAAGTCCTCCCAGGGCATGACCTTCTGCTGCCCTTTTTTGTTCATATTGATATGGACTATACTCTCTTGATGTTAAATGTCCACTATCATCAACATAAAATGCTCTATATGAAAAAGCAGAAGAAGAAATAGTATTAGCAGAAACAGAACTTAAGTTATACTCAGCAATGAATAATAAGTTATCTCCCTCATAAAAAAAGTTAATTTTTGAACAATAACGTGTATTTCCTGAGTCTTGCACATAATCCCATTTTGCATTTTCATCAAAAACTGTATCTATTATTTGTTTTTGTGTATCATCCAGATTTTCATAAGTGTAGTTTTTAGAAGTTGAACTATTGTTGGCATTACATCCACTAATTATAAGAGTAGTAATTATAACGCATAATAATACAATTTTTTTCATGGTTTACCTCCTTTCTTAATTTGGCATAGTATAGGCGTTTGCGAAACACATATTTATTTACATCCTTCACTTTTCTTAACATCTGTTTCCAAGCAAAACATCACATAATATGTCTTATCAAAATCATTTTAAGATATTAGATATCTCACGTCAATATTTTTACGACATACAATATCTAATTTTTTTATTTATACATCATATAATAACCTATAAGAAATTTAATTTTATAACTTTTAAATATTATGAAAGGCTTAAATATTATGTATGAGGATTTTTTTGCTGAACGTCTTACGACCTTAAGAGAAGCTAAGAATATTTCTGCCAGAGAAATGAGCCTTGCAATTGGTCAAAACGGCAGTTATATAAATAGAATTGAGAACAAACAGGCTTTTCCATCTATGCAGGCCTTTTTTTATATATGTGAATATCTAAATATAACTCCATATGAATTCTTTAATGATACCATTACTAATCCATATTCGATGAATGATATAACAGATAAGCTTAATAAACTTACTCCACATCAATTACACATAATTGAAATAATAATCAATGAATTTATACAGAAAATATGAATATACTTTTATTTTAAATATATTTAATAATGAAGCTGACACACTAAAAAAATAAGGACTGCAAAAAACAGCCATAAATAAGTAGAGCCGAGTCACATTTATGTCTGACTCTACTTAATTATAATATGTAAAATTATTATATAAGATATATTATCACCGAAACCACCGTACTTGTTAATCCGACAAGTGCTTCAAATGGAATCAGTTTCATTCTCTCCTTTATTTCCATTGATACAGCACCGCCTGTTGCGTGGAAGAATGAACCATGTGGTAATGAATCTATTACCGTTGAACCAGCATGTATCATTGCAGCCGAATTGATAGCCGGTATGCCTGCACTAATCAGAGTATCAGCAAATGTCTGTGATGCTATTGTTGCACCTGATGTTGTAGATGCCGTTGCCGCTGCCATAAGTATACCTGACACTGGCGCTAATACGAATGTAGGCATATTTAATATTTCCAGAAGATTAATCATATCATACTGTAATGCGGATGCCTTTATGATACCGGCAAGTGTTCCGGTTCCTATAAGAAGGATTGACACACCTACCACCTTGCTTAAACCATATTCTGTTATTGATATAACTTCTTTTATCTTTCCTGTAACGATAATGCTTATAAGTCCTCCAACCGGAAGTGCTATAAGAGGGTCAATTGATATTCCTGCTATCGGTCTTAATGCCAGTAAAATAATAACAACAACCGGTCCACATATTGCACTTAAGAATCCCGGCAATTCCTTATCTGTATCTGCTACAGCATCCCCTGCTTCAATTGCTGTATCCTTTCGTGACAAGATACCTGCAAGAATTATTGTTACTACCAGCGCACATAATGCCGGAATGACATTTTTAATCATAAGTGAAGTTAAGTCAACATGAAATGCTTCAGACGCTGCTATTGTATTAGGGTTAGGCGAAATAATATTTCCCGCCTTGCCACCACCTATCATTGCAAGTAATATTCCTGCCTTTGAAAGATGTGCTTTTCTGCCAATCGCAATGGCAATTGGTGCAACTGTTATTACTGAAATATCAACAAATACACCTACTGCACATATAATCATTGTTGCTATGGCAACAGCTGCTATAGCTCTTTTTTCGCCCAGCTTTTCTACTATTGTCTCTGCTATCTTTTCTGCTGAACCTGTTTTTATAAGTGCTCCTGCCAGAATACCAGATGTGAGTATTCTTAATACCGATGACATCATGCCTGATGCACCTGAAACCATCGTATTAACGGTAGTAGTCAGTCCGCCACCGCCTATAAGTCCGCCAATTAACGCTCCCACTATAAGGGAATAAGCCGGATGTACTTTTTTTATTATCAATATTATTGCTATTACAAGTCCTGCAATAGCACCTATCGTTGTAAAACTATATGCCATAATTCTCTCCATTTCTATAAAATATTACTTTTATTATTAATCTGGCTGCCATAAATGATTAAATACAAATATTGCACAGTTATAGTTATCTATTTTTTAACCAGCCTTTATAACCGGCTATTACATTTTCTTAAGCTTATCAATTAGTCTGAATACCTGCTGTGTTGTTGCAATCATATTTTTTCTTGCATTTTCAGAATCCATTGCCTCACTAAGAGTCGTAACTGAACGAAGTATTGGGAAAAATGCATCTATTCCATGCTTATTGCAGGCAACCGCATCTTCTGTCACACAGCCTGAAAATGCTATAACTGTTTTGTCGTATTTTTTTGCAATATCAGCAACACCTATTGGTGCTTTTCCCATAACGGTCTGTCCATCAAGTCTTCCTTCACCTGTAATTACTATATCCGCATCCTTTACATACTCTTCTAACTTAGTCTCTTCTAGGATTATTTTAATTCCAGACTCTAATACAGCATCTGTATATGAAAGAAATGCAAATCCCATTCCGCCCGCTGCTCCTGTTCCTGCCTGTTTCATATTTGCCTTAGGATATTTTTCATGTGTTAAATGTGCATAGTAGGCAAGCCATTTATCCATCTGCATAATCATTGTAGGTGTAGCACCTTTTTGTGGTCCAAATATCGCGCTACAGCCCTGTTCACCACAAAGTGTATTAGTTACATCACATGCTATCTTAAACTTACATTCCTTTAATTCAGGTATTACATGCTCATCACTTATCTTTTCAATAACTGCCAATCCCTTTGCACCTAATGGAACCTGCATGTTATGTGCATCTAAGAATTCATATCCCAATGCCTGCAGCATTCCGATACCACCATCGTTTGTTGCACTTCCACCTATTCCAACGATAAAATTTCTACAGCCCTTATTAATTGCATCACATATCAGCTCACCAACTCCATAAGTAGTTGTATTAAGTGGATTTCTCTCCTCTTCCTTTACAAGTGTGATTCCTGCTGCCGCTGACATCTCTATAATTGCTGTTTTACTCTTATCAATAATTCCATAAGCAGCTTCAACACTTTCTCCTAATGGTCCTGTAACTTTAATCTTTTCAATTCTTCCATCCATTCCATGTGCCAGAGCCTCAACTGTACCTTCTCCACCATCAGCCAATGGTCTTACAATCACCTGTGCATCATCGACAGCTCTATGTATTCCCTCAGAAATTGCTGAGCCTGCATCAAGCGAGCTTAAACTCCCCTTTAATGAATCAATTGCTACTACTACTTTCATATAGATCTCCTTTCCAGATTACATTTGTGTTATGTCTTATTCAATTCCTAAACCTATAATTTCAACCGGGTATCAATATTAAGTCAGTAATCTGCCATAAATCAATTACTACTCCTTATCTGATATATAGTGTCAGACTTTCCGGTAGGTATTAATATTGTTTTTATCTGATGAACAGATTATAAAAAATATGGCTGGACTAATATATGTTATATATACTATAATTATCAAGTAAATAATTATATTTTTGTTACACATAACAAAGCAACTTATATTATATAGCTAAACTTCTAAAGTATACACTTGTATAAAATGTTATGGAATAATCATAGCTACCTTAATTTTTTATTTTAATTTACTATATAACGGAGGAAATATGGCAATTACACTTTCTAAACGCATGGCACAGAAGATAGTTGATACTGTTAAAGATGTCTGCGGATATGATATTAATTTTATAAATACTGATGGAATTATATTTGCAAGTACTAACGATAAAAGAATTGGAGAATTTCACGAAATAGGTAAAAAGGTAACAGAAACGAAAGAAATTATTGAAGTCGAAACAGACAACAGCTTCTATGGAACTCAAAAAGGCGTTAATATTCCATTTTTCTATAAGCATGAGATAATAGCTGCAATCGGTATAAGTGGTGTACCTGATGAAGTCAGACAATTCGCCCTGCTTGCCCAAAAGATTACAAGTCTGCTTCTTCGTGAACAGGAAATAGACACGCTTAATTACGGATATAAGAATCAGGAAAATGCCATTGTACGTTGTCTCATAGAAAATAAGGCTGTCAATCAGGACTTTTTAAAGGAATTTCTTGCAACTAAGAATCTGTCAGTTAATGAAAAATACAGAACTATTATTATAAAACCTGATATCCGATATAATCACTCTAATATGGCAATGCTTGAAGCTGAAATACATAAAATATTCGGCAATATAAACTCTGCCATGTGTTCAATCAGCTACCCTTGTGATTATTGGATTATAATAAATGAAAAGGATTATACCAACTGGAAAGTACGTCTTAATAAATGGGCAGCCAGCTATTCTAAAATACTTACCATCGGCATTGGAAGCAGTGAATCAATTAACAGGCAGCACATATCTTATGAAAAAGCTGATATTGCAATCAACAGCCTTACAGGCACCAAAAACATAGCCTGTTATGATGAACTTGTCCTTGAAATAATTACAGGCTCAATCCCTGAAAGCATAGCCGTGACGTATAAGAAAAAGGTTCTGCATGGTCTTAAACCAGAAGATATTGATATGCTTAAGATATATTTTGAAAATAATATGTCACTTAAGAAAACATCTGAAGCAATGTACATACATAAAAATACCGTACAATACCGACTTAATACAATTGAAGAACTTACAGGATATAATCCAAGAGTATTTACAGATGCAGTTATACTTTATCTGGCGATTGTTATTCATTGACATAAAAATAGTAAAGCAATCCATGTTCAGATGTAATTATTGATTGATAATCAGTTACTATTCACACGCAGGCCTGATACAATCTGTCAGGCTATGCGTGCAAATTAGTACCCGTTCCAATAAATGGATTTATCAGAATTACAGCCATCCATCTAAGATACATTAGTATGCATTAATATATATTAGCATGTATTAATATACATTAGTACACTTTTATCTCATATAATATTTAATAAGTGCCTGTGTTCCTAAATCTCCGTCTCCATTTTCTACAAGCTCTTCACAATTATCCAATACCTGACCTAACACATTAAGTCCAAGTCCGGCACTTTCTGCTTCTTCTTGTGCCAGCTTCATATCCTTTACAAAATGCTTCATAAAAAATCCCGGCTCGTAATTATTATCAAGAATCTTTCTTCCCTGAAAATCAAGCTGCTTACTTCCTGCCGCACCTGTCGATACAGCATCAGTAAACATATTAAGATCAAGACCTTCTGCTTTGGCATATGTAAACGCCTCACATATTCCTGAAAGAGTTCCGGCTATCATAATCTGATTAGCCATTTTAGCATGCTGACCGCTTCCTGCTGCTCCAAAATATGTAATATTAGTACCCATTGCCTGAAATATTGGAAGACATTCTTCGTAATCTTTTTTGTCTCCACCAACAAGAATAGACAGTGTACCAGCCTTTGCACCGGTATCTCCACCAGTCACTGGTGCATCAAGAACTCTTAAGTTATTCTGACTTCCTTGTGAATAAATACGTTTAGCCAATGTAGGGCTGGTTGTTGTCATATCAATTAATATTGTGCCCTTATCTGCACTATCAAATATATTTCCCTCATCAAAATACACGTTTTCCACATCCTTAGGAAAGCCTACCATTGTAATAACTACGTCACAACCCGCTACACAATCTGCGATGCTTTCATGGAATATTGCGCCTTCATTTACAACATCTTCTACTTTTTCCTTATGTCTGGCAAATATATGAAGCTCATATCCGGCTTTCATAAGATTACGCACCATAGATTTTCCCATAATACCAACACCAATCCATCCTATTTTCTTCATATGCTCTCCTATCACAATATTATTTTTAAAAAATATTTTCTTCAAAAAATCTCTTTTTTCTGTCAATCATTTCATCAATACGCTCTATATAATTAGTTACATCCTTGACATTTTCTACACGTTCAATTCTTACCGAATGTTCATTATCTGACTCATTATGAAATACTATCTTACTGCTTGCTCCTGCACCACATGCTATTATGGTCTGTTTCTCTTCCATTATCAGAACATTGTAAATACACTCTTTACCTGATATGCTATAACCAACATTTTCATAATTACCAGCCATATTCTTCTGTCTATACATATAATATGGTTCCATATCCATCCGTGCGGCATAATCAGCCGCCATATCTACCATCTGGGCACTGTTTTCAATGGAAAGGTCGGAATATTTATCACGCCATACATTAAGTGCTGCTGCCCTTTTAATAGCAAGTGAATGGACAGTAAGGCTTTCCGGCGAAAGCTCCTTAATCTGCTCAAGCGTATTCTTAACCATATCAATATTTTCTCCCGGAAGCCCCAGTATCATGTCCATGTTAATATTATCAAAGCCTTCTTCTCTCGCCATCTTAAAGGCTTCCTTAATCTGCAAAACAGTATGTCTTCTGCCTATAAGGTCAAGAGTCTCCTGATTCATGGTCTGTGGATTAATTGAAATCCTGTCTACATTATGTTTTCTAAGGACTTTGAGTTTTTCTCTTGTAATACTGTCCGGTCTTCCGGCTTCAACAGTAAGCTCGATTGCATTTTCTACATCAAACAATTGCTCTAACTTTGTTAAAACTCTATCAAGCTGTTTATCACTTAATGTTGTAGGTGTCCCTCCACCAAAATATATTGTATCAAGTCTTCTGCCTTTCATCGCCTCTGATACATATTCCATCTCTTTAAATAATGCATCAATATATATATCCACCTTACTTTTGTATGCTGCAAGTGAATATGATGTAAATGAACAATAAAGACATGTAGTAGGACAGAATGGTATTCCTATATACAGACTGTATCCATTCTTATAATCTATATCTTCAAGTATTGTGCGTTCTTTCTTTGCAACACACAATGCAAGCTGTGCCTTTTTTTCATTTACAAAATGTCCCTCTATAAATTCCTTATATATCTGTTCATCTGACTTGCCTTCCTCAAGCATAATCATTGCATTCTTCCCCGGCCTTACACCTGTCATATATCCCCAAGGAAGACTTTTTCCTGTCATATCTGAAAGCTTAAGATACAGATTTTTCTTAAACTCATCATGCACATCCCTTTTAGAACGTCCATCCCATTCAGGTGTATCTGCTTCTATTATAATATCATTTTCTATATTATTATCTTTAGCACTATTAATAATGCTTTCATCTTTCAACTGTTTAACATCTGTTCTTGGATAAAATGACTTGACCATAACAACGGCATCATCATAAAAATCCCAGTCCTCAAGTTTAATATATATCATAAATCGTCACCTCTGATTTTTATTTTCCCATAACTTAAGTTTTTGAAATGTAAATTGGGAATGGCAGAAGCTGTAAATTAATTGGGGAGTATATGGTAAGAGCTTAGAACTTCTTTACTCTTATCCATCTGCTCCCCAATTAATTTACAGCTTCTGCCATTCCTCACTTTACACCCCGTTTTCAAAAACTACTGCAAAAATGGATTGTATTTTTTCTCATATCCTATTGAAGTGCTTTCTCCATGTCCCGGAAATACTTTGGTATCATCCGGTAAATCTAACAGTTTGTCCTTAATAGAATGAACTATCTGTGACATACTTCCTGTTGGAAAATCTGTTCTTCCAACCGATTCAGCAAATAATGTATCTCCTGAAAATAATATTCCTGCTTCTTTGATATAATAACATGAACCACCTATTGTATGTCCCGGCGTGTGCTTTATCTCTATAGTCATTCCTGCAAGCTCATATACATCACCATCATTGTGATATACATCAGCCTTAAGTGTAACCGGCTTTCTGCTGTGGGCTGACAGATTCATACGTGTATCTGTTAATAACTCTTTCTCATCACAGCTTGCATATATATTAATATTATACATATTCCTTATATCTTCTGCCGCTGTGATATGGTCATAATGACCATGTGTAAGAAGAACCGCCTTAAGTTCAGCATTATTTTTTTCAATCATCTGCTGTATCTTATCCGGACAATCTGCCGGATCAATTAATATACACTCACCATTATCTTCATTTACAACAAGATAACAATTAGTTCCAACATCACCCAGTATGCGGTAATCTACTTTTATATTACTCAATACCAAACCTCTCTTTTCGCTATGTTACTACAAAGATTATCAGCCTGTAGTTCTTTCTACATCTGTTACACCATCTATCTTTAACAGCTTGTCTACAAGTTTTGATAATTCTTCCTTGCCATGAATATCAAAGCCTATATTAATCGTTGCAATATTCTTCTTATTAACACGGCTGTTCATAGTCTTTACATCAATATCAGACTCTGTAAACAGCTTAGATATATCAACAATAAGACCTGTTCTGTTATTGGCAAATATATTAATATCAGTGCTATATGTTTCACCTGTACGACCGGTCTGTTCCCATTCAGCATCGATAAGTCTTTCTCTTTCGCTTGCCGGAAAATTAAGAATATTGATACAATCTGTTCTATGGATGGATATACCTCTTCCTCTTGTTACAAATCCAACAATCTCATCTCCCGGTACAGGATTACAACACCTTGAAAATCTTACAGCAACATCATGTATTCCCTTAACAAGAATACCACCCTTGTTCTTTCTGTTATTGTCATGATTCTTGGCAGCTTCACCCTGAACCATCTCCTCAAGTGCCTGCTTGTCTGTAATATCATTTTTCTTAACTTTATTATACTCTTCGTTAAGCTTATTAACTACCTGACCCTCTTTAAGACCACCATGACCTACGGATGCAAGCATTGACTCCCAATCCTTAAAGCCATATTTATTAAGTGCTTTTTCGATAAATTCAGGCTTGGTAATATCTGAAAGAACTATGCCCTTACTCTTACAATAATTAGAAATAAGCTCTTTACCTCTTATAATATTATCTTCCTTTAACTCCTGCTTAAACCACTGATTAATCTTATTACGTGCCTGCGTACTCTTAACGATATTAAGCCAGTCCCTGCTAGGACCTTTTGAATTCTGTGATGTAATAATCTCAATTCTGTCACCAGAATTAATCTTATAATCTATAGGAACAAGCTTTCCATTAACTCTTGCACCAACCATCTTGTTGCCCACAGCACTATGAATACTGTATGCAAAATCAATCGGACATGAGCCTGCCGGAAGATTCTTTACATCGCCTGATGGTGTAAAGCAGTATACATTATCAGAGAAAAGATTAAGGTCATTCTTAATAGAAGATAAAAATTCCTTATTATCTGACATCTCCTGCTGCCACTCTAATATCTGACGTAACCAGCTAAGCTTAGCCTCTTCTGATGCATCCCCCTTCTGTCCTGCCGTTCCCTCTTTGTACTTCCAGTGTGCTGCAATACCATACTCAGCAGTCCTGTGCATCTCGTATGTTCTTATCTGTATCTCAAAAGGTTGTCCGTTAGATGCTATAAGTGTTGTATGAAGTGACTGGTACATATTAGGCTTAGGCATGGCAATGTAATCTTTAAATCTTCCCGGAATAGGCTTATACATCTCATGTATTACACCAAGTGCCGCATAACAGTCCTTTACCGTATCAACCTTAATTCTTACTGCAAATATATCATAAATCTGGTCAAGTGTCTTATTCTGATTGACCATCTTTCTATATATTGAGAAAAAATGCTTTACACGACCATCTATCTCTGCTTCTATACCCGCATTACTGATATGCATACCAACTTCCTTGATAATACTCTTAACAAATGCCTCTCTTCCTGCCTTGTTAAGATTAAGCTTTTCTTCAAGATCCTGATATACCTCTGGCATAAGATACTGCATCGAAAGGTCGTCTAATTCTACCTTAATCTTAGAAATACCAAGTCTGTGTGCGATAGGTGCATAGATTTCCATTGTCTCTCGTGATTTTTCTATCTGTTTAGCAGGTGACTGATACTGCATTGTACGCATATTGTGAAGTCTGTCAGCAAGCTTTATAAGAATAACACGTATATCCTTAGCCATAGCAAGGAACATCTTTCTTAAGTTCTCTGCCTGTACTTCAATCTTGTCATGCTGATAATTAAGCTGTGTAAGCTTTGTAACACCATCAACCAAAAGTGCAACCTCTGCTCCAAACTCACTTGTAACATCTTCACTTGTCATAACTGTATCTTCCACTACATCGTGAAGAAGTCCGGCAATAATAGTCTCCTTATCAAGCTCTAACTCTGCAAGAATAATAGCAACGCATAAAGGGTGAATAATATATGGTTCACCTGACTTACGCAGCTGTCCTTCATGTGCTTTTTTAGCTATCCTGTAGGCCTTTTCAATATCTGAAAGATCTGTAGACGGATGATACTTCTTAATCTCATTTACAAGATCATCATATAACTCTTCCGGGCTTGTAAAATCAGCCGGAGTATCCACTTCTCTTTCAATCTTTTTAGTTTTTATATGTGTATCCTTAGATAAAAAAATCTCTTCTGGCATACGCTACCTCCGCGTCTAATGTATAGAAAATTATTATAATTATATATTCTTACTTAGAAAATTACAAGTAGAATTATACCTGCGCATAGAGATTTTCCATAAAGTCTCTTGTTGCAATAGCATTTTCAGGAACAGTATTTTCAAGTGTACAGTGTACATATGGCTTATACTGCTTAATCTTCTTAAGAAGTAATGGATAATTAAGTCCACCTGTACCTGCCGCTATAGACTTAAGCTCATCGCCTTCAACAACATAATCCTTACAGTGTACTACAGCTATCTCATCTCTTAATAAATCAAATGCCTGTTCTATAATCTCATCCTGTCTGTCGATATTACCTGTATAAAGAACATTTACAGGGTCAAATATTATCTGTAAATTAGGTGAGTCAATCGCATCAAGTACCTTTCTTGCTCTTTCAATTGTACATACTATATGCTTCCATACCGGTTCAATAGCTATAATTACTCCAAACTGCTCTGCATATTTAACGATTGGTTTAAGATTCTCAATAAAAAGGTTAAGAGCCTCTTCTGTATGGTTAGCAGGCTCATATTTGTATTCCACATTAACTGCACCTGTCTCTGTTCCTACAACACCACAGCCAAGTACGCTTGCAAATCTTATGTGAGCCTTGTATTTTTCTACAATCTGCTTATGCTGCTCAGGGTCAGGGTTACACAGATTAAGATAACAGCCAAGTACTGCTATATCTACCTTATTCTCTATGCAAAGTTCCTTCATATACATGGCAAGTCCGGGTGTCATTGTACATATGTCCGGCTTAAACTCCTTGATAGACTTAGATAGTGCAATGTGCATACATTTAAAACCAAGGTTATGTATATTGGGAATTAATTCCTCCAATGGTGCATACTTTGTGTCATGTGCTCTGATTCCTAATCTCATAAATTACCTCTTTTCCGCACTAAATGTGCCTTCTGTTTTCAAGATCTGCCCGCAAATCCTGCTGCGGTCCGCTAATCATCTGTGCTGACTTTTTCATATCAGTGGCTCTGCAATCCTCGCACAGCGTATTATTGTTCGAAGATTGAACCCAGGCTGAGACAATATTGCTTCCATCACTATAGAGGAAAGGGGCATATCAGAATGAAATATAACTTTGTAAAAAGTATTATATTGCTTTTAACATTATATAAAAATCTTACTACTAATTATTATAACAGTCAATTATTGAATATAACCAATTCATCATATCATTACATCACACTATCTAAATCCTGTATAATTACACCATCTTATTTATATAATCTTCCAAGGAATATCACACCTATATAACTCTATAATAACAATTTAACAAATAAATTCTATACATTTATCTTAGGATTTCATCATTCCAAAGTCCCGCTTCTACAAGGTCTTTATAATATGTAATAAGAGGAATAAAACTCTGTGCAAATCCTTTTGTGCTTCCTCCTGCACATATAAGTGCATCTTCAATTATCTGTTTGCTTCCATTAGTTGAACCAGGCTTTTCATTGATGGCTTTTCTAAACGTCCCATATCCATATTTCAGATATTCAGGATTACCTGTAAGCTCATAGCCTATAGATAATGATTCAAGCAGCAGTGTATTATTTCCAAGACGCACAAGACTAGGAAGCTCTTTGTAATAAAACAATCCGCAGTCAAGCATACAATTTTCTGTTAAGTCATCTATGGCTCTTAACAACATATTCTTTATTTCATCAGATGGAAATTCCCTGTAATATCTCATAACACTTCCTACCGCAACAGATATCATAAATCCGACCCTTATTGTAGTATTATCCGTATATGGAGCAAGCCAGTTGCCATATTCTTCTTCCCATATCTTAAAGCTGTCTATTATCCATTCACATTTTGAAAGCCATTTTTTATCATGCGTTTCTATATAAAGTGCAGTAAGAGTCCTTAATGCCCAGCCTGTCTCTCTTGCATTAGCCTCACCCGGCTTGGCATACATTGGCGTATCAAGAAGTCTTAATACATTTTCACCTATACCAATTGCAGTATCAAACCCTCTGTTATCACCTGAAAAATGGTAATAATCAAGAAGACCTTCAACCCATTCATGTGAACATACCATTACGCCATTTTCACAATGTCCTGCTGTATGCTCCCACTGTCCTCCAATACGAAGAGGATCTTTACTATAATGGCACACGTCAACATCCATCCAGTGTCTTGCATTAGTAAAAAGATAATCCTGAAACCTCCTTACACCTGTCCTTGCATACATAAGTGCACATGAATGAGGATAGTCATATTCATTATTACTCCATACAAGTCTTCCGTTACCACGACCCTGTTTAGTATAACCCGGATCCCATGAATCGCCCCAGTTCATCATGCCAAAACACCTTGCATGTTCATCGGCCTTGCCAATAAGCGCCATTTCCACACAATCATTCTTTTCATCAGGAAATACATCCATCATCACACCGGATTCCTTAAACACTGCAGGCGATATGTATGGTCTGTCAGGCATCTGATATATAAGACTTCTGTTATCTAACTCCTTTATACTTTCATCCGGCGCATGGAAATGCATGAGAAAGCATTGTTCCCTTGCCATTCCTGACTGCATCTTTACGCTGTCTATACCCTGTGGAACAAGCATTATTGCAATCCCTGACTTATCTGCCTTAACAGCTTTAGGATAATTTTGCTGTGCCTGATATACAGTTATACATACACCACCCTGCTCATCTGTCCTGTCTGCCATAAATGTACCATATAATACTTCTGCAAAATGTTCATTGGCCTCCTTTAATAGAAAATGGGAATCGACATATTTATTAACTGACTCTCCATTTTTACCAATATAAAAATCAGTCTTATAATTGGAGCTGCCCACAAATGTCCTTATATCTTTAACAGGGGCTTTCTTCTGTATCATGTCTAACTCTGTAATTCCTCTTGTATGAAATACAGGTCCATCATTATGTGAATTATCAAGAAGCCCGTCACCGCAGCCTGTTGAATCCGTAAGTGAATCCAGCTTCATATCATGTACATGTCCATTTATTATACTATCTTTATCAGCCTTCAAGTAAAATACAAGCGAATCAATATCAAGCACATTATCAGTTGTATTAATAATCCTGTATCCTATCTCAATCCAAGGTTTTTTTGCATATACAGTTATTCTAATCTCAAAATCTACATTCTGATGTATATCTGTTTTTTCCTGCTTTTGCTGTACATCTGAATTATCTGCTTCTTTTAAAGACTTTCCATCCGCATTTTTTACAATATTACTGCCTCTTCCGGTTAAAATCGTGCATAACCTGCCCTGCTCTGTAATCTCCCAGTTATCAATATGCATATCATAAGATATATTATCCTTATCTATAAGGCATGGTCCAACAAACTGTTTCGCAACATATTCTTTATTGCCATCTGATAATTTGTCAAATATATGGCTGCTGTTATTTTTTACCGTAAATTTTATTCCATCACCATCAACATAAAATCCATCAGACAAGCTCTCTATAACAATTCCCTTGTAATCATTTTTCATACCAGAGTTATAATCACATTCAAGCACTGTTCCTTTGTTAGCCGGAAGGTCTGCCATAAATCTTACAAACATATACTTTACCGTACCATCTTTATGCGTGGCTGTCACCTTTGCCTGCACAGGAACAGGGCTGCCATTCTGTAGTATCACAACATTATCAACACTCTTTAATATCCCTTCTTTTACAGGTATTGCTACACTACAATGTTCCTCTTTTCTTTCATATCTATACAATTTATCAAAATATATCTTAGTCATAATAATCTCCTTTCCTCAGCGAGCTTTATTGTGATAAAATGAACTGTTGCATTTATTTTTCACACTAACTCCATTCCGCATGTATTTATTTATATGTAGGTTTAGTATAAAATAAATGTTCTGTATTTTCCACTGATACATTAATTAAAAGCCGTGGTTTTACAGAAAATTAATCATAATTTTAGTATATTAACACTGTAAATGTATATTACGAGTTATTGCAGCACTTGCCAGATTCTGATACAGACGTAGAATTTTGCTTATTGCCTGCATTAATAATAAGGCATCTGAAATTAAATCGCAGGTACGGTGTATATACACTATAAGATTTAATTACAGATGTCTTTTATTTTACAATAAAAAGTTATAACGATTGGGGATTATTATGCAAGTAAAAATTTATGATGAACTACCACTGGAAGCAAAGAAAATACGTGAAGATGTATTCGTAAAGGAACAGGGATTTAATGAAGAATTTGATATAATTGATAAAACAGCTAAACACATATTAATATCTGAAAATAATATACCTGTTGCAACATGTAGAATATTTTATTCTAAAGAACGAAACAGCTATATCATAGGAAGAATTGCCGTATGTAAACAATACCGTGGAAAAAAATATGGTGTCAGACTGCTTGAATATGCAGAACGTGAAATCAAAAAAAGCGGTGGAACTACCGCTGAACTTTCTGCACAATGCCGTGTATCAGAATTTTATAAAAAATCAGGTTATATAGATTTACAAGATATACATATAGATGAAAACTGCCCGCATACCTGGATGAGAAAATGCCTTAACTAATTCCGGATCAGGCGTTGTTAATGTTTTAACATATTGAATTATTACAATTTTATAGTATTGTAACTTCTAACCCTCACCGAAAAACAATTTACAGAAATATAATAACAGGCTGTCGCAGAAGGAATAATCATATAGAATATAAAACCTTATACAGAAATTTAAACAGCAAAAATTCTCTATACTTTATGATTTTCCTAATGTGGCAGCCTATCTTAATCATCTTAAATTTTACATTTACAGACTATTCACAGCTTCAATAATTAATTGTCCATCATAGAAAGTATATTATCAAATATCTTATGTGCAACATCAAATTTGCTCATCTTATCAAGTTCGATAAAGTCATCCTTTGTTATAATAGTAACAATATTAGTATCCGCACCAAAACCTGCACCATCAGTTCTAAGATTATTAGCTACAATCATATCAATGTTTTTCTTTTCAAGCTTAGCTTTGGAATTACCCAGAACATTCTGTGTCTCCATCGAGAAACCACACAAGAAAGGTCTGTTATTCTGGCCGTTGCCTTCCATATTCTTCTCTGCTTTATATCTTCCCAGCGCTGCAATGATATCTGTAGTTTCTTCCAGTTTAATTTCCTTAAAACCACTTGTCTTTTTAATCTTATTGTCACTAACTGTTTCCGGTCTGTAATCAGCAACTGCTGCCGCCTTAACTACAATATCACATGTCGGTGCATTTTCCATTACCGCTTTATACATATCCTCTGCTGAAACAACATTAATCATCTTAACAAATGGAATCGGCTTAAGCGCTGTTATCCCTGATATCAGAGTAACATCTGCCCCTCTTAACATTGCATTTCTTGCAATAGCATATCCCATCTTACCAGTTGAATTATTAGAAATAAATCTTACCGGATCAATTGCCTCTCTTGTAGGTCCTGCGGTTACACACACTTTCATTCCTGCCATATCCTTTTCACAGGCAATCTCTTTTATAATATAATCAAGTAATATATCCTCTGATGGCATCTTGCCAATTCCATCATCTCCACATGCCAGATGTCCTGTATCAGGCTCAATCACCTCAATATTATAATGCTTAAGCTTTAAAATATTATCCTTAACAACCGGATTAAGATACATATTTGAATTCATGGCCGGTGCGACTATCTTCTTACAGTTACATGCTAAAAATGTTGTGGTAAGCATATCATCTGCTATTCCTGCTGCCAGCTTGCCAATGACATTTGCCGTTGCAGGTGCTACAAGAAATACATCTGCCTTTTTTGCAAGTGCTACATGCTCAACATTATATTCAAAATTCCTGTCAAATGTATCAATAAGACATTTATTCCCTGTAAGTGTCTCAAAAGTAACAGGATTAATAAATTCAGTTGCATTTTTTGTCATAATTACATCCACATTACAATGAAGCTTTCTTAAAGCACTCGCAAGATTCGCTATCTTATATGCTGCAATACTTCCTGTAACTCCTAAAATAACATTTTTACCCGTAAGCATACTCTCATCCTCCATCTGATTTGTCAAAGTGTCATTGATACTATTTATAAATAATACACTTTATAAATATTATTTTTAACTTATTATAAATTATTTTTTATAATTGTCAAATAAATATCAAAATTAATAACCATCTTATCTGGATTTATAAATTTTAAATGGCTTTTAAAATCTATCTTTATTTCTCACTCAACATTCTTATCATATATAACCTTAAGTCCTTTTAATAATAAAGCATTATCATATATAATATCCGTCTTACATTCCGGTACAATCACTTCTGCAAGACCTCCTGTAGCTATGACCTTTGCCTGCACAGGTGTACCATCTGAAAATCCGGTTTCTTCTTTTATTCTTTCAATCATTCCATCTATACACGCAGCATTGCCATATATTATACCGCTCTGCATACACTGGATTGTATTTTTCCCGATAACTTTCTGAGGTGCCTCAAGACTTATTCTTGGAAGCTGAGATGTCCTTGATACAAGTGAATCAAGAGATACCCTTATTCCCGGCATTATAACACCGCCTATATAATTCTTCTTATCATCGACAACCGATATTGTCGTTGCCGTTCCAATATCTACAATTATTGCAGGCACTCCATATTCATGTATTGCCGCAACGGCATCTACCACAAGGTCACTTCCTAACTGCCTTGGCTGTTCCATAAGTATATTAAGGCCTGTTTTAATTCCAGGTCCTACTGTTAATGGCATTATTCCTGTAACCTTTCCAACTGCTTCCTTTATTATGCCTGTAAGCTGTGGTACAACTGACGATATTATTGCTCCTTTTATATCATCACTTTTAATATTATATAATTCAAGAACCGTCTTTAAAAGCACTGCATATTCCAGTTCTGTTTTGGAAATATCTGTTGACATTCTCTCTTCAAATAATACTTTTTTTTCATCTATACAACCTATTACAATATTTGTATTTCCCATATCAATGGCAAGAACCATACCCTTACTGTTATTCTTTTTATATTTATTCATATCTGCCTCTTTAATCTTTAATTAATAAAATAATTCCGGTTTATGATACTGCTTTTCTATCATGCAAATCTTAATTTTCCACGCTGTCTGCGTAAATCAAGGCTGCCACAATAACCATATCCCGTAAATGTTACTGTGGCAGCCATATAATATAATATAATATAATATAATAATCCTTTATTCTATAATATAATGATGTTTGGACAAAAGTAACCAACTATGATATCTACGGATTATTCCATGCTACACACTCCCACTTCTATGCATTGGAATAACTGTTTTTATTAAACGCAATAAGCAATGCCTTAGTTATTGCAGTAACAAGTATTCCAGCCACTATTGCCTCTGGCACACCCTGCGTTCCTATAACTCCAAGAATCACTCCATATAACGCCTCAGTCATTATTCCCTTTGCCTGTGCATAGCTTGATCCAAAAAGAAAATATATTCCATTCATTACAAGTATTGTATTAGTTAATGCTCCCGCTACTCCTGCCGATGCGAGTGCAATAACATTTCCATTTTTTCCACCTTTAAGAAGTCTGCTTACACCTTTATACACATAGTAAGCCACAACTCCTATTAATATTCTTGGCACCATACATATAATCACACTGTTAAGATTGCCATGCATATCTCCCACACTATAAAATGGTGAAAATACAAATGATGTAAGGTTCGGATTAACCGTATTGTTAACCATGCTGGTAAGTCCAAATACTCCTCCAAGAAATGCTCCGGTCTTTGGTCCTAATATGATTGCTCCGATTATTACCGGAATATGAATGATAGTCGCATTCATAAATCCTAATGGAATGTACCCCATATAAGGTACAAATGCCATTGCAATAATAATTGCCGTGAACATCGCTGTAAGAACCATCTTCTTAGTTTTTTCCATCTTCATATTAAATTGTGCTGTCTGTATATCAGACAGAGAGGCTTTTTAAGTCTCTTCTCCTTTCAAAATGTTACCGCTCCCATATGGGATACAGCACAATTCTGATTATATACTAATAATGTTACTATTTGCAATGTATTTACTTATGAAAATTACCACACAGATAATCCTTTACAATTCCAATACTCTCACGGACCATATAATTAATAAATAATACATTATCACTTGAAGCCGGTATTCCTGTTATATTATCAAGTCCTTTTGCATGTGCCAGCTTCTTTGCCCTGTATATATGAAAATTATTAGTAACGATTCCTATTTTAGCCGATTTATCTTCGATGAATTTTTCACTGAATCTGAAATTTTCTTCTGTATTAGTTGATTTATCTTCTTTAATAATTATATCGGCTGGTATTCCATTTTGCACAAGATAATCATACATTGCCTGTGCTTCTGATATATCTTCTCCATTTCCCTGACCACCTGATACAATTATCTTTATATTTTTTGTTATTTTGTTACCTTCTTTTTCAGCTTTATTATTTTCATTATTAAATATACTATCTTCATTATTGATACCACTTTTATCTGCATTGATACCACTTTTATCCGTCATATCATCAGCTTGCACTTCACGCATATATTCTATAGTCTTATCAAGTCTTTTTCTCAGTGACCTTGTAATACGTGTTCCTCTTACCTGACATCCAAGAACTATAATATATTCACAGTTATTATCAGGCTCTTTTACCATATCCGATATTATTAACCCCTCTATTGCCGCAAAAAATATTCCCCCTGCCGCAATCACTCCTATTATCAGTCTCGTAACCGCAACAGGCACATTCATTATTCCCTTTATAGTCATCCATCTTATTTCAAATATTATCGCAAAAAATGCCGCAAGTATAAGCCACACGAATATAAAAGAAGAACCTGCTCCCGCATATGTGGCACATATTCCGTAGTATATTATACATATAAATGCCAGTATTAACCAAATAAAATGCATATGTTTATCCTTTCCTGTTTAAAATGTGTACCTGTTAATTTTATTATATCTTATCTCTTCCTGACCACAACACTCCACACCCCGATAAGCACAGCTCCAACCCCTATAAGAACCAGTGCATATACAAATAATGGTGCTACTCTTAATGTTATTGCCCTGCCAAGAAGCTGTTCTGTTAATGATAATGATATAGATTTGGCAGCAAACGCAAGAACCGTTGTAATTACTCCACCACACAGGATTGATATTCCTATATCAAATATTGCTCTTATCCTTACACTATTCATAAATACAATAAGAATTGTAAATACAGCAAGAAGTATGGATAATATAATCCTTGCAGCTAAAGATGTTAATGCTATATATATCTTAACAGCAGCCATAATATCAGGTGTAATATAACTTACCACATTATTGCAGCTCTCTGTAATCTTACTCTGTATACTTTGTGCCATATATTTTATAACGGATTGTATTATGGCCTTTTGCATAGTTCCCAGATTTATATTGGCAGTATCAGTCACAAGCTTTATAATTTCAGTTGAAAGATTGGATATTGAATCTTCAACATGTGCAGCATCAATATGATTAGCAATATCTCCCTTACTGCCGTCTTCCGCCACTGTGTCCTCAATAGCTTTAATATATGTTTCTGTTATGTCATTTAAAAACTCATTTTCATTAATATCATCATAGATTGCTGTTATCTGCTCTGATGTAACCTCAGGATATGATTCAACAATCACATCTTCTATTTTAGAGCTTATTGCCTTATATATAACAGCCTCTTTAATAGCACTGTTACCAATATTTTTTCCAAAAAATGCTATTCCTGCCACTACTGCTGTAAGCATATAACAAAACATAAATAATCTTTTAACAATTTTCATTCTTCCAGTTTTCCTTTACAATTTCTATTAAATATATATATATTTCCTTAATATCTCGAATTATACTATGGGGGGTATCTTATAGCAACACCAATTTTGCCTTGCTCTCTGGATAATTGTTATTTTATGTTGAATTTACATATTAAAGATATTGTTTTAAATATTGTTTATTTTGGGAATTCATGCAGTTAATAATACTTTTAATATATTGGAATAAAATAAAACCAACACATTTCAAAATGAATATGTGCTGGTCTTATTTTTATTTATCAACTATTGATTATTTTAGTGTAATCTTTGTCAGAGCTTGAAACCCGGCTGAAACAACATTGTTCCCTCTCACTATAGAGAAACAGGCATCTCACACTGAGATATAATCAGACTCCCATTACTTAAAATACTTAACACCTGATTCAAATATCTTAAGATCCTGTTCTCCATAGATGTTAATTGCAACACTTTCTCCTCTTCTTTCAGAATGTGCCATCTTACCTAAACATCTTCCATCAGGACTCGTAATACCCTCAACAGCCATGTATGAACCGTTGACATTCCATTCCTCATCCATAGAAACATTTCCTTCAGGATCACAATACTGTGTTGCTACCTGACCATTTTCAAAGAGCTTATCAAGCCATTCCTTAGGTGCAACAAATCTTCCCTCACCATGTGAAGCCGGATTACAATATACACTGCCAAGCTTTGCTCCTGCAAGCCATGGGCTCTTGTTAGTAACAACCTTTGTATATACCATCTTAGAGATATGACGGTTAATTGTATTAAATGTAAGTGTTGGTGAATTACTATCCTGTCCTGTAATCTTGCCATTAGGCACAAGACCAAGCTTAATAAGAGCCTGAAAACCGTTACAGATACCAAGCGCAAGTCCATCTCTTTCATTAAGAAGCTTTTCAACTGCTTCCTTCATCTTAGCATTTCTAAATGCTGTTGCAAAGAACTTAGCAGAACCGTCAGGTTCATCACCTGCTGAGAAACCGCCTGGGAACATGATAATCTGTGACTTGTTAATTGCCTTTTCAAATTCATCAACAGATTCTCTGATTCCTGCCGCATCAAGGTTTTTAAATACCTTAACGATAACATCTGCTCCGGCTCTTTCAAATGCCTTAGTACTGTCATATTCGCAATTAGTACCAGGAAATACCGGTATAAATACTGTTGGCTTTGCAACCTTATTCTTACATACATATACGCTGTCAGCCTTATAAAGCTTAGATTCTACAGGTGTAGTATCCTTGACAGCCTTAGTCGGGAATACATCCTCAAGCTTATCAGACCATACCTTAAGAGCCTCATCAACAGTTATTACAACATCATTATATACAAACTTAGCATTGTCCTTAACTTCACCAACCTTAGTATAAGCAACATCTATATCTGCTAATCTGTCTGCTGGAACTTCTGCTACGATACAGCCGTAAGCAGGTGCAAAAAGTTCTTCCTTAGTAAGACTTCCCTCTAATTCAAAACCAAGCTTATTACCGAATGCCATCTTACATACTGCCGGCACAAGACCCTTTCCGTCTAATACATATGCAGATACAATGACACCCTTTCCGATAAGCTTATGAATGCCGTCATAGAGCTTCTTAATCTGCTCAAATACAGGTAAATCATACTTATCCTTTTCTATATCAAATCTTACCAATGCATTACCATCTGCCTTAAACTCAGGAGTGATAATATCACTTTCTTTAGCAACATCGATTGCAAATGAACAAAGTGTAGGTGGAACATCAATATCTTCAAATGTTCCTGACATGCTGTCCTTACCACCAATTGATGGAAGTCCGAAGCCTAACTGTGCTTCATATGCGCCAAGAAGTGCCGAGAATGGCTGACTCCATCTTTCAGGATCTTCTGTCATTCTTCTGAAATATTCCTGGAATGTAAATCTAATTTTATTAAAATCACCACCTGCTGCCACAATCTTAGCAACAGAATCTGTTACAGCATACATTGCACCATGATATGGACTCCATTTTGAAAGATATGGATCAAATCCATAAGCCATCATAGTAACTGTGTCACACTTTCCCTTAAGAACTGGTAACTTGGCAACCATAGACTGTGTCTCTGTAAGCTGGTACTTACCACCATAAGGCATATATACAGAACCGGCACCAATAGAACCATCGAATCTTTCAACAAGACCTTTCTGTGAACACTCATTCAAATCTGATAAAGTATTAAGCCACTTAGTCTTAACATCCTCTACCGATACCTTCTCAAGGTAATTATCCTTTTCATCAGGTATATCTACAAGTACTGATGTCTCCTGATGTGCTCCGTTAGTATCAAGAAATGCTCTTGAAATATTAACAATATCTTTACCTCTCCACTCTAATACAAGTCTAGGTTCCTTAGTTACAACAGCTACCTCAACAGCTTCAAGATTCTCTTCTTCCGCATATTCAAGGAACTGTTTAACATCCTTAGGATCTAACACAACTGCCATTCTTTCCTGTGATTCTGAAATAGCAAGCTCTGTTCCATCAAGACCCTCATACTTCTTAGGGACTTTATCAAGTGATACCTTAAGACCATCTGCTAATTCACCGATAGCAACCGATACACCGCCTGCACCAAAATCATTACACTTCTTAACAAGCTTAGTAACCTCAGGTCTTCTGAATAATCTTTGCATCTTACGCTCTGTAGGTGCATTACCCTTCTGAACCTCTGCACCACAGCTTTCAAGTGACTGCTCTGTATGAACCTTAGATGAACCTGTAGCACCGCCACAGCCATCACGTCCTGTACGTCCGCCTAATAATACTATAATATCACCCGGATCAGAATTCTCTCTCTTAACAGCACTTCTTGGAGCTGCTGCTATTACTGCACCTATCTCCATTCTCTTAGCAACATAATCAGGATGATATAATTCCTTAACATATCCTGTTGCAAGACCTATCTGGTTACCATATGAGCTGTATCCTTGTGCCGCACCCGTTACAAGCTTTCTTTGTGGAAGCTTGCCATGAAGTGTATCTGAAATAGGTACTGTAGGGTCAGCGGCACCTGTAATTCTCATAGCCTGATACACATAAGTACGTCCTGATAACGGATCTCTTATAGCTCCTCCAAGACATGTTGCTGCACCACCAAATGGCTCAATCTCAGTAGGATGATTATGTGTCTCATTCTTAAAATTAACAAGCCATTCTTCTGTCTTTCCATCTATGTCTACAGGAACAACTATACTACATGCATTAATCTCATCTGATTCTTCCTGATCAGCAAGCTTTCCTTCTGCTTTGAGCTTCTTCATTGCAAGGAGGGCAAGGTCCATAAGACATACAAACTTGTCTTTTCTTCCCTTATAAAGCTCATTTCTGTCTGCAAGATACTTATTATATGAAGCCTGCATCGGCTCTTTATAGAAACCGTCCTTAAACTGGACATCCTTAAGCTCTGTAGCAAATGTCGTATGACGACAGTGATCTGACCAGTATGTATCAAGCACTCTTATTTCAGTCATTGAAGGATTTCTCTTCTCATCATTGTGGAAATACTCCTGAATAAACTTAAAATCCTTAAATGTCATTGCAAGTCCGAGTGAATCATATAATTCACGCAGCTTGTCTTCCTGCATATCTTTAAAACCATCAAATATTATTACGTCATCAGGTATCTTAAATTCTGTAACAAGTGTCTTAGGAAGTTCACTGGAAGCCTCTCTTGAATCAACCGGATTAATACAAAGCTCTTTTATCTTTGCCTTCTCTTCTTCAGTAAGCTTTCCGGAAATCACATATGTAACAGCCGTCTTAATTACAGGCACTTCATTTTCATTAAAGAACTTAACACACTGCTCTGCTGAGTCTGCTCTCTGGTCAAACTGTCCCGGGAGAAATTCTACAGAAAATATAAAATCATCATCCTTATGTTCAAAATCCATCTCATAAACATTATCTACCGGTGGTTCTGAAAACACTGTTGTAAGTGATTTCTCATAAGTCTCATCTGAAAGATTCTCAATATCATAACGTATAAGTTCTCTTACATCTGTAATAGTCTTAATTCCAAGATATCCTGTAATCTCGTCATGAAGTTCCTTTGCTTTTACAGCATATGGTTTTTTCTTTTCAACAAAAACTCTTTTAACGCCGCTCATTTCATCCTCCTGATAACATCAAATTAATTGTAATTAGTTTGATTTGTTTTACATGTTATTTTCCTTATCCGTAATCATTCATTTGCCACTGTCTTATTTCACTAAAACATAATGTCTATTAATTTTATTAATCTGTATTATGTTCTTTCTAACACATTATCTCATTATGTTAATATTGAATTTTGCTATATCATCAAATTGAACCAGCTAATTATCAGTTAATTTAACTAATTAAGCCTGTTATATAACACATTACATATTAATAACCACGAATAGAATTTTATTTTATCACATACCTCAGATATTAACAATACAAGTTTTCTCAATATTTAATATTTTTATATCTATTTTAATATTACATTCCATATTATATCATGTAACAAAATACATAGCATAATCATATATATAAAAACAGGGCTGTCTCATTAGATGAAATTTATATAAGTTAGAGGAATATTTACTATTAAAATATCTTATTTATATAAATTTTTCTTAATGTGACAACCCACAACATTCAGTTCTAAGCCGTATATAAGCTCTCTGTAATGATGACATTTAATTATGGTTTTATCTCTTCAAGGATTAAAATCCCTTTAAAATGTCTCAATTCCCATAAGACCGCCCAATACGACCTTAAGTACCATACGCGATACAATCGAAATAATAATTAATTAGTTCCTGTAGAACCAAAACCTCCATCACCTCTAACTGTATCATCAAGTTCATCAGCCTCTTCAAAATCAGCCTTAATATAAGGTGTCAATACAAGCTGTGCAATTCTGTCTCCACTGGCAACAGTTACAGACGAATCAGAATGATTATAAAGTGCCACAATTATTTCCCCACGGTAATCAGAATCAATAACACCTACCTTATTAGCAGGAGCCAGTCCTTTTTTACATGCCATACCACTTCTTGCATATATTAAACCCACAAGTCCTTCTGGAATCTCTATTGCAATTCCTGTTTTAATAAACTTCGTTGTTTCAGGAGCAATAATAACATCCTCCTGCATAGCTGAATACAAATCCGCTCCTGCTGAATAAGCTGTTCCATATGAAGGCACAACTGCATTTTCTGATAACTTCTTAAATCTTACTTTCTCAACTGTCATATTAATCCTCATTTTAATTTTTTTATTTATAATCCTGATAACAGCTCACAAACTTAAATATTATACTAAATCCACAAAATGCTTTAATATTTTAGTTCTGTTATCATAATTATTCTTTTATAGAATCATAATCTATTAATAACACATAAAAAACTTTTCCATAATAATTATTTTCAACTATTCTTCCATAATCAATCACTTTCTTATATTGTCCGTTCTTGGTACAAATATGGTATATCACAAAATCCTCTGTCATTCCATCATTATACGATATCTGTTTCCATATACTATTTTCAACCCTTTCAACTTCATCCGGTTTAATAAGATTACGGAAATGTCTTTTTGAAAATGCGTAAAAATCATCAAGATCTGTACAACCAACAAGCTGAATCATCTCCTGATTAGTATATAAAATCTTATCGTCATTAACATCTGCCTTATATATAAAAAATGCTCCCGGAAGATTGTCTGATATATCATCAAGATTAAAGCCAAGCTGGGCACGTTTTGTCGAACACATATTATCCTTGTACTGTTGCACTCCACTCTTACCTTTTAGTTTCACATCATAAAGAGCAATATCTGCCAGTCTTAAAAGTTCTGTATTTTTTGATGTATCTTTAGGATATTCCGCATATCCCATAGATATACTATATTCATATGTCTCTCCATCACATATACATTCGTGTACAGAATTCTCCACAAAATAAGCCAGCTTCATCTTAACATCATCTGCTGAAGTATCTTCAAGTATCATGCAGAATTCATCCCCACCATTTCTACCAATTATTGATTTTTGTGGAAATTCTTTCTTTAATGCTGAAGCTAGATTTTTCAGTACTTTATCGCCAATATCATGTCCATACATATCATTGATAAATTTAAAATTATCAATATCTAATAATACTACTACATATTCCTTTTCCGCACTGTTTGAAAGGTACTTTTCCATTTTTTCATTAAAACCTGTACGATTGTACAGACCGGTAAGAGTATCGGTTATAGCAAGCTCTTTATACTTATGCCGCTGTTCTACATTAATCATAAGAACATATGCAAGACACACCGGCAACAGTATAAGAACTGCACCGCTCCAGCATATAAAATACATACTATCCGTATGTTTCCATCCATCAACAGGCATTACTTCAAGTTTCCAGTTGCACGAGCCCGCTCTGAATCTATAGACAACTGGATTAACCAATTGTTTCCTTGATGCATCAATAATATTATAATCCGAACTCAATGGTGATTCTGTCTTTAAAAGGTTGTATTCATAGCCAAAATCCTCTAAAGCTCTAAACGTATTATCAAACAACTGCGGAACACGTATGATAACAATTGTAAGTCCCCAAAATATCTGTTGTCCATCATCTTCGTCCAAATATACAGGATTCCTTACGGCAATGCCATATCCTCCCTGTTTCAATTCAAAAGGTCCCTGCATTACAATAGCATTATTATTAATCCCATAATTAACTATACTGCCACGTTTCTCATCATTTACAAGATCTATAAGTCCTGCTTCATTACCCTCCAGCGGATATATACTCGTAACAACACCTCCCGGTGCAAGCTGTATACTCTGTACATAATCGTCCATCATATCATCAGCAACACTATCAAATCTCTGTAAATTACCATCTTCACTTATCAGAATCCGCTTAAGTGTTTCAGTAATACCCACAGCCTTGTTAATATCTTCCTGCATACGATTGGCATATGTTACAGCATTAAGTTCTGCCTTAGTTCTCATCTGTTCATCACTGACTGATGCAACTTTATTTGTTACTAAATATAATACAAATCCACAACATATCAGAAATATTATTGGCAATATCCATTTTAAATATTTAAAATGATTAATTTTGTTTTCTTTTTTCCTCATAATGGCATCCCCTTTTCATACTTATCAATTAACTATATATCATATAATTTATAATACAATCCGGTTTCTGCACATATTATGCATTGTCAATATTATTTTCATAATAACCCTAATTTCTGAGTAACTTTTATTACAAAGATGCGAAAAAATCCGCACAGACAATTTTTCTTCTGCCATCAATGTCTATTTGTTCTGCTCAGAAACAAACAGCCAGTTCATTTATAAACTTTGGAAAATAATCGCATAAGCATTATTTTTCACACTAACCAACTGTTATTATGATTTGCCATAAATGAGCATCTTCGTCACAATTTCAAAGCTGCTCATTTATAGATAATTTATCTAATATTATATACTGCACTATTCATAACAATATCCTGCGCCTTCTGTAAAAGCATATTTTTCACAATCTTATCCTTGCCATATTTCTCGACAAATGTATTCTTATCAGAATATCCCATCTTATCTGCAAATGACTCAAGATCTCCCTTATACTCATATTCCGTAATTGTAAGGTCTTCCTGTTCTACTATAAGCTGGAATATAAGCTCCTGTATAACGGCCTTTTTAACATAGTCATCAAATGACATGTTGAAATTCTTCTGACAGTACTCATCATTAGATAATCCCTGCATCATTGCATAGAAGCTTATAGACTTATTAAAATCATCTGACTTTGCTGCTACATAATCATCAGGATATCCCAATACTTCGCAATTGTTCTGGAGCTTTGTAAGCACTGCTTCTTTCTTTGCTTTGTCAACATTTTCATCTACTGCTGACTGTACTTCTCCCTTAACATATTCTCTATATGCATCTACAGTATCATATCCAAATTCTTCTTTTACATATGTATCTGTAATCATAGGAGCATTAGGCTGTTCAACTTTTTTCATTGTAATCTCGTATACTATCTTACGTCCTGAATATTCAGGTTCATCCTTAAAATTATCCGGAACCTTAAGTGTTATGACCTTAGTTTCTCCGGGTGTCATTCCATATAATGCATCTACAAATCCATCTATAACAAATGTATCCTTGCCAAGAACAAGACTGTAATCATTGTTACTAAAACCATCTACCTGATTACCACCGATAGAACCTGTAAAGTCTACCGTTACCTGATCTTCTTCTTTAGCAGCTCTTGTAACTTCATCATATGTAGTTTTGGAATCCAAATCATTTTGTATTCTCTTTTCAACAAGTTCATTTTCAATTGAAGTCTCATCTACTGTAACCTCTATACCCTTATAACTGCCAAGCTTAACATAATCCTTTGCATTACAGTCATAAGACACCTTTATTTTACTATTACAGGCTGTTGTAAATAACATCGAAAAAGATATTATACATATCCCTGCCTTTTTCATTATGCCTTTTTTCATCATAATCTCCATTCTCAAGCAATTTTGTTGCTATAACATTAAATAAAATCATATAAATATGCAACACTTTATCATTTATAACATATTTAACCCCCAATTAACAGTAATATAATGCATATTTCACAATAAATACACAAATTATCATTAATTGGTATATACATAAAATTACTATTGATTGATATATACATAAATCAAAATCAAATACTATATACAAATTATAATTGATTTAATATATAAATCATCATCAAACAATATATACACAAATTGCCCCCGATTAAACGAGGGCAATACAGGTTATTACTATTCATATACCCATCCGGCAATAAATACCTGACTGTATAAAAACAGTACTATGTTTAATTATAATAAATTAAATAATTCCAATTAAGTAAAATAGTTATACTCAATTAAGCAAGCTTAGACTTTGCAAGCTCTGCAAGCTTAGCAAATCCTTCAGCATCGTTGATTGCCATTTCTGACAATACCTTTCTGTTAAGATCTACGTTAGCTAACTTTAAACCATACATAAACTTGCTATATGAAAGTCCGTTCATTCTTGCTGCTGCATTAATTCTTGCAATCCATAACTGTCTGAACTGTCTCTTCTTCTGCTTTCTACCCTTATAGCTTTCTGTAAGAGCTCTCATTACAGACTGTTTAGCAACTCTATACTGCTTAGATCTTGCTCCTCTATAACCCTTAGCGAGCTTTAAAACTCTGTTGTGCTTCTTCTTTGCGTTCATACCGCCTTTAATTCTTGCCATTTTCTATATTCCTCCTTCTATACCAAACCCGCAATTAGAGATATGGCATAATCTTCTTCATTGTCTTTACATTAGTTGCATCAGTCATTGTAGCCTGTCTTAAGTTTCTCTTTCTCTTTGCTGACTTCTTTGTAAGAATATGGCTCTTGTAAGCCTTCATTCTCTTTAACTGACCTGATCCAGTCTTCTTGAAACGCTTTGCAGCTGCTCTTTTAGTCTTTACCTTTGGCATAATAATCCTCCTAAACTAATCAATATAAATGTATTTTATTTTAACGTTTTTCAGTTAAAAACATTGTCATGCTCCTGCCTTCAAGCTTTGGAGCTTTATCTACTACAGCAATATCCTCAAGCTTCTCCGCAAAATCTGTAAGAATATGCTTGCTTGCTTCGATATGTGCCATCTCACGGCCTCTGAATCTTAATGTAACCTTAACCTTGTTACCCTTTTCAAGGAACTTTCTTGCCGAATTACACTTAGTATTAAGATCGTTGACATCTATGTTAGGTGAAAGTCTTACTTCCTTAACCTCAATAGTCTTCTGCTTCTTCTTAGCTTCTTTTTCTTTTCTTGCGAGTTCGTATCTATACTTACCATAATCAATAAGCTTACATACAGGTGGAACTGCTGATGGGGCAACCTTTACAAGGTCTACATTAGCTTCTTTAGCTAACTTCATTGCCTCCTTAGGAGACATAACTCCAAGCTGCTGTCCTTCTTCACCAATAACACGAATCTCTTTGTCTCTTATCCGTTCGTTAATCATTAATTCACTAATTGTAGTGTACCTCCATGCTAGAATAAAATTAAACAAAAAAAGTGGATAACTTAAAAGCTATCCACTAAATACCTTATATTATATGCAAAATATCCTGAATCATGCTATAATTATTAAATTATCATACAAAATCCAAGATGAAATATAATCTAAAATATTAACCCGAGTCGCCTTATGCGCTTAGGTGAGAGTGGATACCCTTCTTCATTTTCACAACTTCTACAAGATATCATATTAATTTACATTTGTCAACCCCTCTTTTTATTATTTCATCATCCTTCTTTTTATTATTTTATCATCCTTCTTTTTATTATTTTATCATCCCTCTTTTTATTATTTCATCATCCTTCTTTTTATTATTTTATCATCCTTCTTTT
>OGOA01000490.1_pt1 | contig 28206 bp, 19 predicted proteins | sample 1573621 | NCBI WGS metagenome assembly OGOA01 (sample SAMEA2581917, study PRJEB24529) | metagenome | biome: Human gut stool | place: China | collected 2011
TGATGTATGCACACCTGCTTTTCTCATATATGCTGTCGTCCGTACGTTAAGAATGCGTGCTAAACAACCATACTACTTCTCATTCACAACCGCGTTATCCATAACTATATTCTGTGCTTTCTTTACAAGCATTGCCTTTACTATTGTATTCTTGTCAAACTTATCTGTGAATGTTGTTACCTGTGAATAACCGCTGTCCTTTGCAAACTGTTCAAGGTCATCTTTATATTCATATTCTGTTATATCAAGTCCTTCTTTTTCTGCTATTGCCTGATATATAAGCTGCTGGCCTGCTGATGCCTTTACGAATTCATCAAATGTTTTACCATAAAGATTCAGGCAGTATTCATCATTAGTCTTTCCCTGAAGAGTACTATAAAAACTGATTGATTCTTCAAGCTTTGATGTCTGCTGTGCAAGGAATTCTTCAGGGTATCCTGTTACCTTACATACATCAAGAAGCTGTGTAAGAATAGCCTCATTCTTTGCTTCACTCACCTTTGTATCTATAGTTGATTTAACATCGTTCTTAACATATTCCTTATATGAATCTACTGATTCAAGACCAAAGTTCTCTTTTACAAACGAATCTGTGAGCATAGGAACATTTGGCTGCTGTACGTAGCTCATGGATAGTTCAAACACCACTCTCTTACCTGCATAATCAGTATACTTAGAATTATCTGGCATAGTTACTGTTATAACCTTTGTCTGACCTGCTGCCATACCATATAATTCATCTGCAAGACTCGTTCCTGCAACTGGAAAAGCATCCTTTCCAAGAACCATACTATAATCAGAACCCGTGAAATCATCTATTGCAAGTCCACCTGCTGTTCCTGAGTAACTAAATGTTACTTTATCTGACTTCTGAGCCCCACGGTTAACATCTGTATATGTAGTTACATCATTCATCTGCTCAGCTATCTTGTCATCTATAACCTTGTTAGTTATGGATGTGACATCAACATCGGCTACTATTCCCTTGTAGTTTCCAAGCTCAACATAATCTGTAGGACTATATCCATAATCAACCTTTATTTTACTATTACATGCTGTAGTCATAAGCATAGAAACAACCATAGCTGCTGCTACTGCATATTTAACGCACTTTCCTTTTAATACTTTTCTCATAACCTGTCTCCATAAATATATATTATGCCGGATTGCCGACTTATAAACTATACCATAATACAGCCTCTAAAGCCAGTATTACATAAATGTTTCACAATATTATCACAAAAGCCGCCATACAGGATATAAAGAGTTATCTCATCCTATATAGCGGCTTAAATGCTACTAATCAGAAGATATCCAGAATCTGACAGATATAAATCTGATATATAACATTATATTTATCTTTACACTAATTAATCTAATGATTAAGCAATCTTAGACTTAGCAACTTCTGCTAACTTAGCAAATCCTTCTGCATCATTAACAGCCATCTCAGCTAATACCTTTCTGTTAAGGTCGATGTTAGCTAACTTTAAACCATACATGAACTTGCTGTATGAAAGACCATTCATTCTTGCAGCAGCATTGATTCTTGCGATCCATAACTGTCTGAACTGTCTCTTCTTCTGCTTTCTACCCTTGTAGCTCTCTGTAAGAGCTCTCATTACAGACTGCTTAGCAACTCTGTACTGCTTAGATCTAGCTCCTCTATAACCCTTAGCGAGCTTTAATACTCTATTATGCTTCTTCTTTGCGTTCATACCGCCTTTAATTCTTGCCATTTCTTAATTTCCTCCTAAAATAATCAATCACAGACACCCATATCTTATAAATATGGCATAATCTTCTTCATTGTCTTTACATTAGTTGCATCTGTCATAGCTGCATGTCTAAGATTTCTCTTTCTCTTAGTAGTCTTCTTTGTAAGAATATGGCTCTTGTAAGCTTTCATTCTCTTTAATTTACCTGTTCCAGTTACTTTAAAACGCTTTGCAGCTGCTCTTTTTGTCTTTACCTTTGGCATAATAATCCTCCTAATTTAATTCTCATATGGAATAATATTTTAACGTTTTTCAGTTAAAAACATAGTCATGCTCCTGCCTTCTAACTTTGGAGCCTTATCTACTACTGCTATATCACTTAACTTCTCTGCAAAATCTTCAAGTATATGCTTACTTGAATCAACATGAGCCATCTCACGTCCTCTGAATCTGAGTGATACTTTAACCTTATCGCCTTTCTCTATGAACTTCCTTGCTGCGTTACACTTAGTGTTAAGGTCATTCACATCTATGTTAGGTGATAAACGAACTTCTTTGACTTCTATTGTTCTCTGTTTTTTCTTAGCTTCCTTTTCTTTTCTGACAAGCTCATACTTATACTTGCCATAATCCACAAGCTTACATACAGGTGGCTTTGCGGATGGAGCTATCTTTACAAGATCAACCTCTGCCTCTCTTGCTAACTTCATAGCATCCTTAGGAGACATAACTCCAAGCTGCTGTCCTTCTTGTCCAATAACACGAACTTCCTTATCGCGGATCTGCTCGTTAATCATTAATTCGCTAATAGTAGTGCACCTCCAAAATCAAAAAAAGTGGATAGTCAGACTATCCACTTTTTAATCATAATGCATCTTAATTGCTGTTTATCATGCATATTCTTAAAAATATAAACCCGAGTCGCCTTCATGCGCTAAGGTGAGAGTGGATACTCTGCTTCGTTTAACAACTATTAGAGTTTAACACTAATAGTTATAGCTGTCAACTATATTTTTAAACATTTCAAACAAACATTTCAAATATTTCAAATTTCTGCAATACAAAAATGATACATTATTTTATTTTTTATCTTACAACTGACTTTCTTCTTAATACTACGAATGCAAGACCTGCACATGATACAACTGCGAATAATACATAGAGTGCTATATTATACACATCACCTGTATTTATTGTGTTATCTGATGACTGTCCGTTTCCTGTTGCTGCTACATCTTCATAGCATATAGCGTATGTAGAGAACTTATCTGTTGTAAATGTAATAACTCCGTTTTCGCAGCTTGTTTCAAGTGCCTCTGCTACACCATCATGAATTCTTACAACTGTATATTTTCTTTCTACAGATGAATCTGTATTCTTAAGACTTTCAGGAATATCAAGCTTAACAACAACTCCAGCAGCTGTTTCTGTTACTGATACTTCTTTGAGACTTCCAACTTTCTTTAATAATGTAAGATCAAGATATGCTCCAACTACACCATTGTTAAGAACTTCCTTAACCTTATCTTCCACAAGCTTCTTATCGCTTTCTGATACTGTAGCTGTTACATCTTTGACCTCCATAGATACCGAAACTGTACTTCCGTTTTCTATTTCTTTCTTTTCCTCTTCTGTGAATGTGATTCCGCTCACTGGTACTTCGGCTTTTATATTGATGCCAGCATCAGCCTTAATTACTGCATTTACCTTATCTGAATCTGGTGTGCTTGGTGTATCACTTGGTGTGCTTGGTGTATCGCTTGGTGTGCTTGGTGTATCGCTTGGTGTGTTTGGTGTATCGCTTGGTGTGCTTGGTGTGTTATCTCCTGGCTTATTATCTCCTGGCTTATTATCTCCCGGCTTATTATCTCCCGGTTTATTATCATCAGGCTTAACATCTGAACCAGTTACTACCTTACCATCTACAACAAGCTTTATATCTGAGAATGTTACATCTGCCTGTCTTGCTACAAATAAACCTACATATACATAATCTGCATCTATTGATGTAAGCTTGAAATCAAAACCACCTGATATAGCAGCATTATCGCCAAATGTACATGCGTATCCATCACTGTTACTCTCAATCTTAAGTGCATATGTCTTACCAGCCTCTACCGGATTCTCTAATTTACCACCATAGCCTAATGCGCCATCTTTTCTCTTAAAGCAGTTAGCTGTTCCCTGCTGGATACTTCCTGCTGCAACATAATCTCCAAGAGCTGACTTATCATTAACATCAATATACATAGCATCTCTTGCCATAAGACCAAATGCCACCTGATTGTGTTTATTAATGCTGTTTACTGTTGCATTAGCTGTTATTACAAAGTTACTATCTGCTGGTACTTTATAATAATACATTGCCATTCCATCTGTTGTTGATGATATCTTTCCCTTACCATTAACAGCAATGTGAATGCTTCCATCTTCATTGCCCTCAAGTATAAACTTATCCTTAATAAGATTTGGATCTCCGCCTATATCTCCAAATATTGAACCCTTGAAAACGCCTGCATCTTTCCATAATTCACTCTGCTTAAGTTCTCCTGAATATTCAGCTTCCTTATAATCAGGATTAGACTTAAGTACATCAGCCTTAACAGGTGCTTCCTTAGCTGTTATATGTTCTGATATTCCAGCTACCCCAAGTTCCTTAATTGTCTTAGTTACAAGATAAGCATTATATGTTCCACCATAAATGTTTGTATGTGTATTATCAACGCTTGTAGCCTTAGATGCTGTCCATGCATGAAGGTTGACTGTCTCATCTGGTCCTAATGTATCATATAACTCTTTTGTCATCTTAGTCATATCAACAACTGGTATATTAAGTTCCTTACCAAGATTCCTTATAGACTGGGCATAATCTCCACCCTTGAAATCACCACTATCCTTTGTGATATGAAGATTACTGTCAGACCATTCTGCTGTAGCAGTTCTTCTTACTATAGGTGTACAGAGAATAACTGTTGTACCAGCTGCCTGCGCAGGCTTAATATAGTTTTCATATAATGAGTTAGCAAATGAGCCAGCTGTCTTATAATCACCATTAGGGTCTGTATATCTGTCTGCTTCTGCCTTTTCATCATTATGACCAAAGCCTATAAGAAGATAATCACCCTGCTTCATACCGGCTGTAAGTTCTTTATACTCCTTATCATTAACATAGCTCTTAGAACTTCTTCCTGATAAAGCTATATTCTTCACTTCATATGTTCCATCAAGATACTTATCAATCTGTGTACCCCATCCATATCTTGGATAATAATAATTATCAGCAAAAGAACTTACTGTAGAATCACCTATTATCCATACTGTAGGCTTGCTGCTGTCTTTATTAACTGCATCATCAGCCATAGCCATAACGCTCCAGCCTATGCTCATAACAAGCAGAAGCAAAGCGCTAAGCAGACAACTTATACGTTTTCTGTTTCTTTTCTTCATCATAAATAACCTTTCCTTTCTTTTCTGGACAATCCGTCCCTTTTTATGAAATTATAAAGTATGAACCAGTGTCAAGGTCAATATCTTTTTGCACATTTAATAATACATTGTACACAAATTCATACATTATTATATTTCAAAAAATATTCAGGCAAATAATATTCAAGCAAATAATATTCGAACGAATAATATTCAAGCATTCAAAAACCAGACACACAACAACCTAAGTCAGTGTGTATCTGGCTTTATTCAATGCCAATCAATACTAATCAATTATAATCATCACTAAAACTAGTATCTATAACTATTATATTATTTATTAATCAGCCTTTTCTTTTTTCTATCTTCATACACAAGAAGTACTATTCCAGCTAATGCCATTGTAAATGCCACACTATATCCCATCACGTGATATACATCTGCTGTTTTTACATCATCTTTAGAAGCATCTGGATTTTTATCGTCAGATGATATAGCATTGTCATCTTTCTTACTGTCACTACCTGACGTAGCTCCATCATCTTTCTTATCGCTGCCACCCTGTTCTGGTGCTGGCGTTGGATCTGGTGCCGGAGTTGGGTCTGGCGATGGTGTTGGATCCGGCGCTGGTTTCTCACTCTTATTAAGTTCTTCATTCTTAGCACTTATTACACCTAAAAGGCTCTGGCCTTTTGTTGTCCAGTACACTGCATCTTCTGTGAAGCTGCCATTTGCATCTGCTGCTTTAGCAGTAAGCACTCCGTTCTTATCAACAACAAACACCTGCTGTCCATCCGGATTAACACCCGCTACTCTGGATGGTGCTTTAACAGCCTTTGAAAGTGATATATTCATATTCTGGATCTGCTGTGCAAAGAGTTCTGCTGTTATGAAACCACCAAGCTTATTGCTATGTGTGCTGTCTCCTGCTGACATAACCTGTGTACCATTAACAGACTTGCCATTAGCTGCCTTTTCATCTGCTTTGTATGCTTCCTCATACATATTCTTTGTTATCTCAAAACCATCAATAAGTAATACATCCTGTTCCTTTGCAAGCTGTTTAACTGCTTCAACATATGCATTATTTTTAGTTACAAGTGTTCCTGTTTCCGTATCTGTTGAATCATGATGTGGTTTGATAGTACCATCACTAGTATAATAAAGTCTTGATACTGGTGTTACAAGAACTGGTATTGCACCTGCTTCCTTTGCCGCATCAACATATTGCTTAAGATACCATTTATAAGTACCACCACAATCATATGAATAGAATGTATCTCCATACTTTGAAGTAAGTGATGATGGTGTTGCCACTTTAGTTCCTGCTGTTACCGGATATATTCCGTTGGCATCTGGCTGTCCAAGTGGTACATATCTATCTTCAATATATCCTTTTCCATTGGCACAGTCATTGTGTCCAAACTGTATAAACAGATAATCACCTGCTTTAATATTGGCTTTTATCTTATCTAATGAGCCCTCATTGATAAAGTTTCTGCTGCTTCGTCCTCCATTGGCATAGTTCTGCACCTTAACCTTTGAAGAATCAAAGAATGCCTGTAAATATTCGCCCCATGAACCTTCAGCCTGGGCCTTACCGCTCATATACATACCCGATGCTGAATAATCCTTAACAGTTGAATCACCTGCTAAAAATACATTTACTCCATCACCAAGTTCTATATCTGTTGAACCTGTAGGATCTTCATATCCATCTCTTACATATGCCTCTGCCTTATATTTTACTGCTTCTGACTTAACACCACTTAAGTTCTCTGGCACAACTTCAACTTCAATATGCTTTCCAATAGCATCCTTAGAAATCTTATATGTATTATCCGCATTGGCAGTTGACGATTTTACAAGTGTTCTGCTGCCATCCTCATTAACAATATACCAGTGGATTACTGATGCATCATTTTTATCATTCTTCTCTCCAAGCGAGTATATAACAGTAAGAGTATGTCCTGGATATGGTGCATTGATATCTCCATTATCAACAAGATATGGTTTTTTTACAAATGCTACTGTGCTCTCATCAGCCACATAAGCATCAGGTGTCCAGCCTGAAAGATAATCATTCACAACATCTTTCTTTGCAACACTGTCATCTGTTGTAACTCCTGTTACTCTCTTAGAAACATCTACTGCTGTTCCATCTGTATAAACCGAATTATATTCTGTATAACCAGCCTTCTCCGGCTTATTGCCAGACATTTCAAACCAGCCTTCATCCTTAATGTAACTACCATTTATCTTAGTATTAAGGAAGGTTACTTTTGCATCCTGACCCCAAGGTCTTCCAAGATATCCTGCACTTACCTCAAGTTTATCACTGCCTGTTATTGTACAGTTTCTAAATACATAGCCAATCTTAGTTGCTGCAGCAGAGGTTGGCTTATGTGCTGTAATATAACCACCTGTAGAGCCAGCACTGTAACCTGCGAATCTAAGCTCACATCCATCAAACACTGCGTTTCCATCACCAAATATGTAATCTGTATTACCCTCTATATGACAGTTCTTAAAGTACATATTAGTTGCTGAATTGCCAGTATATAATGTATCCTGGCTTCCAAGAAATGCGCAGTCTGTGAATTCAACCTTATCAGCTTCTATAGCCATGGCTGTTGCTCTTTCTGTTGCTGCCTTTGATGTAACATCTGTTGCGTAGTTTCTGTCTGGATTCTTATTTTCTGTAGGTGTCACACCATCTTCTATTTCTTCATCTGTTAAATAACGGTTAAACGAAGCTTCAAATGTGATTCCATCAGCACTAAATCCTGTTGCTGTATTTTTAAGCAGTACTGAACAGCCCCATTTTGCTGCAGCTGCCTTCTCGTACTTATCATATGCATTTTCAGCATTATAATAACCTTTAGCATCTATGCTGTAATACTTATATCCTATTCCATAATACCATGTAAGAAGCACTTCTTTGCCTGATGACTTTTCATCATTAACAAGTCTTACATATGGAGTTGATATAATAACCTGTTCTCTATATGTACCAGGAGCAATATGAATAGTAACTCCATTATTCTCATCAGGAGCAGGTGTCATTAATGATACTGCTGATACTGCTTCTTTTACTGTATTATAGTTTGCATTTCCTTTTTCTTTATATCCGACATATATATCAGATACTCTTTCAATCTGTTCCTTATCTTTGGTTGACACCATTAAGATGTCTTTAGTTACATCCGCATCATTGACTACTATATGTGTTGTTGTTCTATATCCATCAACTGCTGCTTCAACTTCATATGAACCATTTCTTAAAGAAACTTCATATCCATCTGATGTAACCTTTCCTGTATACACATACTTGTCATCAACATTGATAAACTTAATATCTGTAACTGCTGCTTTAGCATCTATATCTGTAAATCTACCTGTTACCTTATATAACTTCTTAGCAGAAACGCTTATATCTTTAGAGTAATCTGTCTGACCTGTAACCTCTTTGCCATCAGCTACTTCATAATCATTAACTCCACTAAGCTCAACTGTATACTTAACATCAGGCTCAAGTGTTGCTTTGAAAGCTTTGTTATCATCAAGCTTAAGAACCACATCATCTGCTAATGAAGATGGGTCTGCTACGAGCTTAACTGATAATCCCGATGTATCATAATCTGCTGCAAATCCTGTAACCTTTCCTGTATATGTATATACTTTCTTTTCTTCTACCTTTAATGTAACTCCTGTCTTGCCTGTCAGAGCTTCATCTACAGTTGTTGTAACATTCTTTGTATCAACGGAAAATCCATATCCTGCTGCTCCGGATAAAACTGCTGTATAATCACAACCTGCTGCAAGTGTAGCTGTAAATGTATTGCCTTTTACATCTGCATCATATGTGATATCGTTAACATCATCCTTAAATAAAACCTTCAGACCGCTTACCTGTACACCTTCTATTGTTCCACTGACTTTTACTCCCGGAATTCTTACCACCCTGTTATATATAGGTTTTCCTGCTGCTGCATCTGTATATACCTTATATGAACCACTATACTTAGCTACAAATTCATACTTAGCGCCCTTGTTAGTAAAGCTTGCTTTTTCTACCTGTTCATTATCTTCACCAAGATACTTAAAAAGAAGTGTTCCATTAGCAGCATTGCTTGATGCCATGTATACAACTATCTTATCTCCGGCTTCTACATTGTTAATAGCAATGTATCTTCTTCCTTCTCCTCCTGTACCATTACAGTAGTACATACCGGATGCTGTATATCCATCATCATATGCTGTTGTTGCTAACGCATTGCTTCCATAGTTTTTGCCTGATGCCGAGAATAATCTGTCATTGGCATTATGATTGATTGTAAGATCACCAAATGTTGTTTCTCCGGCAACGAATTTACCATCCTTTGAAACATTGTCACAATTCTCCCAGTCAGCAGCAGTAATATGATTATTATACTTATCTGTATCTGCTTCCTGTACTGTTCCTATGTCCCATACGTCAATCTTTCTTTTTGACGCTTTTGATTCTGCTGCAAATGCAGTTACATCTATGCTTGTAACAAGCATAAGTACTGCACACAAAAGACTGCTAAGACGTCTTTTAGTTGTTTTGCGCATATTGACCTCCCTTTCTGCCTTTAAAAGCATTATAACATTATATATCTGCATGGATACTGTCAGGGTCTGTTTATAAAACCTTTTTGATATCCATAATACAAACTATAAAGTATGAACCAATGTCAAGGTCAATATCTTTTACATATTTAATAAAGAATTGTTTTTATATGCGAACATAATATCTCATAATTCACTGTTTTTCATGCCGTACAGGAACACTCATAAGAATATACATCACATGATCATCACTATCATCATCCTTAACCTTTGTTATAACTATACCTGTTATATCACCATCAAGGACAAGATTATGCTCTTTCATATACGCAAGATGACGCCCTATCATAATCTCCTTAATCTCATCCTGTGAATAATCATATATACTGCTTAACCTTGCCGGCACCTTTGATATACCCATAACTGACGGCTTAGGAATATACTTCTGTGCATATTGGTTAATATGAAGATGATACTTTTCAAGATGCTCTTCCTTAATCGAATAACCACAGCTTACAGTAAAACGTCCTGCTTTCATCTCACTCTCAGGAATTATGTATATATGCTGTATTTCTGGTGAATTGTATAAAAACTCGCTTAGCTGCTCCAGTCTTTCTGGCTCCTGAAGCAGCTTTCCGCCATTCTTATATAAAACATAATACATAGGAAGACTTTGTTTTTCATATATATCTGTATTAGCTGCCGCCTTATTCATAAGTACACAGTCATCCTTAAGCCTGTGTCTTAAATACGTCATATAGGCTATCTGCCTATCCATCTGCTGCATGCGTTCCTGACACGCCTCTATAGTTTCATCAAGCGTATAATTCTGCATCTTACTTATCTGCTCATGCGTAAAACCATACTTTATATGCATTTTAGCATTGAGCACACCAAAAACTCCGTCATCATCATAATACCTGTATCCGCTGTTCTCATCCCTCACAGCAGATATATAACCCATATCCTCGTATCTTCTCACCGTATTTGTAGATACACCAAGAAGTTTTGCAAGATCACTTATCTTATACCTCATATATCTTTTGCCTCTTTCATTTGTACACATTTCTTTATATCATCATAATATCAGTACTATAATACTATTTCAATACTGTTTAAAGACAACATTTCCATAATCCAGACTATATCATGCCCGCTTACATAAGCTCAGCTATGCCTGACAGTCTCACATATCTGTCTGATATACGGTACCATGTCGGAAAATCAACGACTCCTGTCTGTGGCATATTGTTAATCCTCTGAAACTGTCTTACCGCTTCTGCTGTCTGCTCTCCATATATTCCATCAACTGACAATGGTGGTATAGCCTTGTAATAATCTCCTATGAGATTCAGCTGCTCCTGAAGCTGTCTTACTTTCTGACCCGATGACCCTATATCAAGATTGGCACCAGGCCATGATGAAGGAATACCCTGTATCTGCTCTGCTGTATTTATATACATATCATCGCCATAATAATATCTTAATATATCGATTGATGAATATCCCTGGTCACCAAGATACTTACTTCCCCACTGTGTCATCCAGTTCGGACAGCTTGATTTTTTTCCATCACAGTACTGTGTAAGTATTGGCTGCTTAACATTCGGACGTGAAAGATAATTATCAAATATTTCATCTACTACATTTGATATACTCTCAAATATATTTCTGCCATTCACCCATTTATGATCAAATGCTGTTGAAGATGTTATAGTAAAATTATAACTCTGGTTTCTATACCATTCTGTATACACCCTGTTTAATGTAAATGACATGATTGCAAGTATATTAGCCTCTAACGTCTGCCTTGGCCATGTTGAATATATCTCGCTGCTTGCAACATTTTTAATATAATCCTTATACCTGACATAATAATCAAGCGCCGTTGAATCAGTAGGAACACCATCATGCACAACTATAGTTTCAGGAATAACAACACGGCTTAGTACTATCTCACCAGACTGGTTAAGTGGCTTTATCTCACTCTCTGGTATCTTGGCTGGATAGTTTCCATACAGGGTATTAACCGGAATAACTATGTTATCTTCCGCAACTGCATACTCATTTTCATTAAGATATACATCCTGTATACTCGTTTCCCCTGAAAAGACATCTATTCCGGATATGTTAGTCTCCTCATATCCGTTGGCACTGACATCAATAGTATATTCTGCAAATGGCTGTTTTTCCCCTGGCTCCATGCTGTACTCTATCGGTGGTGCTAAAAGTTCATCAAGATTAACAGCCCCTTCTGAATCCGTTACAAGTTCATTTATTATAGAATCCGGATTACCTGTATATGACAAAGTGATTCTTGCATTTGCAAGTGGTGCCCCCTGCTGTTTATCATATACATTTATGTGCATCTTTCCTTTATCTATCATATCCTGTGGTGTTTCCATAGTATGAACATACACCATTATACCCCCATTCTGTATACACCTATATACACAAAATCAATATTTTTTCATTATTATATGTATCTTTATATATTTTTATGAATAAAATAAAATGATAATTCCCTTAGGAGCGGATATGTCAAAATATAAAGTAGCTCTTGATGCAGGTCATGGTGGCAGCGATCCTGGTGCTGTTTATAATGACAGACAGGAAAAAGATGATACCCTCGACCTGACTCTGGCCGTCGGCGATATTCTTAAAAAAAATGGAGTTGATGTTTTCTATACAAGAACTAACGACGAATATGAGACACCTTTTAAAAAGGCAACTGATGCTAACAACTCAGGCGCTGATCTTTTCGTGTCAATACATCGAAACTCTTCTGAAAAGCCCAACCAGTATTCTGGTGTTGAAACTCTTGTATACAATGATTCAGGATTTAAGTCAGAAGTTGCAAGAAACATAAACAACCAGCTTGAGAATGTTGGATTTAAGAATCTGGGAGTTGATACCCGGAAAAATCTTGTTGTACTTAAGAGAACTAAGATGCCAGCTGTCCTTGTTGAAGCAGGCTTTATAAATAATGAAAAAGATAATTATATATTTGACCAGGAATTCGATAAGGTTGCAAATGCTATAGCTGATGGAATACTTGAAAGCATTCCGGCCAGTGCCCGTAATAACAATAATAGTCATAGCAATAACAACAATAACAACAATAATAAAAATGATAATACAAGCAATAATAACCGCAATGATAATATAAGCAATAATAACCGCAATGATAATAACCGCAATGATAATATCAATAATAATAATAATAATAATAATAGAAACGATTATAATAACAGCAATAATAGTAATAAAAACAGTTTAAGTCCTGCTAATACAACAGACAGCATGGCCGTTACCAGTTATATAAGCAACGGAGCTGACTGCGGTTGTAACTATGATGATAATACAGATAACTCCTACTCACCACAAACTCTTTACAGAGTACAGACTGGTGCATACAGGAACAAAGAAAATGCAGACCGTATGTTAAACTCACTGCTCATTGACGGATTTCCTGCATTTATAATATATGAAGATGGCTATTATAAAGTACAGGTTGGAGCCTATGCACATTTGGCCAATGCCATTAAGATGGAGCAAAGACTAAGAAGATTCCATTACAATACTTATATAACAACTTAACAACGAAAGACTAAAAGCAGGCTCTGATTTAAACTGACTAAAAGCTTATAATAGCAGGAATATATACCATGAAACCAGAGTCAAAAGGTCTAAACCCACATGAGCTTGCTCATAGATGGATGAAAGACCTTTTGACCCGCCCTGATATTCGCATATATTTTATCTTTTTACTCTGCCTTTATATCCCCGGCTGCCTTTAAACGCATATTGTGTCTATGGTATTTTACATCTGTTTCAACATCATACTTAATATTATCCATATCCTGCATATCCAGCTGAATTGATGCATTTATATAATTGTTATTTATCACTGCTGTCGAAACTGTCATATATATACTGTCATACAAGTTTTTTTCACCAGTAAATCTTACTGATATATTGGCAAGCCTGGTATCTGAATCTGACTTAAACGCAAACTCTGCTCCGGTCAGTCTGCCATCATCGTCCATATCCATAGTAATAGTTGTGTATACACCCTCTGCATACATATTAAACTTTGACTTTATCTTATCAATAGTTATTCCATGAACATTCAGAAGAGATATATATGGAAGAATGGCTGAATCCTTATACATTTCTTCTACAAATGTATTAAAACCTGCTATAAGTGACTTATCACTTATAGTTATAGTACATCCTTCATCGGATTTTGTGCCAATTGCAGTCATAGAACCATCATTCTTGTCAGACTTATTATCATTACCAATATTATCAAAATTATCAAAGTTATCTTTTACAGCCACTTCATAACCATTCATAATATGTGAAAGCACTGCCCTTAACATAGCTTCTGTCTGTCCTGAATCTATCTTTGCAAGACCATATGGTAATATATCGTTTTTATCGACAACAAGTGTACCATCTTCTACCTGTGGCATAGAAAATGTTATATTGTTATTATCTGTAACAACACTATATTTATGGCTGTTATTCGTTGTATCTGGTCTATAATCCACGCCATCATATGTGAATTCTGATACCGTTATATTACCTGTATATGTATGGTTGCCCATTGGATCAAGCTGCACCACTTTATCAACAAAACCTCCAAGAACCTCTTTGAGTGTATCTGCTGACTGTTTCATAGTCTTAATCGTCTTTTCTTTTGGTGATGCATAAAGATGTGGAATACCATAACCTGCAAAAACTCCTGCAAATATAGCAGATATAAGTATTCCTGCCATTATATGCCTTATTTTCTTTCCTTTTTTATTCATGCCATCCCTCACACTCTCTGGTATCGTACAAACTCATAACATAAATCAAAATATGTATGTTCATCACTTCTTGCTGTGACTTTCCACCCATCAAGCTTGTCAAAGTCAGCTATATATGTATCTGCTTCATATGTATAATCAACTCTTGTTATATGTGCAGTATCGCAATATGGAATAAACTGCTCATATATCTGTGCACCACCTATTATATAAACATCATCTGAATCATACTGTTTTAGTTCCTCTAACACTTCATCAACACTGTGGCACACCATTACATCTTTTGCTTTATAATTCATATTATTAGTAAGAACTATATTCTTTCTTCCTTCAAGTGCAGACTGGTTAGGAAGACTTTCATATGTCTTTCTCCCCATAACAACAACTTTTCCGTATGTTTCTCCACGGAAAAGCTTCTTATCCTCCGGAATATCCACAAGAAGCCGTCCGTTATTACCAATCCCCCACTTTTTATCAGCAAGTGCTATTATATTCATAATATATACTTATGCCCCTTTCTTTTTTCTGACATCATCTCTTATTCATAACACACATATATACATAGCTTTGCAAAACAGATACACCAGCTGCGCAGCGGTTGCACAAGCCACACACAACAGATGCATACCAGGCGATACGCCAGCTAAAGTTTGCCACCAACCCATGCAGGCACATATCCTTTAACCTTTATGCCATCCTGTGTATATTCTTCACTTTCAAGCTGTCCATACTCTCTTATAAGCTGAAGCTTTCCTGCCTCATTATATGGAAATACTCTTTCTATCTGGATTCTGCTCTTAAGGATAATATCCTGTATATCCATCAGGAAACTATCAAGTCCCATACCAGTTTTTGCTGATATATTCTCTACATAATCAGCTTTACTATCTTTAAGTATAGGTATCTCATCGAATTCATCACATTTGTTAAAGAGTGTGATAACCGGCTTATCACCTACATCCAGCTGTTTAAGGGTATCGTATACCGTTGCCATGTGTCTCTCATAATCATCATTAGAACAGTCAACAACGTGTACTATCATATCTGCATATTTAGCTTCTTCAAGTGTACTCCTGAAGGCCTCAATAAGATTATGCGGAAGCTTTCTTATGAATCCGACTGTATCTGTTAAAAGCACTTTTTCGCCATTCGCAAGTTTAAGTGCCCTTGTCGTAGGATCAAGTGTTGCAAACAGCTTGTCTTCTGATAACACACCAGCATCTGTAAGTCTGTTAAGAAGTGTTGACTTTCCTGCATTAGTATACCCTACTATGGCAGCCACAGGTGTTGAACTGTTCTCTCTGTTCTGCCTTTGTATATCACGATGGCTTTTTATTTCTTTTAATTCTGCTGATAAGTGGGATATTCTGTCACGTATTATTCTTCGGTCCGTTTCTATCTTCTTCTCACCAGGACCTCTTGTTCCTATACCACCACCAAGTCTTGACAGTGTTGTTCCAAGACCTGCAAGTCTTGTTGACCTGTACTTAAGCTGTGCCATCTCAACCTGTATCTTGCCTTCACTTGATGACGCTCTTGCTGCAAATATATCTAATATAACCATAGTTCTGTCCATAATCTTTGTATCAAGAACATCTTCAAGGTTCCTTAACTGTGCAGGTGACAGCTCATCATCACATATAATACCTGTTGCTCCAAGCTCCTGTATCATAGCTCTTAACTCTTCAAGCTTTCCTTTTCCTATATAAGTTGCAGGATGGAAGCTGTCTCTTGGCTGTATCATCTTTCCAACTGTAACTGCCCCTGCTGTCTTTGCAAGCTCAGATAGCTCCTCAAGTGATTTCTCACAATCATCTGCCGGGTCAAGCTCCACACCTACAAGTATAACTCTTTCCTGCTCTTCATCTGTTACATATATCGCCATATGTTCCTCATTTCTATCATTTTTATTATCACATTACTTATTCATTATGACATTTATTCGTAGCATTATTTATCCGTTATGTCATCTATTCTTTGTATTATCACATACAACATATTTTATAATGCACTGTCATTACTATCTTTAGCTGTCTGCTTAGATGTTTCAGCTCTTGATGATATATAATCACTCAGATAACTCGATACTTCCTTTTCCTCTGAATATCCTAGTATATTCCCTGCTATATCACCAGCTTCTTTCATACTCCATGATGCAATCTCTTTTCTTACCTCAAGCACACGGCTTACACCGACTGAAAACTCATCAAGACCGAAAGATAAAAGCAGTGGTATCATGCGCTCATCTGCTGCCGCCTCACCACACATGCCTACATCAATACCTGCGTTATGCGCACATTCTATTATTCTTTTAATACTTCTTAGAACTGCCGGATTAAGTGCCGAATACAGATATGAAACATTTTCGTTACCTCTGTCAACAGCAAGCGTATACTGCGTAAGATCATTAGTTCCTATAGAGAAGAAATCGACCTGCCTTGCAAGAACATCTGCCATAATAGCCGCTGCTGGTGTTTCTACCATAATACCAACTTTAATATCAGTATCATACTTAATATTCTTCTTATCAAGATCCCTGCATATTCCTGCTATAATCTTTTTAACCTCGTTGACCTCTGAAACCGATGTTATCATAGGTATCATAATTCTGATATTACCGTAAGCACTAGCCCTTAATATAGCCCTTAACTGTGTCGTAAAAACATCTACCCTGTCAAGGCAGAATCTTATCGCCCTGTATCCTAAGAATGGGTTAGTTTCTTTAGACAATCCCATATATGGAATATCTTTATCTCCGCCGATATCAAGTGTTCTTATAGTAAGTTCCCTTCCATCAAGAAGAACTGCTGCTTTCTTATATTCTGTAAACTGTTCTTCTTCTGTTGGAAGCTTGCTTCCATTCATAAAAAGAAATTCAGTCCTGAACAGTCCTACACCTTCTGCACCATCCCTGACTGCCTTTGCAGCATCAAGTGCATTGCCTATATTAGCAGCCAGCATCACACGTCTGCCATCTTTAGTAACTGTTTGTTTATTGATATATTTCTTAAGTTCTATAACACTCTCATCGTACTGTTTTTTCTTTTTGGCGTATATCTTTTTAGTTATGTCACTTGGAGATACAAACACTTCACCATATGCACCATCAACTATTATGTCTTCTCCATCCTTAACCTCACTGCATATACCCTTTACACTAAGAACTGCTGGTATCTCCAAAGCTCTTGCAAGTATCGATGCATGTGAGGTGTCTCCACCTTTTTCAGATATAATGCCTGCTATATGCACAGTATCCATATTCGCTGTCATAGATGGATGTATCTCATCAGCTATAATAATCGTGTTATCAGGAAGCTGCGTAAGATCAATACTCTTAACACCAAGAAGTATTGCTGTCAATCTCTCCCTCATATCTTCAATATCTGTTACACGCTGGGCTATAGCCTCGTTATCCATACTTAGAAACAGCTGCTTCAAAGATTCGCAGGCCTCATAAAGGGCTGCCTCTGCATTAATATTATTCTTCTTTATAATATTACAAACCTCTGACGTAAGCTGTATATCACCAGCTAAATATTCCTGGTTCTTAAGAACAAGTGCATTCTTATCATCGCCGTTTAACTTAGCTGTCAGCTTCTCTATGAATTCGTCTGTCTCCTTTATGAATGTGTCCACTCCATCCTTGTATCTTTGAAGTTCTGCATCTACATCATCTATTTTATACTTTTTTACCTCGCACCCTGTATTTTTTAACACCAGTGCCTTTCCTATACCTATACCCTTAGATGTACCTATTCCCCTTAACATACCTACCTCCTTGTTTTGCGAAGCAAAATGCGACTGTTATTTATTAAATACATATTTGATCATATTTGTAATAGTTTCACTTGTATTCCTTGAATACACAACCTCCCTTGCCATAACAGGTTCATCTGTTATTATATTATCAATACCTTTATTAGCAAGATTCTTTATAGATGTATCGTTATTAGCTGTCCATGCATATACCTGTTTACCAGTATTATGTATGGCATCCACTGTTCTCTTTGTAAGGAATGAAGCGTTAACACTAAAGAAGTCTACGTTGGTATTCTCATAAAATCTTCCATATGCAACAGACAGTATATATCCAGTCTGTATATCCTCATCCATGCTCTTAACTGCAAGAAGCGCATCATAATCAAATGAAGTTATAACACAATTCTGTTCCATGGAATATTTCTTTATAAGCTCTATAACCTTTCCAGCTGCTATGCTGCTATCCGCTGATGACTTTATCTCAACATTAAGCTTTATACTGACAGGACTGCTTTTAACAAGCTTTAACACCTCTTCAAAAGATGGAACCCTTTCACCCCTATATTTTTCTGAAAACCAGTACCCGGCATCAAGCTTCTTTACTTCCTCATATGTCATATCTGTTATATTCTTGGCTACACCTGTTGTCCTATATGCTGATGCATCGTGCATAACTACTATATAACCATCGCTTGTCATCTGCACATCAAGTTCAATATAATCAGCCATATCATCTATGGCACGCTGGAAAGCTGCCAGTGTATTCTCCGGTGCTTCCCTTGATGCACCCCTGTGTGCTGTTATCTTAGTATCATGGAATATAGCAACTCTCTCAAAAGGGTTGCTGTTAAATGTTAACACCACATATAACACATCCAGGACTATCGACATCACAAGAACAAATGAATATATAATCCTGTTTATCCTTGCACTTCCTTCATCTATATCAACAAACTCAAAATTAATATCCGAAAGATTCTCATACTTGTAATACATATATGATATCATAGAGAATGAACAAGGTATAGATAAAAATACAAGAAATAATCTTACTATCGTCCTTAATGTACTAAGCACAGAAAGATACACCGCACTACCCATATAAGCAAGATCAAGCAGTTTAACTCCGGCAATCAGTACAACAGATATAATTATATAAAATGTATAAATAGCCGCTAAAAGTGCAAGATTATATAGTACAACTACACCCACTATCTTCAGTACATTATTTTTAACAATGCTTCTGCTTTTAGCACATGACTGTCTGAAGTTTTTTCCCTCCATCATGTATATGTTAAATGAAAAAATATCCCGTATAACAAAGTAAAACAGGCATATTATGATAATTGCTGTCACAATAAATATAACAGTTCTGTTTCGTTTTACCTCACTTTTTATAATATTTTTTACACTTTCGCTAAATATAATATTGCCAGTAACTGTCACATTAATAACTATTATAGATATCAGAAAATATAAAAAAAGCGGTATGCTCTGAATCCTCAACAGCTTTTTAAGCCGCAAAAAGGCATTATATATGTTATCAATAATAGATGCCTGTATACCTTTTCTCTTGGTTTCAAAACATACTGCAAGATATGCCATTTCATATAAGCAGTAAACTATGAATCCTATAACCCCTAAGAGGCAGAATATGATTATTACAGGATTCATAAACGCTTTCGCTATATATTCATTTGTAAGATAATTAATCCCTGTTATTCTCATGCACAAACGGATAACGCCCGTAATAACAGGATAAAACACTGCTAATGCAAGGAGCTTATATGCAAGTTCAAACAACAATACATGTCTTTTACTGCTTTTTAGCAGTTTCATGTTATTTCTAAGACTTTCTAACATATCTCACCCCGAAATCACCTATGGAATCTGTTAAGAAGATTACTGCAGCCTGATGCATGTTTAACTGCATCTCCCATTCTTTTGTTTAATAAACGCTTTGTAAAATGATATGAAAAATCACATACATATGACACAACAAGAACAACTGAAATCACTGTAACCGCTGACATACGCATAGAAAATACTGCCTGTTCTACAAGCCTGTTAAACACTCCGAATATAAGCACTGCCAGAAATCCCCAGCCAATTGTGCTCTGAAGGCATATTATACCCTTATAATTAAATCTAAGGTGATCATAGTTCCACCATACTTCGCCGAACAGCTTTAACATAAGCTTCGCCGTCATATACTCAAATATTGTTGCACATACAGCACCAAATATATATAATGCAATATAGTTGTTTTGTATAGGTGCAAATATATTGAAAGCTATATATGTTCCAAAACCGTATATTACACAAAATGGCAGCTTTGCAAACCCTCTGTTTTCCCAGTAGCCAAGCTGCTTTCTTATAACTATGCACTCCATTGCCCATCCAAAAAAGCTATATATAAAAAACCAGACTGCAAGCTGGTTAATATTCATTCCCCTGAAACTGAAATCTAATAATATATTACGCATAACACTCCTTAAGTTACGTTCTGTTTCATACCTCTTACAACATAATCTGCTCCATTGATATTATAATATCAATGGAGCAGTTAATTATACATTAATTCATAAGTTCATCAAGCGTTGCCCTTACTGCTTTGATAAAATCCTGTGTATTAAGTGTTACAGGATTCTCTAATGTTGTTATAAGTGCAAGATCCTTTGTCATCTTACCATCTTCTACTGTCTTGATACAAGCCTTTTCAAGTGTATCTGCAAATCTTACAAGTTCAGGAATAGAATCAAGTTCTCCTCTCTTTCTTAAAGCTCCTGTCCATGCAAATATAGTAGCTATAGGGTTAGTAGATGTTTCCTCTCCCTTAAGATGCTTATAATAATGTCTCTGTACTGTACCATGTGCAGCTTCATATTCATAGAAGCCCTTAGGTGATACAAGAACTGATGTCATCATGGATAATGAACCAAATGCTGTAGCAACCATATCTGACATAACATCGCCGTCATAATTCTTACAAGCCCAGATATATCCTCCCTCTGAACGAATAACTCTTGCTACTGCATCATCTATTAATGTATAGAAATATTCAATGCCTGCTTCCTTAAACTTATCAGCATAATCATTATCATATATTTCCTGGAATATATCCTTGAATGTATGATCATACTTCTTAGATATTGTATCCTTAGTTGCAAACCAAAGATCCTGCTTAGTTTCAAGAGCAAAGTTAAAACAGCTTCTTGCAAAGTTCTCTATAGAATCATTAAGATTGTGCATACCCTGTATGATACCAGCACCCTTGAAGTTATGTATAAGCTCTCTTGTTTCGTTACCCTGTTCGTCTGTGTATACAAGCTCAGCCTTTCCTGCTGCTGGAATCTTCATCTCTGAAGCCTTATATACATCACCATATGCATGTCTTGCTATAGTTATAGGTTTCTTCCATGTCTTAACATAAGGTTCAATACCATTAACAATGATAGGTGCCCTGAATACTGTACCATCAAGAATAGCTCTTATTGTTCCATTAGGGCTCTTATACATCTCCTTAAGGTTATATTCTTTTACTCTTGCTGCATTAGGAGTGATTGTAGCACACTTTACTGCAACACCATACTTTTTAGTAGCCTCTGCTGAATCTATAGTAACCTGGTCGTTAGTATCATTACGATGAACAAGTCCAAGATCATAATATTCTGTGTTAAGATCTACATAAGGAAGTAAAAGTTCATCCTTAATAAGTCCCCATAACACTCTTGTCATCTCATCTCCATCCATCTCTACGAGAGGTGTTGTCATTTTTATCTTTTCCATACCGCAATCCTTTCCATAATGGCAATTATGTCCAAAATATATAAAAAATCTGCCTTTAATTATAAAATATTTTCATGATTTTGTAAATGCCTCATTTCATTCTTGTTATATTACCAGCAATATCTATCTTCCATATCTGTACACAACTATCATTGCTATAATCCTTAAGACTTTTTATACTATAGCTTCCAACTGTGTCATACCATGCTTCATCTCCTGATGTACGCCGTATAAGTGTATCAAAGTACATTGTTGATGCTGCCTTTGTTATATTACTCTCAGAGTTGCTTTCAGGTATTACTTCTTCCCATATTGCATAAAACCTTGTATCTTTTTTTATTGATATTTTATCACCTGGATCATAAGTGTTTATTCCATCTGACCAGCCAGTTAACTCAAAACCAGGCTTCGTTACCTCATCTTTATCTGGCAGTGTGATTTTACTTTCTTCCCACTTCGCATAAACAGTTTCGTTACATGCATAAGGATAACTGTAAATATCGGCTTTACCTTCACTGTTATACCAGTAATCATTCACATCAGCCATTTCTTCAATATTAAGACTGATTTTCCAGCTGCCAAAACTATCTGGCCCATACTCTGGTCCAAAGTACCTGATTCTTATACTGTTAACCTTATTAACATAGACATCTACATAGTTATTATCATTTGAATGTGGTAAAAACCATATTTCCTCGTTATCACTGTCACCATCAAGAGTACTCCACTCAACATTAACAGAAACCTCTTCATCTGTACTATTATAACCATCATAATAAAAATACAAATTGCCAGTATATGGTCTTGTTAATGTTACTGTTGAAATAATAGAATTATCAGCATTAGCATCTGAATAATTATAACTTTCATTTAATATACTTCCCAGACTGACTTCATTTCTTTTTTCTTTCAACATATATCCTTTAAACTTATTAATCTGGACTATATCAGATAATAACAGTCTGTCATTATAGTTATCATCATCATAAAATGAAGCTTTATATTTCTGTTCAGGAACCGTTATATCAGGCAGTCCTTTCCTGTAAGATACCATAACTGATTGTGTTCCCCTTGTTGTTGCATCCTCCTGTGATAATGTCAGTATGAATTTTCTTGATATATCAACATATTTTTTACAAGCCTTTGTCACTGTATATCGTAACGACGAACCATCTGCATATGTATCTGGAAACTCATATAACGTGGCATCCCACCTTGAATCCTGTTTAATATCTTCAACTCCAAAACCAAACGATGTACCACTATCTACATGCCACAGAAAGTTCTCCCAATAGCCATCAGGTGCTTTCTTTGTTGGTGTATGCCAGTATGTGCTTGAATATTCACCCCATGAACCATCCTCATTCTGATACCTCACATATATCTCCTGGTCATTCTGTATTTTTAATCTGGCTACACTTATATAACTAGTTTTTGCACCACTTACTTTATAGGCAAAGGATGTTCCATCATCAAACTGCTCTGGCATCCTGTATAGGTTTGAATTCCATTTTGAATTTCCAGTTATATTCTTAGTATCAAATGTATATGTTGAACCACATAATACATTTTCAGTTATTGCTGACGTGTCATCCCATCTTTCCCACGTACCATTCTGATTCTGATATCTTATGTATACAGTCTGCTTATATGATTTTATAACCTCTTTCTTCTTAGTATGAATATGAATGCTCCGGCTCCTATTCATAGTCCAGTAGTTATCCCATCTTTTACATGCTTCATTCCATGTGGAATCATACCATTTTATGTCACCTTCCTGTATATAATCAAGTTCATATCCATCTTTAAGATATATCCATGTAGGAACCAATGTACCTTCTTTATATGTAATAGTCTGTCCATCTGAATACCGCATATCAAGACCACTCGTGCTGTGTCCTATAACATCACTGACTCCAGAATCCCATTCGATGTTAAAGTTGCATGCCCATCCTAATGTGATAGTTAATGGTTTTCTTTCACCGGAATATTTATCTCCATCATAATTGATATTACAGCCAGCTTCAAACAGGTAACCGCCAAGCATTTCCTTAACATTGTTGTCTGGATTGTCCCAATTGTTATAGTTTTTATAGCCAGTGAAATCCACATTGAATATACAGCCTTCTTTCGAAATATTGTATACACGAAGATACGGCGTATATCCACGACAGTTCACATGTTCTGTAAATGTTCCTTCATGCGGTGCCTCATTATCACTATAAAAAGGTATATCATCAAAATATATCTGTTTATTCTTATCATTCATATATACCCATTGTAAATCAGCTGTGCCACCGGCAAAATCAACGGTTATCTGTCTTTTAAAATCATCATCTGTATAACTGCCCGCTTGATACGCATATGCCAGACCTACAAATGATAATAATAACACCAATACCGATAATATATATAATAAAGTCACTCTTTTTTTGTCCTTCATAGGACATGCTGCCATATATACACCCCCTTTATTCCACTATTCCAAGACATGTAAACACAACGGAACCACATCTATATATACCCATAACCCCCTGAAACATAGCTGTATCTGCGTTAAACAACGGACTCCCCATTGCATCAACCAGGCAATCAAGAATTTCGGTTTTATCTGAAACTGTATAATATCCTTTATATGTATGATAACCACAATGCTCATCATACATAACCCTTGTTGTCATAACCTCTATAGGATATGGACATTCCACTGTACTTCCTGTATTAACATCCTTTCCCATCTGTGCTTCACTTGCGTTTTCACCATATTGCAGTACGCCATTAGCTATATAGATTTCATGTCCATAAGGACTATCTGTTATGGCTGGTTCCTGCTTTTCTTCTAGTTCTGGTTTATCTTCAGGCTCTGGCTTTTCTTCGGGCTCTGGCTTCTCTTCGGGCTCTGGCTTATCTTCGGAATCCGGTTTATCTTCAGGCTCTGACTTTCCTTCTGAATCTGGCTTCCCATATTCTTCTTGTTCTTTTATATCTATATCTATTCCTGAATCTGCCTGTTCATTTGATTCTTCTGGCTCTGCAAGGTCTGATTCTATTTCTTTTTCAGTTTCTTTTTGTTCCGCAAAATCTGATTCTATTTCTTTTTGTTCCTTATATTCTTTTAGTTCTGCAAAATCCGATTCTGATACTGTTGCTTTTTTTGTCTGTATCGTTTCAACTGCAGCACTATTTTTTTCTGGCACTTTGTTTTTAGCATCCGCATTCTTCTTAACAACGGCTGCAGCTGCTAATAAAGCTCCAATCGTCACTATTATTAATATTATCTTCAATAAAATATTTCGCTTCATTCTCACTTTTTCCTTCTTTATATTTATCTTATATTTGTTTTATATTTGTCTTATATTTATCTTATATTTGTCCTTATATTTGTCTTATATTTTTTTAGAATAATATGCTTATGGGTACTGTCAAATATCATCGTTCGTCCACTTTGTCTTATACTTTTTATAAAATAATATGTACACAATCCTGTTATATCTAAGCATGACATGCACAACATGTCTTATATAAGCGGATTGATATTGTTAATATAATATTAAGTGTCTTGTGGAAATTAATATGAATCAATGTGACATTACGTTATATATTCACATCAGATGAATAGTTTTTATTAAGATTACCAGATTAAATATTCTTTATGCTGTCAATAATATCTATAGAGTTATTATCCTGATTTTGTCATCTTGTGTTTATATCAGGAATGTCATATATATTCTTCCAATCAATCATCTCCTGTCTTTTTGTTACCGCGCCATAACTTTATTATTTAAACTAAACATATCATATATATACTTAATTGTCAATATCATGGGTATTGTTTTTTTATTATTTATAGAACACGCAATAACGCATAATATTATTACATTTTCTTGTATTAAATACTCTGGTTTGTTATAATTACATAATTGATTTATAAGATATATGTGTCAGAATTTCCTTTTGACCCCATATCTTTATCTCACAAACAACATTTAGTTTATGAAAGGACGGTTTTGTAATATGTGCGGTTTTGCTGGATTTACAGGATACCTTGAGAATGGTAAAGATGTTCTTACTGATATGATGAATAAAATTATCCACAGAGGTCCCGACAGTGCCGGTCAGTATATAGATAACAAGGCATATATGGGCTTTAGAAGACTTTCAATCATCGACCTTGATAACGGAAGCCAGCCTATGTTTAACGAAAATAAAAAAATTGTCATCACTTTTAATGGTGAAATATATAATTACCAGGATTTAAGAAAAGAGCTTATTGAAAAGGGACACACTTTTGCAAACAACTCCGATACAGAGGTTCTTATTCATGCTTATGAAGAATATGGTGAAGATATGCTTAATAAACTTCGCGGTATGTTCGCTTTCGTTATCTGGGACAGCGAAAAAGAAACTCTTTTTGGTGCAAGAGATTTCTTTGGTATTAAGCCTTTTTACTACACAATAGTTGATGGAAATATAATATATGGTTCAGAGATTAAGAGCATACTGGCTCATCCTGCTTATAAGAAGGAAGTTAACGATGTGGCTCTTGAGAATTATCTTACTTTCCAGTACTCAGTACTCCCTGAGACATTCTTTAAGGGTGTATACAAGCTTATGCCTGGACACTGCTTCACTTTCCATAACGGACAGATTAATATAAAAAGATACTGGGAACCTACTTTTGAGGCTGATGAAAACAAGTCCCTGGATGATTTTGTACAGGAGATTGATGATGCCATGCATGATTCAGTAGAACATCACAAGATTAGTGATGTTGAGGTTGGCTCATTTCTTTCCAGCGGTGTTGACTCAAGCTATGTCGCTGCCACCTTCAATGGTGATAAAACATTTACAGTTGGTTTCGACTACGAAAAATATAACGAAATAGATTATGCAAAGGCTTTATCTGAAAAGATTCAGATAGACAACTATTCAAAGCTTGTATCAAGTGAAGAATACTGGGCTGCTATCCCTAAAATCCAGTATCACATGGATGAACCTTTAGCAGATCCTGCTGCCATCGCACTTTACTTTGTAAGCCAGACTGCTGCAAAACACGTCAAGGTTTCTATGTCTGGCGAAGGTGCTGATGAATTCTTCGGTGGATACAACATTTACAAGGAACCTCTTGATACTGCAGGTTACAGAAAGCTTCCAAAGGGTCTTCGTAAGGGACTTGCTAATGTAGCACAGGCTATTCCATTTAAATTTAAAGGTAAGAATTTCCTTATAAGAGGCAGCAAGGATATTGAGGAGCGTTTCATCGGTAACGCATTTATGTTTAATGAAAAAGAACGCGCAAAGATATTAAAGAATCCTACTGGAAAGTACGACCATAAAGAGCTTACAAAGCCTTTCTATGACAAGGTTAAGGATAAGGATGATGTTACGAAAATGCAGTACATTGATATCAACTTCTGGCTTATTGGTGATATTCTGCTTAAGGCCGACAAGATGAGCATGGCACACAGCCTTGAAGTACGTGTTCCTTTCCTTGACAGAGAGGTATTCGATGTAGCAAGGACTATACCTACTAAGTATAAAGTAAACAAGTCCAACACAAAATATGCTATGCGTATGGCTGCTCATAAGTATCTTCCAGATATGGTAGCTGAAAAGAAGAAGCTTGGATTCCCTGTACCTATAAGAATCTGGCTCAAGGATGACAAGTATTACAATATGATAAAGAAAGCCTTCACAAGCGAAGCTGCAGAAAAATACTTTAACACTAAGGAGCTTGTTAAGTACCTTGATGATCACAAAGAGGGAAAAGCCGATAATTCAAGAAAGATATGGACAGTATATATGTTCCTTGTATGGTATAACGATTTCTTTGGTGATTCTGAATATGCAGCATAGAAATATTGGTGTTTAATTGAATATTAGTTGGTGACGAACGGACGACAAATATATGAGGAAAGCAGGTGTGCATACATCAACGATGCCAGAAGCTTCAATTTACGCGAGCAACGAGCCAAAGTCATATTCCTGATATGACCTTGGCGACTGCCGCGATAGCCATAATAAACACGCTTTGCGAGTTTATTATGGCTGGATATTTCTAAGACTTTTCATATACGTAATGGTAGTTTCCGCTACCGTTCGAT
>OGOA01000499.1_pt1 | contig 28016 bp, 67 predicted proteins | sample 1573621 | NCBI WGS metagenome assembly OGOA01 (sample SAMEA2581917, study PRJEB24529) | metagenome | biome: Human gut stool | place: China | collected 2011
GGGTTGTGAAGTGGCTGAAAGTGGCTTGGTTAGTGGGTTTGAGCGATATGGGGTACGATAAGTGGTTTGAGAAGGGAAATTTGGGAATTTGCTTGATTTTATTAGGTATTTTGAAGTTGGGGAAAGAATGGATTTTTAAGTTAGTGTGTGGATGAATCAGCTATAGGCTCTGCTGCATTTCCAGCCCCTTCGGTTAGTTTTAACTACCCCTAGTTAGTCTGAAACAATGGCTAATAGATATATATTATACATTCTTTTCAGATAGAACAAATGTTCGATAAAATCATACTGAACTATCTGAGCAGAACATACTCGAATGTATGTTTGTATTATAATTTTATCGTATTTTTTAAAATTTAATATTGACAACTCAATAACTATATGATATTATAGCTACATCAATAAAACAACTACACTTCTTTTAAAAAAGATTTTTTCAAAAATATTTTAAAAAGTAGTTGACAACTAAACTATACTATGATATAGTAAAGACAATCCAACAGGGAGTAAAAAATCCCTGTGTCGGATAAACAACAGGGATTGAAAAAAATGTTATAAACATTCCTAGCAAAATGATTATAACATTCAATTCTTATAAAGTCAATCGACTTTATACAATCCCAAAAATAAAAATCCCATAAAAACCGTGGGTTTAAAAAGCCGTGATGATTAGTCTGTCATGACGTTATTTTGAAAAAAACTTGCAGTATTGGCAAGTTGCAATAAGTAGGAATAATTGAGCGGAGGCAAGCGGTTAGGCGGTTAATAGAATAACGTGCAACAACCATGCACAATAGGTACTGTTATAATTTAAGTCTTTTGGGGAATGCCCATCGGCAGACTGAAAAAACAAGATGATAAAAGTTCTATTAGTAACAATAAACAAATTTATCCAACACTAAAAAAATTTTAGAAAAAACCTGTATGAGATAGGTTGACAGGCTTCCCTGTCGTATCCCTGTTAATGGTAAGTCAATAATGATACTGCTATTAATAAATACAAGATTCAGACTGAAGGGGTACAGGTTAGTTGATGGCATACTTGAAATATAGTAAAGCGTATAAAACACTTATAAATAGGCACAAAAAACTTGTTATTTTTGCCGACAGGGTAGAACCTGTTAGCAATGATTTTTATTTACAGGGTAGAACCTGTAACCTGTTTTCCTGTTTAGGAAGTGTATAAATAACTGATAGATATAAGCTATGAAAAACTAGCTTGTCTAACTTGTAATACTTGAGATAGTTTACAAGTCTTTTATTGTATATGTGTTGACTTGTCCACATTTAATAAATGTCAGGCGGTACATGTTATAATATTGTGTATTGCAAAAGGATATTATTCTCTACTCACTGGCTGGCAGTTTCACGCTCATGCGGTAGGATTAAACCTTTTGGAAGTGGGTTCAATTCCCACGGGTAGATTTTGGCATTATGTCACCATAACTATAAATTATATTACTGTGGATGTCCCCACATTAAAACTTGGATGGATGGAGTTATTATGTTAAAAATCAATTTCTTGAACAATGACGCAACTATTAATCAGATTGCAGAACTTGCAAAGGCTGTACGGTTCGAACTTTGCGATATGACAAAAAAGATGAACCTTGATGCAATCGCTAAACAGGCTAAAATTGTAGCTAATGAAAAGGGTATACATGATGAAGATGAGATTGTAACGGCTCAGGCTAAAATTGACAAATTAGAAGCTGAGAATGTCAAGTTATCTACAACTATGGAAGAGTTACGGACAGTTTATAATTCTATCATTGAGGCTATGACTGTACCTAATGACAAGGGTTACTCTAATAATTCTGACACTATACGCACTGTATTGCGTGTAGTGGCTTGTGCTGAAAATAGCAAACTTTACAAGTATGCAATTATTCCAGCATTTAAGAATGAGTCACTTTATAACTGTTTAGAGGCTATTCATGTAAACAATGAGGTAACTGAGGAGGGATACTCTACAAACAGTAAGGATAGAGTTGCACTCTATAAGTCTGCACAGGAAGAATTGGATGATATCATGCGTGATACATTCTCTTTACCTATTGCTACACCTTACACAACCGCATTACGTGTAAAGCTCAACGCACAGGATAGAAAAGTGTTGCACGATTGCTATATCAAGGGCTTTTCTAATAAGTTTGATACAGACAGCGATACAGGCGTTATTACTTTCAAGTCACGTAAGTATAATACCTCTGTAAAGAAAAATCGCAAGGGTGAGATTGATTATTCAGGACTTGCAACCGATATTGCAAAGGTTGTTATCTCAAAGTATGCAGAAAAATAATGCAAATTTAAAATGTATAGTACGAAGGGCAGAATTTTACACTCTGCCCTTTAATAGTGTGCATTTTACACAATAATTTTAAGGAGGATTATACCATGAATACAAGGGAAATTGAAAAAATGTTACATAATATTCATGTCGATTATTTAGCTATGGGCAGAAAGTGGAATCAGCAGGACATGATTATTATAGATACTATTATGCACTTGTATTATGTTACTGATTGGTTAGACTGGGAAGAGTGCAAATATTTATTCATGCATTATATAGAAACTGGGATTTTGGATTTCCCAGAGGCTCAAAAAATGGCACGTAAAAGATTGACAGCATAATGATAGCTATGCTAAAATGTAGTCACTATAAACGGAGGTGAAATGTGTGATAGTATATAATAAGCTAGGTGACTACTTAAAGTCAAAAAATATGAAATATATAGATTTACAAAGAGAGCTTGCATTAAGCCCATCTATGACAGCTAAGTTTACAAAAAATAGAACTATGTCAACAGACACCTTAAACAAAGTCTGTGAATATCTGCAAGTCCAACCATCTGAAATCATGGAATGGATACCTGATGCAGAGTATAATGAAAAATACGCTGAAAAAGCAAAAATTGAAGCTCAAATAGCCGAGCTCCAAGCCAAATTAAAACAAATATAGAATGTAAATATAAATAGCACCGCTGTATTTGCGGTGCTTTTTTGACCTGTCAAAAGGCAGGAGAATGGAGGATTATTATGGAAAATATGTATAATTGCAATAGAAACGGTTATGACTACTGTACTTGTAAGGGTTGCCCGAATACAACCTGCAGTAGCAGGAAACCATTGCTGTCATTAACAAGGACAACGGAACCGTTTAATTATAACGGTTTCAAATGCAAAGAGGGGTTTTTCTTCGGTGTTGATAAAAGCACCGGAGAATTAATAGCAACTTCCGGCTGGGAAGCCAACGGCGAGGTTGCTATGTATTACCTCGAGGGTAGCAAGTGGCATCTATATTGGATGTCACTCGCTAACTGCGACTTTGAGGTTGAAGGTGTCACCCTTCCAAATCCAAAAGAGAAATTAGATTTTCTCGACTGGTTGGAGGAGTGCGAAGGCATTGACCGCCATGACTGGGATGAGAATTATTCCGGTGACATGGCAGATGAAGAGGAAAGGTTGTATCAGTATTATTTACTGGACGATCTTCCTTTATTCGTAGGTCAGGCACTGGAAACAGAAGATAATAATAATACATCCGATGACGACGACATTATTATTATCTAAATCTTAGCACCCAAAGGCAAAATGCAATCGGGTGCTATTTTTGACTTGACAATACAACATATTTGATGTATTGTAAAGAAAAGAAAAACAAAAGCGAAATGGAGAATATACTAATGGACATAAACAGAACATTTATAGAAATTGATTCCTTTACTAAGAAATGGAAATCAATGGGGTTAACAGAAGATGATTTAGTCATCTTGCAAGAATTGTTATTAAAAGATCCCAAAATAGGTGATGTAATTCCAGGTGCAAGTGGAATTAGAAAAATAAGAATCCCTATTGATGGAATAGGCAAACGCAGTGGTGGCAGAGTAATTTATATTGATATAGAGGTAAAGGAATCTATATATTTGCTTGATGTTTATGCAAAAAATGAGCAAACTAATTTGTCAGAAAAGGAAAAGAAACTGCTTGCAAAATTAGTGGAACGATTAAAGGAGGTGTAATATATGAGCTTTTACGAGGATATGGAAAGAGCATTAACAGAGGCTATTGAAATTGAGAAGGGAAATATTCCGCTAACAGAAAGAAAAAATATGCCAGCTCCGACTTTTTATGTTGCAGATAATGATAAAGAACTTATAGACAAAATAGTTGAAATACGCAAAAGTGAAAACATTTCTCAGTCAGAACTTGCAAAAATGACTGGGAACTCTCAGCAAGCTATTTCACGGTTTGAGAAAAAAACGCACAGTGCATCTATGAATTTATTTTATAGTATCATAAATGCGCTTGGATATGAAGTACAACTTGTAAAGAGATAAAACAATAGAATTTAGTTATAGCATCTAATGGAAATGAAAATCTGTTAGGTGCTATTTTTATACCCAAAAGGAGGCAAACATGCAACAAGTCACAGGTTATATTCATACATCAGAAGAAGAGGCGTTTTTAGGAACTGTAAATATTGTAGAGGATGTACGATTCTATCCAGGATATTATGTTGGATATATGGAATTGTCCAATGGAGAAACATTACAAGTAAAACAACATCCTTGCGGTAATTATAATGCGAGTATAAATAAGGAGGTAAACGCAAAATGAAACGTAAAATAGTATATACACTCATCACTTTAGCACTCATATTGAGTGCTTTTTTAATAGGCAAAAACATGCCTGATATACAATCAGATAATTACCTTGAAACTGTAAAGGCAATTACTGACTGGAACACTGACGGGAACGAGCTTGTGTTGAATATAGGTGATAATGAATATTATGCCTATAAAAGCGAAAACATATATGATGACGATAAGGGTTATTTACCTTTTGACCAAGTAATTGACTGGTCAGAAGATAATGAAAATCTTTATATCACATTATCAGATGGTAATGTGTATATGTTGGAGAAGTAGAAGGGAGAATAAAAAATTATGTCAGAGAAACAAAAACAAATTCATACTGCCTATTGTGATTATCAGATTGCAAAGGCAAGCAAACCTTCACGGATTTACGCCGTAAGGGGTAAAAATAACAAAAACAAAATAAAAGGCATTAAGACAACAGGATTATCAAAAGCTATGTTAGCTAAACAGTTGTCAATGTTGATTTAGAAGGGAGAATAACACTATGTCAAGAGATTTATAGCAAAGAGAAAAGCAAAATCAATTGCTAAAGATTTTAAATACGGAGATAAAACAATTAAAGCATTATCAAATGCAAAATCCGAAAACGAAATTACACGGATTTTAAAAACAGCAAGATTAACACAGGAGGTATAAGAAAAATGCAGAGAGTAATAATATTTACAGCGTCAAATGGAAGTCAGATTGTAGATTTTCGACCTGACGCAGATATCAGAAGAGAAGAAGAAATTTATATGTTTCAAAGAAGAGAAAGAGAAAAATACTATAAGAAACTTGAAGAAGCCGACAGTATAAAAGGCAGAATAAAATCATTTGTAAGGAGGATAATACATGAGGGGATATTATAACGGATTTGCCTATATGGGATTTGTCCCATCAATAGGCAAATATCAGCAGTTTGAAAGCGAAAATGCATATAGAAATTATTTAAGGGAAAGAGGTGAAATATGATGACATACGGAGATTTTTATGATATTGCAGAATATGGAAATGCAAATTGGAAAGGTAATTTTACAGCAAGGGAAATTGCTTGTAATGCTTACGATTATCTTGTTGAGTTTGAAGAATCAAAGGTAAGAGAAACGGTAACACCTGTTATTCAGGAACTTTGTAAATTACTTGCAGAAGATGGAAGTGAAGAATGCAAAGAGTGGTTATATCAAATGGCAGATGAATTAGGTTTGATTGATATGGACTATCAAGATTATCTGGAAACAGATGGATGGCTTGAGAAGTTTAGTGACTAAACGGCAAGCGAAAGCAAGCCGTTATTTTTTTACTTAAAATACATATTAAAAATAATAAAAAGAAAGTTGAGGTAAAATATTATGTGTAAAATTAACGGAGTAAAAATTAAGGAAGCAAGAGAAAGAAAAGGAATGTCACAGAGAATGTTATCAAGGGAAGTCGGTATTTCACAAAGCGTAATTTGTGAATATGAAAACGGAAAAGTGGAACCATCTGAAGAATCTGTAGATAAGATTTGCTTGATTTTAAATATTAATAAGGATGATATAAAGATTACTGATGTTGGATATAACTTCACAACTGGAGAAGGTAAAATTACAGAAAAATTGCGTAAAAGCAAGGGTTTTATTAGATATTCTACACCAAGTGAAACTGAAAAATTTATTCAGTTACATTCAGAAACATCTGAGGATGTTGAACTCCGAGAAGTGAAATGTGCCTTAAAGAACTCATTTAGTATTGCTTCAAAGAAGTATATTCTTGTCAATCCAACGCTTATACATATACCAGATTGGCAAAGAGATACGGATATGGCAAAGGTGCAGGAAATAGCACAGGATTTCAATGAAGACAAATATGATCCTGTTAAGGTGTATGTAATAAATGGAAAACTGTTTGTAGCTGACGGTGCGCATAGAATTGTTGCATTTATTATAAACAGAGAAATAAAAATGCTTGTTGAAGTGCTTAATTGTAATGAATATGAGGCAGTCTTGACATTTTTAGGTCAGCAATCGGCACGAAAGGCAATGAGTATTGCAGATACATATAGAGCAGGTGTAAAGGCAAATATAAGAGAATATATTGACTTTAAAAATCTGTTTGAAGATTACAATATACAGATTATTACAGACGATAACAAACTTGATAATCCAATAGGGAAAGTAGCACCTTCGAGAACATTAATGAGAATGGTTAAAAATGATACAAAAACCTTAGAAGATACCATCAGGATTATTAAGGTACTTGACTGGACGGGAAGTGAAAAAACACCATTTGCACTTAGAATGTTCCAAGTGTTTAAGAAATTATTTGCTAATTATGGCGAAGAATTAGTATCTGATGAACTTATAAGACATTGCAAGGGAGCTTCATATTTTGAAAATAAGATTGCACCTGTTAAGAGTAATGTTGAAATGTATGATATTTTAGCGAAAGCAATTTGCGAATAAGAGAACATATACATATAAAGCTGCACTATCAGGCTATACGGGTAAAAGAAAGGAAGTGAGATTATGTCAGGAAGATTACCACCAATGCCATATAAAGCCTTTACAGATATTCTAAGGGCAAATGGATTTAAGCATGACCGTTCAAAAGGTGGTCATGAAGTATGGGAAAAGACAATTACAGAGAGCATATCAATTCCTGTGCATGGAGATATTAACGGAGGACTTGCAAGGAGATTGATAAGAGAACATGGATTAAGGAGGTAATAATGTGAATTGGATATTTCATAAGGAAGGGAAAGGTGATTATATGACAGTATATGTATTAACAGTAGATAATGAAGTAGTAGGTGTATATGATGAATATACAAAGGCATATGATGTCGGTTGCAGTAAATACGATGGAGATTTTGATATTGATGAATTTGAAGTAGAGTAGTAATGCGTATTTCCTATGTTTGGAGGTATTTATATGAAAACATATTTTGATAAAAAAACAGATGAAATAAAAAGTTATTGGTATAAGAGATGTGAAAAACTTCTTAGAAAGTGTGAGAAGTTAGAAAACGAAGCAGATAAGCTTAATGAAAAGGCAGAAGAGTATCTTTCCAATGGCAATGAGTTAGAATGGGAAGAAGCACTAAAAGAAGCCATTAAAAAAGAAAACCATTCTTTAGGTATTAAAGAAGCATTAAAAGAACTTGGATTCTTTTTAGAGTAAATACGTGTTTCCTTGGATTAGAAAGGTAGGTAAAAAGATGACAGTAGATATTACATGGGCAAAAGACAAGAGCAATATTACAACTCATAATACACAGACAAAAACATTCAATTCAGAAGAACAGGCTATTGAATGGATTAGAAGAAACGCAAAACACATTGTATCAATAAATCATCGTGGATTTTTTATGGGTGAACAGATTTCTCACTTTGACATTATGGATTGTTTGATGAATGGATATTAAATCGCATTTCTTTAGAAGATTGGAGGAAATATTATGATGATATACGATTATAGCAGTTTGTTAAAAGCAGTTAGAGAGGCAAAGACAAATAAAGTTATTGTCGAAAATGAAAGAACAGCAAGTAAAAAGAATATACTTGCAAAAATGGAAAATGAATTGAAGTCAAGTGGATTGCTCGATGATTGGTATGACTTAAAGAGAACATGTGGAGAATTGGGAATTAGAATTATGCCTTATGGTGGATGGGATGAAGCGAAACAAGGAGTATTAATGGAAGATTGTGAATATTTTTGCGACAATGGAATGTTTGCAAGAAATATGAGTTCTGGTTCCCATTGGTGTGATATGTTTGGATTTTCTTACAAGGATAGAGAGTTTAAATGGAAAACAACACACGTTACAAATTCAAAATTATTTAATGGATTTGATAATGAAGATACAGAAATTGAGACAAAGATTAAGTTGATTCAGGTATTTATGAAACGATATGAAGAATACAGGACAGTTCAATTGCAAAGAATTTATACTAAATTAGGTAAAACGATTGAGGAAACTGTAAAAATAAACAGTGAAATCAAATAGATTTGAAACTAAGATTTACAAGGGTTGGAGTGATGGATATTGGAAATGATGTGTTTTGTTGTTGTTTATCATAACAATCATCTTATTATGCAAGGTATGAGAAATGATGATGGTGAATCAACATATCAATATGCAAAAGAAAAAGGGTATTCTGTTAGAATATGGGAAATGTATGGAATGTCTCATTTTTGGCAACTTGATACTGATACAAAAAATGAAATTAAAAGCCTTATCAGAGGTTTAAATTGATCACAAAGGCAGTTAGGAGAATAATCTACTAGCTGCCTATTTTATTATAAGAAAGCGAGTGATTACAATGAAAAAGTTTAGAAGTGCAGAAATGCAAACAGCTTATGAAAATGGTGGATATAGAGAACGGTTTGCAATGGAGAATGGAAATAAAACAGAGATGTATATAAATGGACACAAATGTTTTAAGTTTACATATTCATCACGGAAAGAGTATCAAGACGCAAATGGAGCTACTTATGACACAGTTACAAAAAGTTGGATTAATTAGAAAGGCAGGTTGATATATATGGGTAACTTGAAAAAATTCGTAGGAGATTATGCGTATTCTTATATTAAAAACATTGCAGTAGATCAAGAGAAACTTCGCAAAGCATTAGTAACACCACAGAACGCAAGAAATGTATTCTCTGAATTAGATGAGTTTCATATAAAGTCTATCTGTGCTGAAATAAGTGCAAATGATACCTTTGGAACAATAAGGGAAACTACGCAGGAAGAAATCATTGAAGATTTTAAGAAGGCTGGATATGACACTGTAATTTTTGATAATGAAGAAAAAATAGCAGAATGCAAAAAGTATTATGCAGCAGGAGAAGTAATTTGTACTTATAATAATCTTTCTGGTCGTATGAGTCAGTATCATATGTTGGTTGCAATAAAGAAAGATATTGACAAAATACAGAGAAGTAAAACACCACAAAGGGAAGATGAGTATGGAACCTCTATTATTAATATTCAGATAGCAAAAAACGGAAGCCATATGTCTATTAAAAATCGTTATAATCACACTGTAAGCGAATGCGATAGTACACTTAATAATAATCTGGATTTGTTAGTTCCTGGATTACAGGCAAAGGTGCTTGGATATTATAACATAGCTTCTCTTAATAAGAATAAAAATTATTACAAAAACATCGTTAATATAAACGGAGTTTATCTAAAATATGTCACGGAAGTTGCGAATGTGTATTTTGGCAACTTTGTTCTTGATAGTAAAAACGGAGTAAGATTTGCAGACAACGGAAGATATTATGTGTGTACTGATCATGATAATCTTTGTGTTCTTGATTTTCATGATAAAAAAGTAATCAAACTTTTCGATGAAAGAAATCAAATTAGTAAAGGAACTTTATTGACAAGAGCAATGAAAGAGAATTTGTTACATAGCGGTAATAAAGAATGTATAAATGAACTTAATATTGTTTTTGATAATGCTTTGAAAGAACTATTGCAGTGCAGAAGAAAGGCTTTACAATTCCTCGCTTGTTGTTATGGTTACGATTTTCAAAAGCCATTCAAGGTAACTGGTCTACTTGGAAAATTTACAGCTAATAGTATTAAAAAGATGACAGGAAGTTATGACGGAATATTGTTGGTTTGTAAAGGAACAGAGGTTCGTTGTGTTGAATTAAACAGTGGAGTTTTTGAAGTAGAAATACCAAGAGATAAATATAAATATTCAATTGCTGAATATTGTAGAAAATGTGACTTTGAGGAAGATAGAAAAAGCGGAAGACTTGGAGTGTTTATCATTCAGCAAGATGCAAAATATCAAAGGAAAATAAAAAGAACTTCTAGTTCTTACTATTATTGTAGTAATAGCAATTCAGATAAATTTGATAAAAGTGGTTGCAATATCACAGAAACAAGACAGGCGTTAAAATATCGTCTCAATAAATACAAAGCAGATAAGCGAAAAAGAGAGGTTGATTCGATTAGTTATGAAGCAGATCTGAAAGAGATTAAGGAAATGTTTCAGACATTAAAAGAAAAGCTTCTTGTTAAGTTAAGCGAAGCAAAAACTAGCGAAGATTATAAAAATATTGAGAACATATTTGATTGTCGTTTTGTATGGATGGTGAAGAGCATAGAAAATTTTGAAACAAATGTCATGCAAAATAAATTTCGCACTGTAAAAGAGGCAACTGAAGATATTAAAAGTTTAAAGGAACAAATTGAAGTGAAAATAAGAAAGATAAATGGGAAAGAGGAGGAATATTGATATGTTGAAAATTGAAATTAAAACAGGTGGTGCAGCATTTTGTGATCCGTTTACAGGTGAGCCAAGCGAATTTGATGAAGCTATTGAATGTAAAAGACTTCTTGAAGATATTTGCAGAAAACTTGAGGATGGTGTAACAAGCGGAAGCATCATTGACATAAACGGAAATAAAATTGGTCAATGGAGCAGATAGGGGTGTGATTATATGGCATATTACAGTAGTCCAAGAAAGTATGAAAACGCAACTGGTAAAAGATTTACAAGCAACTGCCCATGCATACATAAAACAGGAAGTGTTAAAGGCATGATTAAATTAGGCTTTTGGGATAAAGATAGTGATAAGGTAAGACATGGAAATTGGATTTATCAGCAACCATAACCAAATGAAAGAGTTAAGTTGATGGAAGAGAAATTCTTTCAGACACACATGTAAAGGAGTGATACTATGGCACAGCAAATATATTATTTACATAGCTGTAATGAATGGAAAGAGTATTCCAGCATGAGACTTTTATTCATTGGCACATCTCAACAGAAGTTAAAGATGAAAATCTCGAAAGAGATTGGAGAAGGCAATATGGAATATAAACCTATTACTTCAAGATATGACTATATTGATGGAAAATTTAAGCTAGTTGACAAAGAAAATACTCCAAAAGAACAGGCAAAACTATTCAGGCAGGATTGGGAAACAGAAACAATGGACAATATTAAGTCTGAATTAAGATATGGAGATTTTGATTATACATATAATAATGAAGAAATGTAATCAAAGGAAATTGTAATTTACAGTGAAATTCAAGAAAGGAAAAGGTGAACATTTATGGCAGATACAAAGAAAACAAAAAGATTGCACATTGGTATGGCTTACACGTATGTAGGAGATACAGGTATTGATATTCCTATGGAATTATTAGAAGGCAGAACAGAGGAAGAACAGTTGGAAATTACTTGTAAATATGCACAGGAACACATTGATGAAATTCCTGTTGCTACTAATGCAGAATATATTCCATACTCGGATAATTTTGAGATTGATGATATTGATTTTAAAGAAGAATAAAGCAAAGTGAGCTAAGAATTTAGGGAGGTAAACAATTATGAATGGATATGAATTTAAAAGAGAAATTGAAAGAATTTTTAAGGTTGCACGAAACATGTACCCCAATATAACAGATGAAATGCTTGACGCAAACGGAGCTATTTATTATATGAATGGCAATGACAGCACACCTTTTGATTGGAACTGTAATAACAGGTTATGTGAGTTTCTTATTTTCCATAAAAATGAGTTTGGATTTATTAAAGCAAATGTAAATAGCGATAATACAATTGATGTGTATATTTATGAAACCGATGATGCAATGCGGTCAACTTATAAATTTACAGAGAAAATGGAGAACTTAAAAGCAAGTGATTTTGCAAAGGTAATGAACTACATTGCAGATGATAATCGGTTATGGGACAAGCCAATTGATGAACTTGATTGGGATGTTGATGTAATGGAATGTTATGATATTAGTGAAACAGAAGACGAAGATGAAGAAGATGATGAATGGTAAATAAGAGAATAATAAGACAGACACAAACAAATGTGTCTGTCTTATTTATTTGGAAGGAGTAAATGAAATGATTATATTGCAAAGAGATTCACGGTATGAGATGGGTGATCCTGATTGTGTGTTCAAAGTAAAATCAGGTGACTTAATTACGCCTATAAAGCGAATTGGATATAAAACTACATTTGATGATTGGGAAGATTACGGAGAAATTACGGATGAAGATATAAAAGATTTATATATTTTCTGTTGTCCTAATAACGATGAAACTCAAACAGAAGTTTATATTTCAATTTGTTCAAATTGGGATTTGATTTTTGTTGGTAGATATAAAGGTATTTTCTTTGATAATACAGAGGCTATTACAGCAAAGATTAATGCATGGATTAACAATAATATGGAGGTGTGATTATGAACACATTAGAAGATATTTTAGTAGCATTAGGAAGCAAAAAACCATTCTTAGACAAGATAATAATTGATGAAGATGGTGGAAGGCAGCCATTCACCAAAGGCGGTGCTAAAGCATATGAAAAATTGACAGAAATCTTATATGCGGTTGGAGAACTTACTAACATAGATATGAATGATATTGTTGAGAAACTGGATAGTATAGTGAATCAGGATATGTAGGAGGTAAGCGAAAATGAACGGATATGAATATATTTGTGGAACAGCAGCACGGTTTAGAAAGAAGTTTTCAAACTTGTATGAACGGAAAGAAAAGAAGCCTGTGTTCATTGATTCAAGCTTGTTAGATAAGATTGAAGATGTTCCAGATTCAATCAAGGCAGAACTGATAGGAAAATCAAGATTATCACGGATGAACAGAGAAGACTTTGCAATCAATACAGAGGATGAAAACGGATATAAATATTATCTTGATATTGATTGTAGCTGCTATGACTTCTATAAAAATGACAATCTGATTTATTCAGTATTCAATGTAGATGGTGCAAGATGGAATGTATATAAGGCAAACATCTATGGTGATTATGATGAGTTACCTGTGAAGTCAGGCAGTTTGAATTGGAGTGAAAACTTAAATTTTAAGCTAGGTAGAATTGACATTAGTGCCTATGAAAGCGAGGTTGATTGATATGAGCAACGAATATAAATATTACAAAGAAAATGGAAAATTGATGAGATTACATATTGAACAGGACAATGATCCACTTAATCCACGAGTAGATTTTGATTGCAATATAGGAAAAATCGTATGTTGGGGAAATAATTGGGGTTATCTTGGAGATAAACAGAATAAATGGAATGATGCAGAGGATTTCTTTAAAGAACTTTGTATGGGACATTTAACAGAAGAACAAATTGAATCACTTGTTAATAAGCGTATGGGAATTGTTTCGGTTGAATCACCTGCTGTAGAAAAACCAAATAAGGCAGAGTATGAAAAAGATATTAGAAGTACAGTCTTAAAATATAATGCTATGGCTGAGAAAGCAAAGGAGCTTGAATTATCAGATGAAGCAATTAGATACATAAATATGGCTAAAGTTTACAAGAGAAATCGGGAAGACGAATTTGAAAAGAATTTACGACTTTCAAAAGAATACAAAGTAACAAATGACATTGGATGGTTTCAGTATAAAGGAACTAAAGAACAGTGCGAGGATTATATTAATGGAGAGTTAAGAGAAGGATTGCTTGACGGAGATATCTTCTATGCAAGTGCAGGAATGTACAAAGAAGCAATGAAAATGTTAAAAGAATCAGATGTTGTAATTCTTCCGGTATTTGTGTTCGAACATAGCGGAACTTCAATAAGTGTATCTGAATTTGGAGATAGATGGGATTCTGGTCAAGCAGGTTGGATTTATACAACAAAAGAAAATGTAAAAGAAACACTTATCAATTGGGGTGCAAAGTACAAAGACAAAAATGGAAATCTTGTTGATGTAACGGAAGAAAATTGGAGAGAAGCTGCAATAGAAAATCTTAAAGGAGAGATTGAATTGTATAATATGTATCTTCAAGACGAAGTGTATGGAGTCATCATAGAAGAATATGATACAGACAATGATGATTGGGAAGAGAAAGATTCATGTTGGGGATATTTTAGCGACAAATGGGGTGATGAACTTATTAAGGATGTTGCACTTGATTTTGGAGTAAGTAAAACACTGTATGATAGCGTTGAGGCAGTAGCATAAAACCAAATGAAAGAACTGTTTCTTAAAGAGATTGGAGCGATTAAAATGAAGAGAACACAAAAAGAAATTAAGCAGCAGACAGAAGAATGGTTAGATGAACGGTGGATGATTGCAAATATGAAAGATGTAAGACCACAAGACATGAGTTATTACATGGGAGCATTAAAGGCTCTTGAATTTGCAGGTTACGAATGGAAGCGTGATGCAGATGGAAGGCATACATTGTTTAAGTAGATTGGAGGCAAATGAAGATGGAAAATATAAAATGTCCTGAGAAATGCAAAAAATGCGAATATCGAAAAATTATTGACTATATCAGACCATATAATTTTTGCAAAAAATTAAATGTATCTTTTTCAGGAGGTGAACCAAAATCATTTTTTAAATGTGGAAAAGTATAAGCACAGTAAATAGCAATTTCATTTTAAGATTGGAGGATAAAACCATGGAAGAATTAAGAGAATACTTATTAGATCAGGATATATGGGAAAGGGAAGTTGATGAACTTCTTGGAAATTTTAACGACAATGTAACAGAAGATGATTTACATATTGTAGCAATATTTGATTCCGCTTATGACTTGGCAAGTAATTATATTGATAACGTGATTGGAGAACTAGATCAGCATATCGAAGCGGTTCTTGATTATACAGAGCTTGGAAATCATATTGCAGAAAACGGAGATGAATATGTAGTGTTAAGTTCTGGAAGAATCGTGGAATTTGAATTATAGAAAGGATGATTGATTTATATGAGATTACATTTATTTTGGCTTGATAAGAATTGGAAGAAACATGGTGATTGTGCAAATAATTATAATCTCATTGTTGATATGGAAAATAAAACATATAAGGTATATACGAATGCTTTTTATGGATATTATCATCCAGAAGATATTGAGGTTAAAAAGAAATCAGATATTGAAGATTACATAGAGTATTTAAAGAGAAATGGATTCAGAGGAGAGTAATCATATGAGCAATGAGTTTAAAAATTCAGATTTTCTTAACGATAAAGAAAAAATGAGAGATTTTATATATCTTACAAAGGAAGAATTCTTAAGCAGTTACAGTTATCTCACAGAAGATGAATATGACAATACATATAAGAGATATTATGCAAAGCAAATGGCTGATACATTAAGGAAATTTGTAGAGAAACCACAAAACATAGACAATTTTGAGAGCTATCTTGAAAATTGTTTTATAAGTTGGAAAGATAAGTTTGCAAATGCACCCGAAAAGATGATTGAAGATATGAAATATTTTGCGGAAATGGAGGTATAAGATATGCACATTCACACAGTAGAAGAGGATTATGAATACAGAATGGAAAATATAATGCAAAAATTCGTAAAGGATTATGAACTTGAAGGATTAAGTGCGGAAGAATTGCAAGATAAAATATGGTCAGAATACGCAGAAGAATTTGCTCGTGCAGTATTGCAAGATATGACTGATTTTTCAGGTGATGAATTATTTGAGATTGGAGAGTGATTTATATGTTAAAAAAGAAATTAAAAACTGGTTCAGTTATTGAAGCGTGGAATTATGATACTGGAATTTATACAGGAATGTCAATCGGAACTTATGATAAAATGACTTGCAATTCAAAAGCAATAGTGTCTGTAGAAAGTGTTGATAGTGCAGATGGAATTGTAAACAGAATTGTTATTAATAAAAAGAAAGCTGAAAAGTATAGATTTAGAATTGTAGTAGACGAAGAGAATTAGAAAGGATGATTGATCTTATGAAAATTAGAACATGGATAAAGTATGAAGAAAGTTATTTACCACCAAGATGTCGAAAATTAAGATATAAAAGATGTGAAGATTATATTAACGCTAATCTTACAGAAACCTCTATGGATAATATAAAACTTGCTTTTGAAGATAATTCATATTCAGGAAAAGGAAATATTTATTATTTTAAAAACAAGTTGTGGAGTAAGGTTGAAAAGAGTCATCTTATAGCAGGAGATACAGAAAAATACAAAGATGCATTAGAAATATTGAAATATTTGAATGAACATTATTCTTTGTATTTTCCTAGATTATGGAGAGACGGAGAGCATCCTGATAGAAAACACATGCTTAGTGTTGTAAGAAAAGAAATGAAAAAATATCTTTTGATTGATGGAGTTTTGTATAAACAGACTGCTGAACCTCGATATGTAGTAAATACATTTGGATTAGGTCATAATCATGGTGGCACAGGAATGTTTTGTGAATATTTTTATAATGATAATATTGGAAAACAGAATTATTTTTCAGCATTAGAAGGTGATAAAGCGGTTGCTTATGCAAATTATGTGGCAAAAAGACGAGGTGATACAGATGATGTTGGAAAATTTGAACCCTTTATTATTTGTCATATGCCAGAATTAGTAAAGTTAAAACCTAATAAGCAGCATGGAGATGGAAATAAATTTTTAAATGAAATGGAAAATATGATTTGTAATACAGAAAATCTTATGGAAGCAGGATTACTTTCAATATGTATGTGTGGGAAGGAGTGATTAATATGTTAAATTATACAAAAATTACATTTAATGAGTTAGACAACACAGACAAGCCATTACAGGCATTTTATAATTATGATTTAAAAGAAAACGAAATTAATAGCTTTTTGGAAGAGTACGCAACTGTTGAAGAAGTTCCAGAAGGTGTATCTATTCAGAAAGTAGAACTATGCTTAACGATTTACGCACAGCATGATTTTAAATTAGAAGCTTGTTGTACAGATACAAATAACGAACAGTATTGGGTTGAAATCAATGAACAGTTTACAAATGCAGATGAATTTATTCAGATGACTCCCGATTATGGAAAGATAAAGTTATAAGAAAGGAAGTATATGATATGAATAGACCATATGGATTTATCGAAGCTGATACAAAATTCAGAGATGTAATTGATTGCTTAAATGCAAAGCAGAGTATTGATTTGTGGTTGCTTGAAAAATACACTGATACATTTGAAAGTGGAGAGAAACATAAAATTAATGTGAGATATGTGCACCAGTTATATGAAGGCAGAGAAAACATTATGGATTATGTAGTTGATTATATGAGGTTTGATTACGACAGATTATGTATTGTGATTAAACCTAATAAATGGATGGAAATGGAGTGATGAGACATGAAAACAGTAGATAAATTATATAAACAGATCATGGAATATTGGGAGGCGTGTGCATATTGTAATTACAAAAAAGATTTTGCAATCAATGATTTGTTGGAAGAATATGCTTTAAGTTGTGGAATTGATGAAAGAAAACTTGAAAACAGAATTGATCTTACTATCAGATGTATGACTAATTCGCAAAAGAGAACATTATATAAGAAGATGTTAGAATCGGGAATTAGAGAATGGAGTGACAAATAATGGAAAAGGAGTTTAATGAATTATATAAAAAATATGGATTTGACAATCCAAATAAATCAAGGGATGATTTATCAGAATATGAAGAACGCAATTTTATCAATGATTGCTTTGATACATATGAACATATTGGATTTGCAAATACATTCGGAACTTCATATACAGGAGAAAAGAAGTACAAAGGTATGAAATTTACGGTGCTTAGTAGAGTGAAAGAGATTACGGAAGACAAAGAAAATGGAGCAGATCTTAAATGTTTACCAATGTGGCACATTCAGTTTGAGAACGGAGATAAAATTGCTGCATATCCAGAAGAGATATGTTTATATGAGAGAAAGGATGGTTGATGATTATGGCAAGATATAAAATGACAATTAATACAGATACATACAAATGCGGAAGATGTAGTAAAAAGAATTGGGAGCCTGGTACACGGAACGATTATATGATTGCAATAAACGGAATAACAAGAACTTTTTATAATATGAGAGAAGTAATGTGGCAGCTTGAGTTATTCCACGGAAATTCATTTCTTATATCAGAATATGATGACGATAATCCAGAAGAAAATTATGGACTATCTGATAGATATATCAAATTTCTAAAGAAAAATACAATTAAATATCATGACAGATTGTGTGATCCGGATAGACAACAGTATTTATCTGGATATGGTTGGATGCAGGGTTTGATATTGGGGAAGTAATGGAAAAATTGAAAAAAGAAGGAACAGTTAAAGTTCCGTTTAGTTGGCTCTATGATGTTAGGCAGTATGATAAAGCTATGAATGGTTGCTATATGGAAATTACAAAAATTGGATAAGGAGTGATGGTTATGTTAAAGGCAATAAATATTAAATGGGACACAGATAATGAGGATTGGGGAGCATTAAATAAATTTCAAGAGGAAATGATTATTCCTGATGAATTAGAGGAAATGTATAAGAAAGATAAAGAATTTGCACTTGAAGAGATTTCTCATTGGCTGTCCGAAAAAACAGGTTTCTGCCACGATGGATTTGAGATTGTAAAAGAAGTTACAAAGGAATCCATTGAGGAAGAATTATATGATTTCTTTCATAACAAAATGTTCACAGGTGATGCTCCTGATATTGAAAGAGTTAGAGTATTCAAAGATAACTTAGTAACAGTAGACAATGGAATTATCATTGATTGTAGTAACGGGCAGCAGATTATATTAACTATTCAAGTAGATTAAGGAGTGATGAGATATGACATATGAAGTAAATATGAATGAAACATATAAAGATATTAACCCTGTCGATGAATGGGGATGTGCTTACATATGGAACGGAAAAGTTGGTGCGGAATATAACTATTGCATTGAGGAAAATGAAAATATGTGTGCTATCTACTTTATGTATGAAGATGATAAGGGAGAATGGCATACAGATTCAGATAGATATATACATTATGAAATTGATTGGAATGACCATAGATGGAGACAGAAACTTATTGAGAAAATGACAGAGGTATTAAAGGAATGGAGTGATAAGATATGAGAACAGAAAAGAAAACAAAGTTGGTAGAAATCACAGAAACAAAATATATTGCTGATGATGGAAGAGAGTTTGCAAGTGCAAGAGATTGTGAACAGCACGAAAAAGCTGAAAAGCGAAAGGCTTTCATTGACAAAGCAGAGAAATTAAGAATAAAAGAATTGGAAGATTCAATACCTTTAGTCTTAGATGAAACAATGGAACATCATGAATATAGATGGTATAAGTTACAGAACGAGAATGATTATAATATTCTTTCTGAAGCATATAGTGGAAATTATTTTGGTGAACCTGCGTCTTATCCAGCAATTATGTGCGTTGAAACATATGATTATTATTGCGATGATTATGACGGAGATGCTTATAGCTTTACATTAGATAAATGTAAAGAAGATACAATTAAGTTTTGGAAGCAACAGGGATATAAGGTAAAGATTGAAATGGAGTGATGAGATATGAATTATACTTATTTTGGAAACAGAATTGAAAGAAGCCCATTAGGGAATATTGGGTTACAGTTATTAGAAGCTCAAGAGAAATTAGTTTCTCAAGAATATGAAGTTGAGAATCTTAGAATTAAAGCAGCTATGTATAAAGCATATTTCTTTCGTAACTTCATATTAGCAGAAAAATTACAAAAACAAAGTGAAGAAAACAGAGATGCACTTATCGGAGAGTTTGATGGTTTTTCATATGCAAGTTGGAGAGCTAACGCTGTATATAGAACGCTTGAAAATATGTGCGATGAAGGACTATTAACTGAAAAAGAATACAGAGAATGCGAAAGACTATAAACAAGAGTTTCAAGGTAAGATTGGAGGCAGAATATATGAATATAGATGCAAAATATGAACTTACAGATAAAGGAAGAAAAGAATGCGAAATATTTATTAATGAATTAAAGGCAAAGAGAAAAGAAATTCTCGATGCTGAAATTGATACGGCAGATGAAACATTTGTTGACTACACACCAGAAGAATTATTTGAAGATTTGCTTGATTTTGGTATTGATGAATACGGAGAAATTTACAACGGATATGGTGTAACCGACAATTATGATGCAGATAGAGTATTTTGTCTAAAGTTTGGTGTGGATTTTATAGAAGTCAAATAAAGACATGAAATGATGTTTTCAGAACGGAGGAAGAAACTATGAAAATAGATATTTATAGAGCATTAACATATGTTGAGGATGAGATAAAAAGAAATCCTGTTGCATATTCACAGAATGGAAACAGAAAATGTCAGCATGTAAAAATATCTAATAATGGTCAGGTTAAAGAATTTCTGAATAGATATGGATTAGAGGAGATAAAAGACGACAATATAAGTTTGTCTATTTTGTGGAATTTGCCACGGAGAGATTACTCTGAAAATGAAATGTGGGTGTGCATAAGCGGCTTCACATATGGTAATGAGCAACCGTTTGTACCAAAACATTTTACAATATCAGATAATGTAGTGACAATTGAATCACAAAATAAAGCCGTAGAGATCATCAATTTGCTCAACACATGGACTGGAATAGATGTAAGTTATTGAGTTATTGAAACGATGATTTGTTGAGAAGATTAGAGGTGGTTGTATGTCAAATAAATGGTATAAGACAGATGATTTACAATGGTGTAAACCATTAGGAGAAAGAAGATATAAATTTATTCAAGCACTTTGGATTGATACATGTCCAAATGATTCAGAAAATGATTATGTCGTTTGCTCAGGTTTGGTTGACTTAAATGATTATAGTGATGATGAAATAGAAATGGCAATATCTTCTTATTACGAAAGTTATGATGATATGTTAAATAAATATAATACCGCAAGAGAAAATGCACATGAGCTTGATTCAATCGTTGCCGAATGCATTTTTGAAGAAGAGTGTTATACAGATGGTCATAGCCATGGAACTTTTGAAAAAGATAAGGCTGTTGAATATGCAAAGAATTGGATTAAAGAAAACTAATGAATAGGCGATTCACTAAGAAAGTGAGGAAATAACATGGTAAGAAAAATTAATAACGGGTTATATAAAGTTAATACATATGCTTCTGCACACATTATTGAAGTAGATGATAATTATGATGAAGAAGTACAGAAACTAAGAAAAGAAATCCAGCTTGACAGTATTGGATACAAATTGAACTTACTTGTATATCTTGCCACATTAACGGTACAAGGATATGTAATTTTAAGTGTAACAGAATTTAATATTGATGGAAGTAAGCCTAGAGTTGCTTATGCAAGTAATAAAGATTTCAAGAAAATTGTTAAGTATTATTTTGGAAAGAAAGCATAGGAACGATTATTTTTTAGAAAGGTAGGTTTGAATTATGGAACATCCAGTATGGAAAATTTTAAAAAAAGAAAAATATGTTGAGGAGTTTTATCCAAAAGCAGAAGAAATGTACAACTTTATTCAGAGTCTTATTAATATTACAGGCAATACTACAGAAAATGGAGAAACAATTCCAACAATGCTAAAATTCTTCAATATGTGGAATGAATATCACTCGGAAACATTTTGGATTTTAAGTGAATTAGTTCACAAAAAATAAAATTCAATGAAACGATGCTTTGTTAATGTAAATGGAGGAAATTGATGAAACGTGATTTAGTAGATGAATTGTATAAAATCGCATATAAGCGATATAGAGAAAAATATCCAAATAAAGATTTTGCATCTATTCCAAATTTTTTAGATTCACTTTGGTTTAGCATTGAAGGTGAACTTAATAGAAATGGATATGATACTGCAAAGAAATATGTCGAAGAAGCAGACTTGATTGAATTAAAGTAAATAAATCAGCTATTTAGTTAGGAGTGATAATATGAACGGAAACGCAAGAAAAGATATATGGTTTATTGGAAAGTTATTTAGAATACTGTAAAACAAACGGATATACAGATTTCAGAATGTAGTGTGAAGATAATATTGATACTATTAATGAAGATGCATTAGTACAAGATATATGTCAGGAAGTAAACCATATAGCTGATAAATTATTTGAATAGAAAGTGAGGTAGTTTTTATGATTGTTTATGAAGATTTTGATTATAAGTGCAACCAGCTTGGTCTTTATGAAGTTTACAAAACTAAAAGTAAATCGAAATATGAATGGTTTTTAAGGTTATTACAAAGTAAACAAGTGCCGTGTCGAGGATATGGGGATGATTGGAACTGTAGATTTGAAGTAAGATTTCAATAAACCTATGAATCGGAAATTTATTGACAGATTAAAAACGATGATATAATTTTAATAGAAGAATTGAACCAAACAATAATTATAAAGGATACGCAAAAGGCTTTATATTTGCAACAGATGTAATTAGTGGTTTTGAAAATTTTTCTACAGTTTAATAAGAATGGATCATTTTAATACATGGATATTTAGTGCAAAATTTAAGGTTGTATGATAAAATTAAAATAACAGTAATAGGAATATAAACAATTATAACGGAGGTAATTATTATGGCACAGTTAATTGGATGTTTAATCGCAGGATACTTATGTATTTATCTTCCTTGGAAAGCGAATCAAAAGGAAGAATCTCGAAAGAGACAGGATATGTACAACAATTTAAATAAGAAGTCGGTTGACGAAATGGACAAATGGAGAAAATAATATAGAAGAGAAAGGTGGTTAATAAATATGTTCGGAGGACTATTAGCGTTTTTAGGAATTTATGCAGGAAGTGCTGCAAAGGCAGCTAAAGATAACTATGATATGAAGAAAACTACTCGTAGAGTTGATGAAAATGGGAATGTGCATTATATGGACAGATTGTGTAATGATTATATCAACGGTGAGCGAGTAAAGAGAGTTGAAACTACTGATAGAAACGGAGTTAAGTTATATTCAACTGTTGGTGTAAATAGTAGCAAAGTATATGATACTTCATATGGAAGGGGTACACAGCAGTTATTTGAAATGAGTGAACGTGAAAAGCAAGATGCAATTGAACGTGGCAAATTAGCTTATATGCAGTACAATCCTTATTTTGGAAGATCCGTTACAACGGAAATTGCTACTGGTAGAACAATTACTTGTCTATTTTCTGGTAAAGATCCAGAAACGGGAAAAATGGTTTATAAGAAATGGTACTTCCGTCCAGAATGCCAGGATAAATATGATTGGAGAAATACTGTTAAAGGAGACTATGGTATTGATATTACAGAAGATGAATATAATAAACTTAAGACGGTATTGAGTAGTTATACAGAAATTCCTAGTGATGGACAAGTGTTAAATAAATTATGGGGATATACTTGTTTTCATTAGTCAGGAGGTCATAAAATGAATAAGCAGAGAAGAGAAAAGACAAGGCAACTCAAAGCAAGATTTCAAGATATACAAACTGAACTAAAACAGGCATCAAGTGAGTTATGTTCTATATTAAACGAAGAACAGGATGCATTTGACAATATGCCGGAAGGTTTACAGAGTAGTTATAGAGGAATGTGTTCTGAAGATGCAATTGATACTATAGAAGAAGCAAGTGAGAAACTTGATGAAGTGATCGAGTTGTTGGATGATATTGTATAGAATAGAAAGCGGAGTTGATAAAATGATATTGTACAAAAATGTAGATATTTGTGATTTAGAGCCAATTGTTAAAAATGGAATTTTAAGTATAGATGAGTGTGGAAACAATAATTGGGACGAGGGGAAGAGAGCTAATAATGATACATCTGTTGTATATTTATTTAGTCCTATTGGTAAACAGAATTCTTTTCCGAACTACGGAGCAGCACTACTAGAAGTTGATTGTGATTGCAATGCTGTGAAAGGGAATGAGCTTTCGGAAAATGATAGACATAGATACAAAGAATATGTTACAAAGAAAGTCTTACCATCTGAAATTAGAAGAATTATAATTCCGGAAGTGTTTAAGAAATATGTGAAGATTCCGACAAATACGGATGTTATGTGGTGTGGGTTAAGAGCCACGTATTATAATGATAGGCTGGAAAAATGTAATTGTAACAATGAAATATTAGAACAGTTTGCGAAAACAGCCCTATTAATGGATTCTAAAGATTTTAATTTCTTTAGAGGTGTAACTGAAAAACGCACAATGATTGATTTATATAATATAGAATACATATTCTAAATAAATAATAGTTTCTTTGGAAGAATGGAGGTTAAATAATATGAAAGATATGAATATTACAGGAAATGCAATCGAAAATTTATTAATATCATATGCAGATCATAAAGCACAAGTAAGATTATTTATGGAAGATGAGAATGTTAATGCTGATGAATTGGAAGAAAATTCAGAGTTTATGTATCATAAAGGATTCTGCGAATGTGCCGAAAGATGGATTAGATGTCTTGGCATAAGTCCAGATAGTCCTAAAATCGAACAAATGATTAAAGATTGGAGTGAATAATATGGATAAAATAGATAAGAAGACATACATAGGAATCGTAAAATTTACATTGGAATCAATGGTTGATCTTGCAAAGTCTGATAAGAATTATAATCTTACAGCAGATACAATTCATTATTATGAAACAACTATTAAACCAGAAATGCAAATTAGCCAGGATGAGTTTTTAGAATTGTGTAAGGAAGCTGGAATTAAATAAAAGGAGAATGATTTTATGAATAATTACTATGTTGTAAATTTAGAAGATGTAAATATTATGCCTAAAAGTCCTTATACGTTAGTGTTTAAAGGGTATGTCCCAACTTACGGACAAAGTAATAAACTTTATACTTTTAGATATGATGGAGATGTTGCATTTACTGATGCTCCAATGAGCGATGATATAAAGGAAGATTTTGCTGAACAATTAATGGAAGATTATGACTGTGGTATAATGTTTGATATCATAAAAGTTAAAAATCAATTAAAAAAGAAATCTCAGTATAGAATGAAAATTTAACTAATTTCTTACTAAACCAAGTTTTCTTTCGAAACAGAAAGGAATTATTTTATGAAATATGCAAATAGATTAACTGATGAAGAATTAAGAGAAGTATATGGCTTATTTATTGATTCAGATGGAAAAATCAATGAACTAAATATTACAAGAGATGAATATTCGATTGGGCTTAAGGGATATGTAGAGATTCCTGAATTTGAAGAAGAGAGATTGAAGGAAGATCCAAATGCCACACTTATTATTGATGATGATTATGAAATTACAGATTATAATGTGAAAGAATTTCATCATTCAGGTGATTGCACACCAGATTATAGAAAATGGATGTATAATAAATTCGGAGATGAATACGCAAGAGATTATTTATTAAATGATTAAGAAATCTAAGGTTACTATGGAAGATTGGAGGTGATTATTATTTTTGAGAGTGAATTACAAGAAAATATAAATGATACAATATTGAAAAAATATAAGAATTTAATAAAAAAGTTATCAATTGATAATAGAGTCTTATGTATTTGTAAAGATAATGAGAATGGAGAATATTATCTTGAAGAATGTTGCGATAACTGTTTTAGATACACATTGACAAAAGAAGATTGTTTGCAATTAGCAAAATTATTCAATGAAATTGCCAATACAATTGAATATTGAATGTTACTAAGAAACTAAGTTTACTTACGAATAGAAAGGAGAATATTATGGAGAAAGAAATTCAGTTATTTGTACAATTACCAGAATTATTATTATGTGGAAATAATAATGGGATTACTTATGATAGAAAAGAAGTAGAACGAAGATTTATTGACGGAATACAGAGAACTTCTAATATAAAGAAATTTAGGGATAAAAATACATTAATAAATGAATTAATAAATAACGATAACTTACTTTGAAATTAAAAATTTACTATTAAATTAAGGAGAAAAATATGTTGAAGAAAATTATATATACAGATGAATTTGGAAACAAAATAGATATTAATTCAATCGAGGGCATTCATGTTATACTTAATAATATTTTTACGACATGCGATAATGAGAACAGTTGTTTATGCGTTAAAGAGAATATTAAAGCAAGCGTAGAAAAATGTTGTGAAACCAGAAAACTAGAAATTAAAACTGGCAAACCTCAAGATAAAAGTAGTATTTGGTAAGGAATTTTAACTTTCAAAATAAAAAGAGAGAATCATATATAATAATATGGTTCTCTTTTACTTTACATATTGTATTGTGCGTGATAACATAACGTTTAGAAAGGATGTGGTCGCATGAAAGATACATATTTAAGATTTAGGTGTTCCAATAGGACTAAAAATCTCGTTGAACAAAAAGCAAAAGAAAATAATCTTAGTATAACAGCATATTTGGAAAGTTTAATTATGGAGGATATTAATGATATGATGGTAGTTATAAATTTTGAAATTACAAATGAATTATATAACAGAATGGAAAATGAACCAACGTGTTATAAATCGACTAGTACAACAGATAATGTAGCCAATTTTTTCTTATTTACAGATATGGAGGTTTATGATGTAATAAGAAAAGAGTTTAAGTTTGAGGAAAATAATATTAATTCATATACAATTGAAGAATGGCTAGAAATTGTCTTAGAAGAAAAAACTATTGATTTTATGGGAAAATCATATAATTATAGTGATAGCATTGAAAATGTAATGGAAATTATAGATAGTCAAGGAATTGCTGAGCAGGATTATAAAAAGTGGGATGAAATATTATTGGATTATGTCAAGGTTTCAGCAGTTACAGAAATAGCGGCAGACCTCGAAGATAATTTGAATAAATTAAGCGATTCAGAGTTTGATATGAAAATTATCAAGCAAGGAATTGACAGGGTATATAATAGATAACTGTAAATTCGACTTTCATTGGTTTAGAAAAGGAGAATAGGAATATGGGATGTCAATGGTGTGATACAAAATTATACAACTTAGATTATTATGGAAAATATGATTTTGATGTATGTCAAAGAATTGCAGATGGCGATTATACAGAATTGTCAATGCTGCATAATTCTAAGACAAATAAATTTGGAATGTATGCAAGTGGAGAAGGCGAAGCAGTTGTAAACATTAGCTTTTGTCCCAATTGCGGAAGGAGATTGTAAGATGATCAAGATTACAGGAAAATCTGGTAAATCAGAGATTGTAAATGCAATTCAAAAGTACAATGGTGCAGTGATTTATTCATATTATAATACATTACTGCCATTTGAAAATTGTTATCATGTTAATGATGACGAATGCAGCGTTATAGAGTTTTGTGATTTTGTAGTAGATAATGTAAAAGAAAAGGTAAATGAAAATGATGGTCTTCCATTAAATATGATTGTGATATATACAAATCTATCAGATATGTTTGATGTTAAATGCTTATATGCTTATGCATCAAAACTTGAAGAAGTAGAGGAATTAGTTGGAACAGTTGTTGTAATAAGTCAATGAATGATTTATTGGGAAGATTGGAAGAGGTGATATAGTGAAAGAATTTAGAAGTACTAACGAAATTACAAAAGAAGACCTTGAGAAAATGTATAATGCAATCGTTAAATTTGATAATTATATTTCATCAGCAACAAGGAAGCCAACAGATG
>OGOA01000503.1_pt1 | contig 27851 bp, 33 predicted proteins | sample 1573621 | NCBI WGS metagenome assembly OGOA01 (sample SAMEA2581917, study PRJEB24529) | metagenome | biome: Human gut stool | place: China | collected 2011
AGCACGGATGGCGGTGTGCTGCCGCGGAATGTCATCGTGCGCGGGGGCTGCGGTCTGATGAAGCTTGGCGGACTCTCGGCGCTTGAGTTTGCCGCGAAAACCTCCCTTATTCCTGCCCGCATGCTCAAGCTCGAAAAGAAGGGGAGGCTGTCAGCTGGGGCTGACGCGGATCTCACGCTCTATGACCCGGAGAGGATGACCGCGGTTCACACCTTTGTGAGAGGCGAAGCCGTTCTGCGGGATGGCCGGGTAAATGGCCGCGGAGGCACCGCTCTCGTCACTGAGGCAGGTTTGGAAGCCGTTCGCCGGATGGGGCTTCGGGCTGAAGTCCTTCCAGGCGGAATACCAACAATAAACAGGACTTTCGGCTCACTGTCAAAAAACAATCAATAGGAGATCGTTCATGAAAAAGCATTCACTTCTCGCTGCCTCGGTCGCGATGGCGCTTCTCGGTGCGGTTCAGCAGGCATCTGCCGCCAACGTTGAAGTCTTCGGATTCCTGGATCAGGGTCTTACTTACCGGTACGAAGACGGAAATACCGGCATGCAGGGACCTGTTGGACAGTCCAAGGCAAATGTACTTGACAGCGCGGTCTATGTGACGCAGCAGGGCGCTGGACATAAATTTGAGCAGGGCACGGGTAATGTGAGCACCTGGGGTATCAAGGGTTCTGAAAAGCTTTCTGACAATCTTGAAGCGATCTTCCACCTCGAAAACGGTTTCCTTCCTGATGATGGCACGCTTTACATGAATAACGTGCTTTTTGAGCGTGAGTCTTCGGTTGGTTTCCGCTCCAAGATCTTGGGTGAACTGAAGGGCGGCCGCATGCCGGCCATGTCAACCGGTTCCGGTACGACCGGGTTGCTGAACAGCCGCGTGAATCCGTTCGGAGCCGGCTGGGGCAACATGACAGGCGGCTGGAAGTTTGCCGGTACGCTGGCGACCGCACGCTGGAACAACATGATCAACTACAAGACCCCCGTGATGAATGGGGCTCAGTTCCACTTCCAGCATTCCTTCGGCAATAAGAGCGACACGACTGAGGGTACGTCTGACGCCGATCGCTGGACCGCGGTCGGTTTTAACTGGACAGGAAGCCGCTCGTACATTGCGGCTGTCGTTGACTGGATTGCGGCCGGCAACTCTGCCAATCGCCTGACCGATAAGGATACGTGGAAAGCCACTGTTGGCGGGCACTACAAGTTTGATCGCTTCACGCTTTATGGAACAGCCCAGTACCTCAAGAATACGCGCTGGATCGGCGGCTACTCTACGAAGGAATTTGCGCCGCTCCAGCATGCAGGCGACCTGACAAAGGGGTTTGACGGCTGGGCTTTCTCGACGGGTGTCGATGTTCCCGCGGCTGGCGGAACAGTCAAGGTTTCCGCCGCCTGGGGGTTCGGTGAAAACAACAACACGACGAACCAGAATAAGTATGACCGCGTGAATCTCGGCCTCGGTTATATCTATCCGCTTTCCCGCCGTACCTCGCTCTACGCGGTCGGAGGCTATTTCTGGCAGGACGCCGATTGGCAGCGGAAGAACATCTCGGCTCATGAATTCATCGCCGGCATGATGCATCGCTTCTGAGAAATCTGAAAGTTCTCAGATGGGCAGTACCCGCGGCTGATTCCGAAAGTAAGAGTCAGCCGCGGGTGAATAAAAAGTTTTTGTGGAGCAGGGTAAAAATGTTGGGTTTCCATGTGGGTAAAGTTCAGGCGCCTGATCAGTCGATGGTGCATGACACGGAGTATTGGCTGCAGCAGATCAACCGCGCGTCGGTTGTGGCGAATGTTGAGAGCGGGCTGCTTGACCGGGAACTCGCGAGAAAAATCCGCGCCGCATTGGATGAACTCCGGCGGGAAGCTGCGGAGCCGGGAGCCCAGCACTGTGATCTTTATATTCAGTTCGAGCCGAAGCTTCTGAAACTCTGCGGCATGGAGGCAAGCCGGCTTCATGCGGGACGCTCAAGCCAGGATATTCTCGCAACCTCGAACGCCGCGATGAATCAGGAACGTCTGATGATGCTCGCGGGTGAAACAGCGCGGCTCTGCGACGCTCTTCTTGAAACCGCGAAGCGGGAGTCTGATGCGCTTGTTCCGGCTTATACGAATGGCGTTCAGGCGCAGCCAACACTTTACAGCCATTACCTCCTCGCCCAGGTCTACGTTTTCAGCCGCGATATTGAGCGCATGGTGGAATGCGTACGGCGTCACGATGTCTGTCCGATGGGAAGCTGTGTCTGCAATGGCACGGGATGGCCGCTGAATTCTGCCCGTATGGCTGAACTGCTCGGGTTTGAACGGACGGCGGATAACGCTTTCGACGCGGGACAGTGCCGCGGAAATGATCTTCCGCTCGAGGCAAGTCAGATCGCGGCCTCTGTCATGCTCCATATTGACGCGTTCCTTGCGGATTTCATGACGCAGTATTCCCAGACAAAGCCCTGGATTCACAGCGTTGATCCGAATGGCGTCTATCACTCGAGCGCGATGCCGCAGAAGCGGAATCCTGGTCTTATCAATGATTGCCGGCGGGACGCGGGGCTCGTGATAGGAGAAGCGCAGGGTGTTCTGATGCGTATGCAGAACCTGACGCTTGGTATGGCGGACGTCCGCGACTCGTGGTCTATGGAAAGCCTGATGACAGACGCCGCCGTGGTCGTGAAAACCTTCGCGGGCATTGTGAAGTCTCTTCGGGTGGATCGCGAAAGAGCGCTCGCCGAGCTGAATGCGGAATGGACCTGCACGCAGGAGATCGCCGATACGCTGATGCGGGAGGCCGGGATTGATTTCCGGACAGGGCATGGCTTTGCCTCCCGTTTTGTAACATACGCCCGGGAGAAGGGACTGACGCCGGCCAACGCGACCTACGGTGATTTCACCGGTGTCTGGTCTGAATTTGCAGCTGGTAAGGACCTTCCTCAGTCTTTCCCGCTGAACGACGGACAGCTGAAGCAGGCGGTGAATCCCCTTCACATTCTTGAAAACCGAAAGACTCCGGGAAGTGCCTCTCCTCTGATGCTTGAGGACCAGATGAATGCCGCCTCCCAGATGGTCAGAGCGATGAAGGGTCGGGTAGACTTTTTCATTCAGAACCGAAAAGAAGCGGAAAAAACGCTCGAATCGGAATTACAGGCTCTTTGATAAGCGGCCTGTCTAAAGGAGAGAAAGAGCATGAACGCCGAAATGACGCTGCAGCTCGAAAAACGCCGATGGTGGATTCTCGCGGTCATAGGTCTGATTAACCTCTGCGCGGGTTCTATCTACGCCTGGAGTGTGCTGGCGGCCGCCAGCGCCGCAAAGCTCTCATCGGTGCTCGGCACTGCGGTTACCCCGGGAGACCTCGCTATCGCGTTCGGGGTCGCGAATGCGGTGGGACCGATTCCGATGATTCTGGGCGGTGCGATCAATGACCGATTCGGCCCCCGGACCGTCATTGTGGCAGGAGGTTTCCTTATGGGGCTCGGACTGATCTGCTGCGGACTCGCGGAATCCGTGGGAACTCTGATCGCGGCGTATGGCGGTCTTTTCGGTCTGGGGCTGGGGCTGACCTATGGGGCCTGCATTACTACCGCTGTACGTTATTTTCCGGACCGACGCGGCATGGCAGGGGGTATCGTGACGGCGGCCTACGGCATGAGTTCGGTGCTTGTGCCGCCGATTGCCCAGGCTCTGATTGGCTCTGTCGGCATTACCGCAACGTTCATTATTCTCGGGACGGTCTGTGGGGCTGCCATCATGGCCGGGGGCTTTGTCTGCAGGCAGTGTCCGCCTGATTTTGTGCCGCACGGCATGGTGAAGAAGGCGAAAGCAGAGGCGAAGGGGCTCACCTGGCGCGAAATGCTGAGAAGTCCGGTCTTTTACCCCATGATCGCGCTGCTGCTCAGCGGGGCCTTTGCGGGGATGATGATTATTTCCCAGGCGGCCTCGATCGCGCGCCATGAAATCGGGATGACAGCCGCGGCCGCAGCGGTATCGGTTTCTGTCATTGCGCTTTTCAATATGGCGGGCCGCCTTGTGGCGGGAATTCTTTCGGATCATCTCGGGCGTATCACGGTGCTCGCCGGAGCGCTCTGCCTGTCGCTCGCCGGGCTCTTTACGCTGATGACCGCGGGGATGGGGGATTTCGCGCAGTACTACCTCGGCTGTGTCCTCGTGGGGCTCTCCTTTGGCGCCTTTATGGCGATTTACCCGGGCTTTACGGCGGAACGTTTTGGCACCGCGCATTCAAGTGTCAACTACGGAATCATGTTCTGCGGCTTCGCCGCTGCTGGATTTGGCGGTCCCGCGCTGATGCGCTGGATGCAGCACACCGGCTTTGTCTTTTCAGACTGCTGTATGGTCGGCGCAGCGTTCTGTCTTTTGGGACTTGTTTTCGCGGCAGTCTGCCGCAGGATGGTGAAGTAGGGCACAGAGAGAAGTCAGAATCCAGAGTGCATTTTGGGGCGGCTGCCGATGAAGCCGCCCCTCTTTTTTTCTTATGGAATCCCTGTAAATCGGGCGTTTCCGTTGAGATCGTTACTGTCAGCGGGCTTTTCCGGCGTTTTTGCAGCAGAGGTAAATTGGTCCCGGAGATTTTGTTTCACTGGAGCTTGACTTTTTATCAGAATGGTAGCTATAATGCGCCGTTAACCTGTATCCGAGATTCTCGTTGAACAGTTCCCCCGTTCAGCACTCGGACCACGGCAGATGCCTTGCCGGAGGGACTTTTTTTTTTGCTCAGAGGTTAACCATGCGACTCCTTCAGAGAGCACTCACGTTCGATGACGTTCTTCTCGTTCCGGCGTACTCCAATGTGCTTCCCAGACAGACTTCCCTGAAAACCAAGCTGACGCGCGAAATCACGCTCAACATTCCGCTCGTTTCGGCAGCCATGGATACGGTTACTGAATCCCGTCTCGCTATTGCTCTCGCTGAACAGGGTGGCATCGGAATTATTCACAAGAATATGTCCGCTCAGGCCCAGGCAGCTGAAGTCCGCAAGGTGAAGCGTTTCGAAGCCGGTATCGTGAATGATCCGATCACCGTCCGTCCTGATATGACGGTTGCTGACGTGCTTCGTCTCTCCCGTATGCGCCGCATCTCCGGTTTCCCGGTTGTCGCTGAAGACCGCACGGTTCTCGGCATGGTGACGAACCGCGACGTCCGCTTCGAAGACCGCAAGGATGTGCCGGTTTCCGCCGTCATGACCCCCCGCGAACGCCTCGTCGTTGTGAAGAAGGGCGCCTCCCTCGAAGAAGCCAAGGCTCTGATGCACCAGCATCGTCTCGAGCGCGTTCTGGTCGTTGACGATCAGTTCAAGCTCGCCGGCCTGATGACGGTCCGCGATATCGTCAAGGCTGCTGAATTCCCGAACGCCGCTCACGACGCCTCCGGCAAGCTCCTCTGCGGCGCTGCCGTTTCCGTCGGTGCCGGCACTGAAGAGCGTATCGAAGCGCTGGTTGAAGCCGGCGTTGACGTCCTCTGCGTTGATACCGCTCACGGCCACTCCCAGGGCGTGCTGGACCGCGTCAACTGGGTTAAGAAGAACTACCCGAACGTTCAGGTGATCGGCGGCAACATCGCTACCGGTGACGCTGCCAAGGCTCTCGTCGACAACGGCGCTGACGCTGTCAAGGTCGGTATCGGCCCGGGCTCCATCTGCACGACGCGTATCGTTGCCGGTGTTGGCGTCCCGCAGATTACCGCTGTTTCCAATGTGGCAGAAGCTCTCGAAGGCACCGGCGTTCCGCTGATCGCTGACGGCGGCATCCGCTTCTCCGGTGATATCGCCAAGGCTCTCGCTGCCGGCGCTTACTCCGTGATGATGGGTTCCATGTTCGCCGGTACTGATGAAGCTCCGGGCGAAGTGATCCTCTCCCAGGGCCGCACCTTCAAGTCTTACCGCGGCATGGGTTCCCTCGGCGCTATGAGCCACGGCTCCGCTGACCGCTACTTCCAGGACAACAACCAGGGCAACATCTCCAAGTTCGTTCCGGAAGGCATTGAAGGCATGGTTCCCTACAAGGGACCGGTCGGCGCCATCATTTATCAGCTGATGGGCGGTCTGCATTCCTCCATGGGCTACTGTGGCTGCCCGACGATCGACGATATGCGCCACAAGGCCGCTTTCGTTGAGATCACGGCTGCCGGTATGCGCGAGTCTCACGTCCATGACGTTCAGATCACGAAGGAAGCTCCGAACTATCACCAGCAGTGATAATTCGATCTGAATTGATGAATTAAAATCAGCGGATACGTTGGAAAGCGGCAGTGCACCTGCTGGCCAATGTATCCGCTTTGCTTTTCTTCTAACTTGAAAGAGTGTTCCCCCATGAATCATGATCGCATTCTGATTCTCGACTTCGGCAGCCAGGTCACCCAGCTGATCGCCCGCCGTGTCCGAGAAGCGCATGTGTATTGCGAAGTCCATCCGAATGACGTCTCTGAAGACTTCATCCGTGAATTTGCGCCGAAGGGCATTATTCTCTCCGGCTCCTATATGAGCGCCTATGAGGAGTCGAATGATCAGGCAAGCCCCGCGGTGTTCAGCGCCGGTGTTCCGGTTCTCGGCATCTGCTACGGCATGCAGACGATGGCGACTCAGCTCGGCGGCAAGGTTGAGCCTGGTACGAAGCGTGAATTCGGCTACGCTGAGGTCCGCGCCCATAACCACACGAAGCTGCTGGAAGGCATTGAAGACTTCAAGGGCCCGAACGGTGAAGGTTTCCTGAAGGTCTGGATGAGCCACGGTGACCGTGTTTCCGAGCTTCCCCCGGGCTTTGTTGTGATGGCGTCCACTCCCTCCTGCCCGATCGCGGCAATGGCGGACGAAACCCGTCACTTCTACGGCGTTCAGTTCCACCCGGAAGTGACCCACACGGAAAAGGGCCGCGAGATTCTGCAGCGCTTTGTGCTCGGTATCTGCAACTGCAATCCGGACTGGGAAATGGGTAACTTCGCGAACGAAGCGATTGAAAGCATCCGTGCTCAGGTGGGTTCCGATGAAGTCATTCTCGGCCTTTCGGGCGGCGTGGATTCTTCCGTTACCGCGGTTCTGATTCATAAGGCAATCGGTAAGCAGCTCACCTGCGTGTTTGTTGACAACGGTCTTCTCCGACTGAACGAGCGTCAGCAGGTTCAGGAAATGTTTGAGAAGAACCTCGGCATGAAGCTTGTCGTGGTGAACGCTGAAGAGCGCTTCCTGAATGCCCTGAAGGGGGTTGCGGATCCTGAGCAGAAGCGCAAGATCATCGGCCGTGAATTTGTTGCCTGCTTCCAGGAAGAGGCTAAGAAACTGACCGGCGCGAAGTGGCTTGCCCAGGGCACGATTTATCCTGACGTGATTGAATCCGCCGCCGCGAAGACGAAGAAAGCGAAGGTGATCAAGTCTCACCACAACGTCGGCGGTCTGCCCCCCGATATGCACCTGAAGCTGCTGGAGCCGCTCCGCGGACTCTTCAAGGATGAAGTGCGTGAACTCGGTATTAAGCTGGGACTTCCCCGCGAGATGGTGTTCCGTCATCCGTTCCCCGGCCCGGGTCTGGGTGTCCGAATCCTTGGCGAAGTGAAGAAGGAATACGCGGATCTGCTCCGCGCAGCTGACGCGATCTTCATTGAAGAACTGCATAACGCCGGCTGGTACGACAAGGTCTCCCAGGCCTTCACGGTTTTCCTCCCGGTGCGCTCTGTGGGCGTCATGGGCGACGGCCGTACTTACGACTGGGTTGTGTCGCTGCGCTGCGTCGAAACGACGGACTTCATGACGGCCAAGTGGTCCCACCTGCCCTATGAGCTGCTCGGCAAGGTGTCCAACCGCATTATCAATGAAGTGAAGGGCATCAACCGTGTCTGCTATGACGTCTCCGGAAAGCCGCCAGCGACGATTGAGTGGGAATAGGTTTTATAAAACCTAAATCCGCCGATTAAGAGGCAATTACAGTCATTATCTCGCTGATTTTGGCTGTAATTCCTCTTTTTTTTGACTCTTTTTAAAGTCAATACGTATCAGTGAAGATCGATCACAGCCACACTCTAAAGGTGGTCTGGGTGATGGTTTAGAATCTGATGATGGTTCAGCGTTTGATGGTCTCATGGTTCTGAACTAAAAAATATGCATGGTTTCGGATTTTTTCTCGGAAAATGCATGGTTCTAGGATTCCGCCGATGCTTACTGATACAAAGATTAAAAGTCTTAAGCCCAAAGAAAAGCCGTATAAAGTCGCCGATCGGGATGGACTCTACCTGCAAGTCTCTACGAGTGGCGTCAAGTCTTTCAAATTCAACTACCGGTTTGCCGGCAGACAGGAGACCATCACTTTTGGCCAATACCCTGTCATTACCTTGACAATGGCGCGCGATATGCTGATCGAGGCAAAGCGCTATCTGGCCGAAGGTGAGTCTCCCGCAAGAAAGAAAAAAGATGGATTACTGAAAAAGAAGTCCGAGACGACCATCTCGGACAGTGTCGCCGAGTGGCTGGACAAGGCTCAGATGGCTGAGTCCACCAGAAACGCCAGGCGCTATATCGTGAAGCGGATCATCTCACCAAAACTCGGGTCGCTGAAAGTTTCAGAATTGACCGATCAGGATATCCGCCGAGCAATTGAGCCTCTGATTGATAAGGCGCCTTCAACCGCTCTGATGGTCAGAGATATCCTGTCGTCCTTATATCGCTGGCTGAATGAAGCTAAGGGGCTACGTATAGACAATCCTGCTCAGTACATCAAGCCAAGCGCGATTCATGTCTTCCACTCGCGTGACCGCAACCTGTCGGCCGCTGAAATAAGGGATTTCTATGCGGCGCTTTCTTTTACGCCGATTGCCTCATCGAATAAGGCTTTCCTCAAGCTGCTTCTGCTTACCGCTGTAAGAAAAGGGGAGCTTATCGGAGCCAGGTGGAGCGAAATCGACTTTGAGGAAGAGAAGTGGACGATTCCTCCCGAGCGCATGAAAGGCAGTCTGGCACACATTGTCTATCTGAGCCATCAGGCGATAGACCTGCTGATGGGGCTCCAGCTTGTGGGGGGAGGATCTTCTGAGTATGTCTTCCCGGGAAGGAATGACACGACGAAGTCCATTGCCTCTCAGTCTCCTAACAAGTGGATCAATGACGCCAGGAGGGCCAGTGAGAAGAAGGGGGTCAAGATTGAACCATTTTCTCCTCACGACTTCCGCAGAACCTTTTCCACCTTTGCGAATGAGCATGGGTTCAGGGGAGAGATCATTGAGAAGTGCCTGGCTCACGAGTCGCATGACATCCGGGCAGTTTATAACCGGGCCGAGTACGCAACGGAAAGGCGTGAGCTGATGCAATGGTGGGCTGATGAGATTGATTTGATAACCTCACAGAAGTCGTAGGAAAGAAAAGCCCCGCAGGCTTTACCCTGTGGGGCTTGGTTTATCGACTAAAAGCCTTAGTGGCTTGCGATGTACTTAAAGCTGCTCATGTCCTTCACAGAGTAGCCGTGCTTTTCAAGGACCTTTTCCAAAAGGGTGAGGTTGATCTCGGTGATGAAGTCGTGGAATTTTGCGGCTTTTGGAGAGTCAACCAGCCGGAGGAACTGCAGGAACAGGGTGAAGTCCGGACGATAGAAATACTTGTGGTAGTACACGAAATTCGCCATCAGTCTTGCCTCCCGGGCGTCCACCACGAAGGATCCCTCTGGCAGGATAGAAGTCCCCAGCTTGGGCGCAACGTCGCACGACTCGATAAACCCGATCGCTTCTTCAAAGTATGTCGCTTTCAGCTGGTCATACTTCGCAATCTGGAAGCGGTCATAGAGTGCGTGGTAGATCCTCTGGTAAGCGGCTCCGTCTTTCTTTGCCCGCTTGGCGATAGCTTTGCGAAGCTCGAGCTGCTGGGCGGGGGTGATAGTAGCGAGAGGGAGAGATTGCGCTCGGAGCTGAGCTTCCATCCGGTTGAAGGCTTCGATGTAGGCGATTTTAAACTGCAGGGCTCTCTTGCCAGTAAACCCCATGGCGAGCAGTACAAATCCGTCCCGGGTCATGGAGTAAGCGGCTGACTTTATCGGAGTGCCGCCACTGGGGTTCTCTCGCTCTACTACCGTCTCCTGAAAAGTTAGGAGACGGTCAGGAAGCTGCGGGATCAAGGATTTGATTGATTGAGTCACATTGTCATGGCGCTTCCCAAAGAAAGCGGCGACATCGATAGACGTCGTGACAGCGTGGCCATTAAGGCACGATACGATGGGGGAGGTTTGAGACTGAGGGGTTTGAGTAGCCATTGCGACTATCTCCTATATGATTTTTTGATGATTGCCCTTTTTGAGAGGGCGGCCGGGTGCTCAAAACCGCATATAGTCGGCGGGCATATTCCCCTTTCGGGTGTTGCATTAGCCTCACACCCGGCCATGATCCATGACCGGTTTGCCTTCAGAAAATGAAGGCATAAAAAATCCGCATATCTGTCGGGCGCGGTTCCGCTATATGAGTGTTTTGAGCACCTAGCGGCAAGTATAGCATCGCCCGAGGGAGGGGTTCCATCAAGAACCCCTGCTAACCCCTTCTAACCCACAGGGGGTTTTATCAAAAACCCCTAATCCCTTTTTAATGGGATCCCTACCTTTTCCCGGGTTTAATTTGGTTTTGCTTGAATGGGTTCCTGCACTGGCTCAGCAATCGATTCAATCTTTATCATGATCGCTTTCAAGGCCTCCATTTCGGCGGGGGTAGGTATGTCTTGCATCGCAAGCTTACCATCAAGCATTTGATCAACCAGAATCCTGGCAAAGTCTTTCTGAGGGATCTCCGTCATCACCTTGATAAGAAAGATGACCCCTTTGGCCAGAAGGTTCTTGTCGTCCTTTGTCAGCAAATTCTCCAGCTGCTCTTCACTTACCACTTTCAGCATAGTCGTTCCTCTTTGTATAGAAATCCTCAATGTCTGCCGCTCGGAATCGAAGCACTTTCCGGTTGATCCTCTTTGCTTTGGGGAATCCCGGGACTGTTTTTTCCCAGCGGAAAAGCGTGGACTTACTGATCTTGAAGATCTGGCAGACTTGGGCCGTCGTAAATTCGGGCTCAAACTCTATCCCTTGGATTTTCAGTTTTCTGATCATTCTTTTCTCCTATCCGATTGCGGCGCCGGACTTATCCCATTTGGCGGGAAGACAAGCATCAAGGGCGTTATCTGCCCAGTCGAAAAGTGCCGGGTTCTTTGCTTCAGCGACGTGGCAAGACTCAATTTCGTCCGGTCCAAAGGCTGACGTAATCATCTGGAAGAGCTCAAGCATCAAGTCTTTGCACCTCTTGCACTGCGGGTAGAGGATTCGCTTGTGGAGCATCCAGCAGTTGAAGACTATCTGGAGCTGCTTGTTTGCCTCAGCTACCACGCGCCGCATCTGCTCCGTCTCCTTCACGTATCTGGCGAGGATCCACGACATGACGAGCTTATCCTTGATCCTGCCGAAAAGGCTCTTGCAGTAAGGATCCTTCCCCTTGCCCCAATAGATAGCGTCAAGCGGCAGAAGGAAGTCCTGGGCGAAGGCGTCCAGCATGCTCTCGCTCCACCCTTCGCCGCGGGTCGTGAACCGTGCCCAGTACTCGAGTCCCTTCATGGTCACCTTGTACTGCCGCTTTTTTCTAGGCTTCTTGCTAGAGGGCATAGCTATCCTCCAATCTGAATGGCTGCACCGCTCATAAAAATATCGACGTCGGTCTTGATCTCTTCGAGATCACCAACCCTGCCATAATCCAGATCGTCCAGCAAAGCTTTTGCGTACCGGATAGCCTCGCCAAGAGGGACGTAAAGCCCCGGCGGCACTCTGTCTTCCATGGGGTACCCGTCACTAAGCGGGGGGTCTATTGCTTCAAGGTGTTCGAGATATTCCGATGTTCCGAATGTGAACTGGTACAGTGGGGGGTTAGAGCCCGCCCGATAGAACTTGTTTTTACGAACAATGATCTGGGTGTGCAGTGGCAGCTTGAGAAGATCCTTTTTCAGCAATTTTGGCGAAGAGAAGAAAACAAACTCCCCTTCATGCCTCCAAAGGCCTCCCCAATTTTGGTCGGCCTTCTTCTCGTCTTTGGTTTTTTTAGCCATAGTTAGACTCCTTCAATTTTGTTCTGCCCTAGGACGTAGGCGTTGATTTTCTTGGCGGCAAGGATTGCCTTCACCCCCGCCAGCTCATACCTAGCTGTGACGAAGGTGTGATCCGTGTCCCCATCCAAGGCGGCAGAGACGACCTGGAATATCGCGTCAAAAGCCAGATCCGTAATCTCGGATGAGTCTTCGCAGTACTCACCGATTGCGTCCTCCCACTCGCTCCAGTTAGCTCGATCCATGAGGATCCCAAGCTCATACGTGGGAAATTCGGGGGACGTCGGATCACACGAGCGGCAGTCTGGGCGGGTGTTCAGGTATGCGACGTAGCTGGCAGCCTTCTCGAAGTCCTCTGCTGGGAATCCCTTGAAGGGAGCGCGCATGAGGTACTTCACGACATTCCCGGTGAAGAAGTCGAAAGTCCGGACACAGTCCCACGCTTCGACTTTGAATCCTTTGTAGTGACTCGGATGATTGATCTTGTCTTTTGCCATGGCTTACCTCATCTGAAAGTTGTGAGCCGCGTCGATCTCCTGAACAAGCGGGATCAGCTGATCGATGGCGGACGCGACATCAGCCCAGACCGCGACACCTGTCTCCACGTACTCGCTCAGGGCGTTCTTTAAGAGGGAATGAGCACATTCCAAGCGGCTCTCAAGATTGGCGGTGAGTACGTCGTCCTGGATAAAGAAGTCGATCGGATGAGAGTTCCTGATTACTTCCTCCAGGGACCGCGTCAGGAAAGTGCGCTCGCTCTTCCTGAACTGCCCCCGCAAGCGATAGATCATCAGAAGCGGGGAAAGAATCGTCTTTGCGTCGAATTCGGTCATCACTGATTCCCGCTTCAGAAATCGATGCTTTCGTCAGGAAGATCGCCGGCAGGCGCGGCCGGCCCCGGACGATTCACGTTCGTCGGGCGACGGTACTCAGTCGCTGGACGGGTGGAGGCGTCAGAAGATGCCGGTCGCGCTCCAAGCTGCAGAGACTCACAGACAATCTCTGTCACGTAGCGCTCGATACCATCCTTCTTCCCGACATACTTGTGGGTGCGGAGGCGTCCTTCGATGTAGACCTCAGAGCCCTTCTTGAGATACTGCTGGGCGACTTCAGCCTGACGCCCAAAAATCACCACGTTGTGCCAGTCGGTCTCTTCCTTCCTTTCCCCAGACCGGTCCTTGAACTTTCTGGACGTAGCCACAGCCAGGTGACAGATTTGAGTGCCACCGTCGGCGGGGATGAAGCTCTCGGGATCCTTTCCGAGTCTGCCGAGGAGGATCGCTTTATTTACGGATGCCATTTGTCGTTCCTTCAGTGTCGGTATCAAAAAAATTTTTAAGTCGCTCAGCGAGTCGCTGATCTTCCTTGGTGAGCAGCTCCGGATCCTTTGCCACAAAGATCAGGTACCACTCGAAGAAGATGAGCCGGACTTCTTCTGGCGTGAGCGTCAATCCTTTTTTCACGGAATTTTCCTTTTCTGCTTGTCCCCCACCCGGTAAAGGGCAGGGGAGTTGTGTGTTGTGGGGTTAGGCTTCGGCGCTGACGCTGAGGTCGTGAACGGCTCCTTCGGCAAGCTGAGCGAGGTCAGCCATGGTCTTGTCCACAAGCTCGAGAAATTCGATACATTTCTTCTCGGCGTCTCGGAGCTCCTCTTCGGTGGGGGTGTACCGGACGATGAAAAGCTGGAGCGGCTCGAAGTCACCGATCAGTCTCGGGTCGTAGTCCACGAAATCAACCCACTTACGACCAGTGCAGAGACACTGGATGAGCATCTGGGGCTTGTAGCAGTCAGGAACGACACCGGCCTTTACTCGCGAGATGTGGACCAAGGTGGTCGGGCACTTGATTTCGACCAGTCCGTCCGTCCCGACAAGGCCGTCAGGGCTGGCGCCGAGACCGGGGATAGTGGGGTGGGGGATAAAAGGAGATTCCGAGACGATCTGCGATGTCTGGATCTCGTAGAGCCCTCTCGCCTCATCTTCGTGATCGATCCCCCACTGCATAGCAGGCGTGGTCGGATGAGCGACTGCCTGACCGGTGACTCTCTCCGTCACGATCTCATCCAGCATCTCTTGATAAGCGGCATAGGGCTTACCGGTCTTGGTACGCAGGATGATGGCCGCGGCTCTGGAAGCCGTAAGCTTCCCAATGCGGGCCTGATACCACTCAGGGGTCCTCTGGAAAAGGCTAGACATAGGCTTCCTCCTCGCGTGCGGCATCGGCATCAGCTGCCATGCTCTTCAAAAAGTCCTGCAGACCAGTCTTGTTCAGCGCTTTCTTTTCGGAAGCAGGGAGCTGCTTCCACTCTGCTGTGTAGGCAGTCAGTCCCTTTCGGGCGATGTCCTCCAGGCGGGTCCGTTCGGCAGAGGTGATCTCAAATGCCGGCACTTCATTTCTGGGAGCAGAGGCTTCTGACTTTGCGGTGACTTCTCCAGTGGCGTTTCCGTCATCATCGTCATCGGTAGCGATGCCGAGGAAGGACGAGATCGCATAGCGCTTCGCGTAGGTCATCGCCGATCCAACCGCCTGGGCCGCGATTCCTTTCACGACGAAAGGCATCACGATGGCATTGGACTTCATGGAGAGCCCGGACCGATGGCGAAGGACGACCGAAGCCGCAACTGAGTAGTTGGAAGGCTGGGTAATCTCCCAGCTGAGAAAAATCCCGTGCTTGGTCAATGCGGGGCGGACGGCAACCAGGATCGCTCCGAGATCGGCATATCGGGAGTGATATGCGGGATTGATGCAGTTCTTGCGGACCGGGAGGAATTCCGCCTGAGCTTTGGCGAGATCCTCAAAAAACTGAGCCCTTGCCAGAGCGGGATCAAAAGCAGGCGCAGAGGTGGGGGAGGGGGTTCCCTCCCCGGTGGGGGTACCCTCCCCGGAGGGGGAGGGGGTCTCCTCTACGGCGGGAGTGATGGACTCTTCAGCTTCGAGTTCGTCGGTTATTTCAATGGTGCTCATTTGTGTTGTCCTTAGAGGAAGTGGATGTCGAGAATCCCGAAGAAGGCGAGAAGCGCGGCTGTGATTACGAAGATTGAGAGGAAGGTGACGGTGGCTTCAAAGATCCAGCCGAGGATTTCCTTTGCTGTGTCTTCTTCGATGGCGAGCTTCTCGGTCGCTTCGCGCTCTTTGCGGTCGGATTCGAACTGGCTTTCTTCCTTGATGCTGTCTTCAGTCATGGCGTGTCTCCTCAGAACTCTTCTTCCTGCTCACGCTTGATGGACTCAAGGTCGTCCATGATTTCGCCTTCATCCGGCATGGCGTAGCCGTCAGAGGCACCTTCCTCGGTGATGTCCCGGGCGAGATCCCGGATGCTGATCCGGCCGATCTCTTCGGCGGCATAGCCGAGAGCCTTGTCATAGGGCGTGTCACCGTCCTCGTCGGCGGAGAGGAGGCTCTCGCTCTCCTTCCAGATGCCGGCAATGGTGATCAATTCGACACCGAGAACAGTGGGGATGCTGTCGATCGGAGCGTCACGGTAGATACCGCGGGAATCACCAAAATCGGCGCACTCTTCATAGAGACCGTCCTTGGTAGGGGCTGTGGCGAAGATTTCGACCGTCTTCTCGGCGCCGTTTTCGTCCTTTCCGATCTCATCAGACTTGATGGCGGAGATCAGGTCGGTAAGAGCGCCGCCAGAGGTGAGCTCGACGTAGAGAAGGAAAGCTTCCGGATCATCGATGTACCCGGCTTCACCGTGACCGATGGAGTCAGCGGCACGCTCGAGGCGGCAGTTGTTGCTGAGCTGAGTGATGGCGGAGTGAACCGCAATGGCGGCAAAAATTTTGTTCCCGTTCGCGTCTTTCGTAACCAACATGATTTTGTCCTTTCGCAATTAACTACATTTACGTATTTAGCTACATATAAGTAGCTTTAATTTCATTCTTGATGAAAGTATAGCTACAGTGCCGGAAAGGTCAAGGTTTCTGCTTTATAAGTTTTGGCTACATTAAAAACTATTGATTAACGTCAATTGACACGCAACAGACAAAAAAATGCCCGCGTGTAGCGGGCGTTGTCTTGTTTTGGTGAGATAGGTGATTAGAAAGGCCCGTTTCCGGATCGGTCGATCACTCTTCCAATGAGATAGAAGCTATCAAGGTCTGATGCAGGTATTTCTTCGTCTGCTAACGCTGGGTTTTCTGATCTGACGAGAATACTTCCGTCGAGCCTTGTGAAAAGGCGCTTTACTCGCACTTCGTCGCCATAACAGAACGCGTATATTTTCCCAGACACTATTGCCCGCGGCGTACAGTCACACAGAATGGTGTCTTTGTCATAAAGAATCGGGACCATGCTGTCCCCGTGGACCTTTAGGCGCTTGCAATTTTGAGGAAGGATACCGTGCTCAGTGAACCAGTCTTGCCTATAGAAAGCTGGTTTAGCCTCTGTCGCTTCTTCAAACGTGGGTGCTCCGGAGCTTCCCGCTCCGCATCTAACCTCATATTCCGGGATGCTCACAAGATTATCGATTAAAGCTGGATCAATGGTCTGTGGAGATGGGATCACAGTTGACGAATGCGGATCGCCCATGCCGGTCGTTAGCCAGGTAACGCTGACACCAAGAAACTGAGCTGCCTTCAGGGCATGTACTGAACTTAGCTCTTTGGTCCGTCCATTAAACCAATTCGCCACCGAGGGGTGAGAAACACCGCAAAAGCGTGCGAGCTCGATCTTTTTTTTCCCTGATGCAGCTAAAGCTTGAGATAAGCGATCTTTAAGTGTCGTTGTCATAGTTCACCTCTGTAGCTTAGTCTACAAATTTAGATTTGTGTTTGCCTTCATTTTGAATGTAGCTATAATTTCAAATAAGAGTTAATTTTAGCTACATTCAGGAAACTCAAATGAACAGAGATCGTCGTTTAGACCCAAAGAGATCGGAGGCCATTGTCCAATCCCTGGGCGGGCCGAGTTCAGTCGGGCAGATTTTTGGGATTCGCCCCCAGTCTGTTTCGCGATGGAAAAGAAATGGCATTCCTGAGAACCGACTGCAGATTATCCAGCTGAAGTTCCCGGAAGTACCGGAAGTTATTGCATCAATGAATTACCAGCCTTGGGTTGGAAGATCCTAGGAGATTCCGATGCATGGGTACAAGGCTACAGATGTAGCGTGGGAAGCTGACGCCAGAACCATGGCCGAGAGGATGGTTCTGCTGGCTATTGCTAAATACGCTGGAGAGGATCTGAAAGGATTCCCCTCAGTGGCTCGTATTGCTGAAGATTCCTGCATGAATGAAAAGACGGCCTATGCAGCTATTCGCGGCCTGAAGAGCCGTGGAGTCATTCGTGTTACCCGTGGGGGAAGAAACAACTCCAACACCTATGAGCTCATTGAGGTCGGTACACCCAAAAACGGTAGTACCGAAAACGGTAGTACCAAAAACGGTACTACCGAATTTGGTAGTTCCGGTACACCCAAAAACGGTAGTTCCGGTACACCCAATTTTGGGGGTCTAACAAATCAATTAACAAATCAGAGAACAGATAAAGGTAATAAGTACCACCACCTCGTTGACGGTGTTGCCCCCGTACAAATCTGTACCTCCGCACAGAACTGTACCCACCCAAAGAAAGAGAAAACCAAAACTCAGGCATTCAAACCTCCAGAGCTCGGCGTCGAACTCACTGAAACCGCTTTTAAGGACTGGATGACGGTACGAAAGGCGAAGCACTCACCGCTCACCGAGACGGCATGGGAGCACTTCAAAGCCCAGGTCGTTAAGTCTGGTCTCTCAGTCCAGCAAGCGGTTGAGCTATGCGCCACACGGGGATGGATCTCGATCAACGCCGATTGGCAGGCGGTTAAGGATTACGAGAAAGAGACCGACTCACGCTCCAGCATGGATAGGACGGTAGCCAACGTCATCAAGGCTCTGGGGATCACAGACGACACGAAGGAAGAGGAAAAGGACACTGTAGATGACTGGATTTAAGTACGAAGGATCTGACGTCAAGCAGATCACCGATCAGGTTATGGGGCTCGCTGATCTCTTGGGAGCCAAAACCCCATCAGAAAAGGGACTCGTCCTCTGGGTTTCTTGTCTCAAGGATGAAGTCCCGGCATGGGCGGCTATATCAGCGCTTACGGATTGGCCGAAGCGACACAGCAAGATGGCTGCGCCGTCAGACATCGTGAAGTCTGCCAAGGAAATCCGTGAGCGGGCTCAAGATAAGAAAGTTCAGGAAGACAGCGCCAAAGAGGTGACGATTTCCGCAGTGACTCCCGCTGATCCCGCGGTCAATGCCGCTTACCACCGCTGGCTAACTGCGAGACATGATCTCCCGGCGCTGACCGGAAAAGAGTGGATGTGGCGGAAGCTGATCGCCTACGTCGAGCATCGCCCGCTCAGGCTCGAGGATGAGCTCTTTGTCCGCAAGCAGTTCGGGGATACTCCGTCAGAGTCTGCGATTACTGAAGCGAGAGAAGGTCTGAGGAAGAGAGAAGAGGCAGAAGCCGCGATCCCTCCATTCCTTACTCTGATCGCCGAGGAGCGAGCTAAAAGCGCCAAAGGTTCAGTTGTACCGGCTACCGCCAGGAAGACGCTTGCAGGCGGTCCTGGCGCCAGAGAGGACGATATCCCTGAGTGGGTCTCTTCCTATTCCTCCGATTCTTTCGACGATATCCCCTTCTAAGAGGAGTGAGCATGATCCCAGCCAGTTTCGTTTCCTACACGCTTACGCAGCCAGTCGCCAGAGTCGCCGAGATAGCCGATGCCAAGGAAAAGGCAGCCAAAGATAGGGCCGTCAGAGTCCTGACTGATGAGCGGATGTACCCGCTGGAAGACCTGCAAAAGTGCGAGGAGCACTTCCAAAAGGTATCGGCTTATGTCGAGGCAAGACGAGAAATCATCTCCCACGCCAAGGGCGCGAGGATCTTACCTGACGTCATCCCTGAAGATGTCTGGAAGTCTCTGGATATCCTCTGCCGGACTGCACCGGCTATGTACCTTGAAGCCCGGCTAAAGGTCACCATAGGCGTCATCGCGGACGCGTATAAGCGAAAGGGAATGGTCCGTCCTTCTGTCCACGATCATCGCCTGGTGCCGGATGCTTCATGGGTGAAGACTGACAGCGATGTCCGAAAGTACATCAAGCAGCTCAGGGCGTTGCCTGACGGTAGCAGAAAGCGCTTCCCGGCAGTGATTCGGGAGCATATCGCTCGAGCATCGATGAAGCTGCCAATCCCGGTAGTGGCAGACCGATTTGGGATCTCCACATGGTATGTGAGCGAGGTCCGGAGGGAATTCAAGGAAAAGCAGGAGGAGAAAAGTGAGTTTTGAGTTTGGCTTCCAGGTGCCGGGTAAAGCGAGAGGAGCCGCCCGGCCTCGGTTCATGAGGAACGGTCACACCTATATCCCGGATGAAGACCGACGGTACCGCGCTTTCGTCCAGTCAATGGCGAGAAAGGCGATTGCCGGGACGCAGTACACAGGGAAAGATGCGCTCTCTTTTGCGGTCGATATCCTTGTCTGCTGTAAGGTACCCGTCTCATGGACCAAGGCAAAGAAAGCAGCGGCGCTCCGTCAAGAGATTTCTCCCGGGAAACCAGACGCCGATAATGTGGCCAAAATCGTCTTAGACAGCCTCAACGACATCGCATGGGTGGATGACAGCAAAGTGTCCATCCTGACCGTCAGGAAGCAGTACAGCGACGCCTATGAGGGTATCCGGGTATGGGTGGAGGCAGAACCGACAGACAGGAGAGAAGCGTGATCGAAGATCGAGACCTGGACGCGAGACTCGAAAACTGGGCGAGAGTCTATCGTGACAGACCGAACCGGCGCAGCCAGCCGTCAGTGATCGTCCGGCTTATTGCACTTTATGGCGAGCCGGATCCAAAGGCCTACTGGCGGACGGCGGAAATGCCGGATGAGCCAAGACCGCCGAAAGATGAGACCGACGCGGCGCTGATCGAGAGGGCGCTATGCTCGCCGCTTTTCCCAGAGCGATACCGGCTTATCATCTGCGGTCTTTATCTCTACCCGAAAGTCCCTGTCTGCAGAATCCGGAGGAAGCTTGGACTTGGGTATAAAGCCTTCAGAGAAAGGCGTCGGCGGGCTGAGGTCACACTGCTAAATATTTTGACTTTCTATGAGAAGGATATAAAATATACTCATCAGTAAGCGGAAGACGCGTTGAAGTACATAGGGGAGTGCCATTGAGGCACCCACTCGTGTATCTATAGAAAATGAACCCGAAGAGAGATCTTCGGGCTTTTTTATTGCGTTGAGGGTGGCGATGAGGCGTGATTGGGGCATTATCAGAAGCTTGCTATCCAAGATTGAAGCAGAAACTCTCGCTGAATTCGTCCTGGGCCTGCATAGCGATGTCATGCTCGGTGATGGGGATAAAGTCTTCGAGTCAACCGTAGCCAGGCACCTGAAACTTTTATCAGAATCCGGCTATGTTCGCGGAATAGAATTTGCCAGATTTACTCCGGGGAACGTGAGCTACGTCCGTATTGAACCGGAAATGACTATGGCAGGGTATGACCTCCTTGAGGTTCTACGGTCAAAAACGGTTTGGAGGAGCAAATAGGTTTCTTGTACGGTTCGCGCGCGAGGAAACAAATGAAATTTGCCAATGAGTATTCTGAATTACGCGAATCCGAAAAGAGATTTATCAGGTTTAACGACCTGATTCCATTCGTATTTTTCGATGACACAAAAGATAGGAACGGTGCATTGCACTCCGACAAGAATGGCCAGTTTGTAAGCAAAGAAGGAACAGCAGAAAAATGTACGCCAAGAAATAAAGAGCCTAGTGAAAATAAAAAGTTTGACGAAAATAAATACAAAGAGTTACTCGGCGTCGAGTTCAAGGGTGTCAAACGTCGAGCGGCGGTAAGAAAACTCATCAACGAAAAGAAAGGCCATGGCAATTAGAAATTTCCAGAAAACAATGGGTGGGCGGCCATCGGCTTACGGTCCAGAGATGGCTAACAAGATTCTCTCTCTGATTAGAGAAGGAAAGTCCGAGGCAAAGATATGCAAAATGCCGGGCATGCCAAGTGCAGAAGCTTTAAGACTGTGGAAGAAGAAGTATCCCGACTTTCTTGCGGCCACAATCGAAGCTAGGCGGTTCAGTGCTGAACTCTACAACGATCGGCGCATGGACCTGGTTAAAGAGCTTATAGAGAAGACCCAGCTCCATGAAAATGAGGGAATCAGCTTCCCCAAGGGTGTTGTAGACGGCTACAAGGTAGCTATGCAGGAGCTGGCCAGAGAAGCTGCTATTCGTGATGACCACCGCTTCAGCGACCGCCAGAAGGTGATCGCAGAGGTTAATTCCGGCAGCGTCGGGGACGGCATGGATGCGGTTTACGCCAAAATGCGGGAGGCTGTCGAGGCCCATAAAGATGCCGGTAAGTAACCCCTTTGCTGAGATCTGGAGGCCGCACCGCTACAAAGTGTTCTATGGCGGCCGCGGATCGGGCAAGAGCTGGGCCGTGGCCGAGGCCTTGATTGTGATGGCCGACATGGCAAGGCTCCGTGTTCTTTGCTGCAGGGAGATTCAGGCCTCAATCCGCGATTCTTCCTACCAGGTGCTGAAGGATACGGCCTACAGGCTCGGCATCGCCGACCGCTTCGATTTCCTCGAGGCAGAAATCCGCAGCAAGGAAACAGGCAGCAGGTTCATATTCAAGGGGCTTTCCCACAACCAGTCGCTCAAGTCTACTGAAGGCATTGACATCGCCTGGGTGGAAGAGGGCCAAACAGTTTCAGAAGCGTCATGGTCCGTCCTGATCCCGACGATAAGAAAGCCGGGGTCCGAAATCTGGATCACCTTCAACCCCCTGAACGCAGACGATCCGACGACGAAAAGGTTCATCGAGAACCCGCCGCCGGACGCCTGCGTTCGCAAAGTCAACTACGACGAGAACGCCTACTTCCCAGACGAGCTCCGAAAAGAAATGGAGTTCCTGAAGAAGTCGGACTACGAAGCCTATCTGCACATCTGGGAGGGGTATCCAAGAACGATATCGGACGCCCAGGTGTTCAAAGGCCGCTATGTTGTCGAAGACTTTCCGGACGATCTTTGGAAGAAGGCGGACAGGCTGTTCTTCGGCGCCGACTTTGGCTTTGCGAACGACCCGAACACGCTTGTCCGCTGCTTCATCCTCGATGGCCGCCTCTACATTGACTACGAGGCGTATGCGGTCGGGGTGGAGCTCGACGAAATGCCGCAGCTCTACGAATCCGTCCCGGGGTCGCACGAATGGCCGATCAAGGCCGACTCGGCCAGGCCTGAGACCATCAGCTATCTGGCAAACCGGGTCAATCCGCCTTTCCGGATCTCGGCCGCAACGAAGTGGCAGGGAAGCGTGGAGGATGGAATCGCCTATCTGAAGAGCTTCGAGAAGATCGTCATCCATCCGCGATGCAAACACGCCGCGGATGAGTTCAGGCTCTACTCGTATAAGGTTGACAAGACCACAGACGAGGTTCTTCCGATCATTTTGGACAAGTCGAACCATTGCATAGCCGAGGGCGAGCTGATTGAAACCGACAAAGGTCCTATCCCGGTAGAAAAGGTGAAGCCGGGGGACCTGGTGTTGACACGCTTCGGGTATCGCAGGGTTTTGGCTTCAGCGATTACTGGAATAAATAAAGAAGTTATCGAGATATCAACTGGCTATAATAGTTTAAGGTGTACCGAAGAGCATCGGATATTTACTGTAAACCGGGGCTTTGTTGAGGCGCACGATCTCAAGGAAGGAGATGAGCTGTTATGCCTAAAGTCGAGCGTGTCTTTGTCGATGGCCACTGGTGGAATCGCTACCCTGACTCCAAGCGCAGAAGCGACCGGGTCTACTTCAAGCGGTCAATTCACGGAGGAACGGAATGGCTGCATCGCCGCATTTGGGAAGATGCTCACGGAACTATTCCGAAAGGGTGCCACATTCACCACAAGGACGGGAACCCGGACAACAACGACATCTCGAATCTCGAATGTCTTACGGTGCGTGCCCATGTTCATAAACACCCTTATACCGAGAAGCGGCTCGCCGAACATAAAGTTCTCTTGGACGAAATCCGAGGAAAAACCAAGGAATGGCACGCTTCGCCTGAGGGGCATGAATGGCACAGCAAGCACGCAAAAGCCATTGGGTTCGGTCGTCCCGATCTGCCGGAGCGCAAGTGCGAAAATTGCGGAAAACTGTTCAAGCCAAAGACAAATCACGACAAGTTCTGCTGCAACGCTTGTAAATCAGCATGGCGCCGCAAGCAGGGCCTCGATGATGTCCAAAAGACCTGCGAATGGTGTGGAAGGCAGTTTACCAGCAACAAATACCGCAAACACCGATTTTGTAGTGTTGCCTGTCGAGCGAAATACATTGCGTCCGTGCGGTTCCACAACGGTATACGACCTGACGGTGGAGGGCGCTCCTGAGTTTTTCGCCTCAGGGATACTTGTTCACAACTGCATAGACGCACTACGCTATGCCCTTGACGGCTATATCACGAAGCCCGGGCTGAGTAAGTGGGCCGCTTTAGGACGGATGCAATGAGCAGAACCAGCGCAAGAAACATAAAAAAGTCCGCGGCCAAAAGGCTGTTTCTGGACGGGGTGATCAATCCCCTGCTCAGGATCGGCAGCCAGAGCCGCAACACCTTTGCTGCGACCCATTACGTTCCGAGGTTCGAGTCTCTCGATCGCTCCCAGCTCGAGTGGGCGTATCAGGGGTCGTGGATCTGCTCCCTCGCGGTGGACATCATCGCCGAGGACATGACCCGCGAGGGCATAGACATCAAGTCCGAGAATCCCAAGGTTGTGGACCGGCTGAACGCCGATCTTGACGACTGGCGGGTGTGGGACTCCATTGCGGACGCTATCAAGTGGGCCCGGCTCTACGGCGGGTCCGTCGCCGTCATGATGATCGACGGGCAGGACATGAGCCAGCCGCTCGCCGAAGTCCGAAAAGGGGCGTTCCGCGGGCTGTACGTTCTTGACCGCTGGCAGATACAGCCCTCAAGCGAGCTCGTTCAGGCGCTTGGACCCGATTTCGGAAAACCCGAATACTACGAGGTCCTGCAAAAGGAAGTCGGCGTCAACATCCCTGGCAACAGGATCCACCATTCGAGAGTGATCAGGCTCGACGGCCGGAGGCTGCCATTTAACCTGAGGCAGGCCTATCAGGGGTGGGGCGCCTCCATACTCGAGGCCGTCATTCCTCAGGTTCAGATGTTCGACCTTGCGACGCAGGGCGCAGCTCAGCTGATCAGCAAGTCGTATCTGCGCTACTACAAGGTGCAGGGGCTGCGGGACATCCTGACGAACAGTCTCGCCCGCGACGGTTTCCTGAAACAGATGGACTACATGAGGGAGTTCCAGGGGATCGAGGGTCTGACCATCGGCGACAGCACCGATGAGTTCCAGACGATGCAGTACTCGTTCACGGGGATCCCGGACATTCTGCTGCAGTTCGGGCAGCAGATCTCCGGCGCCATCGGCGTTCCCCTTGTGCGCCTGTTTGGGCAGTCTCCGGCGGGATTCAACTCAACCGGAGAGTCGGACCTTCGGATCTATTACGACAACGTGAAGCACGATCAGGACTCCGGCCTGAGGTCGGGCCTGAAGAGGCTGCTTCGCGTCATGTATGAGTCGGCCTTTGGTTCGGCGCCGGACGCCGACTTCGGCTTTGAGTTCAAGAGCCTCTGGCAGATGACGAACGAGCAGAAGTCCCAGGCTGCGCAGGGCCTTGCCGGTTCGATCATTCAGGCCCTTCAGGCCGACGCCATCCCGACATCAGTCGCGATGAAGGAGCTGAGAAAGCTGTCCGACACGATCGGGCTCTTTGGTTCGATCAGTGACGAAGACATAGATGCCGCCGAAGAGGCAGACAACGGGATGATGCCGCCGGAGGCCAAGTTAACGGAGGATCTGTTAAATGCCAAACCCGAAAGCGTTCCGGGAGCAAACCAAAACGGCGCAGCTGTTGGCGTGGTACCAAAAGCGCCTCAAGCGGGTGGCCCGACAGGTGGACCGAATCGCCCGTGACTACTCCGCCGCCGCTGACCCCGTGAAGGCCGCCTCTGAGATCCAGATGCGGCTTTTTTCATACGCGGACGAGATCGACGCCTGGGCGCACGAGATATCGGGAATCATGCTCAAGCGGGCCGGAGCGGCCGACTTCGAAACGTGGAAGCTGGTGGGTGGAGAACTCTCGGCAGAAACAAGAAAACGCCTGAAGGACGCGCTGACAGGGAAGGCCTACGAGGATCTTCAAAACCTTCAGGTCGACCTGATCAAGTCTCTTCCAAGAGAGGCCGCGGAAAAGGTTCAGGAGATGGCGCAGCGCAGCCTCATGACGGGCGAGCGCTTCGCTTCTTTCGCCGAGGACATAAAGCGGCTCGGGCCCATCACGATGAGCCGGGCGATCTGCATCGCAAGAACCGAGACGGCAAGAGCCAGGACGTCTTACACACAGGCAAGGGCGCAGGCCGTCGGGTCTACGCACTACATCTGGCACACGGTAGGTGACGGGGCGGTAAGACCAAGGCATCGGCAGCTTGATGGGACGATACAGTCCTGGAACGACCCGCCGATCACGAGCGAGCCGGGTCAGAAAATCGTTCACTCTCATCCTGGCCAGCTGTGGAACTGCCGCTGCTGGACAGAACCGTTGTTTCCTAAATCGAAGTACGAATCATGAAGTTTAGAGATGGAAATTTCCTCACAAGCGAGCGGCTGAGCCCTCACAAGGAGCTGACTCCGGAGGGGTATCTGCTCTGCCGGGACGTTCCGATCTCGAGAGTCGGCACATTTGACTACACGGGCGCGGACGTCTCGATGAACGCCCCTGTCGTGCATGTCGGCCGCCCGGCAGAAGAGCTGTTCAAGCCCGAGACGATCGCGAGCTTTGAGGGCAAGCCAATCGTGATCGGGCACGACACCTTTGCGGACCCGGAGACGTGGAAAAAGATCTCCATCGGGCACGTGCAGAACGTGCGGCGGGGCGAAGGTGACGAATCCGGCCTTCTTCTGGCCGACCTTCTTGTCCTGGACAAGAAGGGAATCGACTTGATCGAAAACGGGACGCTCTGCGAAATCTCGTGCGGCTACGACGCGAATTTCGTGCGGGACGGCGCCGATTCCGGTCATCAGGTGGGCATTGTGGGGAACCACGTTGCTCTTGTTAATCAGGGGCGGTGTGGCCCCGTTTGTTCTATTGGTGATGGTTTTATGAACGAACCTAAATCTAGTTGGAAGACTATGCTCCGCCGCCTCTTCCGTGACGGCGATGAGGATAAGTTCAATGAAGCGCTCGACAAGGTCGACGTTAAGGATGCTGATCCGGAGCCTGCTGCGGAGCCCGCTCCGGCTCCCGCGCCTTCTCCCGAAGACCGAATCGCAGCGCTCGAGAAGGCGGTGGGAGAGCTGACGGCCTTTGTCCAGAAGCTGCAGTCCGCAGAGGCAGCCAAGGAAAAGCCGGAGCAGGCTGCGGATGAAGAGCCTGCCCAACCGGAACCCGATCCTGAAGCGGCTCCGGTTGACGAGACCGTTCCAGCCAAGGAGTCGCAGGAAGTTCTCGCTGACGCAGAGGATGTCTGCCCGGGCATCAAGAAGCCCGCGGCTGACGCCAAGACCGGCGGTTTCTCTAAGGATGTTCTCAACCGCCTCCGCCGCCAGGCCCTCAAGGCCGCAGGCGTGAAAGAGTTTGGCGACGCCGACACGCTGGACGACGCCTCTTTGGCGATTGCGTTCAAGGCTGCTGCCGAACTGGCCCGCGCCAAGAACAACCCGGTCGCTGTCCATATGGCCGATCAGGCTCCCCGCTCAACGAGCAATGCGGATCTCAACAAAAAGTTTGCTGAATTTTGGAAGGAAAAATAACCATGTCTCAGTTCATCGGCACCTCCATGACGCCCGGCTATGCAGGCGACCTTACTCGCGGTCTTTTTGACGCGACCATTGAAACCAAGGTCAACGACGGAACCGTCAAGGCTTTCGGCGTGCCCGTCAAGCTTTCGAGCGGCAAGGCCGCAGCTGTGAGCGCCGCCTCCGATGCCGTCTACGGCTTCTCTGTGCGCGAATACGGTCAGGCCGACAACGATGGCGTGCAGGAAATGGAGCTCGTCTCCGTTCTTCGCCGCGGCTACATCGCTGTCACCGTTTCCAGCGGCACGGCCGCTGCGGGCGGCCAGGTTTATCTCACTTCGACCGGTGCGATTTCCGCTGATTCCACCTCCAACACCGCCCTCTCCGGAGCGACCTTCATGGGCCCCGCGGATGCGAACGGTCTGGCTGAAATTGCCTTTAACATCTAAGGAGCACTTCCATGAAATTTACTGACTCTGAGATTCAGAGCACTGGTGCATTCATTGTTGGCCAGCTTGAACGACTCGACCCCCACAATTACGACCCGATCGCCGAATTCACCTGGTCCCGCGACATGCCTCTGCGCGAGGATGTCACGATCGCAGACGAGGTGACTTCCTTCATCCTCACGAACTACGCGGGCGGCTTTGGCGGCACCGGCAGCGGCACCAAGAGCTGGATCCGCGGCGAGGCCACCACCCCGGCCCGCGTCTCCATTCAGATGAACAAGATCACTACCCCCGTTACCCCGTGGGGCATGGAGGTCGACTACACGATCTTCGATCTGGAAAAGGCCATGAAGGCCGGCCGCCCGATCGACAAGATGAAGCACGATGCCATGCGCATGAAGCACCAGCTCGATATCGACACCCAGGTGTACATGGGCGACACCGAGCTTGGGATTTCCGGCCTTCTCAACAACTCTGCTATCGCCAAAGAGAACGTCGGCGCTTTTGATGCTTCGACCACCACGGCTGAAAAG
>OGOA01000521.1_pt1 | contig 27136 bp, 23 predicted proteins | sample 1573621 | NCBI WGS metagenome assembly OGOA01 (sample SAMEA2581917, study PRJEB24529) | metagenome | biome: Human gut stool | place: China | collected 2011
GCTGACTAAAATTTATGCGTAATATTTTCTTTCCCCACTATTTATCGGGTGAGCCGCAATATTTATTATTTGTGATAAATATATAAAAAAATAAAGCGATGGCTTTCACAAGCAATCGCTCTATATCTTCAATAGGTATTAGTTTTTTAAGGTAAAAAGATTGTTTTCAGGATAACAGTTGCAAATATAACCACTTTTTTTATATTATCCAAGAAAAATCTTTTATTATTTTGATGTAATATTTCTGTGTGCCCACACATTATTAAAATTAACCTATTTTAAGTCTTTGGCGGGAAAATCGGATAAAATTCAGTCGTTTTCTTATAGTTTAAAAATACTTTCTTTGAACTTTTTAGTAATATATATTTGTTTTTATGAACCAAAAACTGTAATTTTGGCCTTATGAAAAAAAATGTAATAAGTTATAGAAGGTTATTTTTAACTTTAATAGTATTGTTATCAGCCACAGTATCTGTTTTTGCACAGTATTCTAATAAGCGTGATTTTAGAGGCGCATGGATACAATGTGTGAATGGTCAGTTTATGGGTATGAGTACAAAACAGATGCAAGATACTTTGACCTCTCAACTCGACAGATTGAAAGAATGTGGGGTTAATGCTATTATATTTCAGGTTAGGCCAGAATGCGATGCTTTGTATGTAAGTAAGTATGAGCCTTGGAGCCGTTTTCTTACTGGTGTGCAAGGTAAAGCACCGTATCCGTTTTGGGATCCTTTGAACTGGATGATAGATCAGTGCCATAAGCGTGGCATGGAACTTCATGCCTGGATTAATCCCTTTAGAGCAAAGACAAAAACAACGAATCAACTTGCCTCAACTCATATAGCCATAAAACATCCAGAACTTGCTTTTGCCTATGATGGCCAGATGATACTTAATCCGGGTATTCCTGAAGCAAGAGATTATATAGTGGATGTCGTTAAAGATATTGTAAGCAGATATGATGTTGACGGATTGCATATAGATGATTACTTTTACCCTTATCCTGCTCCTGGGCAAACTATACGGGATGATGCTGAGTTTGCAAAATACAATAACGGCATTAAAAATAAAAATGATTGGAGACGTGATAATGTTAATGTCTTTATTAAACAGCTTTATGAAGCTATTCATGAAACCAAACCTTGGGTAAAGTTTGGTATATCTCCGTTTGGTATATATAGAAATAAAAAGAGTGACCCGTTGATAGGAAGTAAAACATCCGGACTTCAGAATTATGATGATCTGTATGCTGATATATTAATGTGGGTTAATAACGGATGGGTAGATTATTGTGTGCCTCAGCTCTATTGGGAAATAGGACATAAAGCAGCTGATTATGAGACTTTAATCAAGTGGTGGAATAAATATGCAGGGAAAAGACATCTATATATTGGAGAGGATGTAATACGTACCGTAAAAAGTCCGGATTTGGTAAATAGAAGTATAAATCAAATGCCTGCCAAGCAAAAACTTCATAGTGAAATGAATAATGTGCAAGGTACGGTTCTGTGGTATGCCAAGGCGGTAACGGATAATGTAGGCAATTATGGCTCAATGTTGAAAAATGTATATTGGAAGTATCCTGCGCTCGTTCCGCAGATGAAATATATAGACGGAAAGGCACCTAAAAAAGTTAGAAAGATGAAGTTTCTGGCATTTGAGGACGGAATTGTACTGTTCTGGAAGGCTCCTAAAGGCAAAGATTGGTCAAACAAGGCTGTAAAGTATGTCGTATACAAATTTGTTAAAGGTGAAAAAATAAATATTGATGATCCTTCAAAAATAGTTGCAATAACTTCTGACGAGTTCTATAAAATACCGGCTAGTGCGATTAAGCCTGGTGAAAAGCACTATTATGTTGTGACTGCTTTAGATAGATTGAGTAATGAAAGTAAACCGCGTAAGAAATCAATAAGATATTAAATAAGATGAAAACAACAGAATCAACAATAGTTCAGTTAAAGAGGTTCTTTAATAAAGTTTCTCAAAAATTCCCAAGTACAGAAGAACCGGTTATAATGACGGATATTCATTTGAGTGTTTCGCAGGATACAGGTGAGCTTCTTGCTTTTGATGATAATGACAATGAAATCACCCGTTGTGTTGTCGATCAATGGATTAATTGTAAAGAACAAGATTTTTATATAAATATTGCAGGTGTATTGCGTGATGTTCTTAAAGAGATGAGTGATGTTGTTGATTGCTTGTCGATACTGAAGCCATATAGTTTTATTTTGGAAAATGATGACAGAGAACATTTTGCAGAGCTGTATCTTGTCGACAGTGATATAAGAATAATTGGAGGTGATTTGATGAATGGTCTTGATGACGATTTGAATAAATTTCTTGATAACCTGTTAAAAGAATAGGTTAGTCGACTTCTTTTACACTTTTCCCTTTTTGCAGAAAATCTTCATTTTTGTTTGCTGTTTGAAAATATAGTATTATTTTTGCATTTGCAAACTCGAGTTTGCAAATTATAGGTAAAAACATGAAAAATGAAATAAGGCATTTAGGGGTTGTCGATACTGTTGATGTCGGATTGATAAAAGTACGTATAACCCAGACATCAGCATGCTCGTCGTGTAAGATGTCCGGTAATTGCAACGCTTCTGAAAGCAAAGAGAAGGTGGTTGATGTATATTGTGATAATCACTATGGTTTGAAAACTGGTGACAATGTTATTGTTATTGCATCTCAGCGTACGGGCTTTTTAGCAGTTTTGTTGAGTTCTGTGATTCCTTTGATTATACTTGTTGCTGTTCTGGCCATTGCTTTTGTTGTTACACAAAGTGAAATTTCAGCGGCGTTGTTCAGCTTATGTTCGCTCATACCTTATTATGTTATTTTATACTGTATGAGAGAGAAAATACGAGTTAAATTGTCGTTTCATATTGATCCGTTGAGTGTAAATACATTCGGCGATAATGGGTTGAAATTATAATTACTAACTAAAACAAATACAAAACTTATGAATTTTATTTTAATTGCAGTAATTGTACTTGGCGGTATTGCGTTAATATCAGCTGTGATATTGTACGTATGCTCTAAGAAGTTTGCTGTTCATGAAGATCCCCGCATAGGGCAGGTGTCTGCCATTTTGCCAGGAGCTAATTGCGGAGGATGTGGTTATCCGGGATGTTCCGGTATGGCTAGTGCGTTAGTTAAGGGAGCTGATGCAGGCTCTATTGACGGACTATTCTGTCCTGTTGGCGGTTCCGATGTTATGGGGCAAGTTGCTGATTTATTAGGTATGGCTGTTGCAAACACAGAGCCTAAGGTTGCTGTTGTCCGTTGTAACGGAACGTGCGAGTTGCGTCCTCGTATTGCAGTTTATGATGGCTTAAAAACATGTACGGCTGTAAATTCTTGCGGTGCGGGCGAGACTGGCTGCGGATATGGTTGCCTGGGCTGTGGCGATTGCGTCAATGCTTGCGCTTTTGGTGCTATTACAATGAATCAGGAAACAGGACTTCCTGAAGTTGATGAGGAAAAATGTACTTCATGTGGAGCCTGCGTAAAAGCTTGTCCTCGTAATATTATAGAACTTCGTAAAAAGGGAATAAAGAATCGCCGCGTATATGTCCGTTGTGTAAACAAGGATAAGGGCGCCATTGCCATGAAGACATGTAAGGCTGCATGTATCGGTTGTGGCAAATGCGAAAAGGAATGTAAGTTTGATGCAATAAAAATAGAAAATAATCTTTCTTATATTGACCCTGAAAAATGCCGCTTGTGCCGCAAGTGTGTTGAAGCATGTCCTACACATGCCATTGTTGCAGTGAATTTCCCTGCTCCTAAAGTACGTACAGAAACATCTGGACAGAATGTGGAAAGTGTAGCTTCTTCAGAAAAAGTTAACCCTAGTGTAGAATCAAAACAGAAGGAGATAAAGGAATGAAATTGAGAACATTTAGAATAGGCGGTATACATCCAGAGGAAAATAAATTGTCATCAGAGGTAGTTACCACTGTAGCAAAATTGCCTCAGCAGGCCATATTCCCTTTGTCACAGCATATTGGTGCACCGGCAAAACCTGTCGTAAAGAAAGGTGATAAGGTTAAGGTGGGAACTTTAATTGCTGAAGCCGGAGGCTTCGTTTCAGCTCCGATTTTTTCTTCTGTATCAGGAACAGTGCTGAAGATTGAAAGTGCCATAGATGCAACGGGTTACCGTAAACCTTCAATTATTATTAAGGTTGAAGGTGATGAATGGGAAGAAAGTATTGATCGTTCTGATAAGTTGGAGCTTCTTTCAGCTCATCCGGAGCTTACGCCTGAAGAGATTGTTGAGCGTATTAAGAAAGCCGGAGTTACTGGTATGGGTGGAGCCGGTTTCCCTACATTTATAAAATTATGTCCTCCTCCTACAGCTAAAGCTGAATGTGTTATCCTGAACGGAGTGGAGTGTGAGCCTTATATCACATCTGACTACAGGCTTATGATGGAGCATGCAGATGAGATTCTTGTGGGGCTTGATTTGCTTATGAAAGCTGCAAAGGTTGATAAAGGCTATATCGGTATTGAGGAAAACAAGCCAAAAGCTATTGAATTGTTTGAACAAAAGACGGCTTCAAATCCGAACATAGAAATTGTTCCGTTGGCAAAGAAATATCCTCAAGGCGGAGAAAAGCAGCTTGTTGATGCAGTTATTCGTCGCCAGGTTCCTGCACCTCCTGCAATTCCTGTTAATGTAGGAGCAATTGTGCAGAATGTAGGTACGGCTTATGCTGTATATCAGGCAGTAATGAAAAACAAGCCTTTATTTGAAAGATATACAACCGTTACGGGTAAGAAACTGGCTCATCCGGCTAACTTCCTTGTGCGTATGGGTACTCCAATGATTGATCTAATTAATGAGTGTGGAGGAATGCCTGAAGGCGACAACAAACTGTTGGCTGGAGGACCAATGATGGGAAAAGCCCTTACTTCAGTTGAAGTGCCTATCTGTAAAGGAACTAATAGTGTTACGATACTTAGTGGAAATGACGCTAAGCGCAAAGCTCCTCAGCCTTGTATCAGATGTGCAAAGTGTGTAAGTGCATGTCCTATGGGGCTTGAGCCGTATCTTCTTGCTACTGCTAGTGCTAAGCATGATTGGGAGAAAGTAGAGGCTGCCGGTGTAACGTCTTGTATTGAGTGCGGTTCATGTCAGTTTACATGTCCTGCTCACCGTCCTATGCTTGATAATATACGTTTGGGCAAGACTACAGTTATGGGCATAATCAGAGCCCGCAGCGCAAAAAAATAAATCCATTTTATCTGATTGTATTTTTCATTTAGATGAATAATGGCAAAAATTAATTTAAAACGATGAGCAAATTAATAGTATCATTATCGCCACATGCGCATGGAACAGATAGCGTTGAGCGCAATATGTATGGCGTGATAATAGCATTGTTACCCGCATTGCTGGTATCATTTTTGTATTTCGGAATAGGTTCGGTTGTTGTATGTGCATCTAGTGTGGCAGCCTGTATGTTCTTTGAGTGGGCCATCACTAAATATATAATGAAAAAAGAGCCTACGCTAACTGACGGATCGGCAATTCTAACAGGTCTGTTGTTGGGATTCAACCTTCCGTCTAACCTTCCGGTTTGGATAATTATTATTGGTGCCTTAGTGGCTATTGGTATAGGCAAGATGACATTTGGCGGATTAGGATGTAATCCTTTCAATCCGGCTTTGGTTGGCCGTTGTTTCTTATTGGTGTCTTTCCCGGCACAGATGACATCGTGGCCTGTTGCCGGTCAGCTTACAAGTTATGTTGACGCCCAAACAGGAGCAACTCCTTTGAGTATAATGAAAGAAGCAATAAAATCAGGCGATCCGACTGTACTTGACAGACTTCCTGATTCAGTTTCACTGCTTTTGGGTAATCCCGGTATAAATCATGGAGCCGGAACCATAGGCGAGATCTGCGCTTTGGCCCTAATCATAGGTTTGATTTATATGCTTTGGAAGAAGATTATAACATGGCATATACCTGTAAGCATCTTGGCTACGGTTTTTGTTTTCTGTGGCTTGTTGCATGTTGCCAATCCTATTTATGCTAACCCCGTTGCAGAATTGTTAACTGGAGGACTTATGCTTGGAGCGATATTTATGGCTACTGATTATGTTACATCTCCAATGACTCATAAAGGACAGATTATCTATGGTATAGCTATCGGCGCTTTGACCGTTATAATCAGAAATTGGGGTTCATATCCGGAAGGAATGTCTTTCGCAATTCTGATTATGAATGCGTTCACTCCGCTAATAAATGCATATGTTAAACCAAAGCGTTTTGGAGAAATTGTAAAGGAGGATAAAAAATGAAAAAGTTAGAATCGTCAATAACAAATATGGTGCTTGTCCTTGTTGGTGTGGCACTTATTACAGGCGGAATTCTTGCGTATGTAAACCATATAACAGAGGCACCGATAAAACTTCAGGCAGAGAAAACTCTTGCTGATGGTATTAAAGCCGTTATGGGTGGCGTTCAGCTTTCAGTAGCAGAAAACGACACTATAAAGCAGACTATAAAAGGCAAGGAAGCTGTATTTGTAATTCATAAGACAGTTGATTCAAATAAACAAGATTTAGGAGTGGCAGTTGAAAGTACCACCGGTGGATTTGGCGGCGACCTGAAAGTATTGGTTGGTTTTGATAAAGACGGTAATATCTTAGGATATACTATACTTCAACATGCAGAAACCCCAGGACTGGGAGCTAAAGCAGACAAGTGGTTCCAAAAGGATGGTAAGGGAAGCATCATAGGCAAGAATCCAAATAAAGACAACCTTACTGTGAAAAAAGACGGAGGTGATATAGATGCTATCACAGCTTCGACCATTACCAGCCGTGCTTTCCTGCTTGCTGTTACCCAGGCTTACAACGCCTATAAGTCAGGCCATGTAGATGCTAATACATCGGCTACAGGGCATTATGAAAAATAATTGTATTTAAATGTAGATAATTATGAATTACTTAAAAATATTAACAAATGGTATAGTCAAGGAGAATCCTACTTTCGTACTTCTTCTTGGTATGTGTCCTACATTGGCAACCACAACATCTGCTATAAATGGTCTGTCAATGGGATTAGCCACAATGTTTGTGCTTATATGCTCAAACCTGGTAATATCTTTGATAAAGAATCTGACTCCAGATATGGTTCGCATTCCGGTGTTTATTGTTGTGATTGCATCGTTTGTAACTATACTTCAGATGATAATGCAAGCTTTTGTTCCGACGATTTACGCTACTCTGGGTCTTTATATACCTTTGATTGTTGTTAACTGTATCATACTTGGACGTGCTGAAGCTTTTGCTTGCAGCCACGGACCTGTAGAAAGTTTGTTCGATGGTTTAGGTATGGGCCTTGGATTCAGTATTGCGCTTACATTGCTTGGCGCTGTACGCGAAATTCTTGGAGCCGGTTCTATCTTTGGAATCGTGCTGCTGCCGGAGACAAGCAACATGCTTCTTTTCATTCTGCCTCCTGGAGCATTTATAACTTTGGGATATCTTATTGCAATTGTAAACAGATTTAAGAAAGCGTAAATTATGGAATATTTATTGATTTTTATATCAGCAATATTTGTGAACAACATCGTGTTGTCACAGTTCTTGGGAATATGTCCGTTCCTTGGCGTGTCTCAAAAGGTATCCACTTCACTTGGAATGGGAGCAGCTGTTGCTTTTGTGCTTACACTTGCAACGATTGTAACTTATCTGGTGCAGATATATTTGCTAGACCCATTTGGCTTGCAATATCTACAGACAATAACCTTTATATTGGTTATCGCAGCCTTAGTACAGATGGTTGAGATTATCCTTAAGAAAGTTTCTCCTGCTCTTTATCAGGCGTTGGGTATCTTCTTGCCTCTTATCACCACTAACTGTGCTGTGTTGGGTGTGGCTATTCTTGTTATCCAGAAAGACTTTTCGTTGATACAGAGCGTTGTTTATGCATTTTCTACGGCGTTGGGATTTGCCCTGGCATTGGTCGTATTTGCTGGAATACGAGAGCAGCTGTCAATGGTGAATATCCCTAAAGGTATGCGAGGCATGGCCATTGTACTTGTTACGGCAGGTCTTTTAAGTTTGGCTTTCTTGGGATTCTCTGGAGTAGATACAGGCTTAAGGACTTTGTTTGGTTTAGATTAATATCTTGTATAATCAGAATATTAACGCATGTATGTTTGGTGGCAAGGAAAGACAATCATGAGTCTTTCCTTGCCACTTTTATTAGTATTCTTTATGTGTGTTTGTTTCATCGGTTAAATTGAGGATATTTTGATGATGGCATGGGGTAGTGTGTAATCCTTAATCAATCTTTAGTATTTTGCCGTAACTTTCCTTTTTGAGACTCTGAGGGTAGTTATTTCTAGGTATTGTTCGTTATGTTTAGAAAACATACAAAAGTCATCGATTCATACTTCTTATATGGTAGAATTGGTTGAATGTATTTACAGGGTAGGTAAAAGCATTGAATGGCGGTCACTTTAAGTCAAATTTTCAGCAAGTAGAAGTTCATGTGAATTTTGAAAGACAAAAAGTGAAAGTAAAAGGAGTAGATTATGTTTGTATTTTCTCTTTTGTATAATTAGTTTTGATGAAAATGTAATTGAAAGGGCATATATTTGTTTCGAATCATTAACCTATTGTTTTCGTATCGTAAATGGGTTGTTTTTAATACAAAAGTGACCCGATTATGATACGAAAATCAATGGTTTTTTATGGCTAATCTTGCAAATAAGATAGGTTGCAATTAGTATGCGTTCTTAAAGCATTGTTTATCTTTTACTATTTTCAGACAATCTTTTATGTTTTTATTTTGTTGCTGAAAATGAATATTTAAAGTTGAGCATTTTTGTCTCATGGAGATATATGCCGTTTTCATATGTCTTTATAGAGGCGTAAGCGGTGTTGTCTGAAAATGTGTGTGAATAGTCAAATTTCCAATATAAATTTTCAGTTGTCAAATAATGGATGTATGATATAGTGACGGATAAATTTATTTGAGTTAAAAATAATCAAATGTTATCTATACAGCGAAAAATAATATAACTTTGTCTTCAGTTATTTGTTTATATAAATCTAAAAAACATAAGCCCATACATAGGGTTTAATATAGGTAATTTGTTAATTCTTATTTTAAAAAGATGAAACATACAATTTTAGTAACAGGAGGTACTGGATTTATCGGTTCTCATACCACAGTAGAGTTGCAGCAGGCCGGATATAATGTGGTAATAGTTGATAATTTGTCTAATTCTAAGCCGGAGGTGGTTGACGGAATAGAAAAAATCACAGGTATTCGTCCGGCTTTTGAGCAAGTTGACTGTTGTGACTTAGCAGCAATGGATAAGGTCTTTTCTAAATATGGAGATATTAGCGGAATAATACATTTTGCTGCAAGTAAAGCCGTTGGTGAAAGTGTGCAGAAGCCGTTGCTGTATTATAGAAATAATATAACAAGTTTGCTTAATTTGCTTGAATTAATGCCTGCACACAATGTAAAGGGACTTATCTTTTCTTCAAGTTGCACGGTATATGGTCAGCCTTCGCCGGAGAATCTGCCTGTAACAGAAGAAGCTCCTATACAGAAGGCCTTGAGTCCTTATGGCAACACAAAGCAGATTAATGAGGAAATAATTCAGGATTTCATTCATAGCGGAGCACCTGTTAAGTCTGTTATTTTGAGATACTTTAATCCTATAGGAGCACATCCGTCAGCTCTTATTGGCGAATTGCCAAATGGCGTTCCAATGAATCTTATTCCTTTTGTGACACAGACGGCTATTGGCATCAGAGGACAGTTAAAGATTTTTGGCAACGACTATAATACTCCTGACGGAACATGTATTCGTGATTACATCTATGTAGTAGATCTTGCAAAGGCACATGTTAAGGCAATGGAGAGAGTGCTTGATAATCCTTCTACGGATGCCGTTGAGATATTTAATATAGGTACAGGTAAAGGCGTAAGTACTCTTGAAGTTGTTGAAGGATTTGAAAAGGCTACTGGTGTTAAGGTTAATTGGGAATATGCGCCTCGTCGTGAGGGTGATATAGAGAAAGTTTGGGCTGATCCGGCTAAAGCTAACAATGTCTTGGGGTGGAAAGCTGAGACCGGCTTAGAGGAGACTCTGCGTTCTGCCTGGAAATGGCAGTTGAAGCTTAGGGAAGACGGAGTTCAATAATTGACATTAGCAATAAACGTATATTATATTTATATCTGCCTGTAAAAAAATATTTTATGGGCAGATAATTTTTTATACTAAATTGGTTATTTTTATTCTGTAGTCTTTTTGAATTTTTATCGTGTAAATTAAAATAAAAATTAGGAGTTTATTTATTGTTTCCTTTTGCTATAATATGCAAGTCTGGTTTATAACATTTTATTATAATAAAAATGAACTTTCAGCCGTCTCTTTGCAATTTATGGCAAGGACTGAAAGTTCATTTTGAGTATAAAATTATCTGAAAAGATTATTTTAGCATACTTTATGTGATCCGTCTTTAATTACAACGTCATAAACTTTTGGCTCTCTGCCATATTTCTCGTTGTATTTTTCTTTGGCATCATTTACGAAAGAATCATAAAGTTCTTCCTTTACCAGATTTATTGTGCATCCGCCAAAACCGCCGCCCATTATTCGGCAACCGGTAACACCATGTGCTTTTGCAATTTCAACCAGGAAGTCTATTTCTTCACAAGAAACTTCATAATCTTTGCTTAAGCCCTCGTGGGTCTCATACATTTTTTTGCCAACTGTTTCATAGTCGCCTTTTGTCAAGGCATCACAAACAGCGAGCACTCTGTCTTTCTCGCCAAGAACAAATGTTGCTCTTTTTATATCTTCGTCGCTGACTTCAGATTTAACAGAGTCGAGCATGTCCCAGTCTGCGTCGCGTAGTGTTTCAATCTTTCTATCAGGATATTTGTTCTTCAAAGCCGCAACAACGTTTTCGCAACTCTTGCGTCTGTCGTTGTAAGCAGAAGATGCCAGCTCATGCTTTACAACAGAGTCGAGCAGAACAAGCTTGTATCCTTTCGGATCAAATGGGAAGTATTCAAATTCGCGGCTTCTGCAGTCAAGGCGCATGAGTTTGCCCTCTTTGCCGAATACGCTTGCAAACTGATCCATTATTCCGCAGTTTACACCACAGTAATTATGTTCTGTTGCCTGGCCGGCAAGAACCAGATCCCATTTTTCTACTTTATTGTCACCAAAAAAATCATTGAGGGCAAATGCAAAGCAGCTTTCCATTGCTGCAGACGATGACATGCCTGCACCGAGAGGAACGTCACCGGCAAATGCTGTGTTGAAGCCTTTTACGTCAACCCCTCTTTTTTTCATTTCTTGTACAATACCGTAAATATAGCGTGCCCAACTTGTTTTGGGGCCTTCAGGATCGTTTACATTAAATTCAACGCGGTCTTTCAAGTCAATGGCGTAAGCCATTACTGTATCTGTTCCGTTGGGGCGTATTTCGCACATTATGCCCTTGTCTATAGCTCCGGGGAAAACAAATCCGCCGTTATAGTCTGTATGTTCTCCTATAAGGTTGATTCTTCCGGGTGATGCATATACATTGCCTGTTTTTCCATCAAAATGCTTGATGAACCGGCTTCTTACAAATTCTATGTCCATGTCGTGTTCTTTTTATTATAGGTTAATATTATTTTTCTACACCAAATTTATATATAGTTTTTTGCTTATATTGATTTTCTGGTTTTAATATTACAGAAGGGAAATAAGGATGGTTTGGTGTGTCTGGGAAATGTTGAGCTTCAAAACATATTGCGCTTCTTCTTGGGAATGTGGCCCCGTGCTGTCCTTTGTATCCGTCAGCCCAATTGTCGGTATATACTTGCATTCCCGGTTCTGTGGTATACACTTCCATTGTTCTGCCGCTTATAGGTTCTTTGATGCGTGCAGCAAAACTGAGTTCGCCTTCTTCTTTTTTGTTCAGTACAAAGCAATGGTCATATCCTGCGCCATTCTTTATCTGCTCGTTGTCGGCATCAATGTCCTGTCCTACAGCTTTAGGTTTACGGAAATCGAAAGGAGTGTCTTTTACAAATCTTATTTCACCTGTAGGAATACACGTCTCGTCTATTGGCAGGTAGTAGTCTGCATTAATTTCGCAAATAAGATTGTCGATAGTCGGGGTAGGGTTTGCTATTCCTGCAAGACTGAAGAATCCGTGACTTGTCAGGTTTATTATTGTCTTTTTGTTTGTTGTTGCCATGTATTCAATGATAAGTTCATTGTCGTCATTGAATATGTATGCTACAGTTATTTTCATTTCTCCGGTGTAGCCCTCTTCACCGTATGATGAGACGTAGTTAAGAATAAGAGTTTCATCGTTCATTCTAAGTGCATCCCACACTTTGGCATTGAATCCTTTCAGTCCTCCATGCAAAGAGTTTGGACCATTGTTTATAGCTAATTGATATTCTTTGCCGTTTAACTGAAACTTACCTTTGCATATTCTGTTGCCATATCTTCCGATTAATGTAGAAAGATATGGTTCCGGACTGTTGATTACATCTTGTATATTATCATGCCCTTGTATTACGTTTGCGTAATTACCATTTTTGTCGGGCATCATAATTGCAACTATAGCACCTCCGTAGTTAGTTATTGCAACTTCGTTTCCTGATTTGTTCTTTAGAATAAATAGATCTGTATTTTTTCCGTCAATTGTGGTTTGAAAATCTTCTCTTTTCAAACCACAGAGGTTTGGTGTTTCATTTGTGTCCATAATATTACTTTTTAGTTAATAAATTCTATGCAAAGTAAACTAAAAAAGTTGAGAAACACAAATGAAACACCTAAAAATATCTCATATTGTTATTAAAAACCGTTAAAGGCAATCATTAAGAAAGTCGGCTACAATATAGCTGCTTCCGCCAACGAAGATAAAGTCATCTTTATCTGCTTCTGCCAATGCTTTATTGTATGCAGTGGCCACGTCGGGATAGCATGTAGCCTCAAGATTAAGGCTTTCGCTTATTTCTTTAATTTTGTTTTCATCAATTGCCCTTTTGGTATTTGCATGAGTAAAATAATATATTGCCTTTTGTGGAAGAAGACTCATCACAGTTTGAATGTCCTTGTCATCAACCATTCCGAAGACAATTCTCATTTTACGGCATTGCTGCATATTGAGCTGCTTGCTGATATATTTCCATCCTCCGACATTGTGCCCTGTGTCGCATACAACTTTTGGGGCGTCCATAATCTTTTGCCAGCGTCCTTGCAGGCCTGTCAGTTCAGAAACGTGTCCGATACCCTCCTTTATATTTGCCCTGCTTATATTAATGCCACTTTCGGTCAATACTTTAACAGCACAGAGTATGGTATTGGTGTTTTTCTCTTGATATATTCCTCCAAGTTCACCTTTTATATTGCCCAGGCTGATTGTTTCGTATTCGATGCCTCCGTCTGCCAATGCTTTAGAACTGATAATTTCTTTGTCCTTTTCAGCGAGGTATATTTTGCTGTGTTTTTGTTTGGCAGTGTCACAGAATACGGGTAGAGTTTCTTCTGTCGTTTCACCAACCACCACCGGTATACCTTCTTTTATTATTCCGGCTTTTTCTCTGGCAATGGCTTCGAGCGTATTGCCCAAGAATTGTGTATGGTCAAAGCTAATATTGGTTATTATAGAGAGTATAGGCGTTATAATGTTTGTGCAGTCAAGCCTTCCTCCCAGTCCCACTTCGATAACAGCTATATCAACGCCTTGCTCTGCAAAGTATTTAAATGCCATAGCTGTTGTCAGTTCAAAGAAACTCGGGTGTAGAGGCTCAAAGAAATGTCTTTCGTTCTCTACAAAATCTATGACATATTCTTTGCTTACACATTCTCCGTTTACCCTTATACGCTCGCGAAAATCCTTGAGATGCGGCGATGTATACAAGCCGACCTTATATCCGGCAGACTGCAATATTGAGGCTATCGTGTGAGAGCATGAGCCTTTTCCGTTCGTTCCGGCTATATGGATTGTCTTGAAGTTTTGGTGGGGATGACCAAAATGTCTGTCAAGTTCGAGCGTATTATGCAACCCCTCTTTATAAGCAACAGCGCCCACTTTTTGAAACATAGGGACGCTGTTGTATAGATATTCAATTGTTTCTTCGTATGTCATTTTTCTGAAACAGTCAGTTGTTAACTGAAGTAATTTCTGAATTTCTGGAATATGGTGCGTTTTGTCGCTGAGTCACCTTTAAAGTTATCGCTCTCGCGCATCTCTTCCAGAGCCTTCTTTTCTTTCTGGCTAAGTGTCTTCGGTACGTAAACGCTGATGTTTACAACCATGTCGCCATTGCCTCTGCCATATCCTTGAACTGCCGGCAGACCTTTGTTTCTGAGTCGCAGAGCCTTTCCGGGTTGAGTTCCCGGCTCGATCTTTACTCTTACGCGGCTTCCGTCAATTGTCGGAATTTCAACGCTTCCACCAAGAGCTGCGGTAGGGAAGTCAAGAAGAAGGTTATATATAATGTCGTTGTCGTCACGGATAAACGTGTCGTTCGGCTCTTCTTCTATATATACCTGTATGTTTCCGGGTGTTCCGTTGTGTCTTCCTGCATTGCCTTTTCCAGGTACATTTACTATCATGCCTTCAGAGACACCGGCAGGAATGTTGATTTCAACAACTTCTTCACCCTTTACAACACCAGTTCCGCCGCAAGCGTGGCACTTGTTCTTTATAACTGTACCTTCACCGCCGCATGTAGGACATACGCTTTGAGTCTGCATCATGCCGAACAGGCTTTGAGTGGTGCGTGTCACCACGCCGCTGCCATGACATGTCGGACAGGTCTCTCTTGCGCTTCCGTCTTCAGCACCAGTTCCGTGGCAGTGGTTACATGTAACGTCACGCTTTACTTTGAATTTCTTGGTAACGCCTGTTGATATTTCCTGCAATGTGAGTTTTACTTTCAGACGTAAATCCGAACCGCGTTGCTGAGCAGGACGATGCTGGCCTCCGCCGAATCCGCCTCCGCCAAAACCGCCGAATCCTCCACGTCCGCCGAACACATCGCCAAACATGCTGAAGATATCATCCATACTGAAACCGCCCGCACTGCTGAAACCGCCAAAGCCTCCGCCGCCGGCAGGACCGTTAAATCCAAACTGATCATATTGCTGTCTCTTCTGCGGGTCATGCAATACGTCATATGCCTCGGCTGCTTCTTTGAATTTTTCCTCAGCATCCTTGTTTCCAGGATTACGGTCGGGATGATATTTTATGGCAATTTTTCTATATGCCTTTTTTATTTCGTCTTCAGAGGCGTCTTTGCTCACGCCAAGCACCTCATAATAATCTCTTTTTGCCATTGTTAAATGTTAGATGTTTATTGTCCAAAAACTTTTGTTACAAACATGCCCGTAAAGTTATTGCCCTACAGCAACTTTTGCATGTCTTATAACTTTGTCGTTGAGAGTATATCCCTTTTGGACACAGTCTAAGACTTTTCCTTTTTTATCATCGCCCATTCCGGGAACCATTGCCACAGCCTCATGATAGTCTGTGTCAAAGTCCGCATCTTCTGTCTTGATTTCTTTCACGCCAAGACTTTCCATCGTTTTGTTGGTCTTTTGGTGAATCAGTTTCATGCCTTCTCTTATGACTTCAATGTCATCAGTCTTCTCGGCATTTTCTATGGCGCGTTCCATATCGTCAATTATAGGCAGAAAAGCCTGAACAGCCTTTTCTGATCCGTTCAGTATCAGTTCGGTCTTTTCTTTCAGAGTCCTTTTCCTATAGTTGTCGAATTCAGCTACAGAGCGAAGATATTTATCCTTGAGAATCTCTATCTCTTTGAGAGCTTCTGCCAGAGGATCTTTTTCTTCCTCTTTTTCTTCATTTTCTTTATCTGTGTCGGCAGCGTTTTCTTCAGCCTCAGTGTCTTGTTTTTCTTCAGCCTCTTCAGTAGCAGTATTATCCTGGTTTTCTGCCTTTTCAGATTCTTTTTCTTTTTCTGCAGCGCTTTCTGATGATGTCTTTACTTGTTCATCATCTATATTAATTTTTTCTTTCTTGTCCATGATGTTAAAACTTTTTGTAGTACGTGCAGCAAAAATCTTGCCAAACCAAGTTGCTGACATTTATTCGTACATTTTGGCACGCTGTTCTTTCAGCTGTTCATCGTAAATATAGTCGTCATACTGCATGAGCTTGTCGATCGTTCCTTTAGGAGTAAGCTCTATTATGCGGTCTGCCACTGTCTGGATGAACTCATGGTCGTGGCTGCTGAACAGGATGTTGCCTTTGAATCCTACCAGGTTGTTGTTGAAAGCCTGGATGCTTTCAAGGTCAAGGTGGTTGGTTGGCGTGTCAAGGATAAGGCAGTTGGCGTTCTTGAGCTGCATGCGTGCTATCATACAGCGCATCTTCTCACCACCGCTCAACACGTTTACTTTCTTCATCACTTCCTCTCCGCTGAACAGCATTCGGCCAAGATATCCTTTCATCATCACTTCGTTGCCGGTGCCAAACTGTCCAAGCCATTCAACGAGGTTCATGTCGCTGTTGAAAAACTCGGTGTTGTCGAGTGGGAGATAGGCTGTTGTTATTGTTACACCCCATTTATATGTTCCGGCGTCAGCCTGTCTGTTGCCGTTTATTATTTCAAACAAGGCTGTCATGGCTTTCGGGTTGTGACTCAGGAACACAACCTTCTGACCCTTTTCTATGTTGAAGTTTACATTGTCGAAAAGCACAGTTCCGTCTGCGTCAACAGCCTTCAGACCTTCTACTTCAAGAATCTGGTTGCCCGGCTCACGCTCCATCTGGAATATAATTCCCGGATACTTACGTGATGAAGGACGGATTTCTGCGATGTTAAGTTTTGCAAGCATCTTCTTGCGGCTTGTTGTCTGCTTACTCTTTGCCACGTTGGCAGAGAAACGGCGGATGAACTCTTCAAGTTCTTTCTTCTTCTCTTCTGCTTTCTGGCGCTGGTTCTGAGCCTGACGCAGTGCCAGCTGTGAACTTTCGTACCAGAATGAGTAGTTACCTGCGAACACTGTTACTTTGCCGAAGTCGATGTCTACGGTCTGTGTACTTACAGCATCAAGGAAGTGACGGTCGTGGCTTACCACCAATACAGTCTGTTCAACGTTGCTGAGATATTCCTCCAGCCACTGAACTGTGTCGAGGTCAAGGTCGTTGGTAGGCTCGTCGAGCAGCAGGTTGTCTGGATTACCGAACAGGGCCTTGGCCAACATTACGCGTACCTTCTCGTTGTTAGACAACTCGCTCATCTGCTTGCTGTGCAGATTCTCCTTGATTCCGAGGTTCGACAGCATTTGCGCTGCATCGCTTTCGGCATTCCAACCGCCCATCTCGGCAAACTTTTCTTCAAGCTCTGCCACCTTGTTGCCGTCTTCGTCGTTGAAGTCTTCTTTCATGTAGAGGGCTTCACGCTCTTTCATGTTCTGCCATAACGGCTGATGTCCCATAAGCACAGTGTCCATCACGCTGTACTCATCATATTTAAAGTGATCCTGATCCAATACGGAGAGACGCTCTCCAGGGCCAAGCTCAACGCTTCCTTTGTTTGGCTCAAGTTCTCCGCTTATGGCTTTAAGCAGAGTTGATTTGCCTGCACCGTTGGCGCCGATCACGCCATAGATGTTGCCGTTTGTGAACTTGATGTTTACATCCTTGTAAAGTACTCTCTTTCCAAACTGAATTGCAAGATTTGTGACTGTTATCATTCCTATTTTACCTTGTATTATATTTTGGCTGCAAAATTACAACTTTTTATCTGATATTCCAAATTTAAGATAAAAGGCTTTGTAAACATTTCGTGTAAACGGAAGAAAACTTGCTGTTTGGGCTTTAAATGGCTGACTATTAATAGCTTTAGTCATTTGTCGGTATCTGCTTGTCGTGCTGTTGTATGTTATGTTCTTTCACTTTTGTCTGATAATGTCTGCATGCTGAATTACAATGTTGTGGCAGACGCCACATTAAGTTTGTCGATGTCCATGTTACATCTTAAACCCCAATCTGTCATTAGACTGCACATAGTCTATTTTGTGCATTCCTGCTTTCAGCCCGTCTTTTTGTTTCTGTTGTCGTCTTTTTTCCGGTTTTTTCTTGATACTGTCCGTTATGTCTGCAAAAATCTAACGAAAATATGCTCAATATTAAGCAAAAATCCCGACTGGATAATAACACCAGATTGGAGTTAAACTCATGTAGCGCCTGCGGGAAACATTATCAAAGGCTTGTAACAAAAGTTTTGTTTATTTTATATACAGCACGAATCATCTTCTTGCATATTCTTCTTGCATTTTTCTGATGCCCGTTTGTGTTGTCTGTACGGCTGTTCTTGTGTCTGTAGTTCACATCCTGCTGAAGAAAATCATGCGCCACACGGGTGTTCCGTCAATCTTTATCAGCCATGCGGCAAGGGCGAGAGCCACGCATATTGTTATGATAACAACCGTTCCGGCTCTCACCAGTCGCGGCGGCACGCCGCCTATTATGTTGCGCACCTTCTCGCTTCTCAGTTCTATGTTGTCTTTTTCGTCCATGCTCCGTTTCCTTTCTTTCTTTTTTATATGTTGCCGTCTGTTGTGCCGGCATCGTGTGTCCGTGGTTATGTCTGCGCCTTGCCGGTTGCCGGCGGCTGTCGTGCCGCGGCGGCTGAGGCTCAGTTGCCGAGTTCAAGCTGGTTCTTTACCAGTTGGTAGTACATTCCGCGCTTCCCGGTGAGTTGCTCGTGAGTGCCTGTCTCTGCCACGTGCCCGCCGTCTATCACCACTATGTTGTCGGCATGTCTTACCGTGCTCAGCCTGTGCGCCACTATCACCACCGTGCGCCCTTTGTAGAAGCGGCTCAGGTTTTCAACTATGGCACGTTCGTTGTTGGCGTCGAGCGAGTTGGTCGCCTCGTCCAGGAATATGTAGTGAGGATTCTTATACACCGCCCTTGCTATCAGTATGCGCTGCTTCTGTCCCTGGCTCAGTCCCATGCCGTCGCGTCCTATCTTTGTGTCAAACTTCAGCGGAAGGCTCATCACGTAGTCCTTTATGCAGGCTATCTCAGCCGCCTTGACCATCCGAACCTTGTCAATGTCGCCGTCGTCAACGGCTATGTTGCGCGCTATTGATTCTGAGAATATCACTCCGTCCTGCATCACCACGCCGCACTGCCGTCTCCACCAGTCGAGGTCTATCTTTGCCAGGTCTGTGCCTCCTGCGGTTATCTGTCCCTCCTCCACGGGATAGTAGCCCAGCATCAGTTTCACGAGCGTTGTCTTTCCGCTGCCCGACGCGCCTACTATTGCCGTAACCTTGCCTTCAGGTATGTACAGGCTCACCCCGTCTATGGTCTTTGATGGCGAGTGAGGGTCGTATCTGAAGCTTATGCCGTCGAGCCTTATGTCGTGTGTCATGTCTGCGGGCCGCATTACGTGGCCTTTGGCGTTTTCGTCGTCAGCGCGGTGAATCTCGTTTATGCGCTCAAGGCTTATCTTCACGTCCTGGAGCGAATATAGAAATCCCATCAGCTGGTCTACGGGACTGTTAAGCTGACCTATTATATACTGCACCGCGAGCATCATACCGAGCGTAAGCTCCCCGTTGATCACCGCCGTTGCCGACACCACCGTTATTATTATGTTCTTCAGCTCGTTTATGAATATACTTCCCGCCTCCTGTGTCTGCTGCAGCTTCAGGCTCTTCATCTGCACGCCGAAGAGGTCGGCCTGTGTGTCCTCCCATTCCCAGCGGCGCCGCTGCCGGCAGTCCTGCAGCTTTATTTCCTGCATTGACGTTATAAACTCGTAAGTCTTGTTGCTGTTTATTGCCTGCTGCTCAAACAGCTCATAGTCGAGCACCTTGCGCCTTTTCAGAAACATGGCTATCCATAGGGCATACAGTGTGCTGCCGGCGGCGAATATTATAAATATCACCACGTTGTATGTTAGCAGCACTATGCCGAACACCACGAGGCTCAGCATTGAGAACATTACGCTAAGCGTCTGTCCCGTCAGAAAGCTGTTTACGCGCGCGTGGTCGTTCATGCGCTGCAGCAGGTCGCCTGTAAGCTTTGTGTCAAAAAACGACATGGGCAGCCGCAGCAGCTTGATGAAGAAGTCGCTCACGAGCGATATGTTCACGCGCATGCTTATGTGCAGCAGCAGCCAGCGGCGTATAAAGTCGAGTGCCGTGCGGCTCAGCGTCAGCATGAGCTGTCCCAGGAGCACGAGCCACACGAATCCGATGTCGCGGCTCTTTATTCCCACGTCGACAATGGCCTGTGTGAGGAACGGAAGCACGAGCTGCAGCACGCAGCCTAAGAGCAGTCCGGCTATAATCTGTCCGAAATATTTTCTGTACTTCTTTATGTATCCGAACAGAAAGCGGAACGAGCGGCTTTCGCCGTGGCTATTGCCACGCTTGTTGTCATAAAAGGCAGGAGTGGTTTCTATAAACATTGCCACGCCCTTGTCTTCTCCGCCCGAACGTGTGCTAACCCAGTGCTTCTCCATGTCTTTCTTCCTGCATATGGCAAAGCCTTTGCCGGGGTCGGCAATATAAAACTTCTGTTTCTTTACGTCGACCTTATACAGCACCACAAAGTGGTTCTGGTTCCAGTGCAGTATGCACGGCAGCGGAGCTTCTGCCAGATTGTCGAGGTTGACACGTCCGCATACCGTATGCAGTCCCAGCTTTTCGGCCGCCTCGCTTATGCCCAGCAGCGATACGCCTTCTGACGTGTCGAAGCTGTAGTCTGCCCCGTAGTGGCTGCATATCATGCGCAAGCATGCTGTGCCGCACTGCATCGCGTCGTGCTGAAGGTATATCTTAAAGTCTTTCATTTTTATTTCATCAATGTTGGTACATTCCTTTGCATACTGTTTACAGAAGGTAGATTTTTATTTCTTATTTTCTTTCCTGCATTGAAGTTCCATGTAACCTGCAGATTTATCTGTGTGTTGTGTGACAAGTTCTTTTGTATTGAAGTCCAGTCGCTGCCATATATCGTTTTTTTATTGCGTGTGTATATCAGTTGGTTGCATTTTAATGCTACATTTAGATTATTGTTGAAAAATGACATATATGCTCCTGCGTTCAGCCAGAATCCGCCGTTATAATCATATTCAAGTGATTTACCTTTGTTCTCTGCCTGTATTCCCAGTGTCAAATCCAGCCACCGGCATAAAGTGAAATTGTTATCGCTTCTGAAAAATATGCTTGCATTGTTTATGCTTTTTCCTGGCATACTTTCATGTGTAAGTGTAACATACAATCCGTTTTTGTTATACCAAAATTTAAATGGCTTAGTTGTATATCCAATTCTAAAAGTATGAGTTACGGATATTCCCTTATTCTCTGGCTTTGTATAATAAGTCCCGTTGCGGGTTTCGTCTTGATAGGTCATGATTCTTATCGCGTCATCACAATAAGTCAGATTATAACTGGCAATCCAATTTGAATTAAAAGAATAATATATTTCCATATTGTAAAAGTTCTCTTTCTTCAGATTTGTATTACCTATACTATAAAGGTTGTTGCTTTGCCATACGACGGAAGGAATCCGGTAATTATAATTGGGTAATGAATAATAGTGCTTAAACCCGAATGTCAAATAACGTCCTTTTGCTGAGTTTATAAGCCATTGTGCGAATAACGACGGATATACACCGTCTTCCCAACTCCTTGTGCTATTCTCAGGCGACCTATAATCACTGTATATGTTCTGTGTGCCGTGATATTGTAGCGCAAAATACACATAGAATTTCTTTTTTATTAAAATATTGTAATCAATCCATGCGCCATAATCATATCCTTTATTTGTATAGTGTCCTGTAGGAATATATCCAAGAGTTGTGGTTCCATTGTCTTCGTGTCTGTCTATAAGATAGTAATATTCCAATCCGATGTTTAAGCCTGAGTTGGCTGTTGTTTTAAAATGTACTATTGGTTGCACAGAAAAGTGGTCTGAATTGCTTTTTAGCGCAGCATTATCAGCAATGCCGTTATATAAATAATCAGCATTCTCGTTTTCTTTGTTTTTTGAATATTCTGCACGTAATCTAAAATAGTTGAGGCTGTCTTTTCCAAAACCTTGCTGATATTGTATGCCGGCATTATATCCAGAAATTTTATTTTTCCCTGATGTTGAAAGAATATTATTGCCGTCCGTGCTGTTTTGGCCGGAGCGGAGCCAGCTGAAATCAGTTCCACCGTAAACATCAAGCCACGTTACTTTATTGAAAGAATACCTTAATGAAAGGTTGTCTCTCAAACTTTTGAAACGGTTATTATTTTTTGTATCAGTAACAGTCTTGTTTTGTGCTGTTTCTGTCTGTTGTTCGAACATTGATGTTGAACGGCTATAAGGAACTCCAGATAAAAAGTTCTTTACGCTAAATTTTCCGCGGTTATACAGAATGGTGGCCATTGGGCTCGTGCTTTTTATTCCATTGTAGTCTGCTTTACCTGCAAGTGAAACTGATCCGATAACACCTCCTTCTTCACGTAAAAATATCTTTATAACACCTCCTGTTGCATTAATGCCGTAGGAGGCATCCGCATGTGGAATGATGTCTATGTGCGCTATCATTGACGGCTGAATGTTTTTCAGCTGTTCAAATGATATTGGCTGATTGTCAAGATAGTATAACGTGTTTTTACGTCCGCGGACACTTATTTCATCGTTTGAGACATCAAGGTCGCGTATAAAATGTAAAAATTCAGACAGAGTTTTCCCCTTGGCAAGAGGGTTTCCTTTCACACGAATACTTGTTTCTCCGTTTGGTTTTATGTCTGAATATTTTGCCATGACTATAACTTCATCGAGCATTTCTGAAACTTTAGTCATGAGGAGCACATTGGTGGATGTGTCTTTTTCCAATGATAAATCATTATTATAGGTCTCATATTCCAAATGGGATACCTTCATGTTGTAGTAGCCAATCGATATGTTTTTTATCTTAAATTTGCCTTCTTTATTGGATACTGTCTGAAACGTGGCCTTGCTGTTGTTTTTTGATGAAATAATTATTGTCGCATTGGATATAGGCCTGTTTTTATCATCTTGAACGGTTCCATCTAAAACTATTGTATTGTTTTGTGCGTACAACGTAGACGCTAACATTATTATAAGAGTTAAAGCAAATTTTCTCATAATTCATGGCTTTTAGTTGTTGGAGATTATATTTAGTACATACAATACGGATATTGTTATCTTGCTTTAGTCAATTTAAAATTTATTTTATACGAAATTATATCCTCTATAGATTTCATTATTTTATTTTTATCACATTTCGGATAAAAGTTTCCTGTACCACTGGATATGTAGCAACAAGGCTAATGTACCGGCTGATTTGCAATCTGCCGGAATTGAATATAAGGATTTTCAATCCGAAACTCATACATATAAATTAAACATAGGAAGTAAGTGGATTGAAAATCCTTATATTTTATGCTGTCGGATAGCATATCCGACAGAACATTAGCCTTGTTGTTTATTAACGCTTTAAACCGCAAATCCTTTGGATTTTTCGTCCCATTGGATATATATAATGTATTGCCACAAAAGCCTATTGACGGAATATCGGCAGATTGTGCCGCTGTGTGTGCTGTAAATGCCATAACGGCAAACATTATTAATAATAACTTTTTCATAATATTTTGGTTTTAAATTCAATCGCAAAGTAACTGAATTTGGAAAAAGGTTGCAAATATATTAATGGTTGATTTTTCACAAGTTTTTCACAAACCTGCAAAAAAGGCAGTCCGTTGTTGTGAAAAATTTTTCACAACAACGGACTATGGTGCGACTAAGTGCTTAATTATAAAGACTTTATATATTTGTCAAAATCTTTTGGCGAGCCCTCACGGCCGGTCATTTTTTCGAGAAGTCTTTTACGTATGTTGGATATGTTAGATGAAGACAAATCTGTAAGTATGCATATCTCAGCCGGTACAAAGTCGAGTCTTACAAGCAGACAAATCAGATATTCGTTATTGTTAAGTGTGTTTTCCCAGTTGCTCAAAGGTCTATAGTCCTTGAACAATTCTTTAAGCCTGCTTATCTCATCTTTGTCCATAGGCTTAGTGGTCTTCCTAGCCTTCCATCTTATTTGAATTACAATAGGCTCACATTCAAAGAGGTCTTTATCCTTTACATTATTAAAGTTTTTCTCATATTCGGTCTTCAGTATGTCAATTTTTTTTATCTTTTCTTCAATCATCCTGTTTACTTCGGCATTCAGGCCGCTGTTGATGCTTTCGAGCTCTGCTCTGCTCATTTCAAGCTCATTTATTTTGCGCTTATATTCTTTTATCTCGTCAACTCTTGCCCTGCGTTTCCTCATTATATATGTTCTCACGGCCAGTGCCCCGCCAATGGCTGCTGCCATGATAGCCATAATTATGATTATGCTGATATATTTTGTCCGCAATGCGTCTTTCTCAGCCTCTTCAGCAGTCTGCTTGTATCTGTTATAGTTATACATGGCCTGCATCTGCTGGAGATGTTCGGTTGACATCTGGGCATACGCAGAATCAGTCATCATACGGGCTAAGTCTGAATATTTCGCGACAGAGTCAGGCCGATGAAGTTTTTTGTATAGTTCAGTCAATCCTTTATAAGTAAAGATATAATCACTTGGATAACTTTTTGTTGTATTCAGACATTTATTAAAATAAAATATTGCAGAATCAATGCAATTATTATAGAGGTAATAATATCCTTTTATTGAGTAAAAGATTTCACGTCCATTCTTTATATTTCCATATTTGTCAAACAGACCAGATTCTTTTTCATAAATATTTAAATATTTACCAGATTTTTCAATCATATTATATTTTGCGAGTGTTGTAATCAATGGGCCTAATGATATAGCAGCCATTTTGTCGGCTCCATTTTTCTTGTACATAGTGTAAAGTTCTTCTCTTATGGAGATGGCAGAGTCTATGTTGCCTTTAAGTTTATATATATTGGCCTTCTGCTCGTATGTAATAATAGCATTTAAAGTGTCTTTAGCCTTCATAGCGTATTTAAACGCCAGGCTATTTTCGTGGAAGGCATCGCTGAAGGCACGCTGGTTTTTGAAAATCTCTGCCGACCATACGTGTATTCTGTGCAGTGTAAGGAAGTCGCTGTTGCTGTCAGTGGTGTCTGCCTTTGCTGCCGCTTCATGAAAATACTGCAATGCCATTGGGGCATCCTTGCCGTCAAAGTATGCGCATCCAAGGATATAGTATGCAGTGCTGTCCCAAGGAATATTTTAACAATTAAAATTTCCTCTTTTCAAATGTGTCAAACTAACAAAATGTCAGAAGCTGAATGGTAAGAGTTGTTCGCTATCCTGCCCATATTTCTTATCGTCATTATTATATCTGTCAATTAAATCACGGAGGTATACTTTTTCTGTAAGCGACACACTCATAATGTTTGCAAATTCATAGAGTTGCCCTTGATACTTTAAAGAGTCAGCCACCATGGCAAGCATACAATATGTGGTAAATGCAACATATATCTGTATCATCACGGCATTTGCTGACGTACCATAAAAAGATGTTATCCGCAGATGCTGCTTTATCCATTTAAAGAAAAGTTCTATTTGCCAACGGTATCGGTATAGCAGTGAGATGCTTTCCGCATCAAGTTCAAAGTTATTGGTGACAAAGTCCAGAACCTCATTCTTTTCAGCACTGTAATACCTTACTCTCCTTAGCTTTTCCGGATATCCGCTTTTTGCCCACCTTCCGCAAAATAATATAGTATGATCAGCCAAAACAGTTATGCCGTTTACAGGCCTGCTGTCTATGGTCTCAAACAATACATTGCGTTTCATCCTGGTGACAAAATAAGCCTCATGTAGTTTGATGGCAGCAAAGCCCTTCGTCTTAAAATACATCTTATCAAATACATACAGACATCTTTTTTCAAAAGGATAGTCTTCCATAAATGTCTGATCCCGTTCTTCATGTCCGGTGATAAGGCACATACGGGGAACGCTTCTTAATAAATCGTACATCGTGTGAAACTTGACTCCACCATATCCTTCCTGAGGAACTGACCACTTGAATTTTTTAAGATCAAGTGATACTGTACTCGAATCAACCGCAAAGAATCCGTTTAGTCCAAAAACATCGGCAATTTCTTTAAGCGATTTGTCCTTAATGGATATTTTTGATGCCCGGCGCATCATTTCCTGTGCGAACTCACGATAGATTGCCACGCTCCGTTTTGAATTCGCATAGGCTATATTGTTACGACTGATGTTGCGTCCGAAGCCTAGTCTGTAAGACTTGTCAGAATGAGCGCGTATGGACGTTTCTATATCACGAAGGCTACGCCTGGAGGTCAGCTGTGCCCACATCATGACTAACAGATGATTCCAACATGTATAGTTTATTATATATGCATTGCCATTGTATTTCTTCACCAGTCTGTCAAATTTGTCTCTTGGAAGATAGCTGTGGAGCTGATTAAATATGTAAGGGATTTGAGTCATTTTGCTTTCATTTTGTTAGTGACGCAAATTTACAAATTCCTGCTCTGTCTTAAAATCCTCCGCACTATATAATTGTATATAAATACCTGTTATACTGACAGTTATAGTAAAATGTTAACAAATCCTTGGGACAGCACTGGATATAGTATGCGAGTATACGTTCGTTAGAGTCTCCGTGCTTGTCAAAATAGTCGGCAATGTCTTTCAGCGAATCGGTGCTCATGGGCATTGCGAGCTTGTTTCTTACTTTAGCCTTTAGCAGCAACAGCTTCATGTGCCGGCTTTTGTTCATTGTGCTTTCTTCCTCCAGACTGTCAATAAGCGTCATCGCCCTTTGTGGTGCCGCCTCGCTCAGACTGTCAGCCACAGCAATATCTCTGTCTGCCGCCTGCTGTCCGCAAGACACAACAGATAATAGTGTTGGTACTATAGATACGGCCAATAAAAGGCCGCCCGTTATGTTGGTTATAATTCTTTTCATCGTTTTAAATGGTATTCGAGATGCAAAGATAGTGTATTTTTAGGAGTTAAAGGAGTTAGAGTAGTTAAAGGAGCTTGTTTAAGTGAAGAACGAAGAGTGAAGAGTGAAAAATTCGATACTCTTGTGGATTATTGTTATTTCACTTTTCATTTA